>Ga0209199_1000012_pt1 | contig 326994 bp, 277 predicted proteins | sample COGITO_mtgs_1105_7_FD_184805 | JGI IMG/M metagenome (GOLD analysis project Ga0209199, IMG submission 184805) | Pelagic marine microbial communities from North Sea - COGITO_mtgs_110523 (SPAdes) (version 2) | ecosystem: Environmental > Aquatic > Marine > Epipelagic ... | reverse complement strand
AGTTTCTACCGTTGCCCCGTGAGGTAATATGATAAAGCGCCCCGGCAAACTCTAATCGTAATGGGCGACTCATGTTTTCTCGCGTCTAAACTAGATATGAATAAAATAACCATAGTTTAAAAAAGAAAATGTGCAAAATACAAGACCTGACCCCGCCACGCGACGCACAAGACCTGACCCCGCCACGACGCAGAAAGCCGCTGACTACCCTGCCTCGGGAGTATTAGCTGGGTAAATTATCGATATCACTTAAATAAAGAGCATTCACGCTGTGCGAGGCTTTTTTAATAGTAAATTCTTCAGTAAATCGAATATGAGCAGACTGTCCAAATACCTTTAACTGCTCAATATGTTCATACGCCCAAGATAAATTGGCATACAAACTTTCAACGGAATTTGATTTAACGACTAAACCTGATGTTTGGTGTTGCACTACAAATGACATACCCGAGCCTTTAACGTCACTGACCAATGCTGGCTTACCTAGTGCTGCAGCTTCGAGTAGTACCATTCCAAAAGCCTCAGTCCGCTCGATTGAGGGCAGACACAGCATATCAGTTTGGTTTAACAGTCTGTATTTCTCATCTTCAGCAACCCCACCATGAAAAAAAATACATTTCTCAAGGCCCTCATTGCTGACTATGGCTTTTAGCTGGGCTGCTAGTTCCCCTTCCCCTACTACGTCTAAAGTAATTTTTTTACCCTGTGCTTTGAGCTGTTTAATTGCATCAAATAACAAAGCGTGGCCTTTATAGTAGGTTAATCTGCCTATACAAATCAGTCTTAATGTATTGTCATCACGACTTTCAGAAATACCCAACTCTTTTGAGACTGCAGGGATGCTAATACCAAGAGGCACCACATGGCATTTATTTTGATAGGGTGAAAGTGGCTCGCTGGATCTAAGATAATTAGGTGAAGTACAAATTATCGCATCTGACATTTTTAATAACCAACGTTCAAAAACACGGTAAAATGGGTAAAGTATTTTAACTTTTAAATCTGGTGCGGCTCCTAACACGTCCGAATGCCAATGGATCACCCACTTTTGGTTTTTCTTAATAAAGGACGATAATACGAGAAGCCATAAAGCCGACAAGTTAGGTAAGTGAATATGCACAACATCAGGACGCTCTTGTCTCAGTGCTTTTAACAATACCTTGGAAAACGCCGGGGCAATAGGGGCATAGGCCAGCTGCCCGTAGGATTTTGAACAGTACAACCTACATCCATTCCACACTTGCTCAATTTGTGCGAATTGCGTTTGTTCGCGATGAATAACAGCAGAGACCTGCATCCCTGCTCTTTGCTGTTCAAGCATTAGCTGCGACATAAAAGTTTCTATGCCACCAAAGGTCGGTGGAAAGTACTTGCCTATATGTAATACCCGAAGGTTGTTTGCTTGTTCAACTGTCATATAAACCTTTTGGAGTAGGGACTTGAGACTTCGACTCTAGCAAAATACAAGACCTGACCCCGTCACGCGATGACCCCGTCAACGTCATGACCCCGTCAACGTCAATCAACGGCCTTGCTGCTTGAGTGTTGCTAGACACAAAGCAAGGTTGGTTCTGGCTTCTGTGTTATTAGGATCTAAATTCAGTGCGTTAGTTAACAAACCTTTGGCAAAATCATAAATTCCCATTTGCATGTAACCAAACCCCAGTTTGCCTAATAAATCACTGCGTTCAAGGGGATTGTGAATGTACTTAAGACCTAACATTGCCACGGCTGCCGCTTTTTGGTATTGGTTTGCGTGATACAGCACCGTTATATATGCCGTCAATCCACTGGCTGTCATTTTATTTTTTGCTAAATTAATATCAACACTTTTCTTCAAATAGGGTTGTGCCTCGTCATAACGGCCTAACTTCATTAACTCCGTCCCATATGAGGCATTGGCCCTAGCCTGTTCTGGTGCTAAAGACACTTCGTTAGCATGAAATGCCAGTGGTGTTTGCCATAATTTATTACGCTTAGCGGTAGCAAAGGACACGACCAGTAATACCACCGCCACAGTGCATACCATGAGCGAATGGGCAGTTTTGTTGGTTTCATTTCGCTGCCAAAAATATTGCAATAACCCGCCAATGGCCAACATGAGTCCAATATTGCCAACGTAAGTGCGATGTTCGAAAGCCAGATCTTTAATGGGAATAATAAACGATTCAACCACGTGACTGGTATAAAAAAACACCACACCTACACACAACAGGGGTATCGACTTTCTTAATGTATACACGGTACTCAACACCGCTACATGGGCGAGCAATGCCAACCCAACCAGTGGTGTTAAACTTGTTTGAAGGAGGGTATCAATATTAAGTTGCAAGGCAAACGGGTAAATAAAACGCCATATATAATCCCACAAAACTAATTGCTGGGTATAAAAATAGTCACCACGAGATGGCGCAAAAGCATCTCGAGTATAGTTATCTAACGTCAGCAAAACATCATGCATAAAAGGCGCAGCCAACATCATAGCAATACCAAGCCCTAGGGTAATCTTTAATAGAATACGCCGGGTCCTAGTAGAACAGGTCAACCATTCCCAACAATACAAAAAGACCAAGACAGCAACAAAATTTTGCTTGGCATGTAAACCACCGATAATAGCAGTGAACAGCAATACAGCATATGCCATGGCTTTAAATTTGGATTGAGCGTTTGAACTAGCTTTAGACTCAGATAACAAGATATGCTGCCTCAGTTTGATATAGCTAATAATACTCAGTAGATAAAACAAAGTAACAATCGAAGCGAGACGTTGTGTCACGTAAGTGATCGCTTGAGAATTCAAAGGGTGCAATGCCCAAACCGCTGTCACCGCCATAGCCAATAAAAGCTGTTGGCTACGGATGTGTTTTTGTTCAGTAGGACTAAAATATCGGATTAACTGCAACACCATAACAAACACCAAAAGGCTATTGATGATGTGGATCCCGATATTCACAAGATGATAACCCGCAGGCTCTAGTCCACCGAGCTGATAATTGACCCAAAGCGTAAAATAACCAATAAAACGTCGTTCCAGACCACTTTGCAATAGCATATCAAGTGAGCCAGCATGAATAGCCAAGTTGCTGACAATAGAACCGCGATCATCCAAGTAAAAGGGCACTGACAATGATGGGTAATAAACGCAGATAATACCCAGCACCATAAACATGAGGAACAACACAGTAAACTTGCCCTGATTTTGAACCAGCTTATTTAACACGAAAGACCTTAAAATGAATTCTTGAATTGGGGCATATATTACAATAAAAACAGCATTTTTTGATACGCTTTTTGTTATTTTATCGTAAGTAAGGTCACCGGCAATTCTAACAAACCTGCTAGCAACAGACACAAAAAAGGCGACCTAGGTCGCCTTTATTTTTAGTTACACCTCAAATTATTAAAAATACATAATCATTTAAGGGTAAGTATTACTACTGACCTTTGTATTGATCAGTGTTAACAAAACTACGATTACCACTCACGTTGTAAGACGCATACACTGTAATGTCGGCATCTGGAGCGTTAACTGTAACAGTGATTGACACTTTACCACCCGTGAAACCTTGAGCTTCTAGTCCTGCTTTCACATCACCAGTGATCTTAGTTATTGACCCAGCAGTAGCGGTTCCAACAATAAATGCATCATATGCAGTGCCTGCATCATCAAAGGCAGTAACGATTATATCACCATCCTGAGTACCATCATTAGTCACATACAATATCTGTGAAGCGTTAGCAGAGTAAGGCATATACGGAATATTAACCGATGCGCCATTCAGCGTCCACTCACCAGCGGCAGCGCCAGTAGCAAGAGTAGCAGTACCAGCAGTCGAACCAGCAGAAGTGTAGTTATACACTACATCAGCATTAAAGGTTTGAGACTCTAAAATAACAGCGGATGTGCCAGTAGGAGGAGTGAATGTAATAGTATCATTCGTCATTTGACCAGCATAAGTCACTGCAAGTTGAGCTGATGCTTCTGTAAATACATTAGTTCCAGCTGTACCAAAGTTAGTAGCCAACAAGCCATCCATTTTACCGGCTTCACCAAACACATTGACTGCAGTAGTGTTAACTGTTGCCAAGTTTAACCAGCCAGTAGTAGTTGGGTTAGTGATAGTAATACCGGCATCATCAGAAGTAACACCTGTGAAGGCTGTACGCATTGAACTAACATTGATTTCAGCATCAAACAACGGGTTTACCGCAGCTGTACCAAACTGAGTTTTAGCTTCAGCAAGAGTCGCAGTAAGAGTACCTGCAGAATCTAATACATCACCAGCACTTGTCTGTGCACTAACCGTAACTGTAACCGTTCCAGCAACAGCACTAGCTGAATAACCGACTGAACCAAGCGTAATCACAGCACCAATAGTAGTACGGTCAGTATAAGTAGTTGCTGGTGTTGCAGCGTCAGTAGGCTGGCTAAGTGACGTTACACGGTAAGTAACTGTATCGTCATCAGAGTTCAACAAACCCAAGCTCATGCCCGAGATAGCAGAAGCAGGTACAGCACTATTTACCGCTGCAACGTTTATCTGTGATGGAAAACTAGCGGCTACTATAGAGCCAGCAGTAAAGGTAAAGGTCACTTTATCACCTACAGCGTAAGCTGCGGCGACTGTGTATCCTATCGAAGCAGAAGTTTGATTAGCTGTAACACCAGCTAAACCTTCTGTTGAATGCACTTGTTTAGTTACGACAACTGTACCGGCGTAGGCTGAACCAAATGTGGCGGCAACAACGGCAGCAAGTAGTGTGGTTTTAAATTTTAACATTTTATATTTTACTCCAAGTCTTGAAATGGGGTGAGGCCGTTCTGCCTTATCCCTTACTTATGAACGTTCATAATAGTTTTGTAATATACAGCACAATGCTGGCACATGCAAAATCCGATGCAATATTGAATTTAAAACACAATATTTTCAAGTCCTTTTCTGAATTTATTTTTAATTTCATTCCATTGCTCCCCTCCATTGATAATTTTTGGGGTCACCAAAATAATCAATTCTGTTTTATCTCGATTCTCAGTGGCACTTTTGAATAAGTTCCCCAAAATTGGTATATCACCCAAAAATGGCACTTGAGAATCACCATTAGACTTATTTTCAGAGATAAGCCCAGCCATAATAATGGTTTGCCCACTGTTCGCAACCACTTCCGTATTGACCTGACGGTTCAGCAGTGTTGAATTCCCAGATGATGGCAATTCATTAGAAATATCTAAGGTGATCTCCATAATCACAATCCCTTGGCTGTTAATAGTGGGTGTCACCGTCAACGTCAAACCAATTTGTCGTCGTTCTATGGTACTTGTGGTGCGTTCGTTGGTAGTGTCACCAATAGGGATAGAGGTTTGTGAAGTCACCAAGGGTATTTCATTACCGACAGTGATGCTTGCCGCCACGCCATCTCTGACAAGCAAAGTAGGACTGGACAATATATTGACCAGAGAATTGGTTTTAATTAAATTCGCGGTGACGCTGTAATCGCCACTGCCACTTACCCAGCCTGCAGCTAGGCCACCAATGCCAGCGGTTTGAAACGCACCGGCGGTACCTAGGCCAAAAGAACCGTTACCCAAAGACCCATTGGCCACTGCAAACTCAACACCGTGTTTAAATTCATCTGTCAACGTGACCTCGGCAATGGTCGCCTCAAGGATCACCTGCCTGGGTAGGGTGTCCATTCGCTTAATTAATGGCTGTAAGGCCTGATAACGCGTTCCGTTGGTGTAAAATATTAACGTATTAGTTCGTTCGTCAATGACCATTGTTAAGTCCTCATTCTGTGAAGAGGCCACAGGAGTCGCTGTGCTGGTTCTCAACGCCGAACGCGTATCTCGACTACTATTTCCTTTAGACGTTGGCTTGACTGGCACATTTCCCCCAAACAGTGGGCTGAGGCTTTCGCCTAAATCTCTGGCACGGGCATTTTGGGGTTCATACATAAAGTACCGTTTGCTATCCCCTTGTAAAGGCTGATCCAATTGTTGATGCCAAAACTGGACTCTTGATAAAAACGCTTCGTTATTGGCAAATACTGCCACTAGACCAATTTGGTCAAGGGGCACCAACACCACATTTTTTTGCTGTGACTTACCCACTCCTATTGGAATGCCTTCCGCCTCCATAAGACTCGATACTTGTTTAGAAAATTCTTCTGTGGATAGGTAAGTGAGCCGCATTAAAGCAATGTGTTTACCCTGATTCGATGGCATGTCAAGAATACGGGCCAATTCCATCACTTTTTTGACTTTACTGCGTTCACCTTGTAAAAACACCGCATTTTTATCCATATCTACGGTAACCGCAATATCACTAAGGCCCTGCAAAGTGCGTTCAATGCCAATGTTAATACCAAAATTCATGGGTACAATTTGTAATACTTTACCCTGAGTCAGCGGCAAATCAGCTTCAGTTCGCCCTACTCCAATACTCACATCGCCTGCTGATTGTGTTTCCATTGGGAACAGGTAATAAATACTGTCTCTCACGGTCACACCAATTTGCTGGCGCAGTAAAATGTCACTGGTGGCCAAGAACGCCTCTTTTTTTGAGATCAAATTCTGAAAATTGAGGGTCACGGGTGATGCCAAATTGGTCAGAGTATTGTCTATTACATAATTTACCCCTAGGATATCCCTAAACACATGGTGAATAAATTCACTCAGTTTCATCGCATCCACCGAAAAACGCACTGAGTCTGTGGCCGAAAAAGTTTTCGCCACCAGCATACTTTCCTTGTCTGCGTTAAACAACTCAGCCATTGATTTCAGCCGCGAAAACTGTGCTTTACCATCTTCTACATTACCCTTTGAATCAACGGCACTTTTTTCTTGTTCAGCCATCACTTGTTGCGTATCTTCAAATAACGCTGGGTTTACTTTATATTCATCTAGACTAGTAAATGAAGCACAACTCGCCAAACTCGCCAAACACAATAATACTGCACTGTTACCCATGAATTTCATCATCACTTCCCCTTAACTTATTCTTTTCACTGTTCGTTTGAACAACTGTAATTTGACGACGACGTCTTGTTTTTTTAATACCACGTGGAATTTGCCTATTTCTGTCAACACATAATCAGTGACATTTTCTCCAGTGGCTGTATCAATCCCTTTACCATTAGCAAAAGTGATATAACGGGTGACTTTACTGTTAATATTCTGGATCTGCACCGAAGCAAAATCTTTACCATCATAAAACACACCTTTAAGCGCCAATAAATCATCACCTAACAAATGTTGAGAAGGGTCACCCACAATCGCAGCTGCCACCACTTTACGAGGATCCGGTGTCTCGGGCTTGGGCGCCACCACAGGAGGGGGAAGCTGAACCGGCACTGGGACTGGCAATGGAGATATTACCGTTTTGATATCTGACCAGCTGAGTAATTCTGTCACTGCCGCTTCGTCAAGCATTGTGTCATTTAAAACCACCGAACTTGAGCGTTGCTCAATACTCTCACTTTGCTGCGCTTTTGAAACACGGGTAACCGTTAGGCGGTTGACAAAATCCATTAGTCCCAGAAAAACTAGAAATGCGCTACACAATATTGCTACCTTTTTTGCCGTCATCTTATTGTTTTCCGTCTAGCCAATAAAAGGCTTCTACGGTTAGCGTACTACTTACTACGCCCATTGAAATGGCCGACTGCTTACTAACCGTATTACTAAAATTAATGATTCTAAAAGCTTTGGCACTGGTGCCCAGCCTTGCTTGCAATAAGGCAAAGTCTTTAAGTTTTCCAGTGAAACTAACATTAAAACGTGCCTTGTTCATCCCAGGAAACACTTCTTCATCGGTTGCATTACGCCAAAAAAATCGAGTTACTTTCAGGTTAAATTCACTCAGTAAAATATCAAACATCATTTTAGTTTCAATATTAAAATCCTCCGTGGCGGCAAAGCTAGGATAAGCCTGCACCTGCGATCCATAATGTTGACTCAATAAGCTTAACTGCTTCTTTAATTCAGCTTCATTACTGAGGAGCCGCTGCGCTTTTGTATTTCTTTGCTCGTATTGTTCAATATTAGCTAACAATTCATTTTGCCATGCCACTATGGGTAATAACCCCATCTTGATTAACAACAAAATCCCTACTACTGATAGCATCACTTGAACGTTCAGAAAATGCGTCATTATTCAGATCCCCTGATTTTAAAAACAATATTAAAATAATCTTTTCCATCAACTGTGCGTGTACCCGAGTTTAATTTTGGCGTGTCGACCAAGTCATCCTTGTTAAGAAATGCTAATACTTCTGTGTCTTTATTGGCGTTTCCAGCCATCATTACTCGCCCATCGGGCAAATAATTCAGCCGAGTAATGATCACTTCTCGCTGCATTAAGGGTGATATCAATCTCCATATCACAGATGGTGCCCCCGGTACTGACGATACTTCAGAAAGTTGCTCCTGTCGTAATTCGATTTCGGTGAGTTGCTTTTTCAACATAAACACCGAGTCAGTTTTGCCGCTAAGGGTTTGTGACGTAGCAACAGCTGACGATAAGCGTAATTTCAAATAGATGGAGGTGAGTGAAAAATAAGCCACAAATAACACTGTGCAGGCTCCACCGCAGTATTTTGCATAATTGCGCCAATCAACGGATTGCAGCTGCCGTAAGCCGGTTTGCAACCCAAGTAAATGGCGCATCAGTACAGGAGCCAATTGGTTCGTTAAAATGCTTAAATAATGCTGTTCAGTCACTTCACGTTGACTGATGTCTGTGGACAAACCTGCGGAAGCCATAAACATCTGCGTGCTGGTGATTAGACCCTTTTTGGCTGAACTGAGGTATTTTTCCTGGCTATCGTAAAACCAAAAAGTTTGCTTTTCACGGAACAAAACCACCAGTTGCTTAGGGCTTGATGACAGCAGAAGTAAACTTTCAGGTATCACCAATAAAGGCTTGACGCCCCAGTGATTGAAGGTTTCTTTAGCACAAGACCACATAACCACCTTACGCACACCGTCAATGTAATCTCCTATTTTGTAAAGGATAATGTCAGTATTATTGGCAGTGCTTTCTAGCGCCAAAATTTTTCTTAATTCTTGTCGGCTTTGCACCGGGAAAGTGCGGTTTTCTTCACTATAATGTTCTTTTCCTAGTATCAAAACATCCACTGACGCAGGCACAAACCGAGTTTTGTCGGTATAAGCAACTTGTTGACTTGTCTTGTCAAAGTGCAAGCCACGTAGTTCACTTGTCAATATCCCGGTACGTTTTAAAGCTAAACGAGTGATCTGGTCGATCACTCTTGTTTGTATTGATTTCTTAACCGGTTCCATACTTTTTCTACTGTTGTTGTTATCATTAATAAGTTATCAATTTGCAAGCATAAGCTTACCCTGATTAGCGCGGCTTAGGTGTATTACTTAAGCTTTCTACTGGAAATATGTCATAAGGAAATATCCCATACTCGAAAATTTTACCCACATAAGAGTCTGCGACTTGGGCAGTAAGCATAATTCGATATCCCGGCCCGATTATATATGCAATAGATTCATCAGACTCCAAGCCACTCAAAGCTTTCACCTCTTGGCGATTAAAATCACTGGTTTGTTGCAACGCTTTGACTGCAAAGGCCTTATTGCGGTCTTGGGTATATGCGGCTAACACAGTCTCTGGGGCCGTCATCGGATTAAAAAAGGGTGTTGGCTGAAAGGTAGTACTAGCAATCAGTGACTGTTCTGCTTCCACGCTCATACCATTAATATAAACCAACTCTGTAAAGGATTGTATTCTAGCATTTCTCACCGTGATACCCGCCGGGTAGTCGTTTTGCTCCGCGCCATTGGCACGGCGTATAGAGTCGCTGTCTATCCAGTCCATCACGCTGTTCGCAACCGTTGCTGCTTGCTTATTTTCAAGATATTGCTGCAACAATCGCTCTAACAGAGAAGCATCGGTCATGGTGATTAAACTAAATAAACCATTGAGATCCTGTAACTGCACTTGAGTATGGTCGTTAATCGAAAAAGGTTGCCCGTAAAAATTCCAACCTTGTTGACGCAACTGCACAATGTCTTTGGTTAACAAACCAAACAACACTCGGTTTTTACCGCTATATTGAGCTAAATAGGCCAGAGATTTGGCCTGTAATGCAGCGGCTCTGGTCACCTGACTTTTGGCCACTGACAAGAAAAATATGGTCAGTAATAATATAATCGATGTGATGATTATCACCTGGACCAATGCGATACCACGTTGCTTTTTCATTATTAAAACATCACCGCTAGTCTTCCATATAAAAACTTGTTAAATTTCGGTGGCCTTCGACCAATTGATAAGCGATGACCTCATCACCAATATGTAATTGCATCGCCAGCGGCTGTACCCGACTAACAGCAGCATCATAACTGTTTTGCCAACTCGGCAGAATACCATCATAATCTTCGCGTTGGGTCTTATGTTGCCATTGTTTCCAGCCGTAATAGCTAAAGCTCAGTGGCTTTGAACTAGATAGCAATACCAGCCGATATTTAAAGGTTAATTGCTGATCTAGGCGGATCAATATTTCATCAGACAAAGGTGCCTCTTCATAAACTAGCTGGTATCTTGCGTCCACTTTTTCAATGAATAACCTTACTACCGAAGCATCATTTTGGGTAACGGCAAATATCGGCGCAGCGGAGACAAAAGTAACCCCCTGGTCACGGCCAAGAAAATAAAAAGTGTATTCTCCCTGACCATCTTCAACAAAATACGGGAGCGCAGAATCAATGGTATCTTTCACCTGTAACAAACCTTGGAACTGGAATAAGGTACGATCAAATTGTCCTAATCGTCCTGCCCAGTAACTGGAGTATTGAGAATAACTGTAATTAGCGGTAAACATCAAACTCATCAAAATAACCATAGCAATTAACACTTCTATTAAAGTGAAACCACTGTATTGTTTATTTTTAAGCCCTTCTTTCATCTGTGCCAAGTCAGTTCCTCATATTGCCAGCGACGTTGATAACTGCCATCACTAACAATCACATTCACTTGCCACAAATTAAAACGGTCACTTGTGTCATCTTCAATCTCGACATACGGCCTTATGGGTGGGCCTAATCTTTCAAGTAACGTAGCCTCCCACTGGTAGCTTAGGTCGAGTAAACTTCCACTGTCGTTATGAACAGAAGTTTGTTTCGCGGCAATAATCTTATTGCGAATATTCTCAGTCAGCAGTGGTATCAGTCCTGCGATTTTGGCTGCTCTTTCAGCCTTTCTCGAGGCGGTGGCCGATTGATTAAACGCTTGGGAAGCAATCGCCAAAAACAAAAATAGAATCACACTGGCGATGAGGACTTCAATCAGGGTAAAACCTTTTATCGATTTCATCTGACTAGTTGTGTACTGCATCAATCACATCTCGGGTCACGCCAAGCATGTCCGTCATGCTCATGACTTGTTTATTTTTTTTACTTACAATAATCGTCAAACTATTTACAGATGGAAAACCATTAGAATTGATAAAAAAAGATAACTTTGGCAAGGTAATATATTCATAGTTATAAGCTTTCTCGCCCTTGGATGATTTTATAGTCATGGTTTTCTCGGCCAATACCACTTGATAGCCAAAACCTCGTGCATAAGCCTGAGTGGTCATTATTTTCAAAGTGTTCCTCAGCTCAAGATATTCAACCTTGGCCCTAGATTTATTTAACTCTTTTAAGCTAAGTGGCCCAACTAAACCCGCACCCAGCATAATAATTAACACCACAATTATCAATTCGATTAAGGTAAAACCTAAAGGTTTACATTTTATTAGGACCATTTTCTCTTTTTTTGGCACCTTGAACTATACCGCGACATCATTAATTGACATGACACTCAGCATCATAGTGACCACCACTCCACCCACAATCAGGCCCATAGTGATAATCAATAATGGCTCCAATAACGCAGTCACCCGACTCACCCACTGCGTAAACTCGTTGCGGCTGCGATCGGCTAACTCATTGAAAATCTGGGTTACCTCTCCACTTTCTTCACCGATTTCAATCAGTGACAAAAATAAGTCTGAAAACAAAGTGGTGCCTGCCAGCGCCTGACTGAGTTGAATACCTTTACGGATACTGTCACTTACCCCTTCAAGTTCACGTCTAATTTCGGAATTAACAGAGTTACCTGCGCTTAAGCTCACCGCGGTATCCATGGCAATACCCGCCTTAAGTAGCAGTGACATACTGGAGCAAAAGCGAATGCGCTCGCTCATTTGTACCACAATTCTGATCCCGGGCACTAGTCGCGAGCGCTGGTGAAACCAAGCGATTAACTGAGGGTTTTGACGGTTTTGATATAACAGTGCTGCACTGGCGAGTAAAACCACAACAACATAAACTTGATACGCCATTAGCCAGTCGCTGATACCCAGAATAATCTGAGTATGTACCGGTAATTGCTCAGCATCGGCAAACAACACCGCCATTTTAGGCACGATATAATTAAAAATAAACACAACTGACAACATACATACAGCAAAAATAATCACCGGATAGGTAGTTGCCTGGATAATAGTTTGTCTTAAATCATTTCGAAACTTTAAGTCCCGGGATAAACCTTTAAACACCGGACCAAGGGTACCTGACTCTTCACCAATTTTAAGCAAATTAACATAGAGCTTGTCAAATAGGGCACTAAAGCTGCCAAAGGCCTCTGAAATGGTGCTGCCGGATTTCAGTTTAAGAGAAATTTGACCCAGTACCTCTCCAATACCGGTGTTTCTTTTCGCCTTGGCCAGCAGTTCAACAGCCTTATCAAACATTACGCCACTTTCAAGTAACAAATTTAACTCAGAGGTAAGATACTCTAAATCCCGAACGGCAACGTTCCGGTTGCCGCCAAACAGGCCCTTACCATGTGCACCGGCTCCTTTCAATGGCGTGATAGAGCTGACCATTAACTGCTTAAACTCTTTGAGCTCTTTTTGCGCCATCGGCATATTATCCGCTTCGATAGACGATTCTACTTTTTTGCCACTTTTTTCATAAGCGACATATTTGAACCAAGGCATTAACCGGCTACCCGCATCACTTCATCAATGGTAGTCATGCCCTGCACTACTTTTAGCAGACCATCTTCTAGCATGGTACGATTTTGTTGCTTAATATTATACGCTTTTACTTTATCAATAAAATGACTGTCTTTGGGGATGGCACGAATGGCTTCATCGCAGGGTAGATATTCAACAATCGCCTTACGCCCTTTATAACCACTATGACCGCAATGTTCGCAACCCTTAGGTTGACGAATAGACACTTCACCTTCATTAAAACTATCGCTTATCCGTTGTAAGGGATACAGTGAAGTGAGTTCAGCGACAGCAGCAGGCTCTAGTGGCAGGGAACATTGATCACACAAGGTTCTGACCAAGCGCTGGGCGACAATAGCCACTAGTGCGGCATTAAGCAAAAACTCTTCAACCCCAAGGTCAAGTAAGCGAGTATACGCACTGGCCGCATCGTTGGTGTGTACAGTAGAAAACACTAAGTGACCAGTGATCGCAGACTGCATGGCAATTCGTGCCGTTTCTTTATCACGGATTTCACCGAGCATAATTATGTCGGGATCCTGACGCACGATGCTGCGCAGTCCCGCAGAAAAGTCAAAGCCTATATCTGGCTTAACCTGCACCTGATTAATTCCTTCGAGCTGATACTCGACTGGATCTTCTAAGGTAATAATTTTCACTTGTTCGTTATTCAGGGCACTGAGGAAAGTATACAAACTGGTGGTCTTACCGCTACCGGTGGGCCCGGTCAACAGGATAACCCCGGCTGTGGCCTGTAAATCTTTGTCCAATTTACGTTGTATATCGGGGGCCAAACCAAGGTGGCTCATATCATAATTGAGTGAGTCTTTGCGCAAAAAACGCATCACCACGCTTTCACCGAGATTTAAAGGTAAAGCAGAGACCCGAATATCCAGCTCTTGCTGGGCAATTTTTAATTCAATTTTACCATCTTGCGGACGGCGTTTTTCGGCGATATCCATACCGGACAAAATTTTGATACGGGTGATCAGTGGTAATTCCATCGCGCTAGGAATATATTCTTCAGCGTGCAATACCCCATCTACCCGAAAACGCACCCGACATTTATTTTCCATTGGTTCGATGTGCATGTCTGAGGCACCGTCTCGTAATGCACGGGTGATAAGAGAGTTTAAAAGACTGACAATTGGGGCTTCTGCGGCCAATTCGCGCAAGCGGGCTTCTTCTGAAGAACTTAAGTCCACCGAAAACATTTCTTCTGATGGTTCAATCACACTGAGGAAGATTTGTTCAAATTCAACTTTATTGACAATCATAATCCGTGCATTGATGTCTTTCTGGCCGAACCATTGATTCACCTCCATCTCTAGCGGGTCAACGGTTACCATTGTCCAGTCGTTATCGATAACATCAATCACCAGCCAGCCATGTTGTTTTAACCACAGGTGTTGTTTGATATCTAGGTGTGCTCTGACATTGTCAGGTTGAGGCTCTAGACCTCCATCCGCAAACAATTCTAGGCCGAGAAACTGCTGATAAAATTGCGGCAGTTTCTCTTCTGATAATGCGCCCATATTGATAAGCACTTGCTCGATTCGGCCATTATATTTGTTTTGGTAAGACAGTGCCTTTTCATAATCAACGTCACTCACCGAAAACTGCTGACACAACAATGCTTTTATATCACTCATTGGTGAACAATATCCTCGTCATCACCATCGCCGCCCAATTGACCATCTTTACCATAAGAGGCTAAATAAAAGCCCTGACCATTGTCTCCCGGATTACGATATTGATAAGCGTTATTCCATGGGTCTAAAGGTATTTTCTTTTTAAAATAAGGACCATCCCAACCGGGTTTTTGACTATTTCTCAATTCTTCTAGATTGTCTGGATAATCGCCGACATCAAGGCGATAAATTTCAAGTGCAGTATCAAAACTCAACATTTGAGTGGCCGCCACTTTTTTCTGAGTGGAGCCCACTTTACTGAACATTTCAGGCGCAACCAAAGAGGCAAGCAAACCCAGAATCACAATGACAATCATCAATTCTATCAAAGTAAATCCACTTTGCGCATATCTACGTGGCATAACACTGTTGATCATAAACATTTCATTCCTATTTTCATACCAAACTATTAACTCACAAATAAAGCCATCGTATTGTTACTTTTTATGCTTTGAACTAACTAATAGATTCCATGCCAGCACTGGTATTTTATCTTTTTACATTGATTTTCTACAAGCTACCAATAGCCGCCACCGCTACCGCCAACTGATAAATAATTTGGGTGGCACTAGACCACAGAGTGAGGTTATCAATAGTATGTGAGTCAAACGGAACCACTATAGTATCTCCAGGTAATATTCCAATGTTTTCACCGGTACCGGCAAACCAAAAGTCATTACCTCTCCCTGGCAAATCAACCGAACCATTAGCTCGAATAATATAAATTCTGTCTTCATCGGCTAAAGTCTTCATACCTCCGCTTCTGGAAATATAATCGTCAAAAGATAAACTGGCGCTGTACAAATGAGAGGTAGGCACGTATACCTCGCCAATGACGTTAATTGATTGGCTTTGGCTTGGTATATACAAAGTATCTCCGTCTTCGAGCACGACATCTACGGAAGCGTCACCCGTGATTAAGCTTTGTAAATCGATAACTAACCGCCCTACCGATTCAACCTTTGTTAAATCATTTAAAAGCTTTTTAGCATCATCATAATTAATTAACGAGCCGGCTCCGGAGGTTGTTCTTAACCCCTCAGACGCGACTTCTTTGCGTAAGTCGTCTGCTAATTTTTGTAAGTTTTTTCTTTCTTGTATTCTCAATGATTCACGGGTAAAGATTGCCGCATTTGAGTCCCCATACGAGGTAAGATTACCAACCCTACTTAATAAACCTTGTAGGGTCTCTCCTCGCCGAATGGTATATACTCCAGGAAATTCAACTTCACCTTTAACGGTAACTTTTAGTTCTTCCTGCCACGAAGGGGTAGTAAATATATTGATCCTATCTTTGCTTTGTAAAATAACATCATAACTATCGCCATCTAAAACATCGCCTGGGTTAAAACTGATATGGTTAATTTCAGCCACACCATTTTCGTCAATCGTTGAGCGTGTTATTTCAGAATTCATCATATAAGACGACTCAGTTAAGCCTCCCGCGGCCTTAATCAGATTGGTTACCGTTATATTCTTGGTAAGGGGGTACACACCAGGTACTTTTACTTCACCAGCAATTTTAACCAATTGTAACGGTTCACCGTATTTGGCTTGCTCACGAAGTTTTACAATCAGAAGTGACAGCAAACGCTTACGTGAGTAATAGTGAGTATTTTTATATTCAAGTACTTTTTCACGTTCAATTTCCGTCAAGGTAACAATGGGCGAAGTTTGCATATCTTTTTGCGCATCAGTTAAGTTGGGGGGAATATTATCGACATCAATTAAACCGACACTTTCCCAAAATAACTTGTCTTCAATCCTTTTTTGCCATAGCTCTTTGTCTTTTAAATCAAGTTCATCTTTGGTGTAAGCTAGGTCAGCTAAGCGTAAATTGCCTAATACATCATCTTCGACTTTAGAAAAAACCAATACCCTGTCATTGACATTGAGTTCAATATTACTGCTTGGATCGTTTTCATCTAATTCAGTCAAATCAATCTGAAGTACTTCGACCTCACGATTTTTGTTGATATCTCTGACAACTAACACGTAACTTAAATCAGCGATTTCCAATAAATCTTTTTGCCTGTTTCCTAAAAACTCTGATATGCGAAGGTTTTCTTTCCACTGGTATTTACCTGGTCTTGCTACCGCACCAATCAAGGTGATAGAGTTTGTAACAAATGAGGATATTTTTGGAATGACAATCTGATCACCATCAACAACATTGATATTTTCATGTTTTAGGTCGACAGTCAGTTGGACCTGCTCACCATCTATGTACCTTTTAACATTGACCGCTCCCTCATAACCATCAGCAAGTTTTCCGCCAGCTAATTGCATGACATCCGTTAATGTTTCCTCATTTTTTATTTCATAAATTGCAGGACGTCTAACTTGCCCCTCAATCGAAACAGTGCGTTCAATGGTTGGGATAAAAATCGCATCACTGGGTTGTAAAATCACATCACTACGGGTATCGCCATAATTAAGCAAGTCATACATGTCGAGTGTTTGTATTAGTTTCCCAGCCCTTTTTAATTGGATGTTTCTTAGTGAGGCAATGTCACTTACGCCACCACTAACAAACAACGCATGGGTGATGGTCGATAAGGAACTAACGCTGTAAGCGCCGGGTTTGTGAGCTTCTCCCATCACAAAGACTCTCATACTGCGTAATTCGCCCATGGTTAGGCTGAGTTCTACGCCGATAAATTGTTTTTTAATGCGCTCGGCCAAAGACGTTTTAGCTTCCGAGAAACTCATTGTAGCAATTGGAATGGGCCCAAGTTTAGGGATAACAATGTTGCCATCCCTGCCAACCGTTAGCTGATACTCTGCGTTTTCTTTACCGTATAACTGCACAACTAACTCATCGCCAGGGCCAATTATATAATTAGCGGGGACGGGGGTATTGGCGGGTGAAAATGTTGAAGGAGCATTGGCAAACAACGATTGCCCATACAGTTTCAACCCTCCTTCGTCGCCATTTGAGTCAGCGGTAAACTCTTCTAGGTCGCGAACTGGATTACCTTGTCGATCAAATTGAGTACCTCTGGGATACACTTTTTCCACAAGATTTTTTTCGTTTAAATCAGCATCATCAGTTTTATCTGAAATATTGATACCTAATTGTTTAGCCAGCTGCATTTGTTGAGATTTAGGTAGTTGCTTAAATTGTTCAATCTGCTGTGCACTTTGTGCTTCAGCTCGATAAAGGCTCAACAAACTGAAATAGACAGTAATAATGATTAGTTTTGATACGATTTTCGACATGCAGTTTCCATAAAGTTCAAAGTCTTAACACTCACGAATTTACATATTAAGACGCGGCTACAGGATAGCTTATTTATTTATACAGTGGAATCCTTATGCGACAGATATTCACTTTGCGGTTGCAAAAATGTCCCTAAGTTTGATTGTATAAGATAGGAAAGAATCGATTTGAAAAAATAGGCATTAAAATAAGCGTTAAAGATAGTAAACCATGTACAAATATTGATTAAATGGGTTCATTTTACATGGTATTAAGTCATGGAATTGACTGAAGACTTGAGTTGTTGATTCGACTTTAGTATAAACAGCTCTTGTAAATGATAAACAACGTTAATCGTTTCTAAACGCAGTCCATAACGTTACATCGGACTATATTCATGATGCCATTATTGCTCACAGAAGTTAACCTCACAGGTAAGCTAACCTGAGACAATTCAGACTAACGTGTCAAACATTATAAAAATAAAAGGCAGACAAAATGACAACTGAATCAGTTCAAACCAAAACAAAAGATTTTCTGGGCCATCCTGGAGGACTTTCCACATTATTTCTCACTGAGATGTGGGAGCGTATGAGCTACTACGGCATGCGAGCCATGCTGGTTCTCTTTATGACGGCATCTATTCAAGAAGGTGGGTTAGCAATCACTGTTGCTTCGGCAACGGCTATTTATGGCCTATATACTGGATCAGTGTATTTAATGGGGCTACCTGGTGGCTGGATGGCTGACCGTTTAATTGGTGGGCAAAAAGCAGTTTGGTATGGAGGTATCATCATCATGTGTGGCCATATTGTGTTGGCTATACCCAATGACCATACCTTTTTTATCGGCTTGATTTTAGTGGTACTGGGTACAGGCTTACTAAAACCTAATATCGGCGCGTTAGTCGGTCAGCTTTATTCAAGTGACGACAAAAGACGGGACAGTGGTTACACCCTTTATTATCTTGGGATCAATTTAGGTTCGGTGATTGGTTATACAGTGTGTGGTTATTTGCGCATTAACATGGGATGGCATTGGGCATTCGGTGCTGCAGCCATTGGTATGGGCATTGGCTTAATTTTGTATAAAAAGACCTTGAGTAAATTAGAAGGTGCAGGTGCAGAGCCCACAGTTAAGCTTTCACCAAAAGCAGCAAAAATCAGCTGGTCGGTGATTGGTGTATTTTTACTGGGTGTGGTAGTGGTTGCCTACATGTTAATGAATAATATGATGGCATTTAACGCTGTTGCCGTGGCTCAGAAATTTGCCGTTCTTGCCACCGTATTATTTTTAGGCTACTTTGCGGCAATTTTCTTTTTGGGTAACAACTCACCAAACGAAAAACGTCAATTAGGGGCGTTATTTTTAGTGTGTATTGCGTCTATATTTTTTTGGACAGGTTTTGAACAAGCAGGATCATCGCTTAATCTATTTGGACAAAATTACACCGATAGGATCATAGGCACGTTTGAAATCCCACCCGAATGGCTGCAATCTGCTAACTCTATGTTTATTGTTATTTTGTCACCTTTTTTCGCGGCAATGTGGATAAACATGGCTAAAAAAATGATCACCCCATCCTATGGTCTAAAATGTGCTATTGGCTTGATCATTATGGCTTCAGGGTTTCTTGTGATGTTTTTTGCTGCCCAAGTGGCTGCCACAGGTTTAAAGGTGGCACCTTATTGGTTGATCGCCACCTACTTTTTGCATACTGTGGGTGAGTTATGTTTGAGTCCGGTTGCCTTATCAGCGGTCAGTAAATTATCACCCAAGCGTTTTGCGGGTCAGATGATGGGCGTGTTTGTGCTCACTTACTCTATCGGCAATGTAGTCGCTGGTTTATTAGCAGGGAACTTTGATCCAAACAAGGTAGAAGATATGCCTAGTCTTTATCTTCAAATTAGCTTATTTACTATTTCAATTGGTATTGTCATTTTCTTATTCACATTTAAGACTAAGAAGTGGGAAAAACTGGCGGAACAACCTGCTAATTAATTGATAGTGATTAATTGACAGTTATTAATTGACAGTGATTAATTGGCAGTGATTAATTGGCAGTGACTAATCGACACTGATTAATTGGCAGTTACTAATCGACAGTGATTAATCGACACTGATTAATTGGCAGTTACTAATCGACACTGATTAATTGGCAGTGATTAATCGACACTGATTAACTGGCAGTGATTAATCGACACTGATTAATTGACTGTGATTAATCGACAATGATTAATTGTCAGTTACTAATCGACACTGATTAATTGGCAGTTATTAATTGACGGTGAGTAATTGACGGTTACTAATTGACATAACACTCAAATCATTGCCCATCTAAGTTTTAGCTTATGTGGGCTATTTAATTGTTACGAGTAGGTCCTATTGCATATGAAGTTGTATTTTTCCACCAAACACATCCCACAATTACAGTCTTTGTCTTTAACCCAAAGATTAGCAGCGGTGCAATTGGCTCAAAGCAAATTAATTGGTCCTGAAAAATTATGTCTTAATGTGCTAAAAATGTTGGTCGTTATACCAGTATTTACCCTTATCATTCAAATGGCGACCAACTGGATGGCCATTGTCTGGGCATTACTGGTCACATTACTTTACCCAATCTTAGTCAAACCAGTGCAGTACGGTTTGTGTGCTAAATATATCCCTCAAACTAATACTCATAAGGAAGGAAACAACTGATGCAGACAATCTTAGTAACAGGCGGTGCAGGATATATTGGTAGCCATACTGTTTTGCAGCTTTTGGAGGCGGGTAATCAAGTCATAGTGCTCGATAACCTGTGCAACTCTTCGCAGGAGTCACTGAAACGCGTTGAAGAATTAACCGGCAAAAGTACCATATTTGTGCAAGGTGATATCCGCGACCACACTATTTTAGAATTACTTTTTTCCAAACATAAAATTAATGCGGTTATCCATTTTGCTGGATTAAAAGCAGTGGGAGAATCAGTAGAAAAACCACTCAATTATTATAACAACAATGTTTATGGCACCTTAAAGCTATGCGAGGCCATGAGTAAGTTTGGCGTAAAGAATCTTGTATTTAGTTCTTCGGCAACCGTTTATGGTGATCCTGTGACACTGCCCCTTCGTGAAGATATGCCAACAGGACAACCCACCAATCCCTATGGCATGTCAAAACTCATGGTTGAGTTGGTTTTACGGGACTTATACAAATCAGACAACGACTGGAACATTGCACTACTGAGATATTTCAATCCGGCTGGGGCGCATCCATCAGGGCGTATAGGTGAAGATCCCAATGGGATCCCCAATAACCTGATGCCCTTTATTACCCAGGTCGCCACAGGAAAGCGTGACCAATTATCTATCTTTGGAAACGACTATGATACGCCTGATGGTACGGGTGTCAGAGATTATATTCACGTAGAAGATTTAGCCACAGGGCACTTAAAAGCATTAGAAAAACTATATACAGGCCCAGGTCTTGTGACCTACAACTTGGGCACAGGCCAAGGATATAGCGTGCTAGAGATGCTCAAAGAGTTTGAAAAGCAAAGCGGCAAAGCTATTCCATATCAATTTGTACCACGCAGAGGGGGTGATGTTGCCTCTTGTTATGCTGATCCTAAAACAGCCAGCGAAGCGTTGGGCTGGACGGCTACCAGAGGGCTTGCAGAAATGTGTAAAGACTCATGGAACTGGCAAGCCAATAATCCTCAAGGTTATAAATAGTTTACTTTTTAATATACAAAAATGCCCTGTGAGTGAACAGGGCATTTTTTTAATCTGAGAACACATTAAAAGCAAACGCTATAATTCATCCAAAAACGCATCGATATCATCTTCTAACGTGGCTTCTTCTTCAGATTTTTCTACTATTCCATCTTTCACTTTAAATTCTAAATTTTGAAAATAAGCACTTTTCACAAATGCATAAGGGTCAGTAGAAGAAGTGAGCTGTTGTTCTTGTTGGATCACCGACGCCCTGCCTTCCAATGCTTTAATACCTACGCGCAAAAAGCCTAAGTAAAAGTTAAGCCCATCAATCGGAGAATAAGAAGAATCAACAAAATCACCTACCGAACTGCGCACATCACTTGGTCCTCGTGCAGGTATCATCAAATAGGGCCCTGTACCCACCCCCCATTTCCCCAGTACTTCTCCAAATTCCTCTTCTTGAGTTGCTAATCCTATTTCACTGGCAACATCAATTAACCCTAGCAACCCCACGGTAGAATTTAGTAGAAAACGTCCGAGGCTGATAAAAGTACCATCCAGCTTCCATTGCAACAGATTATTAAGACTGTTGGATGGCTCTTCAAGATTCTCTGCTAGGTTCAATAAACCCGTGCGCGCTATTTGAGGCATATGCTCTGAGTAGGCAACAGCCGTAGGTCGTAAAATATATTCATCTAAGACTTCATAATTAAAATCCCACATAGTGCGATTGAAAGACTCTAAGGGATCTTTAGGGTCTGCAAACAGCTGCGATTGTTCATTAGCAGGCTGGGATGCACACCCACCAAGCAGCAGCAACCCTGTCGCCAACACTAAAACACCAACTTTATTCATTATAATTCTCTATTTATCGTGATTGTTTCTTTGGTCATCTCGTTCGCTTTCAAAGTCGCAATCAATTCACCTTGAAAGTCACCGGCTGACTGAGTCCCGTTTCCATCTATAGAAACCCTAGCGACCAACTTAGCTTGTTGTAGTTGTGACAAGGTATAATTGGGTGTCATAGCATTGTTATCAGACAACTCCACCACCACAGGGAATTCCCCAAGAGGCAATTTCACCACAGCAGCAGGCATTTTCATTTTTCCAGTACTTTCTTGAGCGAATACGAATAGATAACCATTTGTAGGCAATTTAGCCTGCAATTCATCACTGATATTAATCGTTACCGACACTCGAGTTGAACTTAGATTGTCGAAAGTTAGATTTGGTAGGTTTTGAGCTACTTGTTGATTATCTTGCTCTATCTCAGTCTGTAATTGCAAAATACGTCGATTAACAGCCCCATAGTTAGGATCGGAGTCAGGTATAAAAGCCACTAATTGTTGCCAACTTTCTAATGCTAGCGCTTTGTCGTCTAATTCAGAAGCGGCAATAGCTAACCCCCCCATAGCATTGGTATTATCGGGTTCTAAATCCAATATCTGTAACAGCACTTGCTTAGCCTGTAATACTTGCTGTTCTTGGCCCGTCATTAATAACGCTTGAGCATAGCTGGACAAGGTTCCAATATTATTAGGGTCATATTTCAAAGACTTTTCAAAAGCTTGAATAGCACTGCCTACCCGATTGATGGCGCCAGATACTCGGCCTAACAACATCCAGCCGGTAGCATCTTCTGGGGTCTCGACCAATTTTGTTCTTAGCCCTAAGGCAAAGGTTTGTAAATCTTTTAAGTTAAGGTTTTCATCGCCTCTGATCATCCGCTGGCCAAGTTCACTGGTTTGTTGCTGGGCCATGAGCCATTGATCAATACGTTGGATTTGATTTGAATACAAATACACCCCTATACCTACTGACAAACTAATCAGTGCACCAATTGTAAGGGCAATTCCCACACTTTCCTCTTTGCTCTGACTGGTTTTCATCTCATCTAACAACGCCAGTTTTAACTCATTTTCTGATAATAGCCGGTCTGTATCACTCAGCAAACCTTGCTGCTGCTCGGTTTGTAGTTCATTTAGACGTTGTTTAATTAAGCTCTTATTGGTCAATTTACTGACAGAGTCATCGGTGTTCTTTGTAAACCAAGGAAAAACAACAAACAATAGGCAAATAACAACAGACAACGCTGCACCTAGATAAAAAAGAGTCACTCGTCACGCTCCAAAATTGCTTCGGCTTTGGCTAGCTGGTCATCATTTATCTCTGCTGTTTGGCGTTTGCGACTGATAACTATCCCTGCCACCGCAACAACAATAAATAACACAGGCAATAACCATAACCAAATGGTCATAGGATTCACTGGGGGTTGGTAATACACAAAATCACCGTAGCGTTGTTTCATAAAATCAATTACCTGCTTCCTGTCATAATCTTTTTGCAGTAACTCGAAGACCTTGCGTCTTAAATCCACTGCTATCATTGCATCTGAATCGGCAATGTTTTGGTTCTGACATTTAGGACAGCGTAGTTCTTTAGTTAACGACAAAAACAAGGCATTTTGTTCCGGGGAGTCAAAGTGAAAATTATCTTCCGTAGCTGCTACTAGACTGCTAAAACATATCAGTATTAGGATAAAAAAAGTGCTTTTTAATCGATTCATTGCGCCACCAACAGGTCATATATAGGTGCAAATTTGTTATTCCAAACCCGCGGATTGATATCGCCAATGTGATGCAATCGTATTTTGCCTTGTTGGTCAATCAAGTAAGTTTCTGGGGCACCCGTCACCCCCAAATCCAATGATAAATTTCGTTTTACATCAAAAATATTATAATCATAAGGGTTACCTAATTTACTGAGTTTTTGGGTAACTTCCTGCTGCACTCGTTGCACTGTTTTAACCCCAAAATCAGGATCAATATCTTGGTCATAGTACAAACCTACAATAATTTTACCCTCATTTTGTAACTGTTTTAGGTAAGGCAACTCAATTGCGCATGTGATACACCAAACGCCCCAAACATTGAGTAACGTGACTTTGCCAAGAAATACATCCTGGGTATATGTCTTCTCGATGTTCATCAAATCAGGCAACACAAATTCAGGCATGGACTGTTCAAGTAAGCTAGATTTGTGGTCTCTTGGATCAGAAAATAAACCTTGATACAAAAATACAATTAACCCCAAAAACAGTCCTAAAGGGATGAGATATAAAGCAACTTTTTTCAAGATGGTTGCTCCGTCAAAGTTGGACTTGGTGATTTATTCGGATTAGGTTTTTCGGCAATTTTTGCCATACGGTAACGTCTATCACTAATCGACAATACACCACCAAACGCCATAATAAAGGTACCTAGCCATATCCAATTAATAAATGGTTTAACGTAGATACGTAATGACCAATCACCATTTTTTAGTTGCTCACCCAATGCCACAAATAAATCTCGAGTCAAACCCGAGTCGATTCCCGCTTCGGTCATAACATTTCTTTGCACCGGGTAAAAACGCTTTTCAGCAGCAAGTGAAGCAACCATCTGACCGTTTTGGAACACATCGAGATGAGCAATATCAGCCGTGTAATTAGGCCCGGCAAATTCTGAAACGTTTTTAAACACAAATTCATAACCTTGCACGGTGATACCATCTCCCACCGTCATTCTTACATTGCGTTCAACATTATATGCGCTGACCAATGCAATACCGATAAGTGTTACCGCAAAACCGAGATGGCCTGATACCATGCCCCAATGGCTACGGGTGAGTTTTCGTAAACTTTGTGAGATGGTAAACTTGCCCGAAGTCACCTGAGGCTCAATGCGCTGACGAATTTCCATGATAGTCGTAATAATAATCCAAAAACTCATGACTAAGCCTAAGGCTGCCATATAACTGGATTGTTCAAAACTGGCATTCACCAAGATGCCAGCTGACACACTTAAACCAAAAGCAATCAATAATTGTTTGTATAGGGCTTGTGCAGATTGGCTTTTCCAGCGTGAAAGTGGGCCTATGCCCATAACCAACACAAATGGCACAATCAGATAAGTAAACATTTGATTAAAGAATGGTGCGCCGATGGAAATAGATCCCATACCTATCTCTTTGTGTACCAATGGCAATAAAGTACCTAACAACACAACCAAAGTGGCGGCGCTTAAGAACACATTATTACCCATCAATAAGACTTCTCTTGAAAACAGTTGGTATCTGCCACTGCCTTTTAACTGCGGCGCCCTGTAGGCATATAAGGCAAGTGAACCGCCGATAATCACCACTAACAAACCAAGGATGAATAATCCACGGCTAGGATCGCTCGCGAATGAATGCACCGACACTAACACCCCTGAACGCACTAAAAACGTTCCTAACAAGCTTAATGAAAACGCTGATATAGCCAATAATACTGTCCAAGACTTGAATACTTTGCGTTTTTCAGTGACGGCCAAACTATGGATCAGTGCTGTACCCACAAGCCATGGCATAAATGAAGCATTTTCAACTGGATCCCAGAACCACCAGCCACCCCAACCTAATTCGTAATAAGCCCACCAACTACCCAGTGAAATACCTACGGTCAAAAAAGACCAGGCTGCAAGAGTCCAAGGCCTAGACCAACGGGCCCAAGTAGAGTCTAATTTACCAGAAATAAGTGCAGCAAGAGCAAAGGCAAAAGCCACTGAGAACCCCACATAACCCATATACAACATGGGAGGATGAATAATCATGCCAAAATCTTGCAACAGCGGGTTCAAGTCTTTGCCATCAATGGGGAAGAACGGCAAAAGACGATCAAATGGGTTTGAGGTGAGTAACATAAACAAGTAAAAACCAATACCCACCATACCTAAAATGGATAACACTCTGGCAACCATTTGCATTGGGATAGCCTTACTAAACAGCGCTACAGCCACTGTCCAAATAGAAAATATTAGCACCCATAGTAAAAATGAACCTTCGTGTCCACCCCACACCGCTGTTATTTTGTAATAGATAGGCAAGGTACTGTTTGATGTATTCGCCACGTAAGCCAAACTAAAATCATCAGTCATAAAACCATGGGTCAGGCAACCATAAGCAAAAGCAGTAAATACAAACATACCAATCGCCAAAGGTTTAGCCATTGCCATCATTTGGGTATGATTTTTATAAGCACCCCACATAGGATAAATGGATAACAATATGCCCATCATAAGAGCCAGCACTAATGCGAAATTACCTAATTCAGCTAACATATTTATATTCCTGCCTCAGTTTTACCGTAGCTAGCCTGTGAGGGCTTAGTGTGTTTAATGCCTTTCATTTTTTCTGCCAACTCTGGGGGCATATATTCTTCATCATGTTTAGCTAGCACTTCATGAGCTTCAATATGATTAATTTTAGTTAACACACCTGTTGCAACTATGCCCTGCCCTTCACGAAACAAGTCAGGTAAAATCCCTCTATAACTCACCGTCACTGCGGGACCGACATCCATTAAATCAAAGCTCACCGTTAACGTTTTTTGATCGCGCTTAACGGTGCCAGGCACCACCATGCCACCGATGCGTAATCGTTGACCCACTTGAGGGATCTGGCCTTTTTTACCATCAATAATTTCAGATGGCGTATAAAACAAATCGATATTTTGACTTAACGCATACAACATCAAACTAATAGCACCGCCCACTAGTAGCACGATTACAGACACAACCATCAAACGTTTTTGACGTCTTGGGTTCATAGTGTTTCTCCGTGAGTTCTTTTTTTAGCTGTAGCACTTTGTCCAGCTGTAGCACTTTGCTCAGCCGCAGCTTTAATTCGTTCTTGCCTTGTTTGTTCATGCAATACTTGAGTCAATAATGTTCGTTTTGAAAAAAACGAATCTAACCACAAAACCAACAGACTTATTGCTGCCGCACCAAAAGACAGCCATACATATAAACCGTAACCGCCCATATCAAAAAAACTATTTATGTCGTCAAAAACCATTATTTGCCCTTATTAAGCGCTAAGCTTTTATCTGCCAATGCCACCACCCACGGGCGACGAATGTCTCTTTGTAGAATTTCGTTTTGCATACGTAATAAAAAAATAGCGCCGCTGACAAGTGCCCACCCTAAAATGGACAATAAAAGTGGCCACAACATTTCTGGCGGCATAGAAGGTTTACCAAGTTTCATTATGGTGGCGCCTTGGTGCAAGGTATTCCACCATTCAACTGAATAATGAATAATTGGTAAATTAATCACTCCCACTATAGCCATGACTCCAGCAGCTTTACCCGCCTGCTGTTTATCCTCAAAAGCTTTGTATAAAGAAATCACCCCAAGAAACAAAAACAATAAAATCAATTGCGATGTTAATCGAGCATCCCATTCCCACCATGTCCCCCACATAGGTTTACCCCAAGCGGCACCCGTAATAAGTGATACAAAGGTCACAGTCGCACCTATGGGAGCTAAAGCTATCATCGCCATAAAAGACGTTTTTACCTGCCAAACCAAACCAACAAAAGCAGCAATAGCCATAGCGCTGTATAGACTTTTTGAGAGCACTGCACTGGGTACATGCACGTAAATAATGCGGTAGGCTTCACTTTGTTGGTAATCCGTTGGGGCAAAGGCTAATCCCCAAACAGTTGCTAATATAATGACTGCCAAACCCAACAGACTAAACCAAGGTAATAACCTTTGGCATAAGTGATATGTGCGTTCAGTTTTGGCATAGGGATGTAACCACTTCCACATCAGGTTTGACTCACTCTAAGTGCATAAGCGATGGCAAAAGGTGCCAAAGCTAAAGAAAAAAGGAACATAGCGCCAATGATCGCCAGTTGTGCATTATATTGTGATTGCATTGAGGCAGACTCCACCGCAGAGGTAGCAAAGATGAGTAAAGGAATAAACACAGGTAGCAGCAATAAAGCTAACAACACACCGCCGCGATTTAATCCAACAGTCAATCCTACGGCTATGGCACCAATTAAGCTCAATAAAGGCGTGCCTAATAGCAGGGTTTTTAACAATGCCCAATACATGGGTTCGCTCAAATGTAAAAATAACGCCAACAGAGGCGATAATAGGATCAATGGCAGAATACTGGTTAACCAATGTGCCAGAACTTTGACCAAAGCTGCAGCAGGCAATGAGGTGCTAGACAACATTAACTGTTCTAATGTTCCATCTTGAAAATCATCACGAAACAAGCGCTCTAAACCGAGCAGAGAAGACAATATTGCAGCAACCCAAATCACCCCAGGACCTATGAGTTGTAATGTTTTAGGCTCAGGCCCCACAGCGAGTGGAAATAAACTTATGACCAAAACAAAAAACAACATTGGCTGCATAAGCTCTGCTCGCTGCCTATAGGCCAAGGCTAAGTCGCGCTTTAAAATCGCCATCAATGCGGCCACTAAATCCGGTACTCCAGGGTTAATTCGTCAGTTGGGTAATCTAGACGCAAAGCTTGATGAGAAGTCATCACCACAGCCCCTCCCCTACCAAGAAATTGGGTAATGTGTTTACTCAACAGTTCAATACCTTGAGTATCAAGAGCGGTAAAAGGTTCGTCTAAAATCCATAATTTTGCATTGTGTTTAAGCCAAAACCTTGCCAATGCCACTCTACGCTGTTGCCCAGCAGACAAATTAGCTACCGGAATATCCTCTAATCCAACTAGATTAAGCTGAGCCAAAGTATGAAATATCGTATCGTCTGAAATAGAGACTTGATGCTGTTTGCACCAATATTGCAAGTTCTCCACTGCACTTAAGTTCTGGTTAATGCCTAACTTATGACCAAAATATATCAAATTTTGATGATAATTCTCGCGGTAATCTTTAATATTTTGTTGAGAGAAATACACTTCACCAGTATCAGCATCAACTAATCCTGCTAAAACTCTAAGCATGCTGGTTTTACCGGCCCCATTTTGCCCTTTGACGTACAGTAAACTTCCTTGCTCAACAGCAAAGTTTAATTTTTCAAACAACAACCTATCTCTTTTGACTACAGATAAATTAGTTACAGAAATTACCGCCAAATGTATCCTCGCTTTTTTATAAGATATTGCCGTAATACGCAGCAAATCGGTTGATAATAATATCATAGGGTTTGCACCCTACCAGCTAAAAACTACCTAATGTGGCAATTAGTAACAAAATAACCAGCGAATTGGACATGACCAACACTAAAAGCTTAAATAACAAACAAGCAGATTAGTCAATATAGGGTGGGTAAACTGTGATTTGACTCATACTTTTGAACATTAGCCGATAACGTTTATATGCCTGACATTTCCCAATCTTTTCAAGCAAGCGTATCTCAGGCTCTCACTCAACTGAGTCAATTAGCCTTTGCATCTGGCGTGACTCGCTTAGGTGTAGATGTATTGGTAAAACACGTATACGGTAACCTTTTAAGTTTAAGTAAAAACACTTTTTTAAAATAAAGTGGTTTGGTTAAACAATCCACAGACAAAAGGGGATTAAGCAGAATCTGTTACAGGCTCCAAACCCACCAAGTTAAATTGTTCATAGTCAATGATCCTCACTTGATTTTTTTTCTCCCGCAAGTGTAAAAGCAACACAAGTCATACCTCTCAATGAGCAACAATTGCAAAGTTTACTTAGATTACCTGCAAAACTATTCATTCCTACTCACTTGTTAGCTAATTCAGACTTAACAAATTAACTCCCCTGATCCATGCAAAAGTATGATTAATATTGCCTAAAACACCACCAAGTACCCAAGCGTTAAAAAATATTGGTGTCACTTAAAAGCTAAACATTTTTAGGATTAACCTGACCAACCTGCGTCCCCCACTCAAAGTTGCATTGCCGCTCAAACCATTAAATTGGTTTGCAGTAGGAAAAAAATAACACTTGCCGTCATTCCCAAATGCAACAATTGACAACTAACCACCGTACCAAGTAAAGTGATAAGAGATATATCAAAAATTATTGGCGACGATAGGTGCATTTAAAAAACCATTTAGTCACTCCTGCTATACTCACACCTGATATAAAAATCGCTAACGATCAACAAATTATAAACTCACCTGTACCCGCTTCACCTCCCATTAATGCTGACTTGCATCAAGCTAACTCGGCTAAACCACTTAATTTTGAACTGCCTATAAAGTTTATTTTACAACAACTTAGTAAAAGCAATCATCAACAAAACCATGAACTTCTTCGAAAATTACAGTCATTACCTATAGATAAGATAACACTGCAAATAAATCCTAAAGGTGACATTAATTTGTTGCTGCAAAATGCTAAACATGTGGCTAATATCCCTATTACTAAAGAGATGGCTCAGGCATTGGTACCCCTTAAATTATTAAATCAACAAGATGTCAACAAACAGCTTAATTTACCCAGTGATACTAACAAGCCAATCCAAACAACTTCACAAGCGACACTCGCAGATCTCAACCTAAAAATTAAAGCCCTAGCCTCAGAGGGACTGCACAATATAACCACTGCTGATAAGTTTAGGCCTATAGTGCCACCCGTCGATGGTAATAAATATTCAGAACTCAGATTGAACATAGAACAGGCAAGGGTAAATTTGCTAGCTGAGGTTAAACAAAATCCTATGACGCAAAGTATTATTAGCCCAGAGCTACTGTTCAGCAAACTCGAACAAACAAATTTAGTACAAAGTTTACTGCGCATCGTTCAGGCCAAAGCAGAGGCACCAGCAATCACGCTTCTATCAATAGAAAAAGCCTTAGTTGATGTTGAGTTTTTTAAGGGGGCAACCGAGCAATCAAGTAAAAAATTAGTTGAACAGGTATTACAGCAAATTAAACAAGCGATGCCTCAAGGAAAAGAGCAAGACGCAAATCAGATAAGGCAAATACTGACAACCCCAGCACTTAATTTATCTGCATTGCAAATGATTAATCCCACATCAAGACAAGGGCTTATGAGTGGATTGATAACATTATTACAAATGTCTCTTGGTGCAAAGCTGGCACGTAACCAATCGAGTCGTATTCAGCATATTACGGCAACGGTAAACGAAGTGTTAAGCGTCAACAGTAAGGTCAAAACAAGTGTGACCCCTAAAGCCATGGTCGAAATGTTGAAATTAGAACAAAAACACCAATTAATGAAGGAGATTGTTCGTTTATTATCTGGTCATCAGACAAACAAACTTGCTAATGCAGAACAGATGATCCAAGGTCAAGAAACCTTCTATTACAACTTACCTTCAGCTTTAGGAGGGACGATAAAAGACATTGAATTGTTGATTAAACGGGAAGAAAACGATAAAGAACAGGTAGCAAATGTTGAGCAAAATAATAAAACATGGCAACTTACGATGAAGTTAGCCGTGGGTGAATTGGGAGAGTTATTAACAAAAGCCAAACTAAGATCTGACACCTTAGAAATAAATTTTTATGCTTCTAATGAAACGGTTAAAACTCAAGTAATGAATTACCTACCATTACTTCGCAGAAAACTTGACTCTCTTGGTATTGAAGTGAGTAAAAGCCAGTGCCAGTTAGGTAAAATCCCAGATACCCTGCAGCAACGTCCTTACCACATGTTCCAAGCTAAAGCTTAGGAGGCTTAAAAATACATGCCAGATAAAACATCAAAAAAGCCTAAGCAGAAAAGCGCCGTAGGCATTAAATATCATCAAAGTAGCCAAGATGGTGTGATTAGCAATGGCGAATCATCTTCTGGAGCACCTACTATTATAGCGAAAGGCTTTGGCGACTTGGCCCAAGAAATAATTGCACTTGCAAGACAAAACGGAGTATTGGTGCATGAAGACCCCTACCTGAGTGACTTTCTAGCGACCTTAGACTTAGGTCAAGAAATCCCAGATCAGCTTTATCATGTAATAGCAGAGCTCATATCATTCTCATATGTACTGCAAGGTAAGTTCCCAGACTCTTGGGCAAAAATGCATAACAAATTGTCAAAGGAGGTCTAAAAAGGTCTAAATTACATTCCTTACACTTTATTATTTAATACTCAAAACTTAAAAAATCGTGTGAAAAGACAAAATTTAATAAATACATAATCCAATATCCTTTGTAGTCCAAATAATATATCAAGTCCTTAAAGAATGAATTTATCTATTCATTTTCAATAAATTAACGCCAAACTATTGTCTACCCTACTTTTTTCTATTGAGAACAACGTTCAATGAGAAGCTATGTTATGGGTTATCAAGGGCCATAAGAAGGTATATTGAACCTTTATTATGTATTAAATATGTGTAGCCTCAATTCATGTTGGTCAGTAAAATAATTTTTTCATGTTGAATTAGAACAAAAGCTAGCACATATAAAAGCAGAAAATCAACGCTATAAAACTGAGAATGAAGACCTTATTGCCAAATTAAGCCAACTAAAGGCGGCTTCACCCATCCAAGAAGAAACGAGTATTGATAAACAGATTTGGCCCAATCTACATGATTGCATTGGACAAGTGTCAAGTATAAGAGAGTCTATTTTGTCTTCATATGAAGTGATCCATGACGAAGCCCAATCTATTGATGAACTGAACCAAGTTCTACAGAGTGGTCAAAAATCGATAACAAATATTGCTGATGGCAGTGAACAAATAACCGAAAAAACGTAAAATATGTCATGAAGCATGCCTAATTTAGAAGCCATTTCCGACGGCATTAATTCATCTGTAGTGACCATATCTACAATATCAGACCAAACAAATTTGTTAGCACTTAATGCTGCAATTAAAGCGCCTAGAGCTGGGGATGCTGGTCGTGCGTTTTCTGTTGTGGCAGATGAAGTGAGAGGTGTGGCAAGTAATACCAGTAAGTATTCAGAAGAAGTAGGTGGACTCATTGCAAGAATTAAACAAGATACCGAGACAGGCGTTAAATTTGCCACAGCACCTGAAGAGTCAAACGTTGAATTATCTAATACCATTGCTGGCTTAAATGACAATTACAGCGGTATTAACAATACGGTTGCTATAATGAAATCTTCCATTGTTGGGGTGACGCATAGCAGCTTTATTCAGACTGTGAAGTTAGATCATATCGTTTGGAAAGGCGAAGTATACGAGGTGGCGCTGGGCGTTCTCAAAAATCTGTAGATTCATTTTTAGATCATAAACAATCTAGATTAGGACAATGGGATAATAATGATCAATCTCCCCAGTACCAAAAAAACATGTCTTTTAAAGCAATCGAAAGACCTCACTCTGAAATACACCAAAACGGCATAGCGGCTTTTAAATATTTGTAAATTTTTGATATTAAACAAAGTTTAATATTTTTTTGAAAAGATGGAACAAGCCAGTACACAGCTCATAAATATCTTAGAAGAATTATAAAACTGAGATTAAACTGGAATAGTCCTCAGTTGCCTCATACCAACTACTCATAGTGATTGCTATGCATTATTCTCTGTTTCTGAAACATATAAAAAAACCCGCTATCTTTGCGGGTTTTTTCTTTTTAATCTTCAGATCACAACGCGTCTTCTTTTTTTACCGTTTCATCAGCCTCTACTGGCTTAGACAATAATAATTCTCTTAAACGCTTATCAAGATCTTTAGCCATATCAGGGTGTTCTTTTAAGTAACCGATTGAATTCGCTTTTCCTTGGCCAATTCGCTCACCATTACAGCTATACCATGCACCAGCCTTCTCAACCATTTTATGGGTGACACCTAAGTCAATGAGTTCCCCAAGGCTGTTAATACCTTCGCCATACATGATTTGAAACTCAGCTTGTTTGAAAGGAGGAGCAATTTTATTCTTTACCACTTTAACTCGTGTTTCATTACCCACTATTTCATCACCGGCTTTAACCGCACCAATACGGCGAATATCTAGACGTACCGAAGCATAAAACTTCAAGGCGTTACCACCCGTGGTAGTTTCAGGGCTTCCAAACATCACCCCAATCTTCATTCGGATTTGGTTAATGAAAATAAGCATGGTATTTGAATTTTTTAAGTTACCCGTTAGCTTACGCATAGCTTGGCTCATCATTCTGGCGGCAAGCCCCATGTGAGAATCACCGATGTCGCCTTCAATTTCAGCCTTAGGAGTAAGCGCAGCAACCGAATCCACAACAATGACATCCACTGCCCCTGAACGGGTTAACATGTCACAAATTTCTAACGCTTGTTCACCCGTATCAGGTTGTGAAACTAACAGCTCGTTTACATCAACGCCAAGTTTTTTGGCGTAAATGGGGTCAAGTGCGTGCTCGGCGTCAATAAAAGCACACACCTTACCGTTGCGCTGTGCTTCGGCAATCACTTCGAGAGTTAAGGTAGTTTTACCACTGGACTCCGGGCCATATATTTCAACGATACGCCCTAAAGGTAAGCCACCAGCACCAAGCGCTATATCTAAACCAAGAGAACCCGTTGATATAGTTTCAACGTCCATGGTTTTGTTGTCGCCCAATTTCATAATAGAGCCTTTACCGAATTGTTTTTCGATTTGGCCTAAGGCGGCAGTTAACGCTCTGGTTTTGTTGTCGTCCATCAGAATGTCCTTTGTGATTAAAATGTATTGAAGGTTTTTTCAACACTGATTTGATTCAGTAATTAGGTTTAAAGTATACTGTATGGTTATACAGTTACAAGTGAAAAGTAGAAATTATTTTTAGGGCTCTTAGTCATTTTTCATCATTGTTTATTTTTGCAACAACCTAAGTGTATTTGATAAAGCAAACTCAATCGCTTTTATTCTAACAGTTTGTCTATTACCCGTAATCAGTTGTTTTTGACTGATAATATTTCCATTAATGAAAAAACCAAACCAAACTGTGCCCACTGGTTTATCGGGTGAGCCTCCATCAGGACCTGCAATACCACTGATGGCAATGGCAACTTCGGCATTGGCATGCTTTGCTGCACCTGCAGCCATTTCTTCGACTGTTTTTGCCGACACGGCTCCGTGTTTGATTAAAGTATTCTCAGTTACGCCTAACAGTTCTTGTTTAGCGTCATTTGAGTAGGTGATAAAACCTTTTTTAAACCATGCTGAGCTTCCAGAAATACTTGTGATGGCGTATCCTACTCCACCTCCAGTGCAAGATTCTGCACTGGTGATTTGCCAACCTTTTGCAGAAAGAGTCATGCCTAAACGTTGTGCTAATTGGGTAATGTCTTCAGTCATGTGGGTAACCTAAATATGTGATAGCCAATGATGAACATGTCACGCCAACCCTTAGATAAAAAAATAAAGTAGTCGCTATTATGCCATCGAGTAATTTTTCAGAGCAAAAAAACATTAGCCCAGCGCTGCAATCTCATACCCCTATGATGCAGCAATATCTAAAGATTAAGGCTGAACATCCCGACATATTGCTGTTTTATCGTATGGGTGATTTTTATGAGCTATTTTTTGATGATGCCAAAAAAGCGTCTGAATTACTTGATATATCTTTAACGGCTAGAGGTAAATCAGGCGGCAATGCTATTCCTATGGCGGGAGTTCCCTACCATGCTGTAGAAAATTACCTCGCCCGATTAGTCAAAATGGGCCAGTCGGTGGCCATAGTCGAACAAGTAGGCGATCCTGCCACTAGCAAAGGACCTGTGGACAGAAAGGTCCAACGTATTATTACCCCGGGTACTGTTTCAGACGAAGCCTTGTTAGAAGATAGACAAGACAACATATTAGCGGCAGTGGTGAGTGTCAAACATCAGAGCAATATATACTTTGGTTATGCCACATTAGATGTCACCACAGGACGCTTTACACTGTGTGAACCTAAAGATATTGAAGCGCTAGCCGCTGAAATTCAGCGCACTAATCCAGTAGAATTATTGTACTCAGAAGACTTTGCTTTTCAGCATATCATTGAACAACGCAAAGGGTTGAGACGCCGCCCTCAGTGGGAATTTGATTTTGATACTGCTACCAAGCAGCTAAATCAACAATTTGGTACTAAAGAGCTTACTGGTTTTGGTGTCACAGCCAACAAAACAGGTTTGTGCGCGGCTGGTTGCGTGATGCAATATGTTAAGGACACGCAAAGAAGTGCTCTGCCGCACATTCGCAATATTGTTCTGGAGACAGAATCTGACACAGTATTGATGGATGCAGCCACTAGGCGCAACTTAGAATTAACCCAAAATTTATCTGGCAGCAAAGAACACACCCTTGCCAGTGTCTTAGACAATGCGTCAACGCCTATGGGTAGTCGGTTGTTACAGCGCTGGTTGCATCGTCCCTTAACCAATAAAACAATACTCAAGCAAAGACAGTTAGATATTACATCACTTCTCAACAGTGATTATCCACAGTTGCAGAGCAGCCTCAAACAAATTGGTGACATGCAAAGAGTATTAGCTCGCTTAGCGCTGCGCTCGGCCAGACCCAGAGATTTTGTCAGACTAAGACAAGCTTTTATGTTGCTGCCAGATATTCAAGGTTTTGTCACAAACCAATCGGCTGAGTCTGCCAATATCGGTTTGATGCAATTGGCAAACGCTATCAATCAGTTTCCCAGCTTTGCAGAACTCCTCAATAACGCCATAGAAGAAGCACCACCTGTATTAATTCGTGACGGTGGGGTCATAAAAACCGGTTATAATCCAGAATTAGACGAACTTCGCGCCTTATCTAAAGGCGCCACCGATTATTTAGATGAATTAGAACAACGTGAAAAAGACCGCACTGGCATTGCCACTTTAAAAGTCGGATACAACAGAGTGCATGGCTACTTTATTGAGGTCAGCCGTAGTTATGCCGATAAAGTACCAGCAGATTATGTGCGCAGACAAACGCTAAAAAATAACGAGCGTTATATTATTCAGGAATTAAAAGAGCACGAAGATAAAGTGCTCACCAGCCAGAGCAAATCTTTAGCCTTAGAAAAACGCCTTTACGACGAGCTGTTCGATATTTTAATGCCTGAGCTAGCGAATTTAATGCAAAGTGCTGATGCAATAGCCGAACTCGACGTTCTCACTAACTTAGCCGAACGAGCTGAAACGTTAAATTATCATTGCCCTGAACTCACTGAGAAAAGTGGCATTCACTTTGACCAAGGCCGTCATCCAGTAGTTGAACATGTGATGAAAACCCCTTTTATCGCTAACCCCATTACGGTTAATCCACAAAGACGTATGTTGGTGATCACCGGCCCGAACATGGGTGGTAAGTCTACTTACATGCGTCAAACAGCATTAATAGTGTTAATGGCTTACATCGGCAGTTTTATACCCGCCAAAAACGCACAAATAGGCCCCATCGACCGAATATTCACCCGTATTGGTGCATCAGATGATTTAGCCTCAGGTCGCTCGACTTTTATGGTGGAAATGACTGAAACGGCTAATATCCTGAATAACGCCACAGCCAATAGTTTGGTATTAATGGATGAGATAGGCCGTGGTACGAGCACCTATGATGGTTTATCACTGGCATGGGCATGTGTTGAATATCTAGCCACCCACATCCAATCTTATACGTTATTTGCGACTCATTACTTTGAGCTGACCCAACTAGCCGAAGAGTTGCATGAACTGGCTAATGTGCACCTTGATGCGGTAGAGCACGAAGAAACGATCCGTTTTATGCATGCGGTACAAGAAGGGGCTGCTAATAAAAGTTACGGCTTACAAGTAGCCCAACTAGCAGGGGTGCCTAGAAGCGTTATACAGCAAGCGAAGCATAAATTAGCAGAGTTAGAAAACCAACCAGTATTAAAAAATCAGCCAAGGACTAGGCAAGAGCAGCAACTTAATCTACTTAATACTGTGGATGATTTGCGCCTAAGTCTTCAACAAATCAACCCAGACGATTTAACCCCTAAACAGGCGTTAGAATATTTATATCAACTAAAAACCTTGGCTGTGGACAATTAAACTCCCATATAATTTAACAAAGGATACACTTTGTAATTACCAGAAAATGTAACACTGATAGCATTACTAGAATATTTATTTTTTGCTTTTAAAGAGGGCTTTAGTCGAGAAAAATATAACGTGATAGCGCCTGCTGTAATTGGCAACCCTATATGGAAAAGACTGTACCGTGTTCAACAAAATACACTTGAGCAATTAATCGTGTTTTTACCTGCACTGTGGTTTTTTTCTATTTTGTCAGCCCCATAACAGGCGCCGCAATTGGTATCCTATTTATAATCGGCAGACCCATCTACGATATCAGTTATGTGAAAGATCCTCGCAGCAGAGCGCTTGGTTTTATAATGGGATTTGTCGCTAACCTTGTATTACTACTGGGTGGTCTTGGCGCAGCGATATACAACTTAATGGGATAATCAGAACTTGACATAAGATATTTATGTCATTTAAATATCTTATGCTTTTTATTTCAGATTAATCTTTGTCTGAGATGGTATTTTTTAGTACAATATTGCTCCGTCCGGTTATGGTTTTTTTCTTGAACATTTAACAAGAAATTTCAAACCACACTTTACAACGCTGATTCAATTTCAATTCAAACGCCTTTACTAGGGTTATCATGACACATTATATTTTCGTCACAGGTGGTGTCGTTTCATCACTTGGAAAAGGTATTGCGGCAGCCTCGCTTGCCGCAATTCTAGAAGCTAGAGGCTTAAACGTCACTATGCTAAAGCTTGACCCTTATATCAACGTTGACCCAGGCACTATGAGCCCAATTCAGCACGGTGAAGTATTTGTCACCGATGATGGTGCTGAAACAGACTTAGACTTAGGTCACTACGAACGTTTTATTCGTACCCGTATGACCAAGCGTAATAATTTCACTACAGGACGAGTATACGAAGAAGTACTCAAGCGAGAGCGTCGTGGTGATTATTTAGGCGCCACCATTCAAGTTATACCCCATATCACTAACGAAATTAAGCGCCGAATTATTGCTGGATCAGAAGGTGTAGATGTAGCCATAGTAGAAATTGGCGGCACTGTTGGGGACATTGAATCACAACCTTTTATCGAAGCAATTCGTCAAATGGGCGTTGAAGTAGGCCGCAACCGAGCGATGTATATGCATCTTACGTTAGTGCCCTATCTCGCTGTGGCGGCTGAAGTCAAAACAAAACCCACTCAACATTCAGTGAAAGAATTGCGATCGGTTGGCGTGCAACCTGATATCCTTGTGTGTCGCTCTGAAGTGCCTTTACCGTCTAGTGAAAGACAAAAAATAGCGTTATTTACCAATGTGATAGATAAAGCTGTCATTTCTCTAAGAGACGCTGACAGTATTTACAAAATTCCCGCCATGCTTAAGGCCCAAGGCTTGGATGAATTAGTCGTTGAACGTTTTGGTTTGGAATGCCCTGAAGCCGATCTGACTGAATGGGAACAAGTACTATACGCAGAGTCAAACCCAACGGGTGAGGTGACCATAGGTATGGTGGGTAAATATGTTGAACTACCCGATGCGTACAAATCTGTTAATGAAGCCCTAAAACATGCGGGCTTAAAAAATCGATTAACGGTGAAGATTAAATACATAGACTCACAAGATATTGAAAGCAAAGGCGAACAAATATTACAAGGTCTTGATGCCATATTAGTACCCGGTGGTTTCGGTGAGCGTGGTATTGAGGGCAAAATCGCCGCAGCCAAATACGCTCGTGAAAATCTAGTCCCATATTTGGGTATTTGTTTAGGCATGCAAGTCGCGTTAATTGAGTATGCACGAAATGTAGCGGGCATGGAAAATGCTAACAGTACAGAGTTTGATCCTGATACGCCCTTCCCCGTGGTAGGCCTTATTACTGAATGGTTAGATGCAGCTGGTTCGACAGAGTCTCGAAGCGAAAACTCAGACTTAGGTGGCACAATGCGTTTAGGCAGTCAGTTATGCCACTTACTTCAAGATAGCAAAGTACATGATATGTATGGTGCTAGCGAAATATATGAACGTCATAGACACAGATACGAAGTGAATAATAACTTACGTGACAAAGTCGAAGCGGCCGGATTAAAAGTCTCTGGGCTATCTGCTGACAAACGCTTAGTAGAAGTCATCGAAATAGCTGAGCATCCTTGGTTTGTAGCCGGTCAATTTCACCCAGAATTCAACTCAACACCTCGCGACGGACATCCTCTTTTTACAGGATTTGTAAAGGCCGCGGGCGAATATTTTAAAAATCACAATTAATAAAAGGCAAGAATTATGTCAAAGATCAACAAGATCATCGCGCGTGAAATCATGGACTCACGTGGTAATCCAACAGTAGAAGCAGATGTATATTTAGACTCTGGTGCTATGGGTAGAGCTGCTGCACCTTCAGGTGCTTCAACTGGTTCACGTGAAGCCTTAGAATTACGTGATGGTGACAAAAACCGTTATTTAGGTAAAGGTGTATTAAAAGCCGTTGCTGCCATCAACAACGATATTCAAGCAGCCCTTTTAGGCAAAGACGCAGTTGACCAGGCCTCTATTGATAAAATCATGATTGATTTAGACGGTACTGAAAATAAAGAAAAATTTGGTGCTAATGCCATTCTAGCTGTTTCACTGGCAGCCGCTAAAGCTGCCGCTATCCATAAAAACATCCCTCTTTATCAACATATCTCAGAGTTAAACGGCACACCTGGCGTATACAGTATGCCTGTACCTATGATGAACATCATCAATGGTGGTGAACATGCTGATAACAATGTTGATATTCAAGAGTTTATGGTGCAGCCAGTGGGCGCTAAGAGCTTTAAAGAAGCATTGCGTACCGGTGCTGAAATTTTCCATTCTTTGAAAAAAGTATTGAATGAAAAGGGGTTAAATACCGCTGTGGGTGATGAAGGAGGTTTTGCGCCAAACCTTGGCTCTAACGAAGAAGCTTTAACTGTGATTATAGAAGCGGTTGAAAAAGCGGGCTATGTGATGGACAAAGATATCACTTTGGCGATGGACTGCGCGGCTTCTGAATTCTATGTAGACGGCAAATACGATCTTAAAGGTGAAGGTAAGGTTTTTGATTCTGAGGGCTTTGGTGATTTCTTAGCTGACTTATCCAGAAAGTACCCTATTATCTCTATCGAAGATGGCCTAGACGAAAGTGACTGGGATGGCTGGGCCAGTTTAACCAAAAAAATTGGCGATAAGATACAATTGGTGGGAGATGACTTGTTCGTCACCAACACCAAAATTCTTAAACGTGGTATCGACAACGGTATCGGCAACTCAATCTTAATCAAATTTAATCAGATTGGTACATTGACCGAAACACTTGAAGCCATACGCATGGCGCAAGCTGCTGGTTTCACTGTTGTTATTTCTCACCGTAGTGGTGAAACTGAAGACTCAACCATTGCTGATTTAGCAGTGGGTACCGCAGCGGGACAAATCAAAACGGGCTCACTGTGTCGTTCAGATCGCGTAGCCAAATACAATCAACTGTTACGTATTGAACAAGAGTTAGGCGCAAACGTCAGTTATAATGGTCGTAAAGAAATTAAAGGCCAGTAATCGCTTATCTCTAAACTATTGAAGATGTAGATAATAAAACTGTAAATTCAGTGCAAATTTAATGATAGTGAGTATAAAATGGTCAGCTCATGCTGGCCATTTTGGTTTTAGGCACTTTAATTAGCTCTTTAAATTAGAAAATTATTCATAATTAAACATGCATATTTCCAATTCACAACAGGTAGACATTTTTTCTGACGATCAAAGTCAGCTGCATTATGCTGAATTATGTAATGCCTTATATGAACGAGAACTCGCCAGCTTATCCCAACAAAAAATCAGTAATATTAGCCTGTTACAACGAAAAATTGCTGGGCTTAGACATCATGTAAAACGCGCAGCTTACAGCCTATTGCAACACCAATCGCCGTTACAAGTGGATATACACAATGCAAGTTGGCAAGCTAAACAAGCCGCTAAATGTATGGCTAACAACTATGTTTCGCAGAAAACTCAACAATGGTTTTCCAGCAATATTCAGATTGGTTGTAGTATTGCCATTCACGTTAAACACTTGGGTATTGAACATATTGAACTCGACTCAGTAGACAGAATAGAACTGAGCAGCAAACGTATACATGCTAATAAATTTGGCTGGTTCAACATTGATGGCGAACTCACCAAAGATAATCACAAACAAACCGATATACTTAGCCTAAGGTTGCTCAAACCCACAAAAGCTATTTTAACAGCTGCATGTTGTGGTCATAATTGGGATCACAAAGGCAAAGGTCAACAAAGGGCACTCTCACTGCGTGAATTACTATTGTCCCTATCGATAAATTGGAAGACATTTCGTTAACTTACCTTTGCGGCGTTCAGATCTGAATTTGAATTAGGATAGATGCCCTTAAATCTCGCTGGGTTGGAAATTGTCAGGGGGGATGAGTATAATATTTCAATTTATACTTTTAAATTATATGATTTCTTGTAAACGGTGGTTGACGGGCAGGTGCTATCCGCGATACAAATACATTTCAAATTTGTCACAAATAAATTTACGAATTTCTAACATGAATAACGCTACTTTTTCTACTTTACACCTGCTGGCAGCAAGACTGCACGGGTAGGTTGTAAGCGAGCGTTAACCAGTTTACAAAACCCGTGCTTAGCACGGGTTTTTTGTATGTGTATTAAAACCACGGTTATATTGTGTAATCGAATAAACAGAGTTTTTAGGAGAAAGGTATGTCAAACGGGGTGACTTCTAACCATGTCAAAATTTTCGACACCACCTTACGGGACGGCGAACAAGCGTTGCCAGCTAGTTTAAGTGTAAAAGAAAAACTGAAAATTGCACTGGCACTGGAACGACTTGGCGTAGACATCATAGAAGCGGGTTTCCCTGTTTCTTCTCCTGGTGATTTTAAATCAGTACAAACCATCGCCCGTGAAATAAAAAACGCCACTGTATGTGGTCTATCCCGAGCACTGGCTAAAGATATTGATGCTTGTGGTGAGTCGTTAAAAGTTGCAGAAAATTTCCGCATTCATACTTTTATTGCCACATCCGACATTCATGTAAACACTAAATTACGTAAATCTCAGGACGAAGTGGTCGAAATGGCCGTCAATGCAGTGAAACATGCACGTCGTTATACTGATGATGTTGAGTTTTCTTGTGAAGATGCTGGCCGTACACACATAGATTATCTATGTCGCATGGTAGAAGCCGCTATTAACGCTGGCGCAACCACAGTGAATATCCCAGATACAGTTGGCTACACCACACCCACTGAGTTTGGTGGCATCATTCAGAACCTATTTAATCGTGTGCCCAACATTGATAAAGCGATAATTTCGGTGCATTGCCATAATGATTTAGGTTTGGCTGTAGCCAACTCTTTAGCTGCAGTAGAGCAAGGAGCAAGGCAAGTAGAAGCCACCATCAATGGTTTAGGTGAACGCGCAGGTAACTGTTCCTTAGAAGAAATTTCGATGATTTTGCAGACTCGCCATGCAAAACTCGGTTTTACAACCAATATCAAAAGTGAAGAAATTTCTCGTACCTCTAAGCTAGTCAGCAATTTGTGCAATATGCCCGTTCAGGCTAACAAGGCGATAGTCGGCGCAAATGCTTTTAGCCACTCTTCAGGCATTCATCAAGATGGCGTATTAAAGGGTCAAAATACTTACGAAATCATGACGCCAGAAAGCGTAGGAATTAATAAAAATAATTTGAATCTTACGTCTCGATCTGGGCGCCATGTGATCAAGCATCGCTTATTCGAACTGGGTTATAAAGAAACGGATTTTGACTTAGAAACGGTTTACGATTCTTTTGTCAAACTAGCCGATAAAAAGGGCCAAGTATTTGATTATGACTTAGAGGCACTATTATTTTTTAGTCAAACCAAACAAGAAGACGAACATTATAAATTACTGTATTTGCAAGCCAGTTCAGGTAAGCAAATCATACCTAGTGCCACCGTAAGAATGTTAGTAGGTGATAAAGAAATCACCGAGTCAGCAACAGGTAATGGTCCTGTCGATGCCGCTTATAACGCCATCACCAAAGTCGTCGGTCATAATCAGGTTGAGATAGTGGATTTCAAACTTGATTCTAAAGGTGAAGGTGCCAACGCCTTGGCACAAGTATCAGTAGTGGCACAATACAATGGACGTCGCTTCAACGGTATTGGTTTGGCAACAGACATAGTTGAATCAGGCGTCAAAGCGTTAATTTACGTATTAAACAACACACATTTAGCTGATCAGATTGACCAGCAAAAAGAACAAGTAAAGATTGCAGGAGTATAAAAAAATGTCTGAATACAACATAGCAGTATTGGCAGGCGATGGCATTGGTCCCGAGATCATGTGTGAGGCCAAAAAAGTATTAGCCGCCGTAAGCAAAAAATTTGATATTTCGTTTCAACTGAACGAATTTGATGTAGGTGGCTTAGCCATTGATAATCATGGTAAAGCGTTACCCGCTGAGACCTTAAAAGGTTGTGAAGATGCTAGCGCCATTTTATTTGGATCAATCGGTGGTCCTAAGTGGGATAGTTTACCTTTAGAAGAACGCCCTGAAAGAGCCGCACTTTTGGCTTTGCGCGGCCACTTTGATTTATTCAGTAACTTGCGCCCTGCTAAAATTTATCCAGGCCTTGAAGCGTTTTCGCCTCTTAGAGCGGATATAGCGGCAGCCGGTTTTGATGTATTAGTGGTACGTGAACTCACCAGTGGTATTTATTTTGGTCAACCTAAGGGATTAGAAGGCGAAGGTGAGGAACAATTTGCTTATGACACTATGCGTTACAGCAAAAGAGAAATTCGCCGTATCGCTATTAGTGCATTTAACGCTGCGCAAAAACGTGGCAAAAAAGTCACCTCGGTAGACAAAGCGAATGTCCTAGTGTGTAGTCGTTTATGGCGCGAAGTAGTCGAAGAAGTAGCAAAAGACTATCCAGATGTAGCACTTGAGCATATCTATATTGACAATGCGACTATGCAACTCATCCGCAACCCAAGTCAGTTTGACGTGATGTTGTGTTCGAATCTGTTTGGGGACATTATTTCTGACGAATGTGCGATGATAACAGGCTCCATGGGGCTATTGCCCTCAGCCAGTATCAATCAAGACAACTTTGGTATGTATGAGCCGGCAGGCGGCTCAGCCCCTGATATCGCAGGTAAAGGTATTGCTAACCCCATTGCTCAAATACTTTCGGCATCTATGCTGTTGCGTTTTAGCTTAAACGAAACAGCCGCCGCTGATGCCATTGATGCCGCTGTAGTGAAGACATTAGGTGATAGTATACTAACAGGCGATTTACTTGGCCCTAACGAGCGCCATTTAGCTAAAAGCACCAGTGAAGTGGGCGATTATATCGCCGCGTTAATTTAATAAATTTAGGAAATAGTCATGGCTACCACCTTATATGACAAAATATGGCAAGCGCATCTTGTTGATGCGAAAGATGTTAAAGATGCTGAAGATGCAAACAATGCGAAGAAAACCTCTGAAACCGGTGAAGAGGGATTAATTTATATAGACAGACATTTGATCCATGAAGTGACGACACCTCAAGCATTTGCTGGTCTAGATGAAAAAAACCGCAAAGTACGCTGCCCCCAGCGCACCTTTGCGACTATGGATCACAGCATATCAACCCGCTCTTTGGCCCTTGATGCCTGCGGTCCAACCAACAAATTGCAGTTACAGACCTTGGCAGACAACTGCGAAAAACACGGAATAGAGTTGTTTCCAGTGGGCCACCAAAAACAGGGTATTGTGCATGTAATGGGGCCAGAACTTGGGCTTATTCAACCGGGTATGACAGTCGTTTGTGGTGATTCTCACACAGCAACTCACGGTGCATTTGGCGCCTTAGCATTCGGAATAGGCACATCACAAGTTGAACATGTGTTTGCCAGCCAAACACTGAAACAAAGCAAAGCAAAAAGCATGAAAGTACAAGTCAATGGCAGCTTACCTATTGGCATTACAGCCAAAGATATTATTTTAGCTATCATAGGTAAAATCGGTCACGCTGGCGCCACTGGCCATGTCATTGAATATTGTGGTGAGGCTATTTCAGCGCTATCAATGGAAGAGCGCATGACGGTATGTAATATGAGTATCGAAGCTGGCGCAAAAGCCGGTTTAATCGCACCAGATCAAACCACTTTCGACTACCTTGAAGGCCGTGAATACGCACCTAAAGGCGATAGTTGGACCCAAGCAATGGCTTACTGGGCAAACTTGGCATCTGATAAAGATGCCGTTTTTGATACCGTTATTGAGTTAAACGCAGCTGATATTACGCCACAAGTCACATGGGGTACCAACCCTGGGCAGGTTATTGGTGTTAATCAACCTGTGCCTGCGCCAAACGATTTTTCAGATCCTATTGATAAAGACTCTGCCAATAAAGCGCTTAAATATATGGACTTAGCACCTGGCCAAAAGTTATCTGACTTAGCCGTTAATAATGTGTTTATTGGTTCTTGCACCAATGGCCGTATTGAAGATATGCGCGCTGCAGCTGCTATTGCCAAACAGGGTAAAGTTGCACCAGGTGTTACCGCTATTGTTGTACCGGGCTCGGTATCGGTCAAACAACAAGCAGAGGCAGAACAGCTAGATAAAATATTTATCGAAGCGGGTTTTGAATGGCGTTTACCCGGTTGTTCGATGTGTTTAGGCATGAACGACGATATCCTGAAACAAGGTGACCGCTGTGCTTCCACCAGCAACCGTAATTTCGAAGGCCGTCAAGGTCGTGGTGCGCGAACTCACTTAGTCAGTCCAGCGATGGCAGCTGCAGCCGCATTGGCCGGGCACTTTGCCGATGTGCGCGACTACCAATAAATATTAGGCAATAGGCCATAAGGAGTTAACCATGACAACTACAGCTATTAATATCCACACAGGTACCGCAATGCCCCTAAATCAGGCGAATGTGGATACCGATCAAATTATCCCCAAGCAGTTTTTGACTGCAGTAACGCGAACCGGTTACGGCAAAAATTTGTTTCATGACTGGCGTTATTTAGATCAGCACGAACAAGTACCCAACCCTGATTTTGTATTGAACAAAGCACAATACCAAGGTGCCAGCGTTTTACTGACGCGCGAGAACTTTGGTTGTGGTTCCAGCCGCGAACATGCGCCTTGGTCTTTAGACGACTATGGTTTTAAAGTGGTAGTGGGTACTAGCTTTGCCGATATTTTTTATGGTAACTGCATTAACAACCAATTGTTACCGGTGCAACTTGCCAGTGAACAAATGGATCAATTGTTCGAGATAGTTGAAAACAATGCTGCTGCGCAAATTACCGTTAATTTGCAGGATCAAACAGTTAACGTTGATGACGTGAGTTTCACTTTTGATATTGCCGAGCAACATAAAACCAACTTACTAAAAGGTTTGGACGCTATAGGTCAAACCTTAGAGCTAGAGGATAAAATCACAGCGTTTGAGAATAGTTTGCCTGAATGGCAGAGGGCTTAATTTTTTAAACAACAACAAATGGCTCTATCTGAGCCGTTTTTTTTGAAAATTATTCAAATGTATCTACGATATGTAGAATAAACAGATAAGCTCAATGTATGGATGGGTGATATGAATAACGCTAGCACCATAACACCAAGGTGGTTTGTAATACTCGCTGTTATAATCGCCATATGGAATTTAATGGGCGTGATAGCTTTTATGATGCAAATCACTATGACAGTCGAGCAAGTCCTAGCACTGCCAGAAAAAAAGCAGATGTTATATCAAGACATCCCTATTTGGGTGAATATAGCATTTGGACTTGCAGTAACGGGAGGTTCACTAGGCTGTGTTGCTTTAGTATTGAAAAAAGCTATTGCCTTACCCATTTTAATCATCTCATTGCTTGGCGTTTTAGTGCAGATGTACCATTCATTTATTATCGCTGGTGCATTTGATGTATATGGACCAGGCGGCACTATCATGCCAATAATGGTGTTTATTATTGCGCTATATGCAGTTTGGCTGGCTAATAACGCAAAGGCAAAAGGTTGGATCCGTTAAAAATAACCAAACAACCGAGAGTCAAAATTACCAGTGATTAACACATCACATTAAGGCAACAGCCGCCTGTGCACCTTTGCAGATATGCTGTAAATCGGCACTGACATCCAAGCTAATCATGTCAGGCTCAGCTTTAGGTAACTCCATGGCGCTAAATTGACTGACCAACATAGACTCCGGCATAAAATGCCCTTCTCTTTGCGACATTCTGTGACTGATAGTGTCTATCTCAGCAGTCAGGTGAATAAACAAGGTATTAAAACCTAGCTCTCTAAATAACTGGCGATGCCGCCGTCGCAAACCTGAGTAAGCCAAGACCGAATCGACTAACTTTCCTTTGCCTAAGTGTTGGGTTAAACGCTCTAACCAAGGCTCACGCATGCTATCGGTTAAAGGAATGCCATTGGCCATTTGTTGTTTGGCTGCAACTGAATGAAAATCATCTGCTTCAATAAACTCGTAACCTAAATCATCAGCAAGTTGTTTGCCGACAGTGGACTTACCGCAGCCACTGACACCTATGACAATAATCAGTTTAGGCTTCTGGGGCTTAGTCTTACTAGAAACAGGTTCTACTGATTGCATCTATTTGTCACCTTTTTCTGGCATAGGAAGCGTTATTTTTAACGCATAAATATTGTTAGGTTGAATGTTATTAATAGCTGACTCGACTGTCCCACTATCAGTGGTACTGATAAAAAGCGCCACAGTTATAATTATAATGATGAATAAACAAAATAAATTGCAGCCATAAATTTACCATCTGGCGTTCATTTTACGCTCGACTTTATGGTGGAAAATTCATTGCAATATCCAGGTTAAGCTTAATAAATGACAACTTTATCAAACTTGTTAACTAATCACCGTCTGGAAGTTTGCTTTCTACAAAGGCAAGTTAAGATTATTTACCAATCAGTCAGAGCAGCCATAGAAAACATTTGCCCAGAATAATTTAAGATAACATGCTGAGGCTCGATACCGACAATTTCAATCATGCCATCAATTTTATCGCCTTCCCCCATCCTCGTGCCGTTTACTCTGACCCACCTTTCAGACTCAATAGATGCATACATATGAGCCGAAAAAGCCATACTGGGTAATCGATTCATGACCCATGCTGGTAACTGATCAATTCTGGGCACGTCATCGATGCTAGATATACTTTGAACAGGCGGCTGAGTAACCGGGGAGTCTGCCACTTCGGTGATGGCTTTTCTGAACCTCGCTAGCACATCAGCAGAAATTTGCGGCTCGGGTACTGGAGTGATTATTCTTTCAACATCACTTGGCTCAGAATTATTCGTATTATCATCTGTTCCAGAGACTTGTTGCCCCCCCGCATTTATAATGCCAGCACTGTTGGCATCTTGAGGGTTATCAACCTTAACTGATTGTTCACTTTTATTATCCAGTTGCTCAGGTGCTGAGGCAATGGCCGCTTGAACGGGTACAGAAGCTATTGTTGCAGGCTTATCAACATAAGGGCTCAATAAGGTCAATATTTCCTGAAAATTAGCTAAGCTCCAGCCTAAGCTCAAACCACCTAGCGTAATAAATGCCGCTAACACATAACGCTTAATATAAAATTGCCAAGCCGATGGAATATCTTGTACAGAAGGTAAAAACAAACTGCGATGAAATTGCTCTGATAATCCATCATCGATTTGGGTATGGGTGACCTTGTTGCTTTCAAGCATTCTAAGGGTCGCCGATTTTTTAATGTTTAGCACTGTTACTTCTGCGTTTAGTTCAACGGTTTGGTCTGGATCTATTTCGACTTGTTGAATACCCATTTCAATCAAGCCTTGCACCATATCTTGGCTGGTGACTAAACCTGATTTCTTGATTCTGACAGGCCCGTTTTGCTCTGTGATCCTCACAATCACCATGCCTGGCTTTAGATCATGAATATCAAGTTGCCTAAGCATTAAACTGGCCTATAACAAAACCAATGGCCGCCGCCGCTACAAAAAGTCCTAACAGGGTATAAGTCCAGCGTTTGCCTTGCCGCTGTTTTACCACATCATCCCCTAAAATCTGCTGTGCTGCGGCAATAAAAATATGCTGCGACACAACGGACATTTGTTTCGTAAAAGTTAAAGTTAAGGCTCTATCACATAACAAGTTGATCACTCTTGGAATACCACCCGTCATATCAAATGCAGCTCGAATAGTGGCTTTAGAAAACACACTGATATCACCATTAGCCACGCCTAACCTATGTCCAATATAAGCAGCTACTTCAGAAGAGCTTAAAGGCAAAAGATGATAACGAGCGGTGATACGCTGTGCTAATTGACGCAACTCATTACGTTTTAACAATTGCTGCAATTCAGGTTGACCAATCAATACCACCTTAAGCAACTTTTCACGGTTAGTTTCTAGATTTGTTAATAACCTGAGTTGTTCTAATACTTCAGGTAATAAATGCTGTGCTTCATCAACAATCAGCACTGTGTTAACACCAAACTCATGATTATTAGCTAACTTATCGAGAATTTGATCGGTAAAATATTTAAGGCTGGCATGTTTACGTTTGTATTCAATGCCAAGCTCATTACAAATGGTACCGAGCAGCTCTAATGCAGATAATGTAGGATTCAAAATCATCGCCACTTGGGTGTTTTCAGGTAATTGTTGCATCAACTTGCGCGATACCGTTGTTTTGCCGGTGCCAACCTCACCAGTTAGCATCACAAACCCACCACTTTCACGCAAACCAAAGGTCAAGTGAGCCAAAGCCTCTTTATGACGAGGGCTCATATACAAATACTCGGGATTAGGCGCAATGGAAAACGGATTATCAGATAATCCAAAATAGCTGAGATACATAATTTAGGCAGACAAGTCCGTGAAAAATACAGCATGAATATTATGTCTAAACTAACCAGTTAACTAGATATTGTCAAAGAGACAGTTGCTATTTTAGAGTAATTTTATGCCTATGTGACTTCTTCATAGCCTAGGTCTGAGGCATAATAGCTTCACCTAGAAACCGCAGTTGACCGTTAGAAATGATATTTAACATTTTTACCTATCTGAAAATAAACGTTAATTTGTATCTCACCTCACAGATGAAAGTGCTTCAGACATTGAGGCTGGTTAAAAACCGCGGGCTCTTCGTTATCAACTTTATAAGTGGAGCAACCATTTATCGCAATTCATGTCTTGATCCAAGCATGTTTTCCTGCGCCTCAACGCTTATCCAATCACGGATTCTAGGTTCAATGAAAGATGCTAAGATTTTATGCATACGTATTTAGTCGGTGGCGCTGTGCGCGATAAGTTACTGGGCCGCCCTATCAAGGACCGAGATTGGGTAGTGGTAGGCAGCACCCCTAAGCAAATGTTGGCCCTTGGTTATCAAGCAGTTGGCGCCGACTTTCCGGTATTCTTGCATCCCAATACCAAAGAAGAATATGCCCTTGCTCGCATTGAACGTAAAGTAGGCGCAGGTTATACCGGTTTTAGTTGTGATGCCTCAAGCGGTGTCACCCTAGAAGAAGATTTATTACGCCGCGACCTGACCATCAACGCGATGGCGATGGATAACCAAGGTAATATCATCGACCCCTACAACGGTCAGCAGGATCTTAAACACAAACTCTTACGCCATGTGTCTGCAGCCTTTGTTGAAGATCCCTTACGTGTTTTACGTGTTGCCCGATTTGCAGCCCGTTATTACAACTTAGGGTTTTGTATCGCACCAGAAACACTCACTTTGATGCAAACAATCGTCGCCAACGGTGAACTCACCACCCTAAGCGCAGAGCGTGTTTGGCAAGAAACCGCACGCAGCCTGATGGAAATTCATCCAGAAGTATATTTTGAAAACCTAAGAAGCTGCGGAGCACTAGCCGTTTGGCTTCCTGAGTTAGATGTTTTGTGGGGGATCCCTGACTCACCCGAACGGCATCCTGAAATTGACACTGGCATTCATACCATGATGGTGTTGCAGCAAGCAGTCAGACTATCAGACAAGCTGCATGTACGTTTTGCAGGATTGGTGCATGATTTAGGTAAAGGACTAACACCCACCGAAACTTGGCCATCACATATAGGTCATGAAAAAATTGGTTTGGAAGCAATCAACAGACTCTGCGATCGCTTAAAAGCACCTAATGATTGCCGCGAACTCGGTTTAATGGTTAGTGAATTCCACACTCATATTCATCAAGCCTTCGAGCTAAAAGCCACCACCATACTTGGTATGTTGAATCGCTGTGACGTGTGGCGCAAACCACAAAGGTTTGCCGACTTTTTGCTAACCTGTAAAGCGGATACCAGAGGCAGAACCACATTTGAAAACAGCGAATACAAAAACGCCGAGTATATTTGGCAAGCTTATGAGGCGGCGGCAAAAGTTGATATCAAAGCCATAGTCGCCGAAGGTTACCAAGGTAAAGCTATTAAAGAACAAATCGAAGAACAACGTATTAGTGTTATTCAAGCATTTAAACGTTTTTATAAGACATAACACAAAAATTAACGCGAAAAGAAAGGACAACCACCACTATGCTCAGCTCAACTCAACTTGCCACTATGTTATCGCTGCAAGACGCCATGAACAAAAAGGTTAACCCAGATTGGCTCAACGCCGGTTACGCTTATTTACGCGCTGCCATGATTGAATCAGTAGAAGGCATAGAGCACCATGGATGGAAATGGTGGAAAGCTCAGCAAAAAGATTTGCCTCAATTACAGATGGAACTGGTTGATATATGGCACTTTGCCTTGTCAGACATCATTATTGGTTTTACGGGTGACATTCAAAAGTCCGCCAACACTATCGCTGAACAACTAGCGTCCAACCGCAGCCAAGTCACTTTTGATGGCAAAGATTATGTGTTCACCGAACAAGACATACTAGATAACTTAGAATTAATGGCCGGATTATGCGCCGCCAAACGTTTTGATGTGCCGTTGTTTCTTAAGATAGTTGAGCAGGCCGAAATGGACTCAAACGAGTTGTATCGCCAATACGTGGGTAAAAACGTCCTGAATTTCTTCCGCCAAGACCATGGTTATAAAGATGGCACGTACCATAAAATCTGGAATGGTCGTGAAGATAATGAACATTTGGTTGACGTGTTAAACAGTCTTGATATTAGCCTAAAAGATTATAGTGATTGCGTTTATAATGGCTTAAAGCAGAGATATCCGACTCACTAATAGCTCCTAATATTCAGGCACAGCTTGATACTGTGCTTGAATGTTTTTTAACTCCCTTTGAAATAGCTTAGACTGATTCAGCCCTCAAATGGGTGGCGGGTTAATTTATAGTTATAGAAAGCAAAAGCACACTTCGCGCCATTTCTACGAAATTCGTTTAGCATTAGCCAAACACCGATTACAATCATCGCACTTAAAAATAGAATACGTGGCAAGATATTTCGGTTTTGAGGACCCAAGGCAGTTTCAACGCCTATGGGCTAGATACCACAACAGCCAACCTTTCAGTGTTTCTCCAAGGAGTTTCTACATAATGCGCCATATACATTTATTGTTAGCACTTCTACCCACACTTTCTTTTACTATTAGCGCACAAACCAAGCCCGTATTGCAAAAGCAACTACTCAACATGGCTCAGCAAAGCCAACAAATCCAAGCAATGCAAAAAGGTGACACCACTGAATTACTAAAAGATATGGCTGCTGACATTACCCAATTACACACTCAAACACTTAATGAAATCGTCCAGCTACAAGGTTGGCTAACTAAAGCGCAAGTCACAGAAGAAGGTGTAAAAGCCGCTTTTACGTTAGTGAGTCATTCAAAAAATTTAAGTTTTCAGCAAGATATGTTGCCATTGATTATTCAGTCTTATATCGATAAACAAGGTATTAGTGGTAAAGCAGTGGCAATATTCACTGATAAAGTGTCCATCGCTCAAGGTAAAAATCAGATATTTGGTACACAAGCGGATTTAATAGGTGGCAAGCTAGTATTTTTCCAAATTGAAAATGAAGACGGCGTGGACCAACTAAGAGCTCAAATGGATTTGCCAACTTTAGCTGAATATAAGAAAGCCTTAGAGGTCTTTTATGGTGTTGAAAAATAATGCTAGCTTCAGTGGCACCCTGACATTAAATAAAAAATTTACGCTATAGCTGGAATAAAACGACTCAGTGGTAAAGGATGAATGTTCGAATTAGGCGGCAACGATGAGCAACTAGAGGTAGGATAGAACTAAGGCCATTTACTAACTGACAGTTGGAGACTTTCATCATGAAAATAGAAGGGGCAATTAAAGACTATACGGGAAAAGATCTTGCGAGAACTTTCAAACAATTGCAGCCATCACCAGAACGTAAATCTGAGCTAATCAACCAAGACTATAGAACCTTAATGTCTGAAGGTTATGTGATCATTGAAAACCTAATGACACCTAGTCAGTGCGCTCAAATAAAAAACCAGTGTATGCCTTTAATGAGCCACACCGGCAGAAATAATTTTGAGGGTGAGAAAACCCAAAGAATATACAATGTTTTAGGAAAGACGAGGTGTAGTGATCGGTTGGCAGACCACCCTAGGATACTAGGACTGATGGATTTGTTGTTTAGACCTAACTACCTGCTGAGTCAAAGCCAGGTTATCAATATCCTACCCGGTGAGAGCCAACAGGCATTTCATTACGATGATTCGTTTTATCAAATCCCTAGACCTAGACCCCCCTTAGGCGCTGCCAGTATTTGGGCCATCGATGATTTTACTGAAGAAAACGGCGCAACAATTATAGTTCCTAAGAGCCAGGAATGGGGTGGAAAGCAAATTCCAACAACTGAAAAAATGATCAAAGCAGTAATGCCAGCAGGCTCTGCTATATTTTTCCTTGGAACAACTTGGCATGGAGGAGGTGAAAATCTATCTTCAAAGCCAAGACTTGCTGTGACCCATCAATATTGTGAAGCATTTATGCGCCAACAAGAAAACTACTTGTTAGAGTTAGACAAAGATATTGTGCGCTCATTATCTCCAGAATTACGCTCTCTGGTTGGCTATTCAATTTATCCCCCTTTTATGGGAATGGTTGATGGCAAACATCCACTTCGCCTGCTCAATGAGTAGTAACCTATGTAACTAAAGTAAGCTAACACTTACTAAAACAGTACCTCATATACATCTGAAACTCGATATCGTAATTAAGCATATTTACAAAGGGTACCGAATTGATTTTTCAATCAGTGAATTTTCGAACTTACTAGAGGGCTGTTTCTAGCGAATTAAACCAAGAAAAGTGCAAAGTACCTTTAACTAAATTTAAGTAGCCTAATAAAGGGTTACTGTGTATCAGAGGATAATGATGATCCTGTAACGTCCAATATCACTGTAGGTCAAAAGCAAAACCGAACTTGATCTTTCAGCACTGTGTCATGTTGACACCAGTATTTTTATCGGCTAAAAAAATAAACTCAACACATGAATTTTTTCAAAAATCGACTAGAATTTAGATTGCGGCTTGCCGCGAGGTCATAGCAAATAAATCTCTTTTGCTTAACCTTACAATGTAAAAAGGAGATCCTGTGGAACATCGATATGAGAGTCGACAATCGGTACATGAAATTGTCGAACTATGGAATGGCAACACAAAATATGGCAATTTTGAAACCGATAATTTGTGTAGTGGTGGCATTTTTATCAAAAATTGCCAAAACAAAATAGGCAACAGCAAGCACCTAACGGTTAAATTTAAAAACAATCCGAATCTAAGTTATGACGTGAGTCGCTTCGGGTTGGTGGTACATAAAAGCACTATGGGTATAGGGTTAATGTGGACCCACTTAAAACATTGAATATCATTATTGAAATAAACGAGTCTTTTGCTTTAAAAAGACTCGTTTATTAATTTTAAGTATTCGATCAGCGCCCAGTAAATAAAAGACGTTTATTCCACCTATGACTCAAGATATGTCCATTTCGAATTTTATTAACCATGAGTTCTGGTCAACTCCAACCTGATACTTTCTTTAGTGACATTTCATGTTAAGTTATTGACAAATCGTCATTAGCTCAATACAGCAAAAATCGCCTAATGGCTGATATGAGCGACATTCATTTTCAACCCATTTTGAAAATCCCACATGTTGGTGAGAACGCTGTTATCTAATCGTCTGGTCCCATTTTTTATTACCAACAGATTAAGGTGCTGTCTTGCAGGTTGTTCGCTACTTTATAACTGTGTTAATACATTGTGATGACTTTTCAAAAAGTCATTGAACCACCTTTAACCCTATGCTTTTCATTAACTTTATAGTTAACTATCGGTTGGTGCTAAAACTGTGATTATTCAATTTCTAGGGAGGCGCTTTGCTGCTCGGACATCCCTCACTATAATAACGCATTGTCTCTTCAATACAGGGTCTACACTTGCGCCGTTATCAACTTCTCAAGGCGAGTTTTCCAGACATAACAAGTAGACTTGCCTACCTTCTTCGCGCAAGGAGCGGTTTTTTAGGGGAGTAATTCGCTAATTGTGACTTAATAAAGCAAATTTTCACTCTATTTCCCTCGCAAAGCTGATATTGGTCTTTTTTAAGCTTTCCTTCTGGATACCTAATTCATTATTATATTTACGTCGGCGTTTTCAATCTTCGCAGTCATCTAACAGCAAGATTTATACCTTATCTTCAGCTCGCGAATCTTTTTGAGGCGGCACATCGTGTGGCTTGCAACTCAAAAGGATTGAATAATTGACTACAGTCTTTCAGATAAAAACCAGTGAATGTCTCAAAATAATGTAGCGGTAGGACACTAAAAATAATTAAACTTAAAAACAAAAAAAGAGCAGTATCAGCTCTTTTTTACATATTAAATGTCCTATCAGGAGCTTTATATTTCAGGAATAATGACAGTGTCGATTACGTGGATAACACCATTTTTAGTTTTTAAATCAGTTTGTGTAACAGTTGCATCGTTGACTTTCACACCATCTGAAGTATCGATCATGATGTCGCTACCTTGAACAGTGGTTGCTTTAGTTAATTTTACGACGTCTGCAGCCATAACATTACCTGCCACAACATGATAAGTCAGGATAGCTACCAGTTTGTCTTTATTCTCAGGTTTAAGTAAGTCTTCTACTGTTCCAGCTGGCAATTTAGCAAAAGCTGCGTTAGTGGGTGCAAATACTGTAAATGGACCTTCTCCTTGAAGAGTTTCTACTAATCCAGCAGCTTTAACTGCAGCTACTAGCGTACTAAATGCAGGGTTACTAGCAGCGGTTTCTACAATATCTAATTTTGCTGACTCGTGGTGCATTGCAAATGCATTAGTCATAACAAATATTAATGATAATATCGTGACCGATATAAATTTCGTAATAGACGTTTTCATTGTTTTCTCCATAATTTTAGAAAATAATTTTTATAACTAGTAGCTCATGCCATAAAATAACAAGCAATATTAAGCACAAATTAAATACTTACCAAGTTAAAAAATTGATCACAATGCACAAGTCAGTAATGGAAAAAACAAGTTAAAAATAATGAAATTTATTTACGAGGTGGTTCCACAGATAAATCCATCCTGATCTGTATGCCTGTGTAATTAATGTGAATGTACTATTAGTTTATTCGAGATAGCATTTATCCTGCGTTGTATCATCACTAGAGTTAAACCCAAGAATATCCATAGCAACCCCATACTGCCGCCCCCCTCCATTATCTCTGATGTTACTGGTTTGGAGTTGGGGTCATTCGGATCTGAGCCAGCTTCGAACTCAGCAATATTGCTGCTACCATCGTTATCAGCGTCTTGCTGTGCATCACTTCCATCTAGTGGATTCAAGTTGTTAGCGGTTTCATAGGCGTCAGGTAGATTGTCATTATCGTCGTCTGTATCAGTATTATTACCCGTACCGTCGTTGTCAAAATCTGCACTTTCAGATGCATCTAAAGGGAAGGCGTCGTCAAGATTATTGACTAAGTCGCCATCTGAGTCATGTTGTCCATCTAATCTAAATTCATCTTGTGGTAACCCAACAAATACTAGGCTGACAGGTTGATTAAGGCCACCTGCAGCTGTTTTTACAAATACATCTAAAAAGGCTCCCGACACGCCATCATACTTTAGCACTTGATTAGTATCGGTACTGCATATGTAGATATCGCCTTCAGGACCAATAGTTAAGCAACCGAGTTGGCCTAATCCACCGCTGCCAGCACTAATAAAACGTCCTAAAAAATTACCGTTACTATCAAATTGACTAACATCTTTACTACCCGCATTAGTCACATATATATTAGCGTTGCTGTCTACAGCGAGGTGTTCAGGTTTATCAAGGCCTTGAGTACTCAATACTTGTGGCGCTGCCGTTAAATTATTTAAATTAAAGGATAACAGTCTATTTGTGTTTCTTTCGGCGGTGATAAGTCTATTACCATTGACAACAAAATCTCGCCAAACCCGATCATCACTGGTTGAGTCTCCCCGATGATTACCCGACGCTAACAAACTAAAGGACTCAATGTGGCTTGTGCCTAACCCATTGTTAACAAGTAGTGTGCTGTTATCCTGAAAAGCCAAATGTGCAGGGAAATTGGTACTGAGAAAACTACGATCAATCACTGGTCTGATAGTATTGGTTTGCCGATCGAATGCTAGTACATCACTAAAAGCAATAAAAAATAATTGTTGCGCATTAGATAAGATTGCATCCGAGCGAAAAGAAAAACCGCCTGTCGGCACTTCCAATAAGCTGGCTATAAATGTGCCAGTTTGACTGTTATACCGCAGAACATTGTCGCTACCTGCACTCACTACCCAAGCCTCGGTTTCGTTTAACTTAGTGGGTGAAAAATAATCGGGCACACCGTCATTGTCATCATCAAGATCGGTTCGATCACCCATACCGTCTTGGTCATTATCTTGTATCTCTTGAAAATCATTGTCTAAATCATCTGAATTTTCGCCTACCCAATCAGCATCAGCATCTATCGTTTCTAAGGGATCAACAGGTAAAGCATCAGCAAAATCATCGGTGCCGTCGTTATCATCATCCTCATCAGCATTATTTCCAATACCATCAATATCGGTGTCTTGTTGTTCGTTGAAGTCGTTTGGAAAGGCATCTTGATTGTCACCCACGCCATCTAAATCTGAGTCCAGAAATTCAGTTGAGTCAAATGGAAATGCGTCGCTGTCATCAAACACCCCGTCTCCGTCGCGATCGGTCACGCTTGGTAAAAGTGATGGTAATTCTGTTTCACTAATTGAATCACGGAGCGCCGCATTGGCTTGTGAAAAATGGTTAATCGTAGCGCTATTATTCGCACGTATTGCGTCACCACAAGATACCGAGGCACAGGTTACCTCTGGATTAGAAAAAATGGCTAATCCGAAGTCACGATTAATATCACCAGTGCCAATTGAACTCATCATCGTATTAAATTTTCCTGGTACAATTAATGCTCCAGCAGCAGACTCAGCACCTTGTGAACTGCCATTGACGCGCTGATGACCCGCCCCAAAATTATGACCAATTTCGTGAGTAAAAGTATCAATACAATTGGAACCCCCACTTATACCTACATTACTTACGTTTACCAAATAGTCCACATCAGGGTTTGGGAACATTGCAATGCCACACACTTCCCGTTCGTTCAAATCGTGAGTACGGATCATAGAAACCACATCTGCACCGAATGTGTCTCTGAGGGAAGTAACGCTGGCAAGCGATGGGTCTGTCGTGGTATTTGGATCATCATCTAAAGCATCACGCAATTGATTGAGAGCAACTATGCTTGAAGGGTTTGCATAATCGACAAATTGTGTATGTACCAGACGCAAACGCATATTAATACGACTATCAAAAAACGTCTGGTTAGCTTTAAAAACCAGATGTTCCATTAACGTTTGGGTCATATCATCGGGGAATGTGTCAACAATGTTCTGGGTGAATAAAAGCATCAGGTCTACCACAACCACATCATCATTTGCAGCGACTTCATTAAGGTTTTTTGCATTGGATGAGAAAGTCTTTAACCCACTAAAAGCCTTTAGCCCACTAAGAGTCTTTAGCTCGCTAAGGGCCTTCAGTTCACCAACAACATCATTTTCATAAATCCCTGGCGTTAGTCCAGATAAACCAATATCGACAGCAAATACTTGTTCGCCGCGCTGTTCAATCAGCAAATGTTGACCGTTACCGAATAATTCCCCAAAACCGCTATTACTGCCTTGTGTATAAGTGAGCGTCCAGTTTTTATCATCAGCTTTAAATGACGACGAAAATGAGCGTGTATCACGTTTATTATAAGTCACTTCATCGATGCCAATATCTATAGACGCTTGGTTTAACTTAAGTGCAAAGCGATAATTGCTTCCACGTTTTTGAACCGACAATAGCTTTTTACTTGGAACCAACACTTTTTGTATTGATTGAGGTTTTATCATTTTTAAATGTGCAGGCACAGGCAAAGAGGTATCAACGGCTTGTACAAATTTAGGTACGAAGCAACACATTAATACTAATAAAGATATCAAACTGATGCGACTCAACATTAAACCTCTTTTTGGCGTCATGGATTTGGTGTTTTTTAGGGTAAACGTGGCACCTTATTTATGCAACATCACTGATTAACATATCGTTTCAAACACCCATACCCACTTAGGATAGAGGAGCCAATAATGTGTCTAAAATATCATCGGTTAAACTTAGGTTACCTTGACTGACTTCCTCTGATAATAAGGCATTAGCCAACTCCGCTTTTTTATTTTGGATTTGTAGAATTTTTTCTTCGATAGAGTTTTCAATAATTAATTTATAGACAAATACAGGTTTGTCTTGACCAATACGGTAAGCTCGGTCTGTAGCTTGATTTTCCACTGCAGGATTCCACCAAGGATCAAAATGGATCACAGTGTCAGCGGCAGTTAAATTCAAACCTACGCCACCAGCTCTTAAGCTAATTAAGAATACAGGCACTTTTCCAGACTCGAATTGCTCAACTATTGCTTGGCGATCTCTACTGCTACCTGTGAGTTTGACATAGGGTATCTTGCTCGCGACTAGCTCTGTCTCTATCAAAGCTAACATGCTGGTGAACTGAGAAAAAATAAGAACCTTTCTTCCTTCTTCAACCATTTCTGGCAAAGTTTCCATCAAAAATTCTAACTTAGCGGATTGATGAACAGATTTTGCGCTGGGCAATGATAACAACTGTGGATGATTACAAACTTGACGCAATTTCAGTAACGCATCAAGAATTTCTATTTGGCTGCGTTGCAAACCTTTTGCGGCGATGATTTCTTTTAGACGAGAATCCATAGTCAAACGTACAGACTCATATAACTCAGCCTGTTTACCATCAATTTTTAGGGATTGTATAATGGTGGTTTTTTTGGGTAATTCTTTGGCAATAAGTTCTTTGGTTCGACGTAATATAAATGGCTTGATACGTTGGTTAAGCATGATCTTACGTTCATGGTCATTGTGCTTTTCAATCGGGGTTTTAAACAAACGAGTAAATTGTTGATAACCTGCTAAAAAGCCTGGTAGTAAAAAGTTAAATTGTGCCCAAAACTCACCTAAATGATTTTCCATGGGCGTGCCAGTTAAGCATAACTTATGCTCAGCCTTGAGTGTCAACATCGTTTGGTAAAGCTTAGTTTTAGGATTTTTGATGTAATGAGCTTCGTCTAAAATTAAATAATAATAAACGTGTTGCTGATGCACTTCACTGTCTTTTAACACTAAAGGATAACTGGTGATCACGATATCGTATTGCTTCAGCAGCTCAAAATTTTCTTGCCGCTTGGCACCATTTATTACGATATAAGACAAGCTAGGCGTAAACTTTTCTATTTCTTTGGCCCAATTAAATAGCACACTGGTGGGCGCAATAATTAAACTAGGCCCAGTCAGCCGACCCTGTTCTTTCTCAAGTAATAAGTGGCTAAGTGCTTGTATCGTTTTTCCTAGACCCATGTCGTCAGCCAAAATACCATTGAGTCCATATTCTCGTAAAAACTGTAACCAATTCAATCCTTGATGCTGATATTCACGCAATTCAGCCAATAATAGCTTGGGGATAGGGGCAGACTGGATCGCGTTAAAATTTCGTAGTTTTTCTGCAAGAAGACGCAATTTATTTGCACCTTTAGTGATAATCCCTTGATTATCCAATTCACTGAGGGTTTGATGACTTTGAAAGCGTGATAAGCGAATAGTGCCATCGTCTTGCAAAGACCCGGGTATAAATAATTCAACAAATTGTTTAAGTAAAGGCCGAATACTCTGATATGACAACGCAATGAATTTTCCTTCAGAGAGTTCAACAAATACCTTTTCGTCACTGTCGAAATAAGTTTGATCATTCACCAGCATATCTTTAGGTAGTTGCTCTAAAGCACTGAGTAATATAGGAAAAGCAGCCACACTTTGTCCGTCTATGTTTAAATTCAAACCTATGGAGAAAAAATCATGACCTTCTTTTTGTTCTACATTGGCATCAAATACACTATCCGTATCTAATTCTTGATAATGAAAACTATCATCATACTCTATTTGCCACCCCTGCTTTTTCAACTGTGGTAGCTGATTATGTAAAAATGATAAATTAAGGTTTCGTCCTTGCAACACCATCATATAACCGCTCTCAAAGCCTTTATGATTGGTAACAGATTGCAATTGAGGCATGAAATTCCATGTTTTAAGGGACTCCATGATCATTTTTTCAAAGGCAAAATCACGATAAATGCTTTCATCACCCTTTTGAGAAGATAATTGGTGTTTATTATTTAAAGGGCTTACAAGCTGGCCATTATAAGCAAACCACAATGACAGTTGAGTATAATAAGCTTGGTTTATATTTGGCGTAGCTAATCGAATATGGGGCACTGGCCTTGCTAGGCTAAACTCTCTTTTAAGCTTTGGTTTCGGCAACTTTCTCGCAATATCACCCAAAGACATATCTAACTTACTCAACACCCAGGGCATCTTTTCTTCAGAAAAAGCAGGGCTGTCAAGAAACTGCCCATCAAACTCACTATTTAAATCAGTTTCAACCAAACCCAACATATTGGTTTTGATATTGTAGTAACTAATAGGCTGTGACTTTATCAATCTAATATCAGCATTACTTTTATCTAATACTAAGTCTAACTTGTGCACTTTACTTCGTGTTTGCCACTGCCAGTTTGCTTTTAGAGGCTCTCCTAGAGAAATAGAATGTTTTAAGTCTGCCCCATCTCCCCAGAAGCATCGCCCAGTACTCACCAACAGATGCAATACCTTATGCAGCTTAATATCATTAGAGTGATGCTGATTTCTGATCACAGAGCTAATAATTTGCACATCTTGTTCATCTACATAAGGCTGTTTAATCAGGTAGCTATCTAATTTTTCGTAAATCAGGGTTCGACTCCAAGCACCATTTTTCTTCAAACTAGAGCTTTTGACTCCCAACTGTAAATAATCATTAGGCGCAACACTATTTTGATTAAGAAAATACAAAATCGATTTTTTTTGCTGAAAAACCAGAGGCTCTTCAGTTGAAAATTTATTCAGCCATGCTTGTATTACGTTATTGGATGCCGAATTTACATGCATATTTTCAAGGTAATAGTGAGCCAAAGCAGCGGCGTGTTTACAATCGTATTTTATGTAACAATTACAATATGACTTAGCCCGGCTTTTACTTTCATCATATTCAAAACGTGTTAAATAAGTTTTACTTCGTTCAGATTCACTTGTAACTGACCCTCTCAATACCTGCTTATCCAAAGCGGCACTGATCACATGGTTCAAATGGTAAAGCCTTGCCCCTTTTTCCCAAGTTTTTTTGCTTAAAACGTCTTGCAAGTTAGTTTTGTTAAACATATTTAAATCGAGTACCTGATGCTAAGTTGTATTGACTACGTGAGGAAACAGAAAACCGCTTACATCATATAGTCAATTTTCATAACCTTCTATTATTTAAAAATTATCATAATCAAACACTTGCCCAATACCCGTCAATATCGAGTCTATTTCTTACTTTAGTTGTAAATTAAAATTCTAAATAAAAAACGTGTCTCCTAACACATTTAGATCACGCACTTTATAAAAAGGAAGCCCCTTCAATCGCTAGATTGGCAGGCAGCAAGTGATACCCTCCTTTCGTTCAATCATGTCGATAAATTGACGCAAATGTTATGAAGAATGGAATTTGCCATAAGAATAACAAACAACCTAATACTTATGCTTCAGCCACAAAATAATTGGTAGCTGCTGTCTATCCTTGGCGGAATAGCTCCTGATAACGGCCTGGCTAAAATAGTGATAATAAAGTAGTGCTTTAAAGGTGTGTAAATCAAAACTAATTTTACCAAACTAGTTAATGCCAAAGTAAGCAGTTAATAGGATCGCCCAAAAATAGACTAGTAACACGCCAGTTAAGGACGAAGCAATTATAACGGTGAATACGTATCTAAGAAGCATTTTACGCAACGGTAATGGACCTTGGCGAGCTCTGAGCATTAAAACATCTCAATTACATTGCCCCCTAATCAATAAGAATAGTAAACCACTCTTTTTAAAAGAATATCGACACGCTCTCGGTTATCAAACAGAGATAAATAAAAAGAGTCCTAATCACAATAAATATTAGTCATTAACAAAAAGAAAACTCGATAGGATATTGAATGCGGTCCTATTAAGTAACGTATCTTTGAAAGATATGACATGAATTTCATTCTAAGCCATTTACTTTATTTGTTCCCACGAGTTCGGCACAAAACAAAGTTTCTAAAAAAGTATATTTTCACCTGAAATCAAAAACTATTAAAAGATATGGGTATCTTTAGGTATAGCCTGCCTTGCTTCCAATTCAAAAATGCATAGGCATTTACCTCGTCACTCCTTTATAATCCCCAATAATTCCCAAGCCAACGATAAAACAAGGCTTAAACATACATGTTTGAACAATTAGAACTAGACGATGACTTGATACACGCGGTGACGGACTTAGGTTATAAAGAACCCACCAGTATACAGTCACTGGTCATCCCACAAGCCATGAATGGCAAAGATATATTGGCCTCAGCCCCAACTGGCACAGGTAAAACTGCTGCATTTTTATTACCTACTTGTCAGTTTTTATTAGATTATCCACGACGCCAACCAGGTTCGACGCGGGTTTTGATCCTTACCCCTACTCGCGAATTGGCCTTACAAATCTTTGAGCAAGCCAAAGCTATCAGCAAATATGTGCCACATATTGCATGTGGCGTCATCACCGGCGGAATCAACTACGGTACTGATCGTGATTTATTAGAAAAAAATCTGGATATTTTAGTTGCCACACCTGGTCGCTTATTCGAACATATCGAAAAAGAAAGTTTTGATTGTCGCGATATCGAATGCCTTATTTTAGATGAAGCTGACCGTATGTTGGATATGGGTTTTTCTCCCATTGTAAACCAAATTGCCGCAGAAGCGCGCTGGCGCAAACAAACCATGTTGTTTTCAGCTACATTAGAAGGCAGCGGGATCGCCCGTTTTTCTGATGAGTTGTTAAATGAACCAGTTGAATTAGAAGCGGACTCGAGCCGCAAAGAGAAAGGAATTATCCACCAGTGGATACATCTGGCAGATAACGCTACTCATAAACTTGACTTATTAACTCACATTTTGAGCACACAAGTAGAAACAGCCATAGTTTTTGTTAAAACTCGTGAACGTTTAGCCACTTTAGTCGGCCAACTGCAATCTGTGGATATTGATTGCGTCTGGTTACAAGGTGAAATGCCTCAGGATAAACGCAATACCGCAATGGATCGTTTTCGTACAGGCGATGTGAAGATATTAATTGCTACTGACGTGGCAGCTCGTGGTATTGATGTAGAAAACATTAGCCACGTCATCAACTACGATATGCCTCGCACGGCTGATGTATATGTCCACCGTATTGGTCGCACAGGACGTGCTGGTAACAAAGGTACGGCTATTTCCATAGTAGAAGCCCACGATATTGGCGTGGTGCCCAAGATTGAACGTTATACAGAACAGGCGTTAAAACGTAGGGTAATTGCTGCATTGCGCCCTGCCAATAAAGAAGCTAAACCTCCAGCTAAGAAAAAAATTAGTAATAAAACTAAAAAGGCAGTCATTAAGGCCAAACGTACCGCCAAAATCAAAAAACGCAAAAATAAAGGACGAGGGAAAAAAACGCCTTAACTTATCAAAATTTATCGTTACGCACCCTGGCGAATTTCAACTAAATTGAAGTTTGCTTGGGTGTCTCCTACCACCATTATTTTGCAACGTCCCCACCGTTTTGGGATTTTCCATTCTGTATTTTGTGCAACGGTATACTTTTCTCTTTTGTTATCACAACGCACTTCTACTGTATTAAGCGTGCCTTCGATATCACTAAACATAAAACGGTTACGACTAAGAGAATGCCACCAATCACCATTGCTACCTATTTCTCCTTGCACGACAATAAAGTCTCGATTTTTTAAGACCTGCCGAGCTCGGGTTGCATACTTTTCTAGGACACTGACTGTTTTTTCATTATCAGGACGCTGCTCAATTTGTGCAAATGTCTGTAAAGCATCTGAAAATAATGATGCTTTTATTTCTAAGGTAAATTTTTGATGTAAAAGATAAAGGTAATAGGCCTCACCAACGTACTCATCGCTTTGACCAGAAGAAACGACTCGCCAAATACTGCTCAATTGAGAATGATCATGGCCTTGCGCTTTTGCAATCTCAGACTTCAACATCCAAAACCATGCGTCTTCGTAACTATTCCAGATCTTACCTTCACCCATTTGGGTAATAAGTTGTTCAGCTAAAACGAAATTATCAGCTCTTAATGCCTCATCCGTATTTTTATATTCCCTGACAAATCGTTTTCTTCCGCCCTTTGTTCCTTTATTTAATTTAAAATTCATTTGCACACTATTACGACACTGTTCGATTTTTTTTCCGTTACGGATAGCAGGAGAATATTGCCATTGTCTTATAGCTCGTAGGCTAGCTTTCTCAAAATCACGAATGCCGGATGAGTCTTCAATAACGGGATCAACCACTGCACCATTTTCATCTACAACAAAACTTAATTTTACCCAACCTTCATTACCGTTTCGAGCTGCTCTCCTAGAAAATTTGGCAGGCACACGCTCTATGGGTTTTGCCGGTATAACGGTTTCCAATAGTTCAACGCTGGATGACAACACATGCCCTGCGATTAAAAAGCTCGAAAACAAAGATAAGGCGAACAGGGATAATTTCATTTTACGTCCTTGAAAAGTGATATAATAATGTAGTTTTTTTTGGCTGACAGTAAGGAGTTATCTAAGCAATTACAAATAGAAAAACGGAATGTGTTAAGTGAATCAAGCAACATTAGAATAATATTGAAGGAAAATATGTGCGTAAAAAAGTAGTTCTTGCCACGGGTAACAAAGGTAAAGTCAAAGAGCTTGCTCGTATGTTGTCTTGTTTAGATTTTGAAGTATTGCCACAAAGCGAATTTGACGTAACGGAAGTGGCCGAAACAGGCACCACTTTTGTGGAAAATGCCATCATTAAAGCCCGTCATACTGCCAAGCAAACAGGTTTACCGGCTATCGCTGACGACTCGGGTTTGGCAGTTCATGCCCTTGGTGGCGAGCCCGGAGTATATTCCGCACGTTATTCCGGAGACCAGGCTACCGATCAAAGTAATATTACTAAGTTACTTGATGCCATGGCTGGTATTCCAATAGAAAAACGCCAAGCCAAGTTTTTATGTGTTTTGGTATTCATGCGTCACGCTGATGATCCCACACCTATTATTTGCCAAGGTGAATGGTGTGGTGAGATCGCGACTGAGCAACAAGGTAAAAATGGTTTTGGTTACGATCCTGTCTTTTGGGTCAAAGAACAGAATTGTAGTTCTGCTCAGTTATCGCCCGAACAGAAAAACACATTAAGTCACCGCGGTAAGGCCCTAAAACTGCTATTAACCCAACTACAAAATCAAATAGGTTAAAGACTTGTCACAACCACTTACGCTTAAATTGCCGCCTCTTTCGTTATATATCCATATTCCTTGGTGTGTACAAAAATGTCCTTACTGTGATTTTAATTCTCACGGGCAAAAACAACAGGTATTGCCTGAAACTGAATATGTCAGTCACTTGTTAGATGACTTAACTGAAGATGTTAAATTAGTTGGCAACAGAGCTATTCATAGTATTTTTATTGGTGGTGGCACACCCAGTTTATTTTCCCCACAAGCTATCCACACTCTCTTAAAGGGAGTAAAAAAACGAGTGAACTTGTTAGCTGATGCTGAAATTACGATGGAAGCGAATCCCGGCACAGTGGAAAGCCAACGTTTTGCTGATTATGTCAAAGCAGGTATTACTCGCATCTCCATTGGTGTGCAAAGCTTTCAACCAGACAAATTAACAGCGTTAGGGCGTATTCATGATGAAAATCAAGCACTTAAAGCTACGAAGCTGGCCAAGAGCATAGGACTCAATAGTTTTAACCTAGACCTAATGCATGGCTTACCTAAACAAACTTTAGAAGATGCTATGTTTGATTTAAACACCGCTATAACGCAACAACCTCCACACTTATCTTGGTACCAATTAACCATTGAACCGAATACTCAGTTTCATTCTAAGCCTCCTAAATTGCCAGAGGATGAACTGTTATGGGATATTCAAGAACAAGGTGATGAGTTACTTAGGCGGGCAGGATTCGAACAATACGAGATTTCTGCATACAGTCAAGCAGGTCAACAATGTCAGCATAATTTAAATTACTGGCGTTTTGGTGACTATTTAGGGGTCGGTTGTGGCGCACATGGTAAAATCACACTATCCAATGAAAATAAAATAATTCGCACGGTTAAGGTTAAACACCCCAAAGGTTATATGGATTTAACTCGCAGTTATACTAGCGACAAAAAAGTCATACCGGAGAAAGATTTGCCCTTTGAGTTTTTTATGAATCGCTTTCGATTGCTTGAACCATGCCCTAAGAGGGATTATTCAGACTTTACTGGGCTACCCCTAGATAAGGCCACCAGACACAATCTAGATATTGCATTAACTCGTGGGTTGTTAGTTGAGTCAAGCAACGAGTGGCAAGTCACACCATTAGGCAGGCGTTATTTAAATACATTATTGGAAATGATGGTATGACTCAAGAGCATAATATTTAACAGTGATACCCTTGCCGCATTATAATGCGCTATTTATTAAGATATGCGTTGGTACCCGTTATCAATACATTGAAGGAATTTAGCTCTTTAATAGAAGCTCTGAGTTTATCTTCAGCTTTATCTAATTGCTTGAATTTATTACAAAACCATTTAGCCTTAAGCTTTAGGGTTTCAGCTTTTGGCCCCACAGTTTGACCAATTTCTTCACCTAAAATTTCTAGTTGGTTAGCTATCGCGGCGACCTTTTCTTTACTCACTTCACCATTAGCAACCAGTCCACCGATGACTGATAATATACCACCTACAGAAGTGCTCATTGCTTCTTCTAATTGTTCTTCCAATTCATGATCGACCAAATCGTTCACTTGCTCAAGACTGCCAGGGCCCATGTAAAAATTATCATTAGCACGTATAAACTTTTCTTTGACGCTCATTTGCACACGTTCAAGAGATTTTTGCAGCTTTTTCTGACTTTTTTCATCCTTCACTAAGCCGCTATACACTTGCTCTATCGTCTCGACAGCAAGCTCGACACCTTCGTTTGCTAACAATATCATTTTAGGCACAACTTGATGGATGCCAGCAGAAAACTCAGCAAGCTCGCGCTCTTGTTGCTCATCTAAGACTATCCATTCACCTTGAACAATCAGTTGTGAAGGATGGTTAATCTGGTAAACAGACCGGCCACCATGTCCAATGATTCGGATTTGTTGTTCACTCACTACGACACCATAATTAAGAGACACCTCACAATCTATGTTCGCATTAACAGTGGAGCTTATTAGCAGTAAAATAAAAACTAAGAAACGCATAAGATTCCGATATGTATAAATCCTAATGCAGTGTGCCTTCAAACAAAAAAAATGCAATATCAGATCAGATAGGACAGGCAAAACTTAGGTTAATCTGCATTTCGCACTAAAACATCAAAACAAACATATAATAAAGGGTTAGAAGCCAATGTTGAGCTGATAACGTCATTTCTAGGCGTCATAATATCACCCTCTTGATTTAATAGTGCTAACTGCCAGTTTTAATATCTTCTAAATGATATTTTTCAATCAGAGAATACAAGGTAGGTCGTGTGACACCTAAAAGTTCAGCGGTTTTAGACATGTTATGTTCTGCCACCAAAAACGCATTACGTATCGCCCTACTTTCAGCATCTTCTCTGACTTCTCGTAAATTAAGCGTGCCAATATTGGGCTCATCATCACGCACCAACAAGCCCAAATCTTCTGCCTGAATATGAGTGCCCTCTGCCATTATCACAGCAGACTTTAGTTTATTTTGAAGTTCGCGAATATTACCAGGCCATTTATGTTGATTCATGGCTTTGATGGCTGAATCACTAAAACCTTTAATCTTAGTTTTAAACTCCTCATTGTATTGCGCCAAGAAGGTCTTAGCCAATAACACCACGTCATTATCACGCTCTCTAAGGGGTGGGATTATGATACTAATTTCACCTACTCGATAGAACAAATCTTCGCGGAAAGTTTGATCTGCAACCATGGTGGGGATATCTCGATGAGTAGCGCAAATCACCCGAATATTCACAGGTATTTCAGAGCGCCCGCCCACTCGTTCAATCACACGCTCTTGTAAAAAACGTAGCATTTTAGCTTGCAAACCAATGGGCATGTCGCCGATTTCATCTAAAAACAATGTGCCATCTTGAGCTGTTTCTATCTTACCTGGTGTGGTTTTATTGGCTCCAGTGAATGCGCCTTTTTCATAACCAAACAGCTCACTTTCTAATAAGTTTTCAGGGATTGATGCACAGTTAATAGCAACAAAAGGTTTAGTTTTACGCAGGCTGTGTTCATGAATGCTGCGGGCAAACACCTCTTTTCCTGTACCACTTTCACCTAGTAATAAAGTACTGATGTCAGTTTGTGCTATTCGCTCCGCTTTTTTACTAGCCGCTAAGAGCGTTTCGCTTTGTCCAATGATTTTGTCCATTGAAGGCGCCACTTCCGCTAGATGACGATTTTCCATTTCTAAATTAAAAAGTTTAATGGCGCGACTAACTAAAATTTGAATAGTGTCTGAGTCGATTGGTTTTTGATAAAAATCATACGCTCCAAAGTTCACTGCTTTTAGCGCATTTTTTTTATCATTATTGCCGGTTATCACTATGACTTTTGTTTGAGGCGCTAAGGCTAAGATTTCTTCTAGAGTCGCTAACCCCTCAGTTGCATTACTTGGATCGGGCGGTAAACCTAAATCTAGCGTGACTACTTTTGGTTCAAAACGCCTCAACTGTGCAATAGCCGAACTCCGATCTTCGGCAAAGACAACGTCATAACCTGAAAAGCTCCACTTTAATTGCTTTTGGATCCCTAAATCGTCATCAACGACCAAAATTTTGTCCATGTATTAAAATCCTTTTTATTGTCTAATCTGTTGGAATTCGTAATGTAAAAATACTACCTTGCTGTTGTTTACTTTGTACCAGTAACTGACCTCCAATACGTTCTAAATAAGCTTTAGCATCAAACGCCCCAATGCCCATTCCTGCGTTACCTTTGGTTGTATCAAAAGGTTTGAACAAACGTGTGCGAATAAAATCTTCGCTCATACCGATACCAGTGTCCACAATATTAATCAACATATATTTCTTATCTGTGGATAACTGTATGTCAATATCTACTTTGCCATCATCACTGGTGGCTTGTTGTGCGTTACTTACAAGATGGTAAATAACGTTACTTAGTTTATCTTTATCTAAAACCGCAGGTGTTTCACTACTAACTACCACACTAGGTAAAGGTAAATAGGATGCACATCTTTGTTCAACCACATTTTTAACACACTCTGATATGTTGACTAAGCTATCAAATCCATCTCGAGAAGCATTTTTTTCAGTCAACTGATATAGCATTTTATCCATTCGAACTTTGGTATGATGCAAGGTTTCAAAAGTATCATCAATGAATTGAGGATTATCTTTATGTTGTTCCGCATTAGACAAAATAAGGTTAATTTGCGCCGCTACGTTTTTTAAGTCGTGCACGATGAAGGCAGACATACGAGTGAAAGCCGCAAATTGTGCATTTTCAGCCAGCTCTTGCGCAGCTTGATGATGAAACAAAAAGTTTGAAATCTGAGCGTTCACAGCGGTCAAATAATCTCTTAACTCCCAATTGAGTTTTTTACGGGTGTTATCTGAACCTTGCATCACCGCCATGCCCCAGAATTTTTCTTCATTGAATATGGGGATCACCAGATGGAAAGAAACACTATTTAAAAGGCTATGATTGACCTTTAGCCCCTCATAAACATAAGGCTGTGTTCTAAGCTCTTCAATATCGATTATCCAATTTTTCGACGTAAAAAAGGCTGAAAACGCTAACAAAACTGCTTGTTCATCATCATTCAAAGCGGGTTTATCTATATCTGCCAGCACCTTGAGTTCACCGTTTTGACTTTGAATCAAACACCCTATTTGGTAATCAATTGCCTGAATCAACCCTCTTAAAGCACTCGCGTACACATTCCCATCGGATTCACGGGTATTAAGACAGTGTGTTAACTTCAACCATTCAATCCTGTAATCAAATTGATTGGCAAAAAAGTGTTTAGTAATAAAAACCTTAATCTTAGTCCGAAAACTTAAAGAGAGAAATAAACTCACTAAAAGAGACAAAGACAAGACAATAAGTACTACTTGAATGGCAGAACCCCATTGGCCACCAAAGTACTTAACTGCATAACCTAGCATCGCCATTACAAATAGATAACCACCCGCTACCATTAAAAGAGTGCTGTGCATCACAATGTCTCGGGAGATATAAATATCAACCCCCCAATTTTTAACTCGCCTAATAGCTAAGACTAACAATGGAATAAGAGCAGAGTAGACATAACCTCTGGCAGCAATGTAATTAGTATTAATTTGCTCCACCATTAAAGCATCCGCAAAAGTAACAAATTCAAAAACGCTGATAACTGCCAAATATATTATTAATGGTTTTAATGCCCAATTACTTTCACCAGCCTGACGATAGATGACTTCAAGCAAGACAAGCACTTGCAAGGCAAGCACAGTCTGAATAAGGAACCTCCACGATCCTTGTTCAATCCCTAGGTATGGCATTGAAATAGCAATAATCGGCAAGGTCAAAATCAACCAGGTCTGTTTTCGACTTAATACTTCAATAATATTAGTAAAGTTATCTTTTAAGCATGAAGCTAAAAAAAGTAGCCAAAAAAAACTTTTAATATTGTCGAAAAGCAATAGCTTTTCGACAGATAATGGGGCAAAAAGTAAGGGTGTGATAGACCAAAAACATGTTGCACCTGTAGCAAAAATTAACAAATACTTTGCTAATCCTGATTTGCGAACAGTTAGTAGAAGGAGTAAAAGAAAGGCATAACCAATAGCACTGATTGCATAACCAACAGTTGCGATCATAGTGAAACCTCTATAGTTTTTTTAATAGTAAACTACCGATCGAATACCCAGCCCCAAAGGAACAAAGCAAGCCAATGTCACCTGATTGCAAGTCTTTGTGATGCAAATAAAATGCGATAATGGAGCCAGCAGAAGCGGTATTAGCAAAGGTATCTAATACTATTGGAGCTTCTTCAAAGGTTGGCTGTTTGCCAAGTAACTTTCGGCCTATCAAAGTATTCATATTGATATTGGCTTGATGTAACCACCACCTTGAAACGTCTCCAGAACTAAGTTCATGACGAGCTAAGTGCTCAGATATATGATCTACGGCCATAGGGCATACTTCTTTAAATACCTTGCGTCCCTGTTGATGAAAGAGTTTATCTTCAGCAAATGGATCGGCATCATTAGCACGGCTAACATATCCAAAATTTGAGCGAATATTGTTTGAATATTGAGTAACCGCTTTAGTGCTCATAATTTCGAAAACATGCTCTGAATCAGCAGTATCAGTATTTTCAACTATTATAGCCGTGGCCACATCACCAAAAATAAAATGACTATCACGATCACAATAATTGACTTGTGGCGAGGTTAATTCAGGGTTAATAACTAACACAGCCTTAGCCGTACCTGCCGATATCATTTCATAGGCACGATGCAGGGCAAAAGTAGCTGCGGAACAAGCCACCAGCATATCAAAAGCAAAACCTTTAATGCCCAATGCACCTTGTACCTCAATCGCCAAAGCTGGATAAGAGCGCTGTGTGTATGCACAAGATACAATAACAACATCGATGTCTTCAGAGGTTTTATTTGCGGCTTTTAACGCATCTTTGGCTGCATATATCGCCATTTCAGCTTGATCAGATAATTCATCTTCTGAGCGCTCAGGAATATTGGGCCGCATCCTATCTATGTCTAAAACGCCATCCTTTATATAGACGTAGCGACTCTTAATGCCCGAGGCTTTTTCAATAAATTCTGCACTTGAAAGTGGTTTAGGCTTAAGTCCACTTTCCTCAATTTCTTTTTGATACTGTTTATTGAACTGCTCGGCGTAAGCATTGTATGCCAGAACCAGTTCTTCATTACTAATACTGTGAGCAGGTTTCCATAAACCAGAACCGCTAATTACTACTGAAGGAGTCATGAAAAGTCCTAACTAAAACAGATTAGGCTACATATATTTAATGCTATGTAGCAAAGAATTTTTCAGTTTATCGGTTTGTAATAAAAAAGTCAGCTTGAAGCTGACTTTTTAGTTTAATAAGTTTTAAGGCTTACCTAAAATACGTAGGTCTTCGGGGCTGTTAACAATTTTTTTTATCAGACTTACCCGTCACGCAGGACTTTACATCTTTATGTTTGAACACATACACTTTGTCATGAGAGCCATTTTCACTATCATCTTCAGCTTTAACAAAACCCGATAGAAGAAAGGTAATCATCATTAGTTAAAGAACGAAGCCCAGCATTGATGTTACATAACATGTCGCCAATGATGTCTTCAAACAATGTCAATGATTCACTGCATGGTTTTTTCTTAAGCGCTTGTCGATTAGCAATTTCTTGGTTACGTTCAGATTCTAACTCATTGCGAAATTTTTCTAATCCTGCTGTTTTGGCTTCAAGTCTCGTACCTCTTTATTAAATTCAACCAAGCGTTTTGCTTCCTTGCAATGCTTTTGCAATAAGTCGTTCGTCGGTTTTCTCAAACACTGTTTTTAATTCCCTTCGATTGGGATGTGTTCCCTTTGTTTATTAAATTCGAGGGACACAGTAAAAAAGTTTGTTTCAATAATCAGTCTTTTAAAATCATTTTGTAATTAACGCGTCAAGGTAGGGATAGGGGTTAAGGGAGCAACTAATTCAGCCAAATGACGAAACAATCTGACTCGAGTTGTACCGCTTCGCCACACCATACCAATTTCACGATAAGCCATATCTTCGGCAGGCATCGATACGAGAGGAGTAGTGCTTAATATATGATTTTGAATAGCTAATTCTGGCATAAAAGTGAAACCCAGTTTGCTATTAGCTAACTGGACTAAGGTATACAAACTACTCGCGGCTAACGAACTCACTTGCTCTTTATGCTGCAAACCACAAGCGCTAACGGCATGGCCAGTCATACAATGCTCTTGTTGCAATAAGAAAATGCTTTCTTTAGGTAAAGCTGACATGTCAAGTGGCACAGGTAAGGATTCAACCAAGTCACTGTGAGCGATTAAATGAAAGGGATCATGTCCTAAAACCAATTGCTTACAACCTGGTGTATCCATCGGTAAAGCCAAAATAAGTAAATCTAAGCCACCTTCATTTAACTGGGTCAACAAGTTAGCCGTCGTGTCTTCTTGAAGTTGCAACGTAATATCGGGAAGATGTTGTTTAACTGTTTTAATCAACTCCTCAAAAATAAACGGCGCGATGGTGGGAATAACCCCTATTTTGAGTTTACCTGCTTGCCAATTCCCTGCACTTTGCGCAAAATCCACTAATTCGCGAGTGTGGGTTAATAAGGCCTTGCTGCGCTCAACTAATTCTAAGCCAAAAGGCGTAAACACAAAGTTCTTATGATCCCGCTCTAATAACTGAGAGCCAAACTGCTCCTCAAGATTTTGAATAGCGGTGCTGAGTGTTGATTGGCTGACATGACAGCGCTGTGAAGCTCTGTGAAAGTGTTGCTCTTGATGTAAAACCACCAAATAATGAAGGTGTTTAAGATTGGGCCATTTCATGATTGTCCATCTATAAAAACGATTAATACCTTCATAATAGATTAATTTTATTGATAAAAAAAGCGCCATCAATGCGCTTTTTTAAAAAGTTGAGATTAAAGATTAACTACCCACTGAGGCATAAGTCGCAATCTGATTTCTTTCGCCTTCAACAAATTTTGACCATTGTTGCGCCATTCCTCGGCTACCATCGTATTCTTGCGCTTTAGCAAGCTGGTTTAAAGCTTCGTTGTATTCGCCAACATTAAATTGCGCTAAACCAATGACCAGATGCGACATACCTTCATTACGCAAACCGCCTTTTTCAAGAGCTTGTTGCGAAGCGTCAACCGCTTGTTTCCATTTGTCCATGTTTAGGTACATTTGACCAAGCTGAGCATACAACTCACCTGAGTCAGATAATTCAGCCGCAGCTAACATAACAGGGATCGCTTTTTCAGTTTCTTTAGCAAAATTCCAAGACTGGGCTAAAAACGTTAAGTTACGCTCATCTTCAGGTAACTTACCTACATCCATTGCTTTTTGCATAATTGCAGCTGCTTTGTATGGCATTTGGTGGTAGTAATAAAGTTGTGCCAAATTAAACATATCTGAGCCTGTGGCGATAAAACTTTTTTGCTCAGCAATTTCCATCACAGCCAGCTGTTTTTCTTCTTGCTCAAGCTCGCCATACATACCAGCGAGTTGTAACCAATACTTAGGCGCTTCAAACCTTTTAACTAACTTAAGCAACACATTCTTAACATTTTCAGGCTGTTTCAGTTCAAAATAGACCGCTCTTTGTAATACATACCACTGCTCGTCTACTTGGAAACCTAAATCGTTGGTTTCAATTTGTAGCACCGCCGCGTTGATGTACTTAGATGCTGCAATATAATCTTGCTTTTGATACATAGCTTGGGCTTTTAATACTAAATTTTTAGCTGGGATATCTTTAGATGGATACAAGTTTTTTTGAATGGCTTCCCATTGTTCTATTTTTACAATAGTTTTGTCGTAGTTGCCACGCATCATGTGCAATTGAGCCAAACTAAACAAAGTGGCTTGTTCAAAGGTTTCTGGGATGGGCTGTTGTTGTACTACGTTTTCAAAGGCTGCAATCGCTTGGTCGTAGTTTTCAACTTCGTAATGAATAAAAGCATAAAAATTATACATCATGGCAAGTTCATAACTGTTCATTGAACTAGATTTGGACTTAACATTGTCTAATACCTCAAAGGCTTCTGCCTGATCACCCGCATCGGCTAAACCTTGGGCACGAGATAATTGGTCATAGACTTTAGAACGTAAAGTAGGCACACGTTTGGTTTTACGCTCGACTTCTACATCTTGGGCAATAACAGCACTCACTTGCATACCAGATACCAATACACCGGTCATTAAGACTGGTGCAACTATTTTAAGTATTATTTTATTCATCAACATTTTAGCCCCCTAGTTCAAATTTAACTCGCACTTCCACCCCAGATACTTCCATGGGTTGGCCATTAACGACGCGAGGTTTGTATTTATATTTTAAAGTGGCATCCAATGCCGCTTGATCAAAAATACCTGCAGGTAAAGCTTGAATCACCCTAGGACTGGTTACCGAACCTAACTTAGACACGGTGAATTCAACATCCACATAACCTTCAATACCGCGCTGCAATGCCCTTCTTGGATACACAGCAGCAACACGCACTATAGGTAAAAACTCACCATCACCCGACTCCAAAGCTAATCCACCTTCAAGTGACAGTTCAGCGCCTACATCGGCACCAAAGTCCATACCACTTGTGGTACTTTCTGGACTCGGCGCATCCATTTGTGGTGGCGCCATATCAGGTGGCGGTTGATCAGGCTTAGGTGGCTTCTTAGGTTTTCTGTCTTTCTTTTGAACCGCTTCCTCTTTTTTAACACGGACAAAATCCAGAACACTGCCTTTAGGTGCATCAGTTAATGCGCTACCACCACTTTGAATTAATGATTGCATCAAAAAGAACAACCCTAAGGTGACAACTGCTGCCAGTAAGATAGCTACAACCACTCTTGATAATGTTTGCGGCATAGTCTTTGACATGGTTCGTGGCATAACGGTTTAAGGCTCCTGCGCAGCGATAGAAACATCTTGAATACCTGCAGCCCGTGATGCATCCATCACTTTAATCAACACGTCTGTAGTGGCTTTTCTGTCGGCCTGAATAACCACAGTACCTTGCGGGTTTTCAGCATATAAACGTTCGATGTTGGCTTGCACTGCTCGTACATCAACCTTGCGTTTATTGATCCAAATCTCACCTTTTGCACTGATTGCTACCAAAATATTGGCACGGTCTTTCTTAACTGCTGTGGCGGCTTCTGGGCGATTTACATCGATACCCGCTTCTTTGACAAAAGAGGCTGTCACGATAAAGAAAATCAACATAATAAATACGACGTCTAACATAGGTGTCATATCGATTGTGGCTTCTTCTTCGTCCATCAAATTTTGGAAATGCTGTTTCATATCAATCTCTATTTACTTATCAACTTAATACCACATGGAACGCTCAAACAGTCTGAACACGTCAAAAGGCGGGTTAAGCTTTGCGTTCCATACGAAGCGTATCTTCTAGACTCGCTCTTTCTTTTTTTGCTGTTCTTGCCAACCATGTTGAGGCAAAAACACCTGACAAAGCACCAACCATTCCAGCCATAGTGGGGATAGTCGCTTTAGACACACCAGACGCCATAGAGCGTGCGTTGCCTGAGCCTGATATTGCCATGACATCAAACACTTCAATCATGCCCGTAACCGTTCCCATCAAACCCAATAGCGGACATAAAGCCACCAGTGATTGGATAATAGGTACACCAGTGCCTAATTTTAACGACACACGAGAAATCATCGCTTGGCGAATTTGCTCAGCGTTCCAAGATGAACGCTCTTGTCTCGCCATCCACTTGGCAATAACCGCTTTTTTGTATTGTTTGTGCGTAACAAACACATACATAGCGCGCTCTAAAATCATTAACCACATTACAAAAATCAATCCACCGATAATCAGCAGGACTTGCCCACCGCTTTCAGTAAAATCGCGAATAGATTCGAGAGCAGCTGCGAGAATTTCAATCATGATGAATTAAGCTTTTTCGTTTTTATTGGCTGCGGCGCTATTTACTTTTGAGCTAAGTGCTTCAGCACGCTCAGCAATCACACCTGCAGCTTGCTCTTGCAATATATAAACGATGCTTTTACTGCGAGTATTTAAAATGGCGTATAACAGTGTCATAGGAATAGCGACCACCAACCCTAATACGGTTGTTACCAATGCGGTTGAGATACCTCCGGCCATCAATTTAGGGTCACCAGTACCAAACAAAGTGATTGCTTGGAAAGTGTTGATCATGCCCGAAACAGTACCAAGTAGCCCCATCAACGGTGCAACAACTGAAATCACTTTAATAATACTCAGAGACCGACCTAACTTAGGCACTTCGCCTAAAATAGATTCTGTAAGGTGCAGCTCTAGTGCTTCGGTATCCGCTTCTGGGTAATCATCTTTAGATTTCATAACACGCCCGAGACAGTTGTTGTCTTTAAAGGTTGTTGACTTGAGTTGACGGTTAACCTTTGCGCCTTCAATAAACAAGGCAATAAAGCGCCAGACCGCAATCAACAAACCAACCAAGCCCACGGCTAAGATGATATAACCTACCGTTCCGCCTTGCTCTACACGCTCTTTTAGGCTTGGGGCTTGTACTAATAATTTAAGAATTGAACCACCGGTTGGGTCTAAACCAAACTCAATCAAATCGCCTGATGATTGTTGTAATTGTTCAGCACTGTCGCCATAACGACCAGCGGGCTGACGAACAAGTTCAGCAACCGAACCAGTAGTGCCGTTGTAATCTAAATATTTACCATCTGCAGTCAAAGCAAAGGGCCCAACACGTAACACTTCTTTACTGACTTTATTGCCACCCGCTTCAATAACATCGGTCGTGAATGTGGTGACTTTGCCTGACTCAGTCATTTCACGCTGCATTTCAAACCAGACACGCTCAATTTCTTCGATAGAAGCTAGTTTTGAGGAGGCTCCCATTGATTGGGCTAAGTTATCTAAAAACTCCGCACGACCTGGAATTTGTGCAGAAACAATCGAGTTTTGAAATTTGCTTTTGGTATCACCTGATACTTGCTGCAATACCCCAAATAACTCTTTTAATGAACCTAAACGTTTGTTCATGGCTTCATTTAAGTCGGCGAGTTTAAATTCGTTTTCTTCAAACTGGGTTTCCATTCTTTCAGAGGTAGTTAACGCTGCATCACGAGTTTGTTTGGCTTGACGTAACATTTGGTCTTGCTCAGAACGCTTTGCAGCAAACTCTTGCTCACGTTGAGCATTTTGTTTGTTTTGCTGAAACTGACCTTGTTCAAGCTGTTTTAACAAGGTGTCCAAATTAAGCGCTTTATCTTCTTGAGCCAGCACCAAATTCGAAGTGAAGCCAATACTGATTATTAATAGTAATTTTTTTAGGATGCTTTTCATGTTGTTCATGTTTGTCAGGCCCTTAATCCGTCATGGCTATAGGTAGCATTAGAAGGTCTGGTGCGAGTTGCTTCTTCGCCATACGCAACCCCTTAGTCACTTGTGTGCGGTAACTTGAAGACAAGGCTTCCCACTGACGTGTTTGTTTGTTCCATGTACCTTGTAAACTAGCGTCACGAGTTTGATAAATAAGTGCAGTACGACCCACACGTAAAAAATCCACATCGCGCTCTTGCCCGTCAATAGCATGCAAACCACTATAAGCATCGAGTGTGCGGCCGTAATCCATTTCAACTTGGTAAGCTTCCATCACGCGGCGAAACTTTTCTGATGGCGCAATATCGGCTCTGTCCATCATGGCTTGTAACTCAACAACACGGTTGTTTCTTTCCTGAGCAAGAAAAGGCACGTCTAATTCTACAAACTGTTCAAGTCCAGTGATCATGCGCATCATAAGCGGGGTAATTTGACGTTCGATAATGCTGACACCATCAATGGATGCATTTAAGTCAGCCATTTCCTGCATTTGATTATCAATTTGTTTTTGCAACTGACCGTTATATACATCCAAACCAGTCGTTTCTTTATTAATAGCTTTAAATTGCTGTAATTTGTTATCAATTTGATCTGTGATGCTGTTGATTTTTTGTTGAGATTTCGCTGCCGATTCATTGATCTCAGTTGCTTTTTGAACCGCAGGCTCAAGCGCTTTTTCCTCTTGAGCAACGCTACTTCCAGCCGTTATGAATATGGCTAAAAATGCTGCAGATAACTTGGTCAGTCGTGTCATACCTCAAACCCTAAATATTGGATAACAGAAAATTACTGTTACTTAAGAACTGCGCAGAGGATAAGGTGTGTATGTGACAGAAATATTACAGATAAATGACGCTAAAATGACAGCGACAATAGTGACAAAATGAGTCTTTTGTTTAGTCTTTTATTTAGTCTTTTATAAAGAGCAGTGAATGTCGCATTTTAGTTGGGCTGAGGATGTATTTAGAAAAAAGTGTCTAACCTAATACCGATAATATTTATCCACAATTTTTACAAATTAATAATATGGTATGGTCATTAAATATAAATAATAGGGCCACATGGAGTGACCCCATAATATAAAAATGAATAACCTAAAAGTCGTATTTCAAAGATAAACTCACTTTTGTTCCACGGGTTTGTGAACGCAACAGTACCTCTTCAAATGCTAACTTTTTGTTTTCGCCTAAAAGGTTTTGCACCTTAAAGGTCACAGTCGTATTAAAATTCGGATAATATTTATAAACCGTGTCCAAAGAGTGGAAAGGTTGTTCATAACTATCATCAAATCCATCTATACCCGGAATGAGAATTCGCTCACCAAATACGTTGTATACAACAGATAATGAATGCTCCCCGTTGTCTGAATCATAACCCCCTTGCATATTGGCCACATATTGAGAATGGCCAGTTAAGCGACGAGTAAGGTTTGTCACCGCTGCAGATAAGCCCGTTTGATCCACAATATTTTGACGATCTAAAGTTATTTCTGAATCACTGATAGTCAAGTTACCGGATAGAAATATATTCTCCCAAAGGCCATCACCAAAGGATTCTAGGCCTTGCAGAAATTCAAATTCTATACCGTATAACTCACCCGTTTCTGCATTCGCAATTTTGATGAGGGGTGGACCGTCTTGTGCGGGTGATTGCACCGATTCTATTGGCGCGTCCATGTCTTTATAAAACAAACCTATAGAAATGTTATTACCCGCTTCGCGGTACCATTCCCATCTTAAATCGTAATTTAATATGGATGTAGTATCGATGCCTGGTGTACCAGAAGTAGGAAAACCGGTAAGAGGGTCAATAAAGGTTGATGACGACACTTCACGCAAATCAGGTCGAACAACAGTTTGGCCGACACTGGCTCTAAACTGCATTGAGCCATCTTTAATGTAGGTAAAAGCGAGCGCGGGATAAAAGTCATCTTCCTGAAATGCTAGTTGGCTTCGATCAGCATCATCTGGTAAATCGATTTGATTGGTTCTTGGATCAAAGGGTGCCACTACTTGCCGAAAGTCTTCAAATCTAGCACCGCCGCTAACACGCCATTTTCCTTTGTAAAATAAATCTGCTTCCAGATAATAGGCATCGACCTTTTGCGCTGCGACATAGTCATCACCGGCAATAGTGGTATCACGAAGAATAGCGGTGGTATTAAAACGACTTGGGTCTGCCAATACCTCATCACTCAATATAGAAAAGAATGAACTACCCACTAAATCCGTACTGTCTGAAAATGCTCGGGTATTAATATCAAATGTACGGCTTTGTGATGAACGTGTTTTAGTGAGAAAGTCACCGCCCACTTTAATTTCTATTTCCCAATCTTTAACAGAAATTGGATAGGTAACGTTATATCCATAGTTTTCTAAGCGGTCATGTAGATTTTGAAACGTATAGCGAGCAGCAGTGGTCGAGTTATTCAATGAACTTTCATTTTGTGTATCGAAAGACCCATCTTCATTCGCATCCGCTAACACAAAACGTGCTTCTACATTTCCAGGGGCGTCTCGAAGAGAGCGGCCTAATGAATACTTCCAATCCAGTCCTGCAAAGTTAAGTGACGGGAAAGTATGCATACCGCGTATTTGGTTGGTATACATTTTTCGTTCTTCATATTCCACATCAATGTCGCGGATACGCAAGCCTTCTGCAAGGTTCAAGTTTTCTGTATTACCAAAACGTTCACTGATCTCATCGCTAGTATCGCTGAGTAAAATCAAACTATAATCGATACGATGATTTCGATTAAAATCAACACCTAAATTAAGCATGTTTGACCATTTCACAGTCGTTTCAGTGACGGAAATATCATCAAAGAAACGCACGATGTTTATGGAATCCCCAACACGGTCTGCCTGTTCTAACTCATATTCTTCAGACACCGTGGTTTCATTATCGTAGCTGGTTGTCCATAAAAATCCGATGCGCCAGTTAGTGTTAACATCGACACTATTACCCAGAGAAAAACCAAAACCAACATCTGGGCCCACACTTTTCAAGAAAGGATCATAGTCTCGATTCACATCGCTTAATAAAGATAAAGCCACGTCTTGGTCTAAATTATCTAAAAATTGTTTGTTATCCCAACGAGTCTGTATCGCGTTAGGTACTGCTCTTGTGCCATCATCCCGACCTAACCAATCTTGGCCGCCGCCATTATAAGAGAGTGCATCTGCAGTGTTTTCGCTGTTATAACCTAGATTACCTGACATATTAAACAAAAAGTTATCTGGAATAGTTTTCAGACGTATATCCACATTACCACCACCAAAGGATGCAGGCATAGAGGGTGAAAACGCTTTTTGAACAGATAAACTTTCGATAATGTCTGAAGGGAACAAATCTAATGGAATAACATTACGGGTAGGATCAGGACTAGGTACTGCCGCACCATTTAACTGAGTGCTAGAGTATCTCTCACCTAAGCCTCGTACGTAAATAAACTTACCATCAACCAAAGTCAAACCGGTGACACGGCGTAGTGCTGATGCCGCATCACTGTCACCTGTTCTGGATATTTGTTCGGCACCTAATATATCGGCAACAAATGCCTGATTTTTTCGTTCCTCTATAACAGCCGTAGCCGTACCTTTTAAGCGTGTTCCTGTTGTCACAACTTCATCAAGCACATCGTTTTCATTTTGACTTTCTTGGTTTTTTTGGCTTTCTTGTCCTATCACGACTTGCGACATTGTTAACGAAGCAAGCACGGCAAGAGTAAGTGGTGTGACTCGGAACCTATTTTCAGGCTTATTCATTTTAACCTCATTAGCTGCTAACTACTTTTGCAGCCATGTAACTGAACATTGATAACAATTCATTGAAAAATAAACATTTGAAACGCAAGTGCGCTACCTTGAGTAACGCACCTGTTTTCTTATTTTGAACTTAGCGATTTCTATTAATCACTCTACATTCTTATTAAAGACCAACCGTCCAGTTCGCCGTCCAGTCATTATCAGCATCTTTAACCGCACCAATAAAATCGACACTAGAGAAGAACGTACCTAAGGTTGTTACGTCGGTAGGCGGCGTTGTATCAATGGTGTAAAACCCGTTGAGTACCGCGCTTTGAGTAGCTGCAGTAGAAGTACCTGATTGAGTTGTAAACCAAGCTTCTTGGTCAAAATCACCTGAATTTTTAATGTTTTCACCACAAGCCAATACAGAGCTTGCAAAGACTAGTTGCGGGTCGTTGCTACCATCCATATTTGCTTCAAGGGTGGTATCGCCATCTGACAAGTCAGCTTCGAAACACTCGCCCATTCCTGCAGGTCCGGTGACTACAAAGTTATATAATTGAGCGTTGGTCTGGTCTCTAAGTAGCACACCTTCAGAGTCAGATTCTGCGGTATCAAAGGTATTACCAATAATAGTCATATTAGCCACAGTAGGGTTTGAGAAAGCCGCACCGTCACCGCCGTCACCATCCCCTTCAATACCTCGGTTTGCATCTGAATTATCATCAGCGTGTTTAACCAAGATAAACTGCATATTACCTTTAAAGCCGTTATCCCAATCAACAGAATCATCTTGAATACCCGTTAGAACAAGATATTTAGCGTTAACAGCACCACCGAAGAATTCCACACCATCGTCAGCGTTTTTATGCACTTGCAAATATTCGAGTGTTGTACCAGATCCTACAGCACCAAATGTAATACCATTTAATTCGTTATCAGGTGCAATCTCGAACCCACCGTGCATGACGCGAACATAACGTAACGTACCAGAGTTGTCGGTATCGTCTGTGCCACCAAAAACAGCACCTTCTTGAACACCTTCAACTTGTAAAGAGCACTGGGAACCATCTTGTGGACATTTAGTGGAGTTACCATTGCCTAATATAACTAAACCACCCCATTGACCGGCTTCACCGTTAACCAGACCATCAATCACACCGCCAGACACATGTTGCTTAGAAGTGAAGGTAATAGGTGCTGCTGCCGTACCATTGGCTTCTATTTTAGAGCCGCGGCTGACCACTAAATAATCATTACCAGAACTACCGTACACAACCACACCAGGCTCAACATTCAAGGTAGCACTGTCAGCGTTGTCGTCACCAACAAACACCGCACCAGAAAGTGCATAGTGATTGCCTTGTGTAAGAGTAAGGTTTGATGTAATACGACCTGAAACTTGACAGGTATTGGTCACGCCATCTACCATCGCTATAGTAGTAGTACCTGCAGGGCAACCAGAAACAGACGTTACAACCCCCACTTCACCACCACCAAAGCCAAATGCCCAACCTTGACGCCAGTCATCAGCAGACGTGCCAACAGCCCCAACAAAATTATTGGTATCAAAGAAACCATCAACCACAGCGGGGTCACCGCCAGCAGTCAGTAGTGTGCTTTGAGATGTTAAAGTGCCGTCTAGATTTAAACCAATATTTGAGCGGTCTGCATAAGCTACAAGCTGGTTACCCGACTGACTTGTAGTGAACCAAGATTCAAGGTCAACCGTTCCTTCAGGCGTTTTGAAAGCTTCAGCACAGGCAATAACTGAATGAGTTATCGTGATGTCTGCATCGCTAAGGTTACCTTGAACAGTCTCATCGGTATCCATTTCTAAACACTCACCCATACCAGAAGTACCCGTGATCAACATATTGGTAATATAAGCACCCGTTTGGTCGCGCAGTAATACACCTTCTGAGTCCGTCTCATCTGTATTGAAATCGTTTCCAACAATAGTAATGTTCGCAAGCTTCGGCAGCGAAAAGTCTAAACCATCACCGCCATCGCCATCACCTTCAATACCACGGTTAGCATCAGAGCCATCTGCAGCATGTTCAATATATACATACTGTAACTTACCGTTATAGCCATTATCCCAATCTACAGAATCATCTTGAATAGAGGTAAGGACTAAGTGTTTAGCACTGACTGAGCCACCAAAAAATTCAACACCATCATCGGCATTGGCATGTACTTGAACATAATCCACCGTAGTGCCTGAACCTACACCACCAAAAGTGATGCCATTAAGTTCATTGTCTGGTGCAATTTCAAATCCAGCATATTTAACAACAACATAGTTAAGCGTTCCTGAATCGTCTGTGCTGTCACTTCCACCAAATACAGCACCACTTTGAACACCTTCAACTTGCAACGCACAGTCAGTTCCATCTTGTGGACATTTGGTAGAAGGTGCGTTACCCAAGATAATCACACCACCCCATTGACCAGCACGCACTTCATCACCTAACACATCGTTGTAAGAGGTCATGATAATTGGCTCAGCTGCTGTACCTATTGCTTCGATATCAGAACCTCGGCTAACCACTAGATAATCACTACCACTGCGTCCAAAAATGATGGTACCTGGCTCAATCACTAAATTAATTGAGTCGGCATTATCATTACCAACAAATACTGCGCCTTCAAGCGCCCAGACGGTGTCATTCGACAATGTGATATTGCCACTCGCGTCTGCATCAGTTGCAACAAGCCTGCCTGTTATTGAGCGCACTTCGACTGTTTTACCAAGAGCAGAAGAAACCTGTGAAGATAAAAAAGAACTGGCTTCACCTGGACGGTCATCGCTTACAACAGGCGTTCCATCAGTGCCATCGTCGCCACTCGTATTGTTGGTCACACTATTGTCTGTCACGCTGTTATCAATAGCGCCTTCGCTAATATTGATATCTCCGCCACAACCGGCCAAAACTAACGCGGCTGCAATTGCACTAGCCTTAAAAAAATTCATAATTTCCATTGTGTGCTCCAAATGCGAGTTATTTTATAAGAATTAGAAAACGCGAAAAGAATAACCAAGCAGCATGACATTTTTGTTACATCAGATAGATGTCACAAAAATTTAATATAAATATTTTAAAAAAAAGCTTTCAGCTTTAAAAACGTATTTTGAGCGAAGATGGAATATGGAAAATTAATGGGCCATTATCCTAAAGCCCATTGATTGAGTTACGGTATAAACTAAGAAATTGAGTGAATGGCAGAACACCTGCCATTGTTAAATAGGGAGAAATAATACTTATTTTGTATCAAAGCAATTTATAACGCGATTTGTAAACGGGCACGAAATTCACTGCCTGTATCATAACTTAGATTGTCTTTAGCATCGGTATAGGTTGCACCAACACGAATAATATTGTTGATGTAATAATTAAGGCCTATGCCAAAGGATGTCGCATCAGTATTACCCAGTTCTTCGTCTGAATAGGCGCCATCTCCATCTTCATATCGTACAACCACTTCCCATGCTCCTGAAGAACTTCCAGGCTTTACACGTTTAAAAATACCGCTTTTATATGGACGTGTTTCCCCTGTAATTATCCACCCAGCTTGCACATACAAACCATCTGAACTGACACCTAGCTTGTCCGAAGTGACATATTCAGTTTGAAGATGGTAAGACCCTTTCGAATAGGCTAATTCAACACCAGACATATTCACATCAGCAGCACGATTACTATAAGCTAAACCTAAATGGAGAACTTGATCAGAGGATTTTATTGGACTGTATGTCACTCGACCGGTCACGGCGGCTCTATCACCTGCACTATCATCTTCAAATATGCCAACAGCGTAGGTGACACCACCTTGTTGACCACTGAATTGAATACCCTCGTTTCTGCCAGGAGCATAAGCCTCGGTAATAGCAGAACGTTCAAGGTAACTAATATCTTTTGAAGATCCTAGAGATTCCAAACCAAATGGTTCTTTTTGTTTACCTACTGTCAAAACTGCTTTTTTACCCCAACCGTTGTATCTAATGTAAAGATCTTCTGGTGATCCGCCATTGTTATTACCGACGTTAAATTGAACTTTATACGACCAATCCTTTACGTTTCCTGACAGGTATAAGCGTGCTCGACGAATGCTAAAATCATCTTCATCAGCAACACCGTTTAGTTCGGCATAATTGTAATCCCACATCAAACGACCACCCAACTTAACAGAGTAATCTCCATCAGATGTTTTAATTTCGATAGGGCCTTTGAGATTAACGGTTAAATCATTTCCATCTGTTGACACGACTCCCGCAAACAGAAAGTTAGGTATAAAAAAGAGTACACATAAAATAAAAGAATTACGCATTATCATAGTTTTCCAAAATCAAACATTATAGTTAATTACCATTTATTGGGCGCATACCTTATGACAGTTTTATTGCATTTTTATGACAATGTGACACTTTTATATATTTTGCGTGAAATTTTAATGAATGATTTATTACAGAGTTAATATAAGGATTTAATTGGACACCAAAACCTTAACGTTACTTCTATAAAAAACAGAGGAACGATATTTTAGCAATACACAGTTATTAAACGTGTATTAATTAACTCATTGAAATTAATAATGATAATGTTGAGCATAAAAAAAGCCAGCTACGAGAGCTGGCTTAAAATCTATTAATCTGTATCAGGACACGATAGTCGTCTTAAGGGTTATTGCTCTATGGAGCAAAAATACCTTTAATCATAAAGAAGAAGACTATAGACAAACCCGCACCTGCCGGTAGTGTTATCACCCAAGAAACCACAATGTTTCTGACTACACCTAAGTTAATTGCAGCGATACCTCTTGCCATACCGACACCCAGCACAGCCCCAACTAAGGTTTGCGTAGTAGAAATAGGTAATCCAGAACCAGAAGCTATGACGACTGTAGTAGCAGCGGCTAATTCAGCGGCAAAGCCACGGCTGGGTGTAAGATGAGTAATGCCATTACCTACGGTTTTAATCACTCGATGGCCAAACAATGCCAAACCCGCCACGATACCGATGCCGCCAAGAGGTAAAATCCACCATGCTAACGCAGATTTTGCGCCAATTTCACCACCGCTTTGAACAATACTCACTACCGCAGCCAAAGGACCTATGGCGTTGGCCACATCATTTGAACCATGAGCAAAAGCCATACAACATGCCGTTACTATCATCAGCACCGCAAACACTTTTTCAACATTAGCAAATTGCGCTTCTTTTTCAGTCTTTGGATCGATTTTGATACGTCGAATATACAGCCTTCCTAAGACACCAACGAGTACCGCTATTCCGATAGCAATAAAATAACCTTGATCGGCTGGGATATCTAAACCAACATGTTTCAGCCCTTTCTTTATGGTCACCAAAGCCATCACAAAACCTGCTAAAGCCATGTAAAAAGGCACATAACGTTTTGCACTTTCGAAGGGATTATCAGTATCAAAAATGAGTTTTTGCGCAGATTGGAATATCAGATAGGCAATAAACCCAGATATTGCTGGGGTAATAATCCAGCTACCCACTATACCACCTACTTTAGCCCATTCTACAGCATCTGAACTGACACCTACTGCAGCAAATCCAACTATCGCACCAATAATTGAGTGAGTAGTTGATACCGGCCATCCAAGATAGGATGCAAACGCTAACCAGATACCCGCAGCAAAAAGAGCCGATATCATTCCGAAGACTAATAATTCCGGCGTGTTAATGAAGAACGCCGAATCAATAATACCTTTACGGATAGTTGAGGTGACTTCACCACCAGCCAAATAAGCGCCAGCAAACTCAAATATCATCGCAATAAAAATAGCTTGTTTAATTGTTAGTGCTTTTGAGCCAACCGACGTACCCATTGCATTGGCTACGTCATTTGCACCAATACCCCATGCCATTAAAAATCCAACCGCAGCGGCTACTACAATTAAAATAAAACCGTAACTGTTAATAATATCCATGATAAATCTCTTAGTTGGCTAACATCAATTCGAGGCGAGAACCGACTCGTTCAGAAATGTCGGCCAACTCACCGACCCAATCAATAATGCTATATAAAAACATAACATCTACTGGATTAAGCTCTTTTTCAAGTGCTAGCAATCCTCTTCGTAAACTGATTTGTAATCTATCCGTATCGTCTTCGATTTCATCTAAGCGTTCGATCATGTTTTCGACCACTCGCAGTTCACGACCTCTAAAACCTGTTTCTAAAAGGTCGTCAAGTTCGTTAATCACTTTTTTAGCTTGGTCAGTTGCATCTAAACAACGCTTTAAATATTCTAAAAAAGACTCATGAAGTTCTGCGGGGATGGCCAATTGACGACCTAATATACGTCCTGATATATCTTTTGCCTTATTTGCAATTTTGTCTTGTTGAGTCAATAAATCCAATACGTCTTGACGTTGAATTGGCATGAAAATACCCATCGGCAAATTAATTCGCAGTTCACGTTTTATCTCATCTGCTTCTTTTTCTAACATCGAAATAGCTTTCTGATGTTGTTGCGCAGTTTTCCAATCTTGGGCGTACACAGCTTTGAAGAAGGGCAATAACCCCTGGCTACATTTATGTACAAGATTGATATGATCTTCGAGTGGCTTGAGCGGTGATTTTGCAAACACACCCAAAAAAGTATTTATCGGCATAACTTTTCTCTTCAATTTAAAACAAAATTAACGGCAGTCTATTTGGGGGAGTCAACACCCAAAATTTAAACATCGACTGTATAATCACACAAATATTAATAATTGAATGTGGATTATAATTACAAAGAAAACTTGATATTTTCAAAGCACCCAACATAACCTGTATTTCATTATTTTTCTGTTAATAATACCTTACATCTAATTCAGAATGTATTAGGCTATTTAAGAAAGCATCGGGCTTTCAGTATTCTCACTTTATTACAGAAATGTGACACTTTTATGAAACCCATAATATTTACTTTAGTTGGAATCGACAAACCAGGATTGATCAGTGATTTAGCCAAAACTGTTTATGACATGGGAGGTAACTGGTTAGGCAGTAACTTTTCGCACATGGCGGGCCATTTTGCTGGATTTGTACAAGTCGATTTGCCCCTAGAAAAGCACCAAGCACTCATGGAACGTTTATCAGAACATCCTGATCTAAAAATACATTTGTTACCAGGAATGACTGAGACCCGAGGGGAACAACAAACTGTCCAAATCGATATTATGGGCAACGACAATACCGGTATTGTGCAAGAATTAACGCAAATATTAAGTCAATTTAACCTGAACATCGTCAAATTTGATTCATTCCTCGAAAGTGCACCAAATTGGGGTGGGGCTTTATTTAAAGCTAAAGCCATCATTATGGTTGCAGCAGATTTTGACTTAGAAACGTTACGAGACAGGTTAGAAAGCGTAGCAAACGATTTAATGGTAGATATTGAAATTCAGTAAACTAAAAAGCTGTTGTCATCAAATTATCATAATAATAATAGACGATTGATAACGTTAAATATGTTGAGAGCAATGTATGCCTAATACCCAAAACATTTACTATCCTAAAGAACTAAGCTGGCTTTCCTTTAATCAACGTGTGTTGCAAGAAGCAGCTGATGCCAATAATCCCATCATCGAACGTATACGATTCCTTGGAATTTATTCAAACAACATGGATGAATTTTATCGCGTGCGAGTGGCTGATGTTAAACGTAAAATATATATCCATTTAAACGAAGGTGAACTTGAAGAGGCTGAACAAACAAAATTATTGATGGAACGCATTCAGGAAAAAGTCTTGGGTATGACTAAAGACTTTGACCACATTCATTCTAGCGTAGTGAAAGGTTTAGCCAGATACAATATATTTTTACTCGGCGAAGAAGATCTCAACAACTACCACACCCAGTGGTTAAGTCATTATTTCAAAAATAAAATTTTACGGCACATCGCACCCGTTTTACTGAACAAAAAGGTGAAGTTGGTCTCAAGATTAAATGACTTTGCCACTTACCTTTATGTAGGTATTCACAAAGACGATAAAGCCATTGCTTATGCCACTATTGAAGTACCAAGCCAAAACATGTCTCGATTTGTGGTGATACCACCAGAGAAAAGCCGCAAAAAGAAATATATCATTTTATTAGATGACATTATTCGATTGAACTTAGAGAGTATTTTTAAGGGATTTATTGAGTTTGATTCTCTAGAGGCATTCTCTTTTAAAATGACCCGGGATTCTGAGTACTCTCTGAACGATGAAATAGATGAAAGTTATGTGGATAAAATGTCAGAAAGCATGAAACAAAGGTTGATTGCAGAGCCTGTTCGCGTGGTGCACGACAGCAGAATGCCTATCGAAATGCTCAAAGATTTAAAAAAACGCTTGAAAATTTCTTCCTACGACAGCCTTATTTCCAGTGGCCCTTACCGTAACTTTAAAGACTTTATTGGATTTCCAAATGTTGGCCGTAATTATTTAGAAAACCAAGAACTACCCGCTCTAACCTCTAAAGATTTTTCTGAATACAACACCGTATTTGATGCTATTACCGCTAAAGATATTCTACTGCATTATCCCTATCATCGTTTTTTACATGTTACAGAGTTTATTCGCCAAGCTGCTTTTGATCCCAGTGTGAAACACATTCGTTTGAATATTTATCGAGTAGCGAGTCAGTCAAGAGTCATCAGTTCATTAATTGATGCAGTAGATAATGGCAAAAAAGTAACCGTGGTAGTCGAGCTTCGCGCTAGATTTGATGAAGAAGCAAACATCCAATGGTCCAAAAAGATGACCGATGCCGGTGTTCAAGTGGTATTTGGTATGCACGCGTTGAAAATTCACAGTAAATTATGTGTAGTGAGTCGTGAAGAAAAAGGTCAGTTAATCAAATATGCCCATTTTGGTACGGGTAATTTCAACGAAAAAACAGCAAAAATATACACTGACTTTAGTTTATTTACCCGTAACCAAGCACTCGCTAATGAAGCCGAAGCTGTTTTTACCTTTATTCAACAACCTTATAGAAGACAAAAATTTCAGCATTTACAAGTGTCTCCTCTTAATGCACGAACTAAAATTCAAGCCTTAATACGCCAAGAAATACAAAACGCCAATGAAGGATTAAAGTCTGGGATAACATTAAAAATTAATAATTTAGATGACAAATTACTGATTGATGACTTATATAAGGCCAGTCAAGCGGGGGTAAAAATAAGAGCGATTATACGTGGTATGTGTTCATTAGTACCTGAGGTAAAAGGTTTAAGCGAAAACATTAGTGTCATCAGCGTTGTTGACCGCTTTTTAGAGCATCCAAGGGTGATGGTGTTTGAAAATGCAGGGGACACAAAAATGTTTATTTCATCTGCCGATTGGATGACCCGTAACATGGACTTTAGGATTGAAGTGGGTTGTCCCATCTATGACGAAGATTTAAAACACAGAATAATGGATATATTGAATATACAATTTAATGACACACTTAAAGCCCGTGTAATAGACAAACAACAAACCAACCATTACGTCACCAGAGGCAATCGTAAAAACCTGCGCTCTCAAACAGAAATTTATCGTTATTTAAAAGCACTAGAAAAGCGCAAAAATGTCTCGCACTAACACTGTACTTGATTCAACCTTCGACAACGTAGCGATAAGAAACTCTGTTAAAGTCGCTGCATTAGACATCGGATCGAATAGTTTTCACTTAGTGGTTGCACGGATCGTGGCAGGCTCAGTTCAGATACTTCACAGGGTTAAACAAAAAGTGCGTCTAGGAGATGGGTTAGGCTCAAACGGAGCTTTATCTGAAGAGGCTATGCAGCGTGGCTTAGAGACATTAGAGGTAATAGCAGAGAGCCTTCAAGGTTTTGAACCACAATGTGTAAGAGTAGTTGCCACCCATGCATTGAGAAAAGCGAGTAATGCAAAAGAGTTTTTAAGAGCCGCTAAAAAGGTATTTCCTTTTCCTATTGAGATCATATCTGGAGCAGAAGAAGCACGGCTTATTTATCAAGGTGTAGCCCACACCAATCATCAAGAGGGGCAACGCTTGGTAGTCGATATTGGTGGAGGTTCAACCGAATTCATTATTGGTGAGGGGTTTGATACTAGAGTATTACGCAGTCTACAAATGGGTTGTGTGAGTTATACCAATCGTTTTTTTAAACAAGGTGTACTCAAACAAAAAGCCTTTAACCAGGCCATTACCAGTGCCCAACAAGAATTGGAGATGATCGATAAAAAATACAAACAGATAGGCTGGAATACTTGTATTGGTACTTCAGGCACCATTAAAATTATTATTGAGCTAGCGGCTCAACTCGATAGTACCAATAGAGAAAACCATGTGTGTTTGACTGACTTACTGACATTAATGGATTTATGCTGCGCAGCTGGCAATAGCAAAGATTTACAGATCCAAGGTCTGACTGATGATCGCCGTCCAGTATTTGCAGCAGGTTTGTCAATATTAATTGCTACATTCAAAAGTTTGGATGTTCAGGAAATGGAATATTCTCAAGATGCGCTACGTGAAGGTGTGTTATATGAAATGGAAGCTCATTTAACCCATCCTGACATCAGGCAGCGCAGCGCTGAGAGTCTAGCCACTCGTTATGACGTTGACGTAGAACAAGCGAAACGCGTGCTTACCACTACCATGGCGCTGCATCAGCAGTGTAAAAAAGCATGGGGAATTGACAATAAAGAGTTAAAAAACATGTTGGCTTGGTCTGCCTTGTTACATGAGGTGGGTTTACAAATTAATACCCGCGGTATTCAGCGCCACTCAGGTTATATATTGCAAAATATCGAATTACCCGGATTTGGACAGGAGCAACAAAATTTACTGGCCACTTTAACTCGGTTTTACCGTAAAAAAATTAAAGTGGCAGAAATCCCTGAATTCACAATCTTGGCGCAAGAACAAGCATATAAACTTATCTCACTGCTACGTTTAGGGGTGTTACTCAACATAAAACGTCAAGATGATATTTTGCCAAATATGTTCCTTAAGGCACAAGGAAACGATTTAAGTATTCAATTCCCGAAAGGCTGGTTACAACAAAAGCCTGTTTTTAGTGCCGATATAGAGCGTGAAATTGATTACATTCAAGAGTTAGGTATAACCTTGAGTTATGAGTGATTTTGGTCGAGTGGTTAATATTTTAGACGAGTTGTGCCTATAACGGCTGTTAGCTAAATCGACACCGAATGGCCGAAATGACGACAACTTAACTTTCAAAATTAGACTTAACTATTTGAATATCATTAGTCCTTGCAGTCTGTTATGCCTCAGAATTAAAGCTATTAGCTTTGACAATCGATACTTGTAATTAGCGTGTCATAACATCAGAATTCATTTTCTGCATCACTTAAGAAAAATTTATTAATGTTTACTTGCTCTACCCATCTAATGATTGCAGTACTATGCATCAGCTTCTTTTCTCAGTGCAGCCAAGTGCAAGCATTAACCCCTGAACCCATATCTTTAGAATCTGGCTTATGGGAAGGTATCGAAAGTTCAACCTTACATTATAGATTGTTACAGATTGGTAATGACGGTAAACATAAGTTCCATAGCGTGGCGATCTCCTCAGCATTAAGAAAAGGTAAAACATATCCATTTACTAATGATGATGTTAACTGCACCAGTACAGAATGTTTCATCCAGTTTCCATCCACAAATGACAACGCAATAAGGTTAGTTATCACACCATATTTGGACTCATCATACAAAGTCTTAGAAATTCCGACGGACAGTAATGAGCAACCATTGGCGCAAACTACTTACCAACTTGATTCTGCAAAAAATGGGTCGGCGGTCAGTCATTTTTTAAATACCTACAAAAACCCAATAATAAAATCCTTAGTTAAACTCAATAGCGACAATGAGATTACTGGTTTATGGGTAGGCAGGTTAGTTATGGATAACAAGCCGCAGTTATTGTCGTTTGCAGTGTACCCTGATCAACAATCAAACTTCACACTGCACTTAAATAGTGAGGTTTTTGTCAATAGCACCACATTTATGGTGACGGATATTAGTGAACACCGGAGTGTTATTCATATTGAAACTAAGCACCCTACTTTCGCCAATCAGCTATTGATAAATAGGCTAGGTAGTTCTCAACTTCGCGGATACATGTATTCAAAGCGAAAAGGTCAGACATTGCAGACTGGGGAGTTTTGGTTGTTACGGATTGAGTAGTTGTTAGGGGCTTAAGGATGTATCAAAATAAAAATATTTAAATATATTAGTATGGATTTTTAAGCGAACTTACTCACACTCAAATCAGTCAATCAGTGTTAGATAACAGCTAAGATTATCAGATTAACTATCGCTATTATCTTTTTTGAATATTGCGCGACATCCAGAGAAGTCTGCCGCACAACACTTCCAATTGAACGCTGGCAAATTTAAGCCTATCTATCCAGTATCTCACTCAGCCATCAGCCATCACCCATCAGCCATCAAACATAATACAATCTGGGCTGCTTATATCTGGTGTACTGAATGACTCCTTAGTATTTTCACCATTGGGAGATTTAATTAGCGACCAAGATATTGATCGATCAATATGGATAACTTGTCTTGAAAGTGTTCTTCGAAGTCGACAAGCTCTTTACCAAACACTCTTAAGTATTTTTCAGTTTTGCCATGATCTAGACGTTTGTTATTCATTTTATATTCAGTTTCGAGCGATGATTTATCATAACGGGGAGTGATGACCCAGCGCACAAAATATGAGTCTAGTTTGGCCACTTCTTTTTTGGGAGATTGGCAGAAACCTTCGATATGATCAACGCCATCAGGTGCTAAACACATGGGTTCAACTCTAAATGTCACTGTGAGCTTTTTATACAGAGGAAGCGGCAAATCATGGATCGTTTTTATCAGTTCTCATACATTTAAGGACAAACAAATCAAAGAATAACCCAATCCCCCCAATCTTCCGAGTAAAAATAGTCAGGCAAATACCCAACCATTTTTCTCACAAAATAAAATCAACTTTTAGAGGCTTGATAAATGCTTTCTATAGATGAGTCCATAGTGGCATCAAACTCGGTATCGCTTTGTTTAGCACTCAGACCCTCGGATAGTGCACGAGAGAAACTTGCTATCATACCGTTATTTTCAGTCAACCTGTTGTTAGCTTCTTCTCTTGAATAACCACCGGATAATGCCACAACCTTTAACACTTTAGGATGATTAACCAAGTCTTGATAAAAGTTAGCGGTCTCAGGCAAGGTTAGCTTTAACATCACTTGCTGACCGGATGCTAAATTATCTAAATGTTTTAGGATTGACGCTTTAAGCAAGGCTTCAGCAGCCGCTTTTTCAGGACTATGGATATCCACTTCAGGCTCAATAATTGGCATAAGGCCTGCTGCTAAAATTTGTTTAGCCACCACAAATTGCTGAGCAATAATAGCTTCGACACCCACAGCATTTGCCAACTTAACCACAGACCGCATTTTAGTCCCAAACACATTTTGGGCATTAGCTTTTGCCAACAAGTTATCCAAGTCAGGCATCGCTTTTAAAAGTTGCGTTCCATTAACTACAGCCTCTAAGCCTTTATCGACTTTCAGGAAAGGAACAACGTGTTTGACGTTCCATAAATAGCTAGAAGAACTTTGGCCTAAAATATTTCTATCAAGGGTATCTTCAAACAAAATCGCACCTAATACACGTTCACCATTGAACACACTTGACGTGATAATACGAGTGCGCATTGCATGTACTTTGTTAAACATTTCTTCGTCGTTTTGATACTCAGACTCATCTACACCATACAAACTTAAAGCCTTTGGTGTACTGCCACCACTTTGGTCCAATGCAGCAATAAATCCATTTTGGTTATTAATTTTTGCAAGCATATCTTGTTGGGCTTGTAATACCATGTGCAATAATCCTTTTTTTATTTTGTTGAAGCCGATTTGCATAACGGCTCGTAGGGTTTAAGGTATACATCGAGGGCTTAAGCCCTTCTCGTTATTATATTTTAGGTTATACGTCGTTTAACTATTTAGTCGCTCTGGCTTCTAACATGGCCACTGCAGGTAACTCTTTACCTTCAACAAACTCAAGGAAAGCACCACCACCAGTAGAAATATAAGAAATTTTATCATTCAAATTCCATTTATCAATCGCTGCTAACGTATCACCACCACCAGCTATTGAAAAAGCATCACTATCAGCAATCGCACGAGCCACCACTTCTGTGCCTTTAGCGAAATTATCAAATTCAAAAACACCACAAGGACCATTCCATAGAATAGTTTTAGCACCTTTTAAAATCGCTGCCACGTTTTCAGCTGTTTGCGGGCCATAATCCATAATTTCTTCATCATCTTGTACTTCGCTGACATCTTTTATTACAGCAGGCTCTGACTCAGAGAAGTTTTTGCCAACACGCACATCGACTGTTTCAGGAATATCTAACGAGTCCATTAAACGTTTAGCTTCTGGGATCAAATTTGCCTCATGTAACGAACGGCCAACGTTATAGCCACGTGCTGCAACAAAGGTGTTTGAAATACCACCCCCCACTATTAACTGATCAGCAATTTTAGATAAAGCATCCAATACAGTTAATTTTGTTGATACTTTTGAGCCGCCCACTATAGCCACTAAAGGGCGTTTGGGATTATTGAGTGCACTCCCTAATGCATCAAGTTCAGCAACCAGTAATGGACCGGCACATGCTATTGGCGCAAACACACCCACACCATGAGTTGAAGCTTGTGCGCGGTGGGCAGTGCCGAATGCGTCCATGACATAAATGTCACACAACGCTGCATATTGTTTGGCTAAGGTTTCATCATCGTCTTTTTCGCCGACATTAAAACGCACGTTTTCTAACACCACCACTTCGCCGTCCTTAACGTCTTCACCATCTAAATAATTTTTCGCTAAGCGTACGTTCATATCGGTTTTTTCATTTAGATAATTAACCACCGGGAGTAATGAAAACTCGTCTGCAGATTCACCTTCTATGGGACGACCAAGGTGCGACATAATCATCACTTTGGCGCCTTGCTCTAAAGCTGCGGTGATAGATGGCAGCGAAGCAAGAATACGTGCAGCAGAGGTCACTACACCATCTTTTACAGGCACGTTTAAGTCTTGACGTATTAATACTCTTTTACCGGCTAAATCAAGCTCGGTCATTTTTATTATGGACATAATTTACCTTGTAAATAATCATTTTTAAATTCGGTTTTATTTTTTTGTGTTGAACATGGCCATGGCATTATCAAGCATTCTGTTAGCAAAACCCCATTCGTTGTCACACCACACTAAGGTTTTCACTAGTTGTTTGTGACTGACTCTTGTTTGACTACCATCTACTATACAAGAGTGGGGATCGTGATTAAAATCAACCGACACTAAAGGTTCTTCAGTGTAGCTTAAAATCCCCTCTAGTCGCCCTTCTCTGGCATTTTTAAGTGCTTGATTGACTTCATCAATACAGACATGTTTATCAAGCGTCACACTCAAGTCCATTGCAGTAACATTGATAGTAGGTACTCGCACCGCAATGGCTTCAAATTTACCAGCAAATTTAGGTAAGATTCGTTCAATTCCTATCGCTAATTTGGTGTCAACAGGAATGATCGATTGACTGGCCGCTCGGGTAAGCCGCAAATCAGGATGGTATGCATCAATCACTTGTTGGTCATGCATTGACGAATGAATGGTAGTAATCGTTCCGCTTAACACGTTGAATGCTTCATCTAACACTTGGATCACAGGCACAATACAATTGGTTGTACAGGAGCCGCTGGAAACAATGAGGTCATCAGCTTTCAACTGATCATCATTAATCCCATAAATCACGGTTGCATCCATATCAGGTCCACAAGGCTGTGAAAACAATACCTTTGCGGCCCCTTGATCCAAATGCGCTTGGCCAGCGGCTCTATCATTATGTACACCTGAGCATTCAAGCACCAAATCAATATCAAGTTGTTGCCATGGAAGATCTGCAATGTTTTCATGCTGGAGTAATAGAATCTCATCTCCTGCAACAGTCAGACATTGTGCTTGTAAATCAACAGAAAAACCAAAGCGCCCGTGAGATGTATCGTATTTGAGCAAATGTGCAATGCCTTTTGGCTCGGCTAACTCATTGATCGCCACAATTTTTATATCAGTATTACGGCCGCTTTCATATAAAGCCCTGACAACATTGCGGCCTATACGGCCAAAACCATTAATTGCAATTCGTAACATAACACCCTTTAATTTAATTCAAGGTGAGTAAAACCACCCGACACTTTTTTAATAATAAATACCTTAGAACAAAGGCGCTAAAAAGCGCCTTTGTATATTAAAAAAGCTCTTAGTTTAAGCCTTTAGCAGCCTTAACAACTGCTTCTGCGGTGATATCGAAATATTTCAGCAATACTGCACCCGGAGCAGATTCACCAAAGGTGGACATGCCCACAACCGTTCCACCCAATCCAACATATTTATGCCAAAAATCCACATGAGCTGCTTCGACCGCTACACGTTTGGTCACAGATCTTGGTAATACAGACTCTCTGTATTCGGCATCTTGTTTGTCAAAAACGGAAGTACTTGGCATAGACACGACACGCACTGCCATACCTGTATCGGATAATTGTTCAGCAGCTTCGACGGTGATCCCTACCTCAGAGCCTGTGGCAATTAATATAACATCGGGTGAACCGACACAATCTTTTAATACGTAACCCCCTTTAGCAACATGAGATAATTGCTGTGCATTACGTGGTTGAGCAGGCAAGCCTTGACGACTAAAGATTAATGCAGAGGGGCCATCTTTTCGCTCTAACGCAGATTTCCATGCAACCGCAGTTTCTGCACCGTCACAAGGACGCCATGTCGCTAAATTTGGAGTAAGACGTAAGTTTGCTATTTGCTCGATAGGTTGATGAGTAGGACCGTCTTCGCCTTGGCCAATAGAGTCATGGGTATAGACAAAGATATTTGGAATACCCATCAGTGATGCCATTCGCACTGCGTTGCGCGCATATTCCATAAACATTAAGAAAGTAGCGCCAAATGGACGGAATCCACCGTGAAGTCCAATCCCATTCATAATCCCACACATGCCAAACTCACGCACACCATAATAGATATAATTGCCGCTAGGATCCTCGGCTGAAATGCCTTTGGTACCAGACCAGATTGTAAGGTTTGAGCCAGCTAAATCTGCTGAACCGCCTAACACTTCAGGCATCAGAGTGGCAAAAGTTTCAATTGAGTTTTGCGAAGCTTTACGGCTAGCCACATTTTCAGATTTGTCTTGTGATTCTTGAATAAACGCATCCGCTTTTTCAGCAAAGTTAGCAGGTAAGTCGCCCGCTAAACGACGCGTTAGCTCTGCTGCTAATTCTGGGTGTGTTTGTTGGTATGCCACAAATTTTTCATTCCAGGCTTGTTCTTTTACTGCACCTGATGCTTTTGCATCCCAACCAGCATAAATATCTGCAGGAATATCGAAAGGAGCATAAGGCCAGTTTAAAAATTCACGGGCAGCTTTAATTTCTTCAAGGCCTAGGGGGGCTCCGTGGCAGTCGTGGCTACCTGATTTGTTTGGCGAACCAAAACCTATAATCGTTTTACAACAAATGAGCGTTGGCTTTGATGTTTCTGCTTTCGCCGCTGCAATCGCATCAGCAATAGCTTGAGGATCGTGTCCGTCTACATTTGCAATCACTTGCCACCCATAGGCTTCAAATCGCGCCGGAGTGTTATCAGTGAACCAACCTTCGACATGACCATCAATTGAAATACCGTTGTCATCCCAAAATGCGACTAATTTACCTAAGCCCAGAGTGCCTGCTAAAGAACATACTTCATGAGAAATACCCTCCATCAAACATCCGTCACCTAAAAAACAATAAGTAAAATGATCGACCACATCAAAATTTGGTTGGTTGAACTGTGCAGCTAAGGTTTTTTCGGCAATCGCCATACCCACGGCATTACTGACCCCCTGTCCCAAAGGTCCAGTGGTAGTTTCAACACCCGGCGCATAACCATATTCTGGGTGACCCGGAGTTTTAGAATGCAATTGACGGAAATTTCTTAACTCTTCAATCGGTAATGCATAACCAGTCAGATGTAACAGAGAATAGATCAACATCGAGCCGTGGCCGTTAGATAATACAAACCTGTCTCTGTTAGCCCAATCGGGGTTGCCTGGATTATGCTGCATATGATCTGCCCACAACACTTGCGCGATGTCAGCCATGCCCATGGGTGCACCTGGGTGACCTGAGTTGGCTTGTTGAACGGCATCCATACTAAGGGCGCGAATGGCGTTGGCGAGTTCTCGACGTGTTGACGACATGTGGTCTCCTGACTGATCCGATAATTATGAATATCCGTAACTGGACGTTAAAGACTCTAAATTTGACTATATATTTTGTACTAGCCAGCAACTTACTGCAATGTTAAAAACACGATGAATAGGTATTTCCCTATCACTTTTGCTTACACCTTAGCAGAATAAACTTAATAGACGTTTGGACGTCTAGAAGTAACGACTGGTATTTTGTATTTTAATAGTTAAAATACACTCAAAAATCTCTACAACTACTTTGAAGCAAGGCGCTTTTATGACCTCACATTTATTCACTTCTGAATCTGTATCCGAAGGACATCCTGACAAAATTGCAGATCAAATTTCTGACGCAGTTTTAGACGCCATATTGGCACAAGACCCAAAGGCAAGGGTTGCCTGCGAAACTTTTGTCAAAACCGGTATGGTGTTAGTGGGTGGCGAAGTCACAACCTCAGCATGGGTAGATATAGAAGAAATCACCCGTAAAACAGTCAGAGAAATTGGCTATGTTCATTCAGATATGGGGTTTGACGCAGACTCTTGCGCAGTATTAAATGCAATAGGTAAGCAATCTCCTGATATCAATCAAGGCGTTGATCGCACTTCACCGGAAGAACAAGGTGCCGGAGACCAAGGCTTAATGTTTGGTTATGCAAGCAACGAAACAGATGTGTTGATGCCTGCACCTATTACTTATTCTCACCGTTTAGTAAAACGCCAGTCCGAAGTACGTAAAAATGGCACACTAAGCTGGTTGAGGCCTGATGCAAAAAGCCAAGTGACTTTTATCTACGAAAATAATCAACCCGTTGCTATTGATGCAGTAGTGCTGTCAACTCAACATGATGAAAGTATTAGCACAGCAGATCTTCGCGAAGCCGTGATGGAAGAAATTATTAAACCAGTTTTACCTGAAAAGTGGCTGAGTAAAAAGACCAAATTTTTTATTAACCCAACAGGTCGATTTGTCATTGGTGGTCCAATGGGCGACTGTGGTCTAACCGGTCGCAAAATAATTGTTGATACTTATGGCGGCATGGCAAGACACGGCGGTGGTGCATTTTCTGGTAAAGATCCATCAAAAGTAGATAGATCAGCCGCTTATGCAGGACGTTACGTAGCAAAAAATATAGTGGCGGCTGGACTAGCCGATAAGTGTGAAATTCAATTGTCTTATGCCATTGGTGTAGCAGAACCTACATCTATTAGTATTGAGACCTTTGGCACCGGTAAGGTTTCAGAAGACTTATTGGTTAAGTTGGTGCGTGACAACTTCGAACTTAGACCTTTTGGATTGCTTAAGATGCTCGACTTAGAACGACCTATTTATTTGGCAACTGCAGCCTATGGACACTTTGGAAGAGAAGAGTTTCCTTGGGAAAAAACAGATGTTGCGGCACGCCTCAAAGCAAGTATTTAAAGAGCTCTATTCTGAATAAATATAGCCTCATTTGAGGCTATATTTGCTTAATTTTTTTAGAATTCCGGGGGTTTTTGAATGGCATATTCACAAGCCAATATAAGATGTAATTTTATTCACACATAACGAATAATCGTTCTCGCTCTCCCCTGCTCTACAGATTTATATTCTACGATTATACCTATAATAGCTCCTTTAACTGCCACCTATTAGCTTATCCTGATTATTACCTTGCACATTATTAAGTATCCTGTCCACGGAGCCCAAGCAGCATCCTCGCTCACACATGATTTAAATTAAATTTTTCTACGTTTATACTCAAATGTAAAATTTTGTGACAAATTGATTACTGGCTTCTTAGGAAGCTTTTACAGATAAGCAAAACACGCTTAAAAGTGTTGAAATAACAACGGAAAATGTGTGCATAGTAGTTTTAACTTAAAATGTGTTTAGGAATGAATAAAATTAATTGCATTTCACTGTAAAGATGCTTAATCGATTGTCTAATTCAAGGTATGCTCAACCCATAATTAGACTTAAGGAAAAATTTCCATGAGATATACACAATACTTGTACTTAATTCTTATCGTCACTATATGCCTTTCATCCTGTGCCAAATCGCCTCTAGGACGTAACCAACTCAAATTATATTCAAGCTCTCAGTTAGCAGGAATGGGCGAACAAGCTTTTGCCAGTATGAAAACAGAACAAAAGGTGTCTAGCCAGCCAGTGTCCAATGGGTATGTAAAGTGTATAGCCGACGCTATTACGCAACATGTACCAAAATCAGTGTTTGCAGGTGTTTGGGAGTTAGTGGTCTTCGACTCCCCACAAATTAATGCGTTTGCCTTACCAGGAGGTAAAATAGGTGTATACACAGGGTTAATTGAACTGACAGAAAACCAACATCAGCTTGCTGCGGTTATTGGACACGAAGTAGGTCATGTCATTGCTGAACATGGTAATGAGAGAATGTCGAGTAGTGCTCTTATAGGCGTGGGAATGGAAGTCACTAATCAGCTATTAAAGGCTAATGAAATTGCGAGTAGTAATATGATCATGGCTGGCTTAGGTTTAGGTGTTCAAGTTGGCGTACAATTACCATTCGGTCGAACTCATGAATCAGAGGCGGATTTGATTGGATTAGACCTAATAGCAAAAGCAGGCTTTGATCCCCAACAATCAATCAATTTATGGCAGAACATGGCCAAAGCCAGCGGAGAAAACCGTCAACCAGAACTGCTATCCACACACCCTCTTCCAGAAACGCGTATTAAAAATTTAACTGACAATATGCTAAAAACCATGGATAAGTATCATTTGGCAAAGAACAAACCAAATTGTAAAATTTAGCGATTTTTAAAAATGTAAAAATGCCGCACTATTTAATACTAGCGCGGCATTTTTGTGACTAATAAAGCTTAGTCATCTTTGTGTACATGTAAATCCATTTGCGGGAATGGAATTGAGATACCTTCAGCATCAAAGCGCAATTTAACGGCCTCAGTAAAGTCAAACTTCACAGCCCAAAAATCTGCAGTAGCAACCCAAGGACGCACTACAAAATTAACACTACTATCAGCCAATTCGGTCACTGCAACGGTTGGAGCTGGGTCTTTTAATATCCGCTCATCAGCAGCAAGCATTTCCTTTAGAATCTCCTTAGCTTTTTTCAAATCACTGTCATAACCAATGCCAACCACCATATCCACTCGGCGTGTTTCTTTAGCAGAATAGTTAGTAATATTGCCACCATAAATTCCACCGTTTGGCACGATGATCTCTTTGTTATCAGCTGTGGTCATAATAGTCGTAAAAATACTGATACTTTTAACCACCCCCATTGCTCCACCAGCTTCAATAAAATCACCTGCTTTAAATGGTTTAAACACCAGTAACATGACGCCCGCTGCAAAATTCTGTAAGGAGCCTTGCAACGACAGACCAATAGCTAAGCCAGCTGCAGCTAAAATGGCGGCTAACGAAGTTGTATTGACATTTAATTGATCTAATGCAGCAATAATAACGAACAACATTAACACTGCTCTTGCAATCGCTTTAACAAAGTCAATCAACATATCGTCATATTGGGAACGTGTCATTATCTTGCTAAGCACATTCACCAACACGCTAACCACCACCTTACCAATAATGTATATGGCAATCGCCATGACAATATTAATTCCCCAAGGAATAACATAGGTATCCATCATCTGAGACATTTTTTCCGTGTCAAATCCAAACATTTTTATCTCCAACCTTTTTAATAATTAAATAATACGACGATTATGATGAACTTATTAATACTCAGATTATAATAGTTTAAAGGTTTTATTTATCAATAAGACTACAGACTTCTTTTAATAGTTTTTTAGTTCCGATTAAAGCGCTTCATAAATGTGTCATTTAACTAGCTTAAATTTACTCTTGTGTTGAGTTCGCCACTCAACTCGTTTGATTAAAGTCAATTCTTTTAAATATAATTGAAACAAATGTTATGGTTGCCGTAGTGAGTTTATCTAATATTTTTAAAGGAATAAGAATGTTACAATTCAGTCAATTAGTGGTTTCTTTGGTTTTACTTTTATTGTTTTCAATCTCTAGAGAAAAGGGGAAAACACTAAAAATGCTAACGGCAGAATCCAAAAAAAACGTCATCTCAACGTATTGATTCGACATAAGTAATTCAAATTAACTTAGTAAAAATAAGAAACTAGACGAAACTAAAACACTTTTCGATGGTTAATATTCTATTGTTTATTAATCCCGCTTTTTATTCCTTATTTAATTTTCACACTGTTGATACAATTTATAAAAAACTAACCGAGTCACCACATGCGCATCAGCAGAGTTTATTACCCTTTTGAGTTGTCTATCGATACTTACGTCACATTAACAGATGATGCGATTAATCACGTGGCTAATGTTTTACGCGCTAAAAGTGGGCAAGCAGTCGTGTTATTCAATGGTGATGGAAGCGAATATAGTGCTCAATTCTTTGAAGTGACCAAGCGTAAGGTAATTGTTCACATAGATTCAAAGATTTCAATCAGCATAGAATCGCCACTTAGTATTCATCTAGGACAAGGTATTTCTCGAGGTGATAGAATGGAATGGGTGATCCAGAAGTCAGTCGAATTAGGTGTCACTGAAATCACGCCACTTATTACTGAACGCTGTGGTGTAAAACTAAGTCATGACAGGTGGTCTAAAAAACATGAGCAATGGCAAAAATTAGCCATAGCAGCCTGTGAGCAATGTGGCAGAAATGTATTACCGGTGTTACATGCGCCTAGTTTATTTTCAGATTGGGTAAATTCATCCACCAATCAAGTCCGCCTTACCTTACACCCAAGAGCTGAAAAAGCATTTAGACATGTGTCTATACCTCCTGCTGGAGCCAGGTTACTGATTGGTCCAGAAGGTGGTTTTTCAGACCAAGAAATTTACAAAACCGAACAAAATGGATTTCAAACTATTCAACTGGGACCAAGAGTTTTACGCACTGAAACAGCTGCAATTGCTGCCATATCTGCTCTGCAGGCAATACACGGGGATTTATAGAAAGTCTGATACCTTTACAATTACTCAAAAAATAATGGTTAATTGGCTATGCGTAGCACTAAAAAAAATAATAAATCCATGCAACTTATCTCTAACAAAACAATAAAAGATATATTGCCTTAGCCTCACATCCTATATTGGATGATGCACGCGATTGTGCGATGTAAAGTTGCGGGTTAAGTATTCATATCTGTAACAACATCGCTATGAAAGTACTTTGAGCAACATTGATTGTCGGTCTGAATTAGGCAAAAGGGTAAAGCCTACTATTGCATATTCTATATAAGCACCGCCTTCTTGGTATTAATACTTCATCACTCAAAATTAAAATGCCTGCTAAATTAGCAGGCATTTTAATTTTGGCTGTGGGCAACTGCCCGTTAATTAATGCAGAATTCTGGTCTTAATTGTGCCATCAATTTTTTGTAGCTGCTCAAATGCTGCTTCTGCATCATCGGTTTCAACATCAATTACTACGTAACCAATGTTTTGATTGGTTTGTAGATATTGCGCCGTAATATTCAAACCTTTTTGCGCAAATGCTTGGTTGATTTGAGTTAACACTCCTGGCGCATTTTTATGAATATGTAATAAACGTGAGCGATCAGCTTGTTCAGGCAAAGATACTTCTGGAAAATTAACGGCCGACAACGTCGAACCATTATCACTATACTTAGCGAGCTTTCCGGCAACTTCGACACCAATATTTTGCTGGGCTTCTTGAGTACTTCCACCTACGTGGGGTGTCAAAATAACATTATCAAACTGGGTCAGAGGTGATTCAAAAAGCTCGTTATTCGACTTTGGCTCTATTGGGAATACATCGATGGCTGCACCAGCCAATTTACCACTTTTCAGGGCATCTACCAAAGCATTTATATCAATAATAGTTCCTCTGGCAGCATTCATTAGGATTGCACCATCTTTCATCATACCCAACTCTTTAGTACCGATCATATTTTGAGTTTGTGTGGTCTCAGGTACGTGAAGGGTGACTACATCGGAAGTATTCAACAGCTGTTTTAACGTTTTAACTTGTGTTGAGTTACCTAACACTAATTTGTTTTCAATATCAAAAAACTGTACTCGCATTCCAAGATGCTCGGCCAAAATACTTAATTGCGTACCAATGTGGCCATAACCAATAATACCTAAAGTTTTACCCCGCGCTTCAAAAGAGCCCACTGCGCTTTTATCCCAAATGCCCTTATGTGCCTTAGCATTTTTTGCGGGCACACCACGCAAAAGCAAAATGATCTGAGCAAGAGCCAACTCAGCAACTGAACGAGTATTTGAAAAAGGCGCGTTAAAAACAGGTATACCTCGCATTTGCGTAGCCACCAAGTCAACTTGGTTAGTCCCAATACAAAAACACCCTACAGCTACTAACTTATTAGCCGCGACAATAACCTTCTCATTCAGCTGTGTTCTGGAACGAATACCCACAAAATGTACGTCTTTAATTTTGGCAATCAATTCATCTTCAGGGAGTGATGTTTTTAAATACTCAATGTTTTCATACCCATTAGCATGAAGAGTATCCAAGGTACTTTGATGAAGACCTTCAAGTAGTAATATTTTGATTTTTTCTTTCGGCAACGACACTTTGCTCATGATGTTCCTACGTGACAGTTAACTTGAGACATCTGGACGTCTATTTGGTGGGAAAATAGCAGAAATCAGCATATTTAGAAAGGCAATTATGACTAAATCCATATTAAAAAAGCGGATTTATAGTTATTGTTTATACACAAAGTGCTTAACGGCTTAGTTAGCTGCCAATTATTGCAGCGATAATTCGAGGAGAATACTAGTGGCAGTCACGGCCTACAAAACCTTATTTAGTGAATATCACAGTGGCCCAACTTCTTTTATCCATATGTTATCTAAGCCTATTGCACCAATACGTGACGTAGATTTATACCAAGACGACGCAGATAAATTAAAAGAAGCAGTGGACAAATCCGCAAAAAAAATCAACACAAAGCTGATTTTTTTTGGGGTCCATAACACTGATAAGGCCATGCAACTAAATCAACTTGCTTACCATACTAAAGAGTCCGTGTGTTTCATTGACTGTCAACGATTGGTCGATAACTATAAGGGAGAAACTGAGACATACCTATCAAAACTCACAGCACAAGCTGAATCAGAAAGTTGGATATTATTCTTTGATAAAGCTGACACTTTATTCTCTAAATACTCAGATGTTAAAAATGAACTTCACGAATATACCAATCAAGAAGTCAGTTATGTGCTCAAACGTTTATCGCAATACCCTGGTTTATCAATACTTTCGCTGACTGAAAAGCCTATAGTGGAAATGCTCCAATATGCGGTAAACAGTATAATATCATTTCGCTAGTGCCACTTGCGATTGTATTGAGCTACCCCGCCCCCGGAGCTAAAGAAATATTATCAATTAATTGAAGTACATCAAGATTAGCTAATGCCAACTGGCACCTATGATGATTTTGAGTTTGTTCCACTGAACAATCCACCTGCCATTGCCTTAATACGTAAGCAGCAACGGCAGCTCTTAATTGTATCGAAAGCATCCCATCTGTCATGTTGTAATCCATCTCTATCGCCTTCGACTGCTTAATAGTAGGATGGGGAACAATCACAATATTCACAATTTGTTGCCATTGCTGGTCATAAGGACTGGCTTCATGCACATGAACAGCCCCTTGGATCAAATCTATAAAAGTAAAACGGGTTGACACAAAATCCCGAAAACGATTACTCTTTCGATCATAAGCACGCACATGCCAGCGATGACCATTATTGATAATTGAGTGAGGCACTAACGCTCGTTCTGTTTCACCGGATGATACTGAAACATAACCACACTTCACCCCTTGTTTATTATGAATAGCTCGCATGATACTGGCAATTATTGCTACATTCGGATGTATCAGCCTGACCGCATCAAAACACTGCTCAGATGGCTGGACACCAGTTGAAATACCATTACCAAAACCGCGACTGAGGGAAGTTAAAATCACCTCTGGATCATGTTTATATATTGGCTGAAAGACATCTGTTCTATGATAACTTTTGGTTTGATGTCGCAAGATAAGATTATGTGGGGCAAGTTCTTTATAAGTACTGAAGTCTCGTGTACTGGCAGCCAACCCTGTTTTAAAACGTTGGATCAAATCTGTACGGGCAATATGACCAAAAAACTGCAGACTAAAATCAATAAATGCCAAACGGTCTGATTGTGCATGGGGTAACTCTGCCAGCTTTTTTTCTATTTGTAATTCATTTAAATTATTTAGGTATTCCATCAAGATAGACTCATAATGACTAGATCATAAGAGATTAAAGTATTCCCCCCTTCAATACAATCATTATGATTACATCAATAATATAACTCATTCACATTAAACATGATGTTTTACCATATAAAATATCATTCCTGAGTTGAAGGTAATGTCGTAGTTCAAGTTCCCATTATCCTCGGACACAATAAACATTATAAATTAAAAGATTAGATAACAATCCACTTATGGCGCTAAAAATAGCTTTTAGCTATATACCAAGAGTGATTGAGTGACTAGATATGAATATGATGATCGCTATCAGGACATTTTGAACCACATAGAAACGGAGCGAGAAACGCGACTCATTATCGATGTAGAACCAGAGAAAGTATCTGGTAAAATAAACCCAGCCCCTCCCCGCATTCAATTATTAATACTGCTCAATCAGAAATTGTCTGTGATCAGTTTGGTGTATTCGTCGGTATCTTAGAAAAAAAGATAACAAATAAATTAAAAAGTAAACGTGCAAATATTGCGTAATTTGAGGAATCTGGAACTAGATAACACCTGCTGCTTTGTATAACTGAAGATGTACTTTAACTAATGCTTTTATGTTTCGTTGATAACCACCACCTATTACCGCTGCAACAGGTAAACCTTTACGTTTACAAATATCAAAAACCATGCAGTCTCTTTGATACACCCCTTCAGTACTGATGCTTAAATGCCCCAAATCATCACTGATGTGAATATCAACCCCCGCATCATAAATGACTGCATCAGGTTGACAAGTATTAATGGCCAAATACAAAGCACTGTCGACTGTGTCTAAATATTCGCTATCTTGTGTTCCTTTAAGCAAATTAAAGTCCATATCTGAGTGTTGTTTTCGGTACGGGAAGTTTTTCTCTGCATGAAGAGAAACCGTATAGATTTGGGTATGGTTTTCAGCTAACTTCGCAGTCCCGTCGCCTTGATGTACATCACAGTCGAAAATAAGTACTTTATCAATCTTAGGACTTTTCAGCATAGTCAAAGCAGCTAAGTACAAATCGTTAAAAAGACAAAAACCAGAACCATAATTAGCAAATGCATGATGATAACCCCCAGTCAAATTTAATGCTTTACCATGCTCTAAGGCTAGTTCGGCAGTTAACACAGTGCCGCCTACAGCTGTTAATGAGCGCTGAATAAGCTGAGCAGACCAAGGAAAGCCGATACGCCGCATTGCCTTTGCATCCAGATTTCCAGTAACGAGTTGTTGTACATATTGTGGATTAAAGACTTTGCATAAGTCTTTTGGAGAAACAGGAGTTGGCATGAAAAAGCTATCATCTGTCACTCCCTGAGTGGCTAATGCATTTCGGATACCTTGATATTTTTCAGTAGGGAAACGATGACGTACAGGTAAGTCAAGTTGGCTATAAATAGGATGAAATACCAGTGGGATCATAATATTGGTCGATTATTGTTTTAGAATGAATATGTACTATTAATGGACAATATCAGTTCAAAACACGTTAAAGTATTTTAAATTAACAAATAAACTATTTAGGAACAGATTGTGAGAACGATGCACACAGTGTTATATGCCTTTTTATCTTTTATCTTTGCCCTAACAACACAAGCAACAGAATTAGAGTATCAAGATAAACAGCAGTTACATGATATTCATCAACAGATATCTGCAAAACGTATTGAACAGGACATTCGTAAATTAGTTGGCTTTGGTACCCGTCACACATTGTCTGAAACAAAATCGGACACGCGCGGAATAGGTGCGGCTAGGCGCTGGATCAAGTCTGAATTTGATAATATCTCTAAAGCCTGTGGTGGTTGTATAAAGGTATATTTCCAATCACAAACCATTCAAGGTGAAAAGCGTATTCCTGATGCGACTGAAGTAGTCAGTGTAATTGCGGTGCAAACGGGTAGCACTGATCCTAACCGCTACGTTATGATGTCAGGCGATATTGACTCTCGCATTTCAGATGTCATGAATTTTACTGATGATTCACCTGGCGCAAATGATAATGCTTCTGGCGTCGCAGGCATCATAGAAGCAGCACGCGTGCTTAGCCAATACAAGTTCAACAGCAGTATTGTTTACGCCGCTCTGGCTGGCGAAGAACAAGGACTATTTGGTGGGAAAATATTAGCTGAAACAGCAAAAAAAGAAGGATGGCGTTTAAAAGCAGTGTTAAATAACGACATGATTGGCAATATTGCCGGCATAAATGGCGTTATCAACAATACCACAGCTCGTATTTTTGCGGAGGGCACTCGCTACACCGAAACAGATGCACAAGCACGCAAACGCAGGTATACGGGTGGCGAAGTAGACTCTCCTAGTCGCAACTTGGCTCGTTATATTGATTTAATGGCTGACAGATATATTCCTAACTTAGATACTATGGTTGTTTATCGTTTAGACAGATTTGGCCGCGGCGGACATCATCGCCCCTTCAACGATTTAGGTTATCCAGGTGTACGTATTATGGAAACTAACGAACATTACGATCGTCAACACCAAGACCTCCGAGTAGAAGATGGGGTGAAATATGGCGATACCATAGACGGTGTTAATTTTGATTATGCAGCTAAACTCACCGCTTTAAATGCTGTGTCGCTGGCTGGCATGGCGTGGGCGCCCTCTCCACCAGCAAAGGTAACGATAAAAGGTGCAGTCCAACCCAGTACTTCATTGAGCTGGGCGGCACTAGAAAAAAGCCAAAACAAGCAGCTCGCTGGATACAAGATTTATTGGCGTTACACCGACTCACCGCAATGGCAATACAGTAAATTTATCGGTGACGTTACCCAATACACATTAGAAAATGTGGTAATAGACAACTACTTTTTTGGTGTCGCCAGTGTGAGCAAAGAGGGTTTTGAGAGTCCTGTGGTGTTTCCCGGTGCTGCAGGCTCTTTTGGTGACTAATAAAGCAAGCAATATAGAAAATAACAAAGCGGTAATATAGTTTAAGATATTATTTTCTCTAACTATGCACGGATCTGTTCGTCGCTCATAAACCAAATATTTCTCGGTCGTTAGTGATGCTACACCCATCGGCCTATGAGCATAAAGCTGAGTTGTCGCGATACCAATTTCTGCACCTAACCCGAGTGCACTACCATCAGAAAAACGCGAAGAATCACACCCATCTTGCGAATTTGCAATCCATTAGGACGATTGTTGACCACTCATGTAGCCCCAATGGGGTCTGCCAAACCAGCAATAACCTCAATTGATAATGCCATAGCTACAATTCTTTCATCATTTAAGGTGAGCCTGTCAATTATCGAATTGATCAAATTATTTTCTTTGCCTGCACTAAGTCTTATTTACATGCGGTAAGAATTGTTTGCTTTTTTCACGCAATGTCGCATCTATAGCAACCACTACCTAGTTTTAATTGACTCCCCTAAAATGGCTAACACCTTGGATGCTTAAGCCGTACTTAGTGTGAACGTTCTTATCATGCTCATAATGTCTCTAACAGGGCGACATGTTTATCTGAGATAATTGGACCTGTTTGTTCTTGAAAATCGCTCGCAAAGTTTTTATCTTCTTGATTAGTAATAAAATTCAATAAACAACTACTGTAGTTTGATTTAGCTTTTGCCAACTTAGTACCATCATGTTTGCGTACCAATATCGTATCACCTACGGCAAATTCACCTTTAACCTCTATCAAGTCATCACTGGTGAGCGCTTCACTGTGCGCGTCTAGTTTGGCGGTAAAGTTATCTTCAACTATCACTTCACCCTGAGCGGTAGATGTATGTGTCATCCAGTGTAAATGTTCTTGCATTGGAGAAGGATCGGATGAGAAATGTGTGCCTGGGTTTTCGCCGTTTAACAACTTGGTAAATGACAACTTATTAAAACCATTCACTATATAGGTATCAATACCGTGCAAGGTAGCTTTTTGAGCCGCTTCTACTTTAGTTATCATGCCACCTGTGCCAACTGCACTGGTCGCGCCATCTGCCATGGCCAAGATATCTGCTGTTATCTCTGAGACGCTTGGAATGAGAACAGCATCATGGTGTTTATTTGGATTTTTGTTGTAGAGACCGTTAATGTCAGAACAAATAATCAAGGCATCAGCGTCAGCGGCAGCAGCGACTATTGCAGATAAATTATCATTATCTCCCACTTTCAATTTGTCGGTCACTATGGTGTCATTTTCATTAATAATCGGCAGAACATCATGCTCGAGCAACGTAAATATTGTCTCTCTAACACTTACGTAACGTTCTCTGTCTCGCAAATCGCAACGTGTCAGTAACATTTGTGCAGTGGGAAAATTAAATAGCTTTTCCCATGTTCCCATCATCTCAGCTTGGCCTGCAGCAGCCATGGCCTTTTTTATTGGAATAGTTTGTTGTAACTCATCTGGAAATAAGTGTGATCCTGCGGCAACCGAACCTGATGACACTAACACCACTTCGATACCTTGAGAACGACAGCTCACTATAAATTGCGCGATACTTATTAAATATTCGCTACTACAGCCCTTTCCATGTGGCGCAATCAATGCACTTCCAACTTTTATGACAATACGTTTCCAATTAAATCTATTCATGTAATTAATTATTACCTTACGTTGTTCAACGCTTGTATATTGATGCAGGCATAAGTGCCATTCTTAATGATTTATTCTATTGATATGCCCCAATGCTAGAGCTTTATTTTTTGAGGAAGGTTAGTAACTTATTGCTTGAGTACCGTCAGTGTTGATGACAGTTGGCTTGTCTTGCAGACAATATTTTTTTATTATTGCAGTTTAAAACCACAAACAAATTCATCAGCAATTTAAAGCAAAAATATTCAACAAAAACCGAGATAGGTTGTTGCCCTACTTTTGGACTTTTAATGGCTACTGATGTTTCTGATTTGCTCGAAAGCTGCATTTTTAACCTATTTAAGAATTTAACTAAAATTAAGTAGTAAACTAATGATTTGTACTCTAACTATATAATCATCAAAAATCCACTTTATTACGGGTATATCATAGTTTAAAGGCTAATAAACTAGATAGGGTTGAACTTTTTATCTAAATCAAAAAATTAAATAACGAATAAAAAAATTGAACTCCACGTTAATTACTCATACATTAAGCGCCATAATATGGTGGTGATAAATAGTATTATCTCTCACCTTTCAAAGATGTTTAAAGGTAAGTGTCATGCAAAAATATGAAGAGTTATTGGTTTCCTTAAGAAAGGTTATAAGGGCTATAGATCTTTATTCCAAAAAACTTTCCAAAGAAAGTGGGTTGACCAGTCCTCAACTAATTGTGCTTAAGGAAATTGATCAACATGCAGGCTATATGGTTAAGGATATTGCTCAAAGTATTAATCTTAGCTCAGCGACTGTGACGAGTATTTTAGATCGACTTGAGGCACGTTCTTATGTCATCAGAGAGCGTTCGATAACAGACAAACGTAAAGTTGGGTTACACCTCACTGAGCAAGGAAAAACCGTCATCAAAAATGCTCCACGTCCACTACAAGCACATTTTATTAACCGCTTTGAAAAACTCCAAGATTGGGAGCAAACCCAATTAGTTTCAACCATGCAGCGTATTGCATCCATGATGGATGCAGAGAACTTAGATGCAGCGCCAATGCTAGAAGTGGGTGCAATACAGGAAATAACTGAACCATAGTAGTCTAGAACACTAAGACCTTCGTATTAACTCATTTACAAGGCCATCTATTCATGCAAAAAAAGACAGATACAGCCTCCATCCCAAAGGGTCGATTAAGTCGTTTCGGTAAACTCGGTTCTTTAGCAGGACGAGTGGCTGGAAACATGCTAGCTGAAGGTGTCAGCGAATTAGCCAAAGGCAATCGGCCTAAAATGAAGGATTTACTGTTAACACCCGCAAACGCCATTCGTGTGGCCGATCAACTTGCGCAAATGCGTGGCGCAGCGATGAAAGTCGGTCAAATGATATCTATGGATGCAGGTGATATGTTACCTGCCCAGTTAACGGATTTATTAGCTCGATTGCGCTCAGACGCTAAGTCTATGCCAGAAAGGGAGCTAATTAGCTTATTAGATGCAGGATGGGGTGCAAACTGGCAGGAAAAGTTTATCCAATTTCCGCTGCAACCAATCGCGGCAGCCTCTATAGGCCAAGTGCACAAGGTCATCACCCAAGATTTCAGACGATTAGCAATTAAAATTCAGTATCCAGGTATAAAACAAAGCATCAACAGCGATGTGGATAACGTAGCCACTTTAATAAAAATGACGGGATTGCTCCCCAAGGGGATGGATATTAAACCGTTATTGGCCGAAGCTAAAAAACAACTTCACGATGAAGCAGATTATGCCCTTGAAGGACGATATTTAGACCAATATGCCGCGGTGATTGAAAATGATGATGCCTTTGTTATACCGGTTTTAGATAAAGAATTTAGCTCAGATACTATTCTTGCTATGAGCTTTGTAGATGGCATCCCGATAGAGCAGTTGGTTGATGCACCACAAGAAACCCGCGACCAGGTCATGAGCCAACTGATGCGTTTATTTTTTAAAGAATTATTTGATTTTCAGTTGGTACAAACCGATCCAAACTTTGCCAATTACCAATATGATCAAGATACCCAAAAAGTTGTTTTATTAGATTTTGGCGCGACCCGCGTTTACACGCCACAGATGGCTGAAAGCTATCGTCAGCTGATGCTAAGCGCCAGTAAACATGAAACACAAAACATCCGTCAAGCGATATTAGATATAGGTCTAATCAGGCAGGATTTGCCAGAGAAAGTTCAGCAAAATATCACTGATTTGGCTTACATGGCCTGCGAGCCTCTATACGGTGAATCCCCTTACGACTTTGCAGCCTCTGACTTGTCCACCCGATTACAAAATCAAGGCATGCAACTGGGGTTAGAAAAAGAGTATGCACACACACCATCCGCCAATGCGATTTTTTTGCATCGCAAACTGGGTGGATTATTTTTATTAGCAATAAAATTAAAAGCAAAAGTGGATATGCAAAGCCTATTTGCGCCCTATAATAATGTTTAATCAGCAGTACTAAAGGACGCTTATATGCTCATTCAACTCACCCCAATTCAAGCTCGACTTATTGGTGTATTACTCGAAAAAGAAGTAACTACACCAGATCAATATCCGCTATCGCTCAATGGTTTAATCTTGGGTTGCAACCAAAAAAGTAACCGTGACCCCGTAATGAACTTAAGTGAGTCTGAGGTGCAAAACGTTTTAGATGAACTCAGACACAAAAAGTTAATATTTGAACATACAGGCACGGGTAGCCGAGTTGTCAAATACAAACATCGTTTTTGTAATACCGAATTCAGTGATTTAAAGTTTAGTCGCCAACAATTAGCTATTATCTGCGTGATGTTGCTTCGCGGCCCGCAAACTCCGGGTGAACTCAGAACACGCACCAACCGCTTGGCAGAGTTTGACAATGTGAATGAAGTAGAAGCCACGTTACATAAATTGCACCAGCTAAACGATGAACAACTAGTGGTGAAGCTAGACCGCGAACTTGGTAAGCGGGATGCTCGTTATGCACACTTATTTAGTGGTGATGAAGGATTGCAGAAAGCAGCAAACACGACCACAACAAACTCATCTCAAGATTTAACATCAGTCTCCCCTCAAGCCATAGAGCGCATTACAAGATTGGAACAACAAGTAACTGAATTAACTAGTCAATTAGCAGAATTAAAGGAACTTGTAGATATATTGAGCGAATGAATAGACCCACGTTAAAAGTCGATTTTATTGTGACTTGTATAGGCAGTGCCGCTAACCTATAAACAAGTTATTTGATGAAGTCTAATTATTTTGGGGAGTCTGACGAGTCACAACAGTATGCCGACATAACATCCATGTTTGACTAGCTTAACAAGAGACTCAAAGCCACATAAAGTCGGTTATGATCTCTAATGAAGTGTCACAAGCAGTCAGTTAAGATACCCAAAATTCACTATAATTAGCACCTGTTGCATAGACTAGGTATAGCGTTTATCCTTTTATAAAGTCTTGTATAAACCCTCAACCACGAGTGTACTGCAATGATATTTAATATGTTATCAAATGTACGCAAACGTTTTCCATCACTGCTGGCGTTCCTGTACTTGGTCTAGCCGATATCGAACAGGCTTATTTAGGTATGCTTTATGCCATCAGCAAAAACGCTGAATTAGACGCCTTGCGGTCTGGCTATCTTTTAATGTATGAGGCGTTACTGGAGATTTACAACGTTGTTACATGTGACGGTGCAAAACATCGCCTGCAACTGCAAACAATCATTTTGGCTTGGTGCATAGAAAAGGCTGGTGTAACAATCAACAACCCTTAAGATAAACCCATAAAATAAAACCAACAAAAACTATAAAGAGAACAACAGACAATGGCTATTGACGAAAGTTACAAAAAAACCAAAATCGGTGATCATGCCCTTAAGCCTGAAACAATGATGATGTCTTACGGTTATGACCCGCAACTCTCCGAAGGCTCCGTCAAGCCGCCTGTTTTTTTGACCTCCACATTCGCCTACCAAACACCAGAGGAGGGTGAAGAATTCTTTCACATCATGGCTGGCCGAAAGCCCGCGCCACAAGGCAGTGTTGGCGGCCTCATTTACAGTCGTTTCAATCATCCCAATGTCGAAATAATCGAAGACAGACTGTCTCTCTTTGAAGGCTCAGAGCGCTCTGTAGTCTGCTCCAGTGGTATGGGCGCCATTAGTGCAATACTTCTCGCTTATTTGCGTCCTGGTGACGTGATCGTGCAAAGCGCACCTTTATATGGGGGCACCGAAACACTTATCCGTAAATTTCTGCCTGAATTCAACATAGAAACTGGCGAATTTCATGATGGTCTGGACGAGGCAGCTATGCTCAGCTCTCTGCGTGAAGCTAGTAAAAAAGGTCGAGTTGCCATGGTTTTCATTGAATCCCCCGCCAACCCAACAAACTCTCTTGTTGATTTCGAAGCGCTAAACCGTGTATTAGATATTATTGAAATAGAAACAGACCACCGCCCAATCAGTGTCTGCGACAACACACTCATGGGCCCTGTGTTCCAACAAGTGGTGCCCCAAGGTATTGATATGGCGATGTACTCCCTAACAAAATATGTTGGCGGCCACAGTGACCTTGTCGCTGGAGCTATCTGTGGTAGCAGTGAAATGCTGCGCCCAGTTCGCGCCACGCGAGGCATTCTGGGTCTTAATCTCGACCCACATACGAGCTGGATGATCTCCCGCTCACTGGAAACCTTAAGCATTCGCATGGAACGTTCCGCTAATAGCGGCCGTAAAGTGGCACAATGGATTGCAGATAATACTTACATCTCTGCAAAAGTTCTTCACCCTGATTTCATTGAAGATAAAGCTTACCAAACCGTTTATAAACGCCAATGTTCAGGACCTAGCTCAACATTTTCATTCGTGTTAGACGTGTCAAAATCAGACGCCTTTCGCCTGATCAACAACCTGTCCATTTTCAAATCGGCGGTCAGCCTCGGGGGCAGTGAAAGTCTTACCTGCCACCCAGCTAGTACCACGCATTCTGGCGTACCAGCTGACTTACGTGAGCGGTTCGGTGTAACCGATGGTCTTATCCGCCTCTCAATCGGCCTTGAACATCCGGACGATCTCATAGCTGACCTCGATAACGCCTTTCGCAGAACCTTCAAGGATATAAATACCGCTTAACGTATAACTGTGTCATAGGCAGAACATGGATAACAATTTCTATATCTGCAAGGTCTGAGTTCCAAACATTCATTTGAGCACAGGCTACACTTGTTTGTTAAATATCCTGTGAACTCACTATTTTCAGTGAAATTATCTTGCCGTAATGTTACACCATGATTAAAGACGACTTTAGTGTAGAGTAAGTGAATGGCGATGGATCATTCACACTAACATTTTCATCAACTCGCTAAATAGCGGTTGAGCCACCATCAACTGGTAAAGTTACCCCAGTGGTAAAACCTGCTGCGTCAGAGCTTAAATACAATACAGCACCCACTACCTCGTCCACTTTACCTATTCGGCCGACAGGGTGCATCGCACCAATCGCAAGGGCTTTCTTTGCGTCACTTGCCACCGCACGACGATACATATTGGTATCAATTACAGCTGGGCAAATAGCATTGACTCGGATATTTTTTTTTGCATATTCAACTGCTGCTGACTTAGTGAGTCCCACTACAGCGTGTTTACTCGCAGCATAAATACTCATCTTCGGCGCAGCACCTAACCCGGCAATAGAAGCAGTATTGACTATCGCACCACCACCAGTTTTAAGCATCATTTGAATTTCGTGTTGCATACACAACCATACCCCTTTGACATTAACGTTCATAATTTTGTCAAAAACGTCCTCACTGCCATCTGCTAATTTACCTAACTCGATATCAATACCCGCATTATTAAACGCAATATCTAGACGACCAAATGTGGTCTGGATAAAGTCAAAAAGTGCTGTCACCGATGATGCATTACTGACGTCACAGGCATGGAAAACCGCTTTGTAACCTTGGGCACAAAGACTCTTTGCCACTTGTTCTCCTTCTTTGTCTATATCTGTCAATACCACCTTGGCACCTTGTGCTGCAAAAGCCCAAGCGGCAGATTCACCAATTCCAGCGGCAGCGCCTGTGACTAATACAACCTTGTCTAAAAACCCGTTCTGATTAATCATTTATGCATTCTCAATTTTTTAGTAGTCTGAAGACTACCAAGTCGAACCTAAAACAAAAAATTGGTTTTCTAGATGTTGTCCTATCAATAGAATGAATGCTTAAAAAATGCTTAATTACATAACTGATAACGTTGGCAGATAAATAACCGCTTATTAGGGTTAACTTGGTTGAGCATTTGCTTACCTTTTTGCTGAAATGTCTCCGCAAACTGTATGACTCGATTAGCATAACTTTTTAACAATCTTTGTTTATTTTCCTCATCGATAAAACTGAAGGTTAATGAGTTTTCACCTAAACTAATCAACTCCTGCCATGACAAATTAAACTCCTTTACAGCCACATAGTATTCGTCTGTCATGGTCGAGTCCCACATGCCTCTGTCGTCGGTTGAAAGTGCTACGGGTATACCTGTTCTTAAATATTCAGGGAAAGGGTGCTGATTGTATTGGCTGACATACTCTAGTAATAAATTACTGATCAAATTAATTTCAACTAAATATCTATTGTGGCGCATTAACAACATAGTCTGAGGATCCGTAATCAGATTAACGCCATGACCGATACGGTCTGCGCCTAAGAGTAAAGTATCACGCACATGAAAGTTAGGCTCATCCACCTCCCCTGCATGAATGGCTAATTTGACTGCAGGTATAGTTTGTCGAAGTTCACGCAAGGTCTTTAAAAAACGCAATGGATAACCTTTATCATTGTCTTCTCTGCCAACCATATTAAGACCCACCAGCACATCTCGATTTCTATCAGCCAATCGATATATGCGCTTTAAGTTTTCTTCTGCATCGGGTGTAAATCTTAATAATGAATGTTGCAATCTTGCTGTCACACCAGATTCAACAGCATCGTTTTTCGTTAACCGCTGGCGAAATAAGTCTATAACGTCATCACCACCATAAACACTGCCATCAGGTTTAAGTTGGTTAAATGCACTAATTTGTGTTTCTAAATAAGTCAGGCCCTCACCAGCAAAAGCCTGCATATTTTTGACTAACATTTCAGCCAGTAACGTGGGGTTACGCCCTAAATCATTAAGTCTTAACCAGTGCTTCTCAAAAAACTCTGAGCGTCCTTCAAAAGCTTTATCCAAGCGGATACTATGTAACCATGCTGTTTTTTGCTTATGATTTAATTCGCTCAATAAGTGGTATTCAGATTTTTCACACTGGCTTAATGCGTTGTAATGACTGTGTTGAATATTACGAAACAGTAAAGATTGCGGCGCCGAACCAAATTCATTTGTACCATAACCTTTACAATGCTTTATAACGGTACGCGTATAATAATGATACCCCCCGTTTTGTTCAGGCTGAGTGGCCAATTCGTACCACCACTCACTGAAGTTGGAGCCTCCTAGATGATGATGTAAATCACCACCTTTTGGCAGCAGATACAAAAAGTTGTAAAGTTGTTGGGGAGTAGCCGTTTCTTTAAATTCAGTAAACCAGTGGTCTAAATTGTTACTCCTCACGGAGCTAGAAAAAATAACCAAGACTAGGCTCAAAATACACAACATCAGCTTTTCACTATAATGCTGCTGTCCCCTTACTGTAGTAAACCAATCGTAAAAAAAAATGACCATGACATTATCCGTTCTCTGTAAGTCTATTCGTTAATCTAAGCAAAAAATTGACCAATTAGTCAAATAACTTCAGCACTTTCTATTCTAATTTCCCTTTCAGCATGCATTCATAGAAGGCTTCTGAAGCCGATGTTAGTGTTAATCCATCAGCCGATGAAGTGAAAGCATTAAAGATCGTCAGGTTGCTGACACCAATTAAAATAGCTATATATTATTGCGCATCATGAAAGTGTCGGCATTGGATATCAGTTTTATACCCGACACTGAAATTCCAACATGAACAGCTGAACTTAGTTTAATGGTGGTTGGCAAAAGACTGCGAAACGTATCTTTAACGTCTAAGGCTATAAAATCTTGCATATAAGTTAAAGTCTTTGCTAAGTACTGTGTTTAGAAGCACTGTTACGTTATAAAAGTCATGGTTTTTTATTAATGAGGACATGAGTCATAGCTGAATCGTCTTATACCCTAGCTAGATAAGGCGTATTGGTCATCTGAATATTGTTATAGTCTGTTTTTGAATAATACACTCGGATAAGCGAAAAAATGACAACCATTCAACGCAAAGAAACCAAACAACGCATGAGCCGAATTGTTATCCACCAAGGTACTATTTACCTTTGTGGACAAGTGTGTGCCGATGCTGCCCAAGACATTGAACATCAAACCCAAACAATGCTCGATAAAGTAGAGCACCTATTAGTAGACGCTGGCAGCGATAAACAACACATGCTGTCAGCCACAATCTACATCAAAGATATGCAGGACTTTCCAGCCATGAATATGGTGTGGGATAACTGGGTACCTGAGGGTCACGCACCTGCAAGAGCTTGTGTTCAAGCATCCATGGCTAGACCTGAATTATTAGTTGAAATATCTGTCATTGCAGCGAAAAAATAGAAGTAGGTTCACCCTGACATTTTTGTCATCTCAATAACATTTTGTGAGATTCATCACCGACGGTTAAACGATTGACACGGCCCTTATACCAGCCCTATCTTATAGTTAGACCGTGTGTTGGATAGTGAGGTAAATACCGGGGACGGGATGAGTTTATTGGCTAATTTGACAATGAAGAAAATTGAACTCGCTGGCTTAGACCTGCTTTTTTAGCCACCATAATGTATACCAACCAACAACCAAGCCTGACAGTACATTGGCCGCAGCAATAGCGACATAAACCGATTTAATATCAAAATACATACCAGCTATGACACTCAGTGGCACATACAACAGTGCCGTTCTAAATAAGTAGTAGCCTAATGAACTGATCGGTCGGCCTAGCGCATTAAACGCAGCGGCTGAGACAATCACAATGCCATATCCCCACAGTCCAATTGTGGCGATACCAAGATAGCTAGAAGACTCTTTTGCAATACCAGCATCGGAGGATAATGTTTGACTGATTGGCTCAGCCAAAAAATATAATAACGTTAATATAAAGGCTGACCAAATGCAGCACATAAGGTAACAAGACTTAACAGCTTGCAGTACCCTGTGCTTTTTATTCGCCCCCCAATTTTGCCCCACTATGGGCGCAATAGAAGCAGACAATGCAAACATTGGGATACAAACAAAAGTCTCAATTCGCGTAGCCACACCAAAAGCAGCGACTGTCTCAGCCCCAAAAGTTGCAATGACACCAGTAACGATAGTCACGCCAAAAGGATTAACAGCACTGCCAAGACCTGCTGGTATTCCCACTTTCAATACTTTTTTACAGGATTGAATCATTTCAGATAATGCGGGCACCAACAAAACAATCATTTTTTCGCGGCAGTAGGCAATGTATAAGGCCAATATCAAAGAAAATACTCTTGCGATAAGAGTGCCGTATGCTGCACCTTCTATATTAAAAGCAGGAATGGGCCCCCAGCCAAAGACTAAAATAGGCGTCGCAATGATATTGATAACAGCAGCACCGATCATGATAATACTTGGCCATACTGCATCACCTACCGCCCTAATAATTGCATTGGCAACCATAGGGATGACCAAAAACGGCATGGAGATGTACCAAATCCACATATAACGTTCAATCATCAAAAGCACCTCACCTTGCGCCCCCATGGCCATAAACAGAGGTTCAATAGTCAATAGCCCAATTATTGAAATAACTATCACAATTAACGTTGCAATAATTAAACTATCAGTCGAGAGGCGTTTAGCTTGTCTCTCATTTTTAGCCCCCATCGCTTGCGAAACCACAGCCGCGGCTCCTGCACCTAAGCCTATGGCTAAACTTGCAATGGTTATAGTAATAGGGAAAGTAAATGACAGTGCAGCGAGTTCGTTTGTGCCAAGTTTACCTACAAAGTAAGTATCGACAATAGACACAGACATAGTCGCCATAATGCCCACTATCATAGGCAAGGTCATAGCAGCAATAGAAGTCCACAGAGACCCTATGGTTAAATCACGCGAAGATTGACTCATGGAGTTCCTTGTATTTTTCTGAACAAGCCACTTGTCTTACTACAAAATGAGCAATGAGTGTAGTTACGTAGTTAAACTCAAATAGGAGGCTTTATTCGGTGAATCATTTTGTAAAGGCACAACTCTCCTTTTTAGCTTAATTTTTGCAGACACAGCATTATCCAGTTTTTCAACTGTGACTCACTTAAGCCACCAGAAATCCTATCGACCTCTTTACCATGATGAAAAAAAACCAAAGTAGGAAGACTGCGAATAGTCGCTTCCGATGACACTTGCTGCGCTTGTTCAGTATTCACTTTAGCAAATAACAAACCTTCAGACTCTTTAGCAATAGCACTAAAGACCGGCGCCATTGTCTTACAAGGGCCGCACCAGCCTGCCCAAAAATCGACAACGACAGGCAAGTCATTTTTTTCAATGTAGCGATAAAAAGAAGCATCAGATAATTCAATTGGACTCGAAGAGTAGGCCGCTTTTTGACATTTACCACATTTAGCCTGTGTATGACTTTTATCTTCTGGCATACGGTTTATCGCGAGGCAATGAGAACAAACAATGTGCATTTATTTTCCTATAAGTCGTCTATTAAAATTTAATGGAATGGTGATTTCAATCACACAATACCAATTTATTGTTCACTCTACTGACTCTTTTTTTAATATCGAGCTGCATACTATTAAGTCCACCAACTGATTGTAAAAAAGCATCAACTGATAACTTCTGTTTGCTATCGAATTGATGGTAGCAGTCTAATATTCGCTGCACTTTCCATTGATGAAACGTACCAATGGCCCGCTTATGTGTCGTATCTCCAATAGTAAAATTGTGTTCACCTATGGTTCTTGGAATTTCGGCAATGTGTGGGTTTTGGTCGATCCACGTATCTAAACGCTTCACTGTGTTAGACAACACTGGCCATTGTTCTTTAAACATACGATTAAGCAGCTCAAGCAAAGTATCAGGTATGACATCATCATCTAAAAATACACCTTCAATGTCTTGGGGTTGATTCATCCTTTCAACCCATTTAGCCACATTAGGTGCTATTTTTCTCATTATGGCTGCGGGTGCAGGATCTCGATATAAATGTGCATATAAGGGCCCCATCAACCCAAAATCACCTAAACAAGGCTTACTCCCTAATAGATAATCATGTTCGCAAAAGTGTTTATCCAGCAGAGGTAATACATGATTTTCATACCAATTTTCAATTGCAGGAATGCTCTTATCCGTTATCCCTAACAAAGGTACAAAACCCTTGAATTTCGCACCAATTTTTTTGCCTATAAAGGCGCGGATAATCTTTGGCATATTCGGCGCAATGACTTTACCAAACTCTTCATAAACAAACGGGAAATTGGCCTTATTCCAACGATAATGCATAGCCGGTATGACTAGCCATTCATCTGCCCAAGTTTCAAATAAGTAAGAAACCAACTTCTGTTTAGCGGTTGTGGGCATAACCGAACGTTGTGGATGACGTTGCTCTAAAGTGTCGATAATATTTGAAGTGTCTTGTAAATACTCATTTTCTGGCGTTTTCAGAACAGGCACAAAGCGCACCCCTGTTTTGGGCACAATAATACTTTTGTAGATCTTAAGTGAAGAAAACACTTCGCTATAAGGCAAATTTTTAAAAATCAAATAGGCTCTTGCTTTACCTGTGTACAAAGACATAGGCGCACCATAAAGTGTGTATTCATTTGACATAATTAACTCACCGGTTGGTTAAAATAGGTAACTAAGAATTAACCCAAGCATAGCTATTTTACTTGCAAACAATGGCATTTCTTTAGTTGATGGTTAACTATACAGTCTGCACAATCATTTCATGAGCGGCAACCAGAACAGCTCCTGATTTTTGGTGTGGCGATCAAACATTGCCACTTTAAATATACCTTTGAACATTCTGACAATCTAGGCCAACCAGTACTTCTGCCAGCCACTTGACAGGTGCATTTTTTATCAGAAAAATTGATAACCCAAAGCATAACAAGACACGATTTATGTTTAACAGATGAGGGTAGAACTTAATACGTGCTCAAAAACTGCTTCAAAGAGCCTAACATTTCTGCATGTTTAGGGTTGGCTTTAGGTACATTACAAGATGAAACGTGTTCCGGCATTGATGTGTCAAATTGCATATCAGATAATTGCTCTTCGTTTATCACCAAATCTGCATGGCAGACATCCGCATCTAGAGAAATTTCAAATAATGTATTAGGGCCTGAGTTGACTGCAATAAGGTTTTTAACACCTATTATCAGCGTAGTTGTATCTGCCATTGAGTGAGCTACAAAAATCGGTAGGTTGAGTGGCGCACCTTTTTCAATTAAATCTCGAACTGAAAAGATAACCTCAGTTAATTCAATTGCTGAAAAACGCGCAACACTTGGGTACTTGTAAGGATTGGGTCCCTGAGTTGCATAGTCGCCATCTAACACTTTAGCTAACCTCTGTATTCCCCAGATATTGGCTATTGACTCTACACTTGAGTCCAGCGCTAACGCGCCAGAAAATAACATTAACCCTTTAACTGATTGTGGATTTTGTAAAATATACTCAGTGGCTAAAGCTCCGCCTGTGGAAAAACCACCTAAGTAACGTTGTTCACCCAAACTCGCTGCATACTCAGTCACTTCCAACACATGCGCTCGCCAGCGGTCTGCTAATCCAGAGTCTTGCATATCTGCATCGGCTTGATTTTTACCATGGCCCGGCAGCAAGACAACAATCACGTTATTGCCTTGCTGGTGTATGGATCGTGCAATGGAACGGAAAAAAAATGGTGAGTCACTTAACCCATGGAACAATACCGCCACTTTTTCTGTGACTTTATTATGATGCAAAATATAAGGGGCGTTACCGTCATTTTTTAAGCTATCAGAACAAACCCTAAACACATTCTTTTCAGGAGTAAGACAGCCACGAGTGGTGCCAAGTTGACCTTGGTAAATAGCATCAAATTTATCAAATTCGAGCTCAATAGATGCGGAAGATGCTGAAGATGCTGAAGATGCTGAAGATACAACAAAAGAATAGGAGTTAGCCACCAATATCAGCAGCGGTAAAAGTAACTTCATTTTGTAAAACTTTTATTATCTAATTTCCTCATACTATATCCATTCGCCTAGCAATTTACTAATTTGTAAGCAAAAAAATGGCGCTTGTAAGCGCCATTTTTAATTTGAATAAACCTTATGCGAAATAAGCTTCTAAATCGTCAGTACCGCCGATTAACTTGCCACCAATAAATACTTGAGGCCAAGAATCGTTGCCAGATAGAGCTTTTAGTGCAGTAAATGAAACGTCTTTACCCATAATCAATTCTTCATACTCAAAACCTTTTGCATCAAGCAATGCTTTTGCTTTAGTACAAAAAGGGCAACCAGACTTAGTTAAAATAGCCGTCGCTACAGAAGCCTTAGCATCAGGTGCAACATAGGCTAGCATGGTATCAGCATCTGATACTTCAAAAGGGTCGCCTGGTAAGTCTGGTTCAATAAACATTTTATCTACTATGCCGTCTTTAACCAGCATAGAATAACGCCAGCTGCGTTTACCAAACCCGATTTCAGATTTATTGACTAATAAACCCATACCATCAGTAAAATCACCATTTCCATCTGGAATAAGAGTAACATTATCTGATTCTTGTGCTTCTGCCCATGCGTTCATAACAAACGTATCGTTTACAGACACACACACAATCTCGTCTACACCATTAGCTTTAAAGGTTTTAGCCAATTCATTGTAACGAGGTAAATGAGTAGAAGAACAAGTAGGAGTAAAAGCGCCAGGTAAAGAGAAAACAACGACAGTTTTACCTTTAAATAACTCGTCTGTAGTGATTTTAACCCACTCGTCGTTAACACGAGCAGCAAAAGTACATTCTGGTACTGCTTGTCCTGATTTATCTGCAAAATTTGGGTTAGACATATTGGTCTCCTATCTAGGGTTAATAAAATTAATATTTCTAATATACATACTGTTTTTAATCATTCAAAATAATTATTATCGATTAAGGCAATCTATTAAATTAATCAATCTATTCTTTAAAAAAATCTTCAGATTGCTCACTTAACATTGCCTCAATATCTTCAATATCAAAGTCAGGCAGTTTAATTGTTTCTTGATCTTTGTTCGCACCACAAGGAATAGACTTTTCCTCGTCGGCCCATTCACCTAAATCAATTAATTGACAAGTTTTACTACAAAACGGACGAAAAAGATTACTTTGGCTCCATTCCACATGTTTTTTACAATTGGGGCAGTTGACTTTAGTTGTCATGAGAGTAAATCACCTCGATCAGGTCAATTGAAACATTTAACAACACGCTAATTTAAAGCTCACCTTACTATCTACAGATGCACTACCCTGCACAGTAGGTGTAAATAAATTAAAGCGAATAGCATAGCGATATTTATTTCCTGACAACATCGGGAAATATCCCCCGTCAGTTGAACTTAAAACTCGAATCAACTCATTTTTATCTTCAGCAATACCTTGATAAAACCCTTTTTCAGCTTCAGTTGCACTAAAGCGTCCTCTTTCGCGCAAAAAAGACAGGGTCATTTCAATCGCCTGCTGAATAGGTGTGAGTTCCTGGAGCCAAATACTGATATCTCGCAGTTTATTTTCACTCGGCTGATGTAACCAATAGTGTAAGTTGGGTAAATCAAAACTACACGCCCCCCCAGGAATAGAGAAACGCTGCCTTATAGACGCCAAAAACCTGTCTTCTTTGAGTTCTGCACCCACTCTTTTATTACTTTTTAATGACTCGCGTAAACGAAGAATTTTTCTTAATGCAAATTGTAAGGCATCGTCATCAATATTTGGATATTGCGACCACATAACTAAGTTTTTTTCGTGAGACTCAATATCTTTAAGCACATCGTTTCGCAAATCGATGCGTTCTGACAAATCGAGTAAAGTAAAAAGACAGTCTAGAAAATTAATATACTGCCAATCTTCACTGGCAATTTTACCTTGCTCTAGCTGCTTAAATAACTGCTCAAGTTTTAGGTATGTGCGTACCTTTTCATTGAGTGGAAATTCGTAAATTGCTTGAGACATGATGACCTGCTTTTATTAGTTATACTGTGAGGCATACAGTAAATAAACATTGTAAAGAAGTTTTAGTCAAATCAATAGGCTAAAATCAATTTGTCTTTAACAAGATTACCCACTTTGCTGAGCAATTTGCAGATACTTTTTGTGTAATTGCGCAACTTGTTCAGCTAAATCATCAGCTTTACCATTGTTATCAATGATATCGTCTGCCACAGCCAAGCGCTGCTGCCTAGTTGCCTGAGCACTCATAATTGCAAGGATTTGTTGTTCATTTGTTTTATCACGTAACAGGGTTCTTTGTAGTTGGGTTTGTTCATCTACATCGACAATAACCACCCTATCAACTTGCTCATATAATTTACTTTCAACCAATAATGGCACACTTAAAAGACAATAAGCCGATTTGGCTTGTTTAGTCTGTAACAACATTTGTTGCCTGATGGCCGGATGCAAAAGTTGATTGAGCCAATTTTTGGTTTCGATGTTGTTAAAGACTAAATTACGTAGTTTAGCTCTATCCAAAGTACCTGAAGATGATCCACCTGACTCATTTAAAACAAACTGACCAAACTTATGAACTATGGCTTTTAGTGCTGGCGAACCTGGCTCAACCACTTGTCTGGCGATCACATCAGCATCAATCACTTCAATCCCATACTTTGCAAACAAATCAGTAACAGTGGTTTTACCACTACCTATCCCACCACTGATACCAATAACATAATTACTCATGCCAAACACCACTCACTGCAACATCCACTGCCAATACTGCATAACAATCCAATCGCCATATAACAAAGTTAACCAGCCAGCAGCAGCTAGATAAGGGCCAAAGGGAATGGGTTGATTTTTGTCTTTACCTTGTATTGCCAGTAGACTCACTCCCACAACCGCACCCACAAATGAAGACAGTAATATCACTACGGGCAAATGTTGCCAACCTACCCAAGCACCTATTGCAGCCAGTAATTTGAAATCGCCATATCCCATACCCTCTTTACCTGTGAGTAATTTAAACGCCCAATACAAGCTCCACAAGCTTAAATAACCCACAGCAGCGCCAATCAACGCATCTTGGCTCGACACAAAAGGGCTTTCGATACTGAGCAGCAAGCCTAACCATAACAACGATAAGGTTAATTGGTCTGGCAATAACATAGTATCTAGGTCGATAAAAGTCATAGCAATCAGTAACCAAGTCGCTAGAACAGCGGCAAGGCCCGCCAAACCAAAACCAAAATGCCAGGCGACCAAAGTAGATAGCAGGCCAGTGGCCAATTCAACCAAAGGGTAGCGACTTGAGATGGGATTTTTACATTGGCTACATTTTCCTTTGAGCAGCAACCAACTAATTAAAGGAATATTTTCCCAAACTCTAATTTTATGTTGGCATTTTGGGCAAGTTGAATCAGGTTTAACTAAATTGAATGGCGGCTCTTTGGGACGGCCAGTCAAAGGCGAGGCTTGATTTTCTAAAACCGTATACTCAGCTATTTCCGCTTTCCACGACCGTTCCATCATAACGGGCAAACGATAAATAACCACATTCAAAAAACTGCCTACCATCAAACTGATAATAAACACAAAACCCATAAAAAAGGCAGGCGAGTCAGCCATTAATTGAAACCATGCTTGCATAAATTAACTTATAAAAAATGAGTGATACTTAATAAATGACACCAGCTTGCCAGAATTTCAGCTGGCATGCCATGGCAGAGGTAATAGTAACTTAAAAAGATTAAAATGACTTAAACCACATTACCCATTTCAAATATGGGCAAGTACATGGCGACAATCAATCCACCAATCACTACGCCCAAGACTGCCATAATCATTGGCTCCAGTAAACTCGTTAACCCATCAACCATATCGTCTACCTCTGCTTCGTATATGGTAGCCACTTTGCTTAGCATCTCGTCAACCGCGCCGGCTTCCTCACCTATCGCGATCATCTGCACCACCATTTCAGGAAATACAGCAGTAGAACGCATACCAACGTTCATAGGAATTCCAGCTGACACTTCCTTTTTAACAAACAAAATCGCATCACGAAATACCGCATTACCTGCCGCCCCTGCCGCCGAGTCCAGCGCCCCCATTAGGGGTACACCTGCCGCAAAAGTGGTGGCTAAAGTACGCGTAAACCTAGCAACAGAAGCTTTTATAAGAATGTCGCCAATCACAGGGATTTTTAGAGTTTTTTTATCAACAGCATCTCTTAGCTTTAGAGATTTTTTATGGGCTCTGGCAAACAAAGTCCCAGCAGCAAATACCACTACAGCAATAATCAAACCGTAGTCTTGCATACCCCGTGATATACTCAAAACAAACTGCGTAAAGGCAGGGAGTTCAGCACCAAAACTAGAAAATATTTCTTCGAATTGGGGCACCACAAATATCAGTAAAATAGTCGTAACAATAAAAGCTACGACGATCACCGCAATGGGGTAAAACATGGCTTTTTTAATTTTGGATTTAAGGGCTTCGGATTTTTCTTTATAAATTGCAATCCGGTCGTAAATCGTTTCTAACGCACCGGATTGTTCGCCGGTTTCGACTAAGTCGCAATATAAATCATCAAAATAATCAGGATATTTACGCAAAGTTGCTGAAAGCGGATTACCCGCGCTAACACTAGCACCTATTTCCCCTAACAATATGCGCATGGTCTTATTGGCATGTCCCGAGGCAATCATTTCTATAGTTTGTATTAAGGAGACACCGGCACTGAGCATAGTGGCAACCTGTCTAGATAATAAGGCAATATCAACAGGCTTAATTTTCTCTGAGCCACCAAACAACGGTTTGGCGAGTTTCTTGATTCGTTTAGCAGAAATACCTTGCCTACGTAGTTGATTTTTAGCTTCAACAATAGACATGGCAGAAATTTCGCCTTTGACAACTTGCCCCCGACGATTCGAGCCGTTATAAACAAAAATGGAGGGTGAAGTAGCCATAATGTACCTTACTTGTTTCAAGTTCAAAATCAAAAAGCCCGGAAAGTCCGGGCCTGTATTTCTGAAAAGTTACAAACTTAGCAAAGTGTAGTAGGGTCACAAACAGCAGTCCATTTAATAGCGCCGTTAGTTACTGTGGGTGTTAATGTCAAAGAGCCAGTACCGGTGATAGTAGAATCAGTAGGTTTTAGCGCGGTGATTACGCCAGCAGTGACTGATACGCCAGGGACACCAGCCGCCGCAGTAACAGCTGCTGGAATACTAGTAGGAGCAGCTGTTGTACTTGAGTTACAGCTGGTCAGAGCAGTACCCAGCTGGACGCAGATTTCTACTGCTGTTTTAGCAGGTACAGTAGCGTTAGTCACTTCAGTAAAACGCGCTTTTTCTGTGTAAGACTGATAAGCTGGCAAAGCAATTGCCGCCAAAATACCGATAATAGCCACAACAATCATCAATTCGATTAAAGTGAAGCCGCCTAGTTTTTTTGCATTGTTAATTTGAGTCATGTTCATGGGTTTATCTCCGACACATTTTGTGTCAATTTAAGTTTTAAACGTTTTGCCAGTTGCCGAATTAGGGCGTTGTTTTTGAATTCCTATTTAGTATAGAACGAGTTAAGCATCTGACAAGTATGCAGATACATACTTAAGTCTTAGTCATTAAACTCCATAAAAAAAACTCTAAAGCCTCAACACCCAAATAACAGATTGAATAATAGTTAGCTGGAATATGCAGCGAGGCGAAACGAAACACAGCTAAGTGTTATTTATTCTCGTTTATTTTCTTTGTAAACTGCCGTTTGCTGGCTCATTTTCATACCAGATGCCATATTTATCCCCCTGATATTTGAGACAATGAAATAAATACGCTGTTGAAAGCATGAATAGGCCACCGACTAATGCCGCTTCATTTGCAAGACCTAAACAGCAAAATATAAAACCACTTATATGTCCTGCAACCTCAATTCGAGTTGCTGATTGCCGACTGGGTCGAGTTTGTAGAAAGTTAAACACAAACCAACATTTTAATATAAAAGGTAAAGCCTTCCAGTTATCTGATCGTTTATCCATTATAAATTTCTCCTGATTCAAAGTTGATACATCAACCTCAAGCGCAGCGGCGAGACATTTAAGCGATTCTAAACTTGCATTTTTACCACTTTCAATTCGTTGAATTGTTCGAACATTTAAACCAGACATTTGAGCTAATTGCTCTTGTGAAAGGTGGTGGCTAATACGTAGCTCTTTAAGGATCATTAAACTTACCTCTGCGCATAAGAATCACGAGTATGCATAAATTTACTTAGTGTCGGTTACGAATTCAAACCGACATTCCCATGACAGTTAGGGATTAACCCATTTTTGGCGGCTAATATTTTTTATATAATGACTCTTTTAAAGCACTTTCACCCGATCTTCTCACCCGTTTTTTTATAAGCACTATTGTCAAATTTTCGAAGAGCGGATTTCTATTACTCTTAAGGACAAGTCTATCGCTTGAATATGTTTAGTAAGTGCCCCTGACGAAATAAAATCTACACCTAAAGCAGATAAAGCCTTTAAACTTTCGATAGTAATATTACCCGACACTTCCAGTTTGCATTGCTCTTGGTTGACAATCACCGCTTGCTTAAGCATAGCCAAACTAAAATTATCTAACATCACAATATCGGCCTTAGCCTCAATGGCTTGGTGTAGTTCTTGAATATTTTCTACTTCTACTTCCACAGGTAAATTAGCGTGATGTTCCCTTGCTTTAATAACTGCGGCTTGTATCGAACCACAGGCTAGAATATGATTTTCTTTTATAAGGTAGGCATCATACAGACCAATGCGATGATTTTTGCCACCACCACAAGTCACCGCATATTTTTGCGCTAAGCGCATACCAGGCAATGTTTTTCGTGTGTCTAATAATTGCGTGTTAGTTCCGGCTAACTCTTTCATACATTTCGCAACGACAGTGGCCGTGCCTGATAGTGTTTGTAAGAAGTTTAACGCGGTGCGTTCACCTGTTAAAATGCGTCTAGCATTACCCGACACTCTCACTATTGGCTGATTAACTTTTAGCTCGTCACCGTCTTTGACATACCAGTTCAACTGAATATTTTTATCAAGCTGAGCAAAAGTTTCTGTAACCCAAGCAGCGCCAGCTAAAACACAATCTTCGCGGGTGATAATATCAGCGGTAATGCTTTGTGTGACGGGGATAAGATTAGCGGTGATATCACCGTGGTCGACATGTTGTCCATTCAAATCTTCTGATAACGCGATTTCAACCGCTGCATTTATATCAATATTTTGCATAGTTTCTCTTATAACAGTGGAGCAAAGTCTATAGATTTCGTAAAATCAGCCATTCACCTTTTTGGGAGAATTCTAATTGTTTTAACGCGCTCATTCCCAGCAATATTTCATTCTCTTTAAAACCGGGGTTTAAGTTAGCTCTGACATTATCTAATTGAATATCACCAATAGACAATCGTTGAATATTCGTTTGAGCCACCTGAAGCCGTCCATTCGCAGTTTGTACCCAAGACGCCCTACCCTTTTGCAAATTAAGTTGCTCGGCCAAATGCATGGGTACTGATACATGAGTGGCACCTGTATCCAATAAAAACACCACCGGTTGACCATTAATAGCACCGCCACTGACGTAGTGCCCAGCCCGGTTTTGCTTAAGCCGCACCTCTTGCACACCTTGACTAAATGAGGAAATAGGCTCGACATTAGGATTAAACTGCTTGGCAAGTTGATCATCAAACAACAGCGTTAATAAGCCCAAACCGATGATCCAAGCAACAATCAACATACCTTTACCCATTTTACTTTGTTGCATTGATTAGTTCACTTTTCATAAAATTTGTCAGCGTTTGCAGATCCACTTTGTTATCATAACAATATCAAGCCACTAAAGCCGCTAATACCTTGATCAAGAAAGCCATTTTAACACAAGCTGAATATTGCCCTACAACTCACTGGGACGAGCGCCCTGAGCAAACTAACATTTCACTATTAGTGGTACACAATATTTCATTACCACCGAATGAGTTTGGTGGTGACTATATAAAGTATTTTTTTACCGGCCGTTTAGATCCTCAATTACACCACTATTTTTCGAGCATTTACCAAATGCGAGTGTCTGCTCATTGCTTAATTAAACGGGATGGGCATATTTTACAATTTGTGCCTTTTGACAAAAGAGCATGGCACGCAGGTGTGTCAAGTTTTCAGGGCGTAGATAACTGTAACGATTATTCAATTGGCATTGAGCTTGAGGGTGCTGATCATATTTCTTATACCCAAACTCAGTATCAAAGTCTGAGTGAATTAACCAAAGAATTGATGCAAGATTATCCTGCGATCACTCTAGGGCGCATTGTAGGCCATAATGATATTGCACCCGGCAGAAAAACCGACCCAGGTATCGCTTTTAACTGGCCACAATATCGACAAATGATATAATTGACATGCTCAAACTAACTAAGACATAACAAGAGATAAAATCATGACATTAATCAGCTTATTGCTGGTACTACTAGTAGAACGCGTCACCACTAAATCCAAATATTGGCAAGCAAAGTTTTACACGGATAAGTACTTACAAAGTATTCAGTCTCAAGGTTGGTTTAACTCGTCATCAAAATCTTGGGTCTTAGCCCTGATTATTTTTGTACCTGTCATTATTGTTTACTTAGTGGTGCAGAAATTTGCCGGTGGATTATTAGAGCTTATCATTAGCACCGCCATATTGATGATTTGTGTGGGTTGCCCCGCTATCCGCGCTACCTATAAATGTTTTTTACAAGCCGCAAACAGAGGGGATTTGCAGGCATGCAGTATGTACGAGGATCAAATAAATGGCGATAACAAAGAAACTGTTTCGTTTGGATTGAGCCTAGTGTGGCAAAACTATCGCCACTATACTGCAGTTATTTTATGGTTTGCAGCCTGCGGTGCCGCAGGGGTCATTTTGTATGTATTGATCAGAGAATTAGACTCAAGGTTATCAAATGATAATGACCCAGTCGGTAATCAAGTGAAACGATTACTCAACATTGTTGACTGGATACCCGTACGTATAACGGCATTGGGATTTTTATTGGTTGGGCACTTTTCTCGTGCTTTCCCCACTTGGTTAGGCTATTTACCCGACCCAGCAGTTCAGGCAAAAACCCTGTTGTTAGATGTATCAAAAAAAGCCGAAGAAATTGAACCAGATGAAAGTGATTGCACCGAAGAACCCTGCACTTTAGTTCGTTTGGCTAAAAGAAATGTCATGTTTTTACTGGTAATTATTGCATTGCTGACCTTAACTGGTTGGATTAGCTAAAAGGTCAGACCAGAAAGACTGCATCCTACACAATTGATTTTTATTGCTTTTATTTATTTCACGCTCGATTTCATTGCTCGTTTGTAAAATTAGCATTTACCCAAAGGCCAATGTCTAATAAGCTATTGCTGCTTTATGGTATTACCAATTTACCAAGCAACAAATTTATCGCTGTTACGAACCGTGGAATTATTGAATGCGCCGAGTGCAATCTAGAAAATTATCTGATGATATTATGGAGCAGTTAGAATCTATGATATTGGACGGTAGACTTCTGGCCGGACAAAAACTTTTATCAGAACGCACTCTCGCAGAACAATTTGCAGTCTCTAGACCTTCTGTAAGAGAAGCGATTCAAAAGCTCGAAAACAAAAATTTAGTGGAACGCAAACAAGGCGGAGGGACTTTTGTCAAGCCTCGCCTCAACGAATTGATTACCGAGCCTCTTCTACTACTTTTATCTGATAAACCAGAAATGCAATTTGATTTACTTGAATTTCGCCATGCATTAGAAGGCATGGCGGCTTATTATGCAGCGTTACGAGGTCAACCAGAAGATTACCAAGCGTTAGAAAACGCATTAGACGCACTTCCAGATGACTCAACCGATAAAAGCCAACAAGCCAGAGCCTTAGTTAACTTTTATCTGACTATGGCTAACGCGGCCCACAACATGGTCTTACAGCACGTGATGCGCAGTCTGCAGTCTATGCTGCAAGACAATATTCAGCGAAATTTAGAGGTGTTAGCCAAACATGCTGATGCACCTCAAAATATAAATCGTCAAAGGCGCAACATAGTCGAAGCTATTTTAGCAGGTGATCCAGAGCAGGCTCGCAAGGCTAGTAATGAACATTTAGCTTACATAGAAGACACATTACTGAATATCAATCGACAAGACATGCGTATGCAGCGTGCGTTACGTCGAATAGAAGTGAATTAGAGTAAAGTAAATTAACTATTTCATTGGATGTGTGAAGACACATTCAAGGATGAAATGAATAACAACTTACTGAAATATTAATCAGAGCAGATATTTTATATTTGTTTTATTTAGTAATCATAAGTTCCTACATTAACAACTATAAAAAAGGAAAGCACCATGGCTGATATGATGCATCCGGATGTAGATCCACAAGAAACGCAAGAGTGGTTAGACTCTCTAGAAACCGTTTTTGAAGAAGAAGGCGCTGAACGCGCGCATTTTATTTTAGAGGCGCTAATTGATAAAGCTCGTCGTAGTGGAGCGCATTTACCTTATGATGCAACCACTGCGTATATTAATACGATCCCGGTAGTGCAAGAGCCAACGATGCCCGGTGACCAAACAATTGAAGCGCGTATTCGGGCTGCAATTCGTTGGAACGCTTTAATGATCGTGTTGCGTGCTTCTAAGAAAGACTTAGATCTTGGTGGCCATATAGGTAGCTTTGCTTCATCTGCCATGTTGTATGATGTCGGTTTTAACCACTTCTTTAAGGCACCTAACGACAAAAATAGTGGCGACTTTATTTTTTATCAGGGTCATATTTCTCCAGGTATCTACGCTCGTTCTTTCCTTGAAGGCAATTTATCAGAAACCCAATTAAATAACTTCCGTCAGGAATGTGATGGTCAAGGCATTCCTTCTTACCCACATCCTCACTTAATGAAAGATTATTGGCAGTTTCCTACTGTGTCTATGGGCTTAGGCCCCTTACAAGCTATCTACACTGCGCGTTTTTTAAAGTACCTGACTAACCGTGGCATCAAGGACTGTTCTGAGCAAAGAGTGTATTGCTACTTAGGTGACGGTGAGTGTGATGAGCCAGAATCATTGGGGGCTATTGGTTTGGCTTCACGTGAAGGTTTAGACAACTTAACCTTTGTGATCAACTGCAACTTGCAGCGTCTGGATGGACCGGTTCGTGGTAATGGCAAAATAATCCAAGAACTTGAAGGCACTTTCCGTGGTGCAGGTTGGGAAGTAGTTAAGGTCATTTGGGGTAGTTATTGGGATGCGCTTCTGGCTCGTGATAAGTCAGGAAAGCTGTTGCAATTAATGAATGAAACCGTTGATGGCGAATACCAAAACTGCAAAGCCAAAGGCGGCAAGTACACCCGTGAAAACTACTTCAACAAGTATCCTGAAACAGCAGCATTAGTGGCCAATATGTCTGACGAAGATATTTTTCGTCTAAACCGTGGCGGACATGACCCAGTTAAAGTATACGCAGCCTACCAAAAAGCGATGGACACAAAGGGCCGTCCAACTGTTATTTTAGCCAAAACTATTAAAGGTTTTGGTTTAGGAGCATCAGGCGAAGCGTTAAACATCGCGCACAACGTGAAAAAAATGGACGTGGATTCCCTAAAAAAATTCCGCGACCGCTTTAATATTCCTGTTGCAGACGAGGCTATTGCTGATTTACCTTTTTTTAAATTCGCTGAAGACAGTGAAGAATATAAGTATATGAAAGCCCGTCGAGAAGCATTAGGTGGTTCATTACCACAGCGCCTTGTTCAAGCAGAAGAACAACTTGAGATGCCTGAGTTAAAAGCCTTTGACGCTATTTTGAAAGGTTCAGGGGATCGTGAGGTATCTTCTACTATGACCTTTGTACGCGTACTAAATGTCTTATTGAAAGACAAAAAAATGGGTAAACGTGTCGTTCCTATTATTCCTGATGAAGCCCGTACTTTTGGTATGGAGGGTTTATTCCGTCAAGTCGGAATATACGCCAACGAAGGTCAAAAATACACGCCTCAAGATGCTGACCAAGTGGCTTATTATCGTGAAGATAAAAAAGGCCAGGTTTTACAAGAAGGTATTAACGAATTAGGTGCCATGGCTTCTTGGGTCGCAGCAGGTACGTCCTACTCGACGTGCAATGCCACTACTATTCCTTTCTACATATACTACTCGATGTTTGGGTTCCAGCGCGTAGGTGATTTAGCTTGGGCTGCTGGAGACAGTCAAGCTCGAGGCTTTTTATTAGGAGCAACTGCAGGACGAACCACCCTTAATGGTGAAGGTTTACAACACCAAGATGGACATTCACATGTTCAAGCTAACCTGATACCTAATTGTGTAACCTATGATCCAACTTACGGATATGAAGTAGCGGTAATCGTACAAGACGGTTTACGTCGTATGTACACTGAAAACGAAAATATTTTCTATTACATGACTTTGATGAACGAAAACTATCAACATCCTGCGATGCCAAAAGGTGATGATATAGCGGCAGATATTATTAAAGGTATTTACAAGCTAGAACGTGTTGAAGGTTCAGGTAAGGGTAAAGTTAAGTCTAATGTCCAGCTTCTTGGTTCAGGTACTATCTTAAATGAAGTGCGTAAGGCGGCTCAAATATTGAGTAAAGACTACAATATTTCTTCTGATGTTTATTCTGTGACATCGTTCAATGAGTTAGCCCGTGAAGGTCAAGACGTAGTTCGCTGGAACATGTTAAATCCAGAAGCGACGCCTCTAACTGCTCACATTGGTCAAGTCATTACTAAAGATGCAGGCCCTGCAATTGCTGCCACTGACTACATTAAAGGTTATTCAGATCAAGTGCGTGCATACATCGACACTGATTACCGCTGTTTAGGTACCGACGGTTTTGGTCGCAGTGATAGTCGTGCGAATCTACGTACTCACTTTGAAGTCAACGCTGCTTATATAGTAGTGGCATCATTGTACGAGTTGTCCAATCGTGGCGAAGTTGAGAAGAGTGTTGTAACACAAGCAATTGAACGCTTTGAAATCAATACAGATAAACTTAATCCACTTTACGCTTAATAGTGGCTAGATAAGGAATTTTACATATGTCTAATATTCAAAAAATTCTAGTCCCTGATGTAGGTGGCGAAGAAGTTGAAATCATTGAAATTTGTTTCGCCGTTGGCGACACACTTGAAGCCGACGAAGGTATTGTTACCGTTGAAACTGATAAAGCATCAATGGATATACCCGCTCCTTTTGCAGGTGAACTCGCCAGTTTGTCGGTAAAAGTCGGTGACAAAATCAAGGAAGGTGATGTGATTGGTGAAATCAAAGCAACGGGTGCAAGCGCTACAGCCGATTCTTCTGAAGTTGCGCCAGCCGCTCCCGTACCAGTGACACCTGTCCCGGTTGTTGAAGTGCCTGCTCCAGAGGCTACTCCTACGACATCTGCTGTAACCACAGCGAGTGCAATAGTTGAAGTAGCGGTGCCTGACATCGGTGAAGACGGTGAAGTAGACGTTATCGAAGTACTGGTGTCTGTTGGTGATGTGATTGAACAAGAAGACGGTTTAATTACCTTAGAAACAGACAAGGCCACCATGGATGTACCCTCTAGCCATGCTGGAACTGTTAAAGAAGTGTACATCTCCACTGGCGATAAAGTGAAGCAAGGCACACTTGTGATCAAGCTTGAAACAGCTGGAGTTGCGGCTATTGAAGCGGCACCTGCAGTTACTGAAGCGTTGGTATCGGCGCCTGTAGAAGTAGCTCCCACAGCAGCAAAACCTGCACCACTTCCAGCGGTTCAAGCTCCAGCAGTTCAAGCTCCAGCGACCACTTCTGGCGGCAAGGCACATGCGTCACCTTCAGTACGCAGAGTAGCCAGAGAGTTTGGTGTAAACTTAAGCTTAGTTACAGGTACCGGTCCTAAAAAACGTGTGCTAAAAGAAGACGTTCAAGCCTATGTTAAAGCAGAATTAACCAAACCTCGTTCGGCCGGTGGCAACGCAGTTGTCGCAGGAAATGTTTTGCAAATCGCAACGGTTAAACCTGTTGATCATGCTAAGTTTGGTGAGACTGAAGTATTACCATTAACCCGTATACAGAAAATATCTGGCCCTTTCTTACACCGTAACTGGGCAACTATCCCCCATATTACTCAGTTTGATGAAGCGGATATCACAGATGTAGAAACGTTCCGTAAAGAGCAAAACGCTTACCATGCTAAGATTAAGTCTGGATTAAAAATTACACCTTTAGTTTTTGTGATGAAAGCAGTGGCCAAAGCACTGGAGAAGTACCCAGCCTTTAACTCTTCTTTATCTGATGATGGTGAAAGTTTAATTCTTAAGAAGTTTATTAATATCGGTATTGCAGTTGAAACACCGGGCGGTTTAGTGGTTCCCGTTATAAAGGATGTCAACAAAAAAGGCATCGAACAGCTTTCTAAAGAGTTGATCGAAATTTCTGGAAAGGCCCGTGAAGGCAAGTTAAAAGCAACAGATATGCAAGGCGGTACATTTACTATTTCAAGCTTAGGCGGCATTGGCGGAACAGCATTTACGCCTATTGTTAATGCGCCTGAAGTTGCTATATTGGGTGTATCTAAATCAGAAATGAAACCTAAGTGGAGTGGAACAGAATTTAAGCCACGCCTCATGGTGCCATTAAGTCTGTCTTACGACCACCGGGTAATCGACGGTGCAGTAGGTGCGCGCTTCTCTACCGAAGTTGCTGCAAACTTAACTGATTTACGTAGAATAATACTTTAGTGAAGAACGGGGGACAGTTTACTGCCACCCCATTTTTTAAAGCCAAAAGGCAGAATTTATTCACGACATGTTAACTGCAATATGAGTAAAACATGTCGTTCAAAAAAGAATTTGAGGAACATATGAGCGAAATCAAGACTCAGTTAGTTGTATTAGGTGCAGGCCCAGGAGGCTACGCAGCCGCTTTTCGTGCTGCTGATTTAGGTGTGGAAACGGTTATAGTTGACGCTCGTGTAACCTTGGGCGGTGTATGTTTAAACGTCGGTTGTATACCGTCAAAAGCATTGCTTCATGTAGCCAAGGTGATTGACGATGCCAAAGACATGGCCGGTCACGGTGTATCTTTTGGTGAGCCCATTATCGATTTAGACAAAGTGCGTGGTTGGAAAGACAGCGTTGTTGACCAGTTAACCAAAGGTTTATCTGGTATGGCTAAAATGCGAAAAGTAAAACATGTGCAAGGTTATGGTAAATTTACCGGTAGCAATACCCTTGAAGTGGAAGGCAAAGACGGAAAAACGACTATCACCTTTGACAATGCTGTCATTGCAGCAGGCTCTGAGCCAGTTAGCTTGCCGTTTATTCCACAAGATGATCCTCGCGTAATCGACTCAACTGGCGCACTTGAGCTGGCTGACATTCCTGAAAAAATGTTAGTCCTAGGTGGCGGTATCATTGGCTTAGAAATGGGCACAGTATACCGTGCGCTTGGTTCAAAAATTGACGTGGTTGAGTTCCTTGACCAGCTAGTACCCGCGGCTGACAAAGATGTAGTGAAAGCCTACCATAAATACGTTAAAAACAAATTTAACGTTATGTTAGAAACAAAAGTCACAGGTGTTGAAGCTAAAAAAGATGGCTTGTATGTATCTTTTGAAGGCAAACAAGCGCCCGCAGAGCCAGTGAGATACGATAAAGTATTAGTTGCAGTTGGCCGTCGTCCGAATGGCAGCATGGTAGACGCAGAAAAAGCCGGTGTAAATGTAGACGAGCGTGGTTTTATCAACGTTGATAAACAGCTTCGTACCAATGTGTCTAACATTTTTGCTTTAGGTGACGTAATAGGGCAACCCATGCTTGCTCACAAAGCAGCCCATGAAGGCCATGTAGCGGCAGAAGTTATTTCAGGCATGAAACACTACTTCGATCCTAAAGGTATCCCTTCTGTTGCTTATACCGATCCAGAAATGGCATGGGTAGGCGTCACTGAAAAAGAAGCCAAAGAACAAGGCATAAACTATGAAGCCGCGACTTTCCCTTGGGCTGCTTCTGGTCGTGCTATCGCATCAGCACGCACTGAAGGTTTAACTAAATTGATTTTTGACAAAGAATCACACCGTATTATTGGTGGCGCTATTGTGGGTATTAATGCGGGTGAAATGTTAGGTGAAATTGGCCTAGCCATCGAAATGGGCGCGGATGCAGAAGACATCGCATTAACTATCCATGCTCACCCTACCCTTAACGAATCAATCGGCCTAGCCGCTGAAATGTACGAAGGTAGTATTACTGATTTGCCTAACCCTAAGGCAAAGAAAAAGTAAAATGCTGTAATGATTTAAAAAAGGGCCGCTGGCCCTTTTTTATTACCTGTTCTAAAACCACATTCCCACATTTAACCTTTATCCGCTTTTGCAGTTAGCTTGTTCAATCAGTAAACTCATACCCCTTTGTAAAAATCAAACAAGCCAGTCTGCAAAGGCTACTGCAACGGTACTAGTCAGTGAAGCGCCTGTAAACTCAGGTATTGATTTAACAGCCGTTGATAAAAACATGCGGGCTCAAGGTGATTTTTTTAGACCTGTTAACGGGGTATGGTTAACACAAACCGCGATCCCAGCAGATAAGTCTCGTTATGGGTCGTGCAACGTTTTATATGATGACAACCAAGAAAATTTAAAAACGTTTATCCAAAAGTCAGCGAACACTGAAGCTTAAAAAGTTGCGAATACGCAAAGAATTAGGCGACATGTATAACAGCTACATGAATACCGAGTTGGCCAATAAGAAAGGCATTGCTCCACTTCAATCGCTTTTAGATACCATCAGCAACGCAGAAAATATGCTGCAGCTTTCTAAAGTATTTGGTGAATTATACGTATAATAGGTAGGCAGCACATTTAACTTTTATACCTCACCTGATGCTAAAGATCCTAAGATGATGACTATGTATCTTTAACCCGAGGAAAGGGTGAAGATCTGCTAGCATCATATTGATGGCTGCTAATTTGCGGCCTTATTATTGTCTGCATGCAAAGTGACTGCTTAGATTTCGCGCAACATGTTATTATTAAGACATAACGTTATATGTAGCTTTTGAGGCAATCATTGAAGCAGATTGAAATTTTTGAAATTATCAGCCCATGCATTGGTATTTGCCAGTCTGGGCCCAAAGGTTTCTGTATAGGTTGTTTTCGTTCAAGAGAAGAAAGAGTCCATTGGGTTAAGTTAGAACAAGATGTTCAAAGTAAAATAATTAAAGCCTGTGCAGCACGTAAAAAAAGAGCCCAAGCAGCCAAGATAAATAAAAAAAGTATAACCGATTCATCACAACAACTTGGCTTTACAAACGACACATTTACCCAGAACACCCCATACAATAAATAATGTGATGGTTTGCTCCCTCATCACGTAAATTAACAACGAGGTTCACAATGTCCAAACTTACAACAGCACTCATCACAGGCGCATCAGAAGGTATAGGCCGTTGCTTTGCAGAGATATACGCAAAAAATGGACATGACTTAGTGTTAGTGGCTCGTAATGCAGCTAAGTTAATGGATTTTGCCGCCGAATTAAAAGCAAAATACTCAGTTGATGTGCATGTATTTGCCGCCGATTTGATCCCAGTTGATGCGGCACAAAAATTGTTCGATGCGATTGCATTAAAAGAAATTGAAATCGATATATTGGTGAATAATGCAGGTATGATGCAAGTCGAAAAGTTAAACCTTAGCGACTCACAGCAGCTAAATAATTTGTTGCAATTAAATGTCCAGAGTTTGGTCAATATGACGCAACAATTTGTCAATCCCATGCTCGCACGAGGGCAAGGAAAAATTGTCAATATAGGCTCTATTGCTAGTTTTATGCCCACACCTAATTTTGCAGCATACGGTGCCAGTAAAGCTTTTGTCTTATCCTTTTCAGAAGGTATCGCTGAAGAGCTCAGTGGCACTGGGGTAACGGTTACGTGTGTATGCCCAGGCATGACAGAAACCAAAATGCTCAGTCACGCTGATGGCATCGAAAAATTTATTCCAAAGTTTTTAAAAGCTGATCCGATGGAACTTGCTGCACAAGCATATAAGGCAAGTATGAAAGGTGAAGTAGTATTTCTAGATAAGATAGCCAACAAATTGTTAGTGCAATGGGCCACACATTATCCTAGGTGGATGGTGCGCAGCGTAAACGGATTGTTTGCGCGCTTTAAGTAAATTCAAAAGGCCTTATGTGATCCAGTATCTGTTTACTTATATCATCATATAATTGGCTTGGTATGGTATGCCCCATTCCTGGGTAGGTTTTTATTTTGGCATTGGGTATCGCTTTAGCTGTCGCATATCCACAAGCAACGAGAACTAAGGGATCGTCCTCACCATGTATAATTAAGCTGGGCACCTTTAAAGTATTCAGTGCTTGCGTTCTATCCGGCGAGTCCAAAATGGCAGCTAATTGACGGGTGTTGCCCGCAGGATTAAAACCTCGTTGTAAAGCTCGCGTAATTAAACCAAGCACCTTTTGTTGATCAAATGGATAGTGTTCCCCCTGTATCAACCGCCAGACGTGCATCCCAAAAGTAACCGCTTTATTGACATCTTTGGGAGGTGGTTTGAGCATTTTAAAGCTAAACGCCGTAGACGGTTTAGGTAACTTTCTGTTGCCGGTGGTAGACATAATAGAGGTAAGACTTTTGACTCTGTGTGGATGATGGATGGCGATTTCTTGAGCAATCATTCCTCCCATAGATGCGCCCACTATGTGTGCACTTTCGAGGTGTAATGCATCTAATAAGCCTACTGTGTCGTTCATCATATCAGACAATAAATACGTCGCTCCTATCGGGCGCTTAAACACCGCATTTGTCAGTAAAGCAAGACTGGTGGGAGGAGGGTTTGAGTCCAACCAAGTACTTTTGCCGTTATCACGGTTATCAAATCTGATGACCCAGAAGCCCTGTGACGCAAGTAATTTACAAAATTGTTCGTCCCAATAAATCATTTGAGTAGCTAACCCCATGATCAATACAATCGCGGGATGACTTTTGTCTCCAAAACTATCGTAATTAATATGAATATTATTAGCGGTAACCAACTGCTCGGGATGGTGAATGATAGAATTCAAAGGTGTCAAAACTCCTCGTAAATTAAACGTACTTTAGCTTTCCTGAAAACTGTTTCTTTTCAAGTTCATCTTTTTTATATGGCTGCCAACTAGCTTCTGATTGTGACAATCTATTCGCGACAATCCATACAACCTGTGGATTATGCCCTAAACCAGAATGACTGCCCCTTACCTGAATGTTCTCTGCTTGATGATGAGCTTCAATTCCGTGATTGATACAAGCTTGCCAATGAACAACACCATCACTTTTAGAGTAAAATGCAGAATTAGGGACTGGGGGAGGCGTAAACATTTGTTTCACAACATCAGGATTAGATTGAGAAACATTACCATTTATCAATTCAAACAATCCTTCAACTGCGGGAGATGATCCATGAGATCCATTGAATGGACTTCCCAATGTAATAACTTGACGTATACAATCAGGAATAATTCGAGCAAGCTCTCGGGCTAAAATACCCCCTAAGCTCCAGCCTATTAAACTCACCTTTGCGTTGTGGATGACCGATAATTCAATCACTCGATTTATCAGTTTATCACTTAATACTTGTTCACCACCGACTATATGAGTACCTAAATTGCGCCCAAGCTCCCAGCCATAGGTTGCATAACCTTTACCTTTTAAAAACGCACGTATGGGTTTAGTGGAAAAATCACTGGCTAAGAAGCCAGGGAGTACCATCACTGGGTGACCGTCACCAGAGGGTGCCCTCTTTAATAAGGGCAGTGCAGCACCAAACGCACTAAGCTCAATTAATGTTCTGCCTTCGCTGAACAAATGAAATAAAGAGGGTCTTGGAATATTAGGTAATACATGTTTCATAACAAATCCTATCATCTAGTGTAACTTTTAACTTTTCATAAGCCCATCAATGGTGGCTTGGCCAGCTAGTTTTTCCATTACTGCCAGTTCTAACTCATTAGCACTTTCGCGAATGTAACGTGCAAACATATCTAAATCAGGCATTAAATTGGCTGAGCTTGTAGGGCTAATAGATAGGGTGCCGTTATAACTACAAATAGGTATGATCAAACCCATACCATCAAAAACTGGGGAGGTTCCCATATTAACAACAAGCTTATGACCGGCAAGATACATGGGGATTTGTGGCCCAGGTACATTGGTAATAACCACATTGAATAAAGGATTATGGTGCTTGGCTATGGCCGCACGGGAGTAAAACCTCGTTGCTACACCTGCTAACCCAAACGAAATTAACTCAGCGTATCCCATTAAACTTTTTGCATCGATAGCATCTTGGTAAAGCTTACCGACCATAGTATTAATTTGAATTTTCTCAAGTCGCTTAATGGGATCTTCAACATCAGTAGCCAACTGCACATACATAACAGATACTTGATCACCCATTGCATTTTTTTCTTCTGGGGTTCGAGTAGATACTGGCACCATGGCAACAAGTGGTTTATCGGGTAATTCTTCTTTTTCTAACAAGCAACGCCTTAACGCTCCAGCACATGTAGCCAATATCACATCATTTAAGGTTGCCCCGTCTACTACCTTTCTGAGTGTCTTAACTCGGTGGATATCTAAAATAGTAGAATTCCACACACGTTCCATTTCAACGGTGTCGTTAAACCTTGTTTTAGGTGCATTAAACGGCATAGTAGGCATTTTTATGCCTTGCGCACGGGTCATGTAACCTGCTTTTAGAGTAGCTTTACCAGTATCCCACAGTAGGCTTGGCAGCTTAGTGGGCCGCGTTATAAAGTGATAGGCGCTTTTTGCCATCAATCCAACAGGCCCGGCAGGCTCTTTCTTCTCTTTCGCTACCGCTGGCTTTAGTGTCCTTGGTGTCGGTGATACATCAAATAACATAGACATTAAGTCGGCTCCAGACTTTCCATCAAATCCACAATGATGCAATTTGCTGATCAACGCCACAGACCTTTAGGTACTTGAGGGATAGAGTCCAAGCCTTCCACGAATATAAATTCCCATAAAGGACAATCCCGGTTCAGTTGTTGGGAAAATAATCTCGATACCAAATAACGTAGCTTCTTCCAACCACCTGGACGAGGCAAGGCAGTACAATGCATGTGCATATTGATATCAAAATCAGGAACTTCAACCCAATAGGGTCTATCAAGACTAAAAGGCACTGTAACCAATTTTTGGGTAAGTTTTTCGACAGTATGCATCCGTTCACTTACATATTGTCGAAAGTCATCAAATTTAAGAAAGCCTTCCATAACAGCCACACCACCTATATGCATAGGTATTTTGGGTGTTTCAGATATAAAAAAGAAGCGTCTAGACCAGAAAGCTCTTCCATAGATATGCCATTTACATTGTAAAGCAACTGTTAAAATACTCTATATTCTTACAAATAAAAATCAACATCTTTATCCATACTAATGTATTCAAATCTAAATAAAATAAACTCACTTTTCAAATCACGTATATTTATACTAAGTAGGACTTTTATTTAAAATAACTAACTATGCCGTCAATTCATCCTGTAGATATCGCGAGAGTCGCCAGTCAGTCATTTACCTTACCAGATATTTGTAAGCGTATACGTGCAATGTTAGATGATGGCCGCTCTGATTTTGAAGATATAAGTCAGTTGATTGCTTTGGCTCCCTCTTTATCTAGTAAGTTGCTTAAGTTAGCAAATAGTCCATTATTTCGTTTTGAATCGCAGATTGATTCTTTAACAAAGGCCGTCAACATTATTGGCGGCGAAGCCTTATATAACCTCTTTATAGCAGAAACAGCCAGCTCTGCATTTGAACACACCAGCCGTGACGTAATTAATTTAAAAAGGTTTTGGTTACAAAGCATCTATGCTGCTTTAGTGGCAAAAAATTTGACTAAGATGGTCAAAATCAGAGGCAGCGAACGTTTTTTTATGTTTGGTTTATTACACAATTTATGCGAGTTGTTAGTAGCGGTTCAGGCTCCAAATTTAGCCATTAAATGCAGCAAATATGACGAAAAAACGTCGCATTGAAAACTGCAACGGTAAGTCTAAGGTTTTGATTACGCAGATTGAGCGCAAAACTTATGGAGTTTTGGCACTTACCTAGTCAATTATATATCCCTATGATGGAACTACATAATGAAAATAAAGCACTGGAGCACAAAGATGTAGCCATTATTTACACAGCGGTTCGCGCTGGTATAACCATGGCACATGACAAATTATATTTAGCCAGCCGACTGACCTCTGCTGTAGTTTTGAAACACTTAAATCTTGATCAATAAGATTTAAATGATGCTATTAAATTTGCATACATGGAAGCTGATAGTGTTTTAGCTGCAATGAACCCTTCTCTTCGCTCATGTAGATAAACCCTGAGATACATATATTTACTGCAAATTTTGCATTTTATGTTTCCACAAGCGAAATAAATTTATATATAATCTCTTGATAATTTTATAAATGATCAATATTTCACACCATGAAGTGGATAATATTTCTTTTTACCTTACTCACGGCAAACGATGGTTTTGCTAAGCAAGATATTATGGACTCTGTTTATCTAGCAGATAGGGTCGCTTTCGATGATGAGTTATCAGTTATTGGTGAATTTGGTTTTTTGATAGCCACTGGAAATACTGATACATCAACTATCGCCGCAAAAGTAAATACCAGCCAAGAGTTGACTGCTTGGAGTTATCAAATCATTAGTCATGCTCTTTACACACAAAACCAAGAAGAAGCGAATGGTGAAAAAAGTAATGCGACATCAGCACAAAAACTATTTTTGTCTGGCCAATTGGACCATAAACTAACAGAGCCTGATAACCGACTTTTTATCTACGGCGAATATGAAAATAATCGATTTAATGGTTTTCGTTTCCAAGCGGCATTCACAGTAGGATGGACTTCAAGGCTTTGGCATGATGAGCAAAGCGAGTTCAAATATAGTGTGGGTCCAGGTTATGCCATTTCTGAATTTGAAGAAGGCAACACAGAAAAAGACACCAAAAATATTATTATCAGGGCTGCGATAGAGTACAAAAAAACGTTTGCTGACCATGCTACATTTCGGCAATTTATTAGCTCTGAAGCGGGCCAAAAATTTACTAAAATTAAATCAGAAACGTCACTATCAACAAAATTGACAGGGGCACTTGCGATGAAGGTAAATCTTGTCATGAATGTTAATACTAGCGTTGGCTCTGATATTGAAGCATTAGACACTGAAGCAACTGTCACTTTGGTTTATCAATTTTTTTAAATCTAGGTTAAGCTTCTGCGACGCCATAAAAATAGACGCCTAATGGGTTATGTTTACACACAAAAGGATATAGAAATGAACAAATCTTTAATTTTTATTGGGTTATGTGCTGCAGGAAATGTATTTGCTGCAGACGAAGTAAAGCCCTTCACGATAGATGGCGAATTTGGTTATATTGCAACAACAGGTAACACTGAAACCACCTCTATTAAGGGCAAATTATCTGCTCATCAGGAACTGACCCAGTGGAGCAATGACTTCACAATAGAAGCCCTGTTCAAGAAGGATGAGATAAGCGGTGTGGAACAAACAACAGCGCAAAAATACTTTGTGTCCGGTCAAGGCAATTACAAATTAGAAAACCCTGATCATCGTATCTTTGGTTTTGCATCTTACGAAGATGACAAGTTTAGCAGCTTCAACTACCAAGCAACATTGGCAGCGGGTTGGTCACAAAAGCTATGGGAAGATGACAAAAGCCAGTTTAATTATAGTATTGGTCCTGGTTATTCTTTTTCTGAAACCCCCGATGGTGAAGATCAGAGTAGTCTAATCGTCAGGGCAGCGTTGGACTACCAATGGAAAATTTCTGATACCGCTAACTTTAAACAATTACTCAGTACTGAGGTGGGCAGCGACAATACTAAGTCTAAATCAGAAACATCAGTGTCTGCCCAAATCAGCGGCGGGGTATCGCTCAAAGTGTCGCTTATCCTAGATCATAATTCTGATGTAGCTGATGACATCGATAACCTAGACACTCAGACTGCTGTTACTCTGGTCTATAGCTTTTTTTGAGTAAACCACAACCGATGTATTTTTTATCTGGCCACCTACTGCGCCAGATAAAAAAATTGCAATACATTCAGAGGTAACTAGCGCTATGAGTAGCTAATAGGCAAAACAATTAGTGATTGAACAAAAAACTGAATCGAAAAGGGGGCGTATTCAATTTGTGAACTCCCGCAAGACTTCACTATGTTCACGGGTTTTATCACATAACTAAAAAAACTCTTTGATGAGTCATGGTTTATTAAATCGCTGCCTGTATTGATCAGGTGACACCTGAAACCAGCGTTTAAATGCACGCCGAAAATTAGCACTATCATGGTAGTTGAGCAAAGCAGCAATCGCCTCTACTGACATGTGACTGTCACGTAAATAACCGGTTGCTTGTTGTGATATAATTTTATCTCGAATTTGACGAAAACCTGTACCTTCTGTTCGCAGCCTTCGGGCCAAAGTACGCTTGCTTATAAATAATTGAGCCGCAGCCTCATCTTCACATAAAACGCCTGGGGGCTGAGAGAGCATCATTTTTTGTACTTGATATTGACATGTGTCCTTGCTCGAGTGCAATTCTGCTAACATCACTTCACATTGGCGCAATGCCAACAAATAGTTCTTATGATGAGCGGATACATTAGGTATTTGACACAGATGGATCGGTATTTTAACCAAAGTATGTTGTGCCGAAAATTCGAATTTCCCAGGTAAGTAGTCAGCATAATGCTTGCTATAACTTGGTTCAGGATGAGTGAAGCTTGTTTTTGCCTCATCTAACGGCCGCCCTACAATATGCTCAGCAAACTCAAATAATGTCATAGCAGAAGCTTCAGACAAGCAACGACGAATATCTGTGCTAACGTCTAAATCGATATAATAATGACACTCCAACCATTCTTGGTTCGTTATCAGTTCCAGTCGCGAAAAATTCATACGCGTGGGTATGTAAGTTTGAAATGCTTTTAACGCTGTTAACAAATTAGAGCTACTGTTAGCCAAAAAGCCCATAGCACCATGTGTAGCAGGAGTAAGCTGATTACCTAACTGTAAACCAAATGCTTCGTTATTAGATAAACGCAAAGCATTTTCAAGTATCTGAATTTGCTGCTGGGAAGTCAGTAGCGTGTCTTGTTGCATAAACTGCGTAACAGAAAGCTGAGTCAACTCCAGTAATGAGGGTAAATCCCTGACTTGCAATTCTAAAACGCGCGCTATCAGGCGTGAATAATTAGAGGGTATACAAGGAATATTGGCAACAAATCTTTGAGTCTCTTTAGTATGATTAGACACTACATTACCCCTCCTAATTGAATGTCAAAAACAGCGTGTAACAATAAACGATAACATCAGTGTCTTCTAATGACCCCGTATTGTCAAAAAATGACCTTCCAACGACTGCAGCAAAGCAATAACCTTATATACATAATTTACACGCTAGATTTATGTCGAAGTGGCATCACTTTCTTGCAATCAAAAGTCACCAGCGTTTAACGGAGAACCCCATGGGCAATATCACGTTTATAGAACACAATGGCAATCAACACCCCGTTGATATTGAAGAAGGTAAATCCCTAATGAAAATAGCCATAGAGAATGGTGTGCCGGGCATAGATGCCGATTGCGGCGGTCAATGCGCTTGCGGAACTTGCCATGTCATCATTGGCGATAACTGGTTTAATAACACCGGTAATATTAATGAAGAAGAAACACTAATATTGGATATGACACCAGAAAAAGTTGACACATCACGTCTGTCTTGTCAGATATTAACCACTGAAGCGATGGACGGAATGCTTGTTCGTCTACCAGAATTTCAAATGTAAGCACCCATAATTTATTTTAATGGCTAACTTAAATAACCCAAAAATCAGAAAAGGGCCTTCATATGGAGAATATGACATGAATATTTTATCTCCGGTTATCGAAAAGAGTGCTGCGTTAATCCCTATACACCTACAAATCAAAAGCGCCCATATATTGCAGAAAGTCAAACAATGCGTGATAAAAAGCAAGCCTATTCCAATATTTATTGAGACCCCAATACCTGATGTGACATCGCTCGCGTTAGAGGATATAGATGTTAGTAATCCTTTTCTATTTAGACAAAATCTTTGGCAGTCTTACTTTAAGCGCCTGCGTGATGAGTGCCCAGTTCACTATCAAAAGAACAGCCCTTTCGGTCCATTTTGGTCTATCACACGATACGAGGACATCATGTTTGTAGACAAACATCATGAGCTATTCTCTGCAGAGCCCATCATTTCGATTGGCGGCCAACCAGAAGGGCTCGCTATCGAAACGTTCATCGCTATGGATCCTCCAAAGCACGAGCGACAACGCCAAGCAGTGCAAGACGTTGTCGCTCCGAAAAATTTAAAGGAAATGGAAAGTCTCATTCGCGCTAGAGCTGAAGATGTATTGAACAATTTACCCATTGGCGAGCCCTTTGACTGGGTACAAGAGGTATCGATTGAATTAACATCAAGAATGCTTGCCACGTTATTCGACTTTCCCTACGAAGAACGACACAAACTGGCCTATTGGTCAGATGTAGCGGCAAGTAGCCCAGAATCTACTGGCGGGACCGGCTCAATAGACGAATCCTTTCGTGTAGCTGCACAGGTTGCAAAAGAGTTTTCACAACTGTGGCGTGACAAAGAAGCTAAAAAAGCAGCAGGTGAAGTGCTTGGATTCGACCTCATTAGCTTATTACTTGCTAATGAACATACCAAAGACTTGATCAACAGACCTATGGAGTTTTTGGGTAATATTGTATTGTTATTAGTTGGTGGAAACGATACCACTCGTAACTCTATGACCGGTGGCGTTCATGTTTTGAATCAGTTTCCGGAGGAGTTTGTAAAACTCAAAAACGATCTAGATTTAATACCCAATATGGTATCTGAGATTATTCGTTGGCAAACACCGCTAGCATATATGCGCAGAGTGGCCAAACAAGATGTCCAGCTAAACGGTCAAACAATTAAGCAAGGCGACAAAGTTGTCATGTGGTACGTATCCGGTAATCGTGATGAAAGAGCCATTGACCTGCCTGACCAATTTATGGTTGAACGTAAAAATGCCAGAAAGCATCTCTCATTTGGCTTTGGTGCTCACCGCTGCATGGGTAATCGCTTAGCGGAAATGCAATTACGTATACTTTGGGAAGAGTTATTAAAACGTTTTGAGCATATTGAGGTGGTCGACAGTCCACAGTTCGTTCAATCAAACTTTATCAAAGGTTATACCAAGATGATGGTGAAAGTCACAGCGAAAACATCATGACAAAAAAATGTACCATTACTGACACATGCTACGCGGCGGCAAACTATCACTAGCCTTGCGTAAGAAGGCTGGGAGCGTGATGTTTTAATATGATAGGGTGCTGCGGAGCCTTAAGAACACTGCATCACTGAGATGTGGGTACTCCTTACATAATATTTTTAACAAATTCAAAAAGGCACAGTATCAAATGAAAGCTGTATACGATTATATCATTGTTGGCGGTGGTTCAGCTGGTTGTATTTTAGCGAATCGTTTGTCAGAGAACCCCCAAAATAAGGTGTGTTTGTTAGAAGCTGGACCACAAGATAAAAGCTTTCTCATACATATGCCAGCAGGTTTTCTCGCTTTAGTGGCGTTTAACAAACAATACAATTGGCGCTTTGAAAGTGAGCCAGAACCTGGGCTAAATAATCGTAAGATTTTTGTGCCTCGTGGTAAAACTTTAGGAGGCTCTAGTTCCATAAATGGCATGGTCGCCATTCGGGGCCACAAAGAAGACTACGATGAATGGGAAAGTTTAGGGAATACTGGTTGGAGCTTTAAAGACTTGTTGCCAATATTTAAAACCATAGAAGGTTATGAAGGAGGCGCCGACACCTTTCATGGTGTTGATGGTCCACTAAAGGTATCCACCAGTAATTATGCTAACCCTATGTGCGAAGTTTTTTTAAAGGCAGCAGAGCAACAAGGATATCAAAGAACCACCGATTTCAATGGTGCATTGCAGGAAGGTATTGGCTTATTTGATGTAAATGTACACAAGGGAAAACGTTGCAGCAGTGCGACAGCTTTTTTAAACCCTGTTCGAAATAGACCAAATTTAGATATAGTAACGAATACCTTAGTAGAAAAGATATTGTTTGAAGGAGAAGAAGCCGCAGGAGTGCAGGTGAAACAAAACGGTGAAAGGCATTCGATAAAATTTCGTAACGAAGTCGTGTTAGCCGCAGGTGCCATAAACACTCCACAAATATTATTACTGTCTGGCGTAGGTGCGGCAGCACAACTTACTGAACATAATATTCCACTGGTATTGGATTTACCCGGCGTAGGAGAAAACCTTCAAGAACATTGGCATGTAGGGAAGATTGATAAAAGTAGTAAAACAATTGCCTACGGCGCATCTTTTAGCTTTTTGTTTAGAAATCTACTCGCGCCCTTTGACTATATATTTCGAAAAAAAGGCTTATTGACATCAACCTTTGTTGAAGCAGGTGGCTTTATTAAATCGAAGGTAAACTTATCGCGACCAGATTTTCAATTTCACTTTAATGCGGCACACGCAGAAGATTCAGGAAGAAAAAACGCCCTTGGACATAGTTATACTTTACATACTTGCTTGCTCAGAGCCAAAAGCCGAGGCTGGGTTCGTTTACGAGATAAAAACCCCAAGAGCACACCCAAGATCCAATATAATTTTATGCAAGACCCAAACGACGTAGAACAAATGATCACAGCGTTTAAAATCACTCAAAAAATCATGAATGAGAAAGTATTCGATGAGTACCCGCCAATCAATACTTCCCCAAGCAAAGACTTAATGGAAGACGAGGAAATTATTGAGCACATAAGATCCAATGTCGATACAGTTTATCATCCAGTCGGCACCTGTAAAATGGGACAAGATGCAATGTCAGTGGTTGATGAGATGCTAAGGGTCAAAGGTCTGCAAAAAATTCGTATTGCTGACGCCTCTATTATGCCCCTAATTACAGGCGGAAATACCAATATTCCGACGATGGTTATCGCTTATAAAGCAGCGGATATGATATTGGAGTCACAAACAAGTTAAGCATAATATTGAAGTTGAGATTGAGATTGAAGTTGAGCAAATGACTAGATAAGCAAATAGGTTAAACTCAAACTTTCAATCCATGTTCAAGGGCCAATAAGGGATAGATGTAAAGGGTGGATAAAACATCATTTCTCATAAAACTCACAATGTGCTTTGGCGCTTGGATATCAGCTGACAGCATGTAAGTGGTATTAAACGATTGAGAAATTAATCATCGCACCAACTGCTGAACGCACGAGCTGTTTGAAAAACCATGGTTCACCTTTTGCACGAACCACCGTATTTGTAAACCAACTCGACTTCGCATCTCAAAGGTTCAACAGGTAGCCCCAAAGACAGAGGTCACACTGGGTATCATTCTGTTACCATGTTAAAGCTCTATATTTATAGCTATCAATAAGAGAAAACAAAACACAGACTCTAATCCAATTTATTTAAAATTATTTTTACTTCAGCAATTTGCTCTGCACTGCCTTTTCGCAAGATTTCATCGAGTAATTCTCTTGCTGAATCATCTTCACCAATTTCAATGTAAGCATGGGCCAAGTCTAACTTAGCGCCTAAACCGTCATCGGCGTCAACATCTATCATTTCGAGATTATCTTGTTCATTGACAAAAGGCTCTAAGGGGATATCTAAATCTAATACTTTATCCGTTTCATCGTCAGCATCAAAGCTTTCACTTAATAATGCCTCAACATCCAAAAATTCTTCAGTGTCTTGTTCACTAATATCGAGGTCTTCACTTTTAGGCGTTTCATCCAATAAAGTAGCGATATCAAATCCAGTATCATCTTCATCTAATGATGAGTCATCCTCCAAATCAATAGATTCAAGTATTTCATCAAAGCTTGAACCTTCAAGCTCTTCTATGATCCCATCATCCTCAGTAGCATTAGTCTGCTTTTGGTTGGGTTTGACTTCATCCTCGACTAACCAATCCCCCAACCCTGGTAAATCATCTAATTCATCACTACTATTTTGTGATGAATCAAACGATAACCCATCGATAGTTTCATCAAATGCATTATCGAGTTCACTATCGTCAAAATCGTCAATAGATTCGCTATCATCTAGAGTTGGGGGGTGCGAGGAAAATGACTGATTTGATTCATCTTTAGTGACAAAATCATCAGCTGAAAACGCAAGATCATTAAGTGAGCTAATAGAAGCAGGTTCGTTAGATGTAAGATCTTCTAACAAGTCATCTAACTCTTCTTTCTCAAAATCTTCTAAGGCTTTTTCTAGCTGGTCTTCGTCTAAAGACGCCTCATTGTCGGCTGGAATATCGAAGTTTGTCTTTAGCTCAGTATCAAATTCATCTTCTTCATCTATGCTCTCGTCAGTTAACGCTTCAACTTCATCTGCTTGTTCTGGCTCAGCGAGTTCTTCAGGTGCATCTGATTGCTCTGACTCAACTAACGCTTCAACTTCGTCTGATTGCTCTGGTTCAGCTAATTCTTCAGCTGCAACTGATTGCTCTGCTTCAATTAACGCTTCAACGTCATCTGCTTGCTCTGGCTCAACTAACGCTTCAGCTTCGTCTGCTTGTTCTGGCTCAACTAACGCTTCAACTGCATCTGCTTGTTCTGGCTCAACTAACGCTTCAACTGCATCTGCTTGTTCTGGCTCAACTAACGCTTCAGCTTCGTCTGATTGCTCTGGCTCAACTAACGCTTCAACTTCGTCTGATTGCTCTGGCTCAACTAACGCTTCAGCTTCGTCTGCTTGCTCTGGCTCAACTAACGCTTCAGCTGCAACTGATTGCTCTGCTTCAATTAACGCTTCAACGTCATCTGCTTGCTCTGGCTCAACTAACGCTTCAACTTCGTCTGATTGCTCTGGCTCAACTAACGCTTCAGCTGCATCTGCTTGCTCTGGCTCAACTAACGCTTCAACTTCGTCTGATTGCTCTGGCTCAACTAACGCTTCAGCTTCATCTGCTTGTTCTGGCTCAGCTAATTCTTCAGCTTCGTCTGCTTGTTCTGGCTCAGCTAATTCTTCAGCTTCGTCTGCTTGTTCTGGCTCAGCTAATTCTTCAGCTTCGTCTGCTTGTTCTGGCTCAGCGAATTCTTCAGCAACAATTTGTTGTTGAGCCTCTTTTAGAACCTCAGATACATCAAGTTCCGTATCTTGTGTATCAAGTTCATCAACCAATACATCTTCATCTATCTCTTCTGCTAAGTCATCAAGCGCCTGAATACCAAGCTGCGACTCTTCTTCTCCGAGTAATTCGTCATCGTCAGGCAACATAGAACCTATTTGTTCGATCTGTTCCAGCTCGTCAATTAGAATGCCTGTAACGGTGTCCAACTTTTCACTTTGAGAAATAATTTCTTTATCGAGGTTCTGTAAAAATTCCTCATTGATATCGTCCGAATCTTCAAATAAAGAATTTTCGATGGTTTCATCATCAGGTGTAAGTAATGGCTCATCCTCCTCATATTCCATATCAGCAGCATCAGTGTCGATTTGTTGTTCATCTTCCACGAGCAATATTTTTTCAAGATCAGAGTCAGCGTTGTTTTGAGCATCAGCCAATAAATCGTCATCTTCATCAAATAAACTATCTAAGTCATCTTCATCAAATATACTATCTAAGTCATCTTGCTCGACGACATCAGTACCTTCTTCAAACTTTTCTTCAATGCTATCTCCAAAAGCATCGTCTAATTCATTACCGGTCTCTGCGGACAACTTATCACTGAGTGAGTCTGACAAATCATCCATTTCATTGGCGAAAGGCTCTAAAGAAAAATCGCCCACATCATCTTCTTCTTGTTTAATAACCTCTGGGACTTTACGCTTGACCATCCAATAAGCAAAAGCTGTCAGCGCTAATAAAACCGGTAAGGTGAACAACAATATAAGCGTAATCGGATTATCTAACCATGACGTGTCTTTTTCTGCCATTTGCGCCGCTTTAACGGCATCCTCTTGACGCGACTTCTCTAACAACTCTTCAATACTTTGGCCCATTTGATCCATTTGCAGAGACTTCTGTTGTTCCTCACTGCGCATATCTTCAATGCCGGCATTCACTTTATTGAGTCTTTCAGATAACTTTTTATTCTCATCTAAAATGCTTTTTGCACTGTTTATGGATTCGGAAAATTGCTTTCGAATAGCCATAAACTGGCGATTTTGAGCCTCATCAATCGCTCCTAGTTTTTGCTCTATCAATTCCCTGGTTTTCTCTAAGGCTGCGGCATTTGACTTTTGTTCTGTTGGTTTATTCGATATATTCGATATATTCGATTTTAAGTTTTGAATATCTAACTGTGCTTTTTCTTGCGCTTGCCTTTTATTAACATTATAGATATATGCTTCAGATGGCATTTTCAATATCGAACCATTTTTCAACAAATTAATATTATTTTGTTGAAAGGCGCCAGGATTAATATCGTATATTGCTTGCATAACTTGATAAATAGACAGGGAGCTATTAGGACGATAATTCTGAGAAATTTGCCATAAAGTGTCCGAGGAAACTATGGGTCCATAAGTGTCAGACTGTGTGACTCGTTGGGTTTGAGGTTGTGGGTCAGAATACCTAGGAGATGAGTTTTTCGGACCTCTTAAATTACCCTGTTGAGAATTGGCAGCTGGAATAGCGGTAACAAAATTCAGCATAATTAAAAGCTGTATTGCTATTTTTCGCAAATTCATATGATTCCTTCTGGCACCAAAATATAGCTCCTCGTTATGAATGACGTCATGACAATACGCAACACTCAGCTTTGCACAATATATTTGTATGTTTCTTTTGAAAAAAAATAAAATGTTTATCTATATAAACTAACTAGTTATGCGATTTCACACAATGTCATTTTATTGGCATTAAACACATTCATTCCAAGTAATTTATATTTATAAGCAAGTCGTATTCCAAGTTTCAAAACGGCGCGTTAATACATAATCAATTATAAACCAGTTGGTCTGTTTGATCTAGAATCACGTGTTGATATGGAAATATACTAAATGTTGTACCTTATCGGCAATAGGAAAGAATTGTTGAGGGCCTGTGAAACAGGCCCTCATATATATTTACATGTAATCTCGGATAAGCACTTCAGCTATCTGCACACTGTTGGTTGCCGCGCCTTTACGCACGTTATCTGACACAACCCATAGATTAATGCCGTTAGGATGTGTGATATCGTTTCTGACTCGACCCACATGCACATCATCATTACCGCTGGCGCTGCTCACTTGGGTAGGAAATGCATCTCTATCGGTGTGTAACACTATGCCTGGCGCATTGGCTAATAATGCTTTTACCTCTTCAGCGTCTATTGGCGAGCGAGTTTCAAGGTGAATGGCTTCACCGTGACCGTAAAATACGGGGACACGAACAGCAGTCGCATTCACTAAAATAGTATCATCACCCATTATCTTTTTAGTTTCCCACACCATTTTCATTTCTTCTTTGGTGTAATCATTATCCATAAAGACATCGATTTGAGGGATAACGTTAAAAGCAATTTGGCGACTAAATGCTTCAGTTTTCACTTCTTTGCCACTTAGCAGCGCCGCAGTTTGATGAGCTAACTCGTCAATTGCAGCCTTACCACTACCAGACACAGACTGATAGGTGCACACATTAATACGCTCAATGCCAACAGCATCGTGAATAGGCTTCAAGGCCACCATCATCTGGATAGTAGAGCAATTAGGATTAGCGATAATATTACGATTACGAAAATCAGCTAATGCTTGCGGATTCACTTCAGGTACCACCAAAGGAATATCTGCTTCATAGCGAAAGTGAGATGTGTTGTCGATAACTACACAACCTGCTTCAGCGGCAATAGGTGCGAATTTTTCTGAGACACTGCCACCAGCAGAAAAGAAGCCAAGTTGTACCTGACTCCAATCAAATTCATCAGCATCTAGAACGCTAATCTCATTTCCCTTAAAGGTCACCTTTCCACCAGCAGAACGAGCACTGGCTAATGGATAAAGTTTGTTGATCGGGAAACCTCTTTCTTCAAGAATTTCGATCATGTGTTGTCCTACTAATCCAGTAGCGCCCAACACGGCGACATCAAAGGCCCGAGACATTTTTTTTTACTCCTAAACATTTAAATTATGGGTGGCATTGAATTATGTGAACCACCTATATGGTGGGCAAAAATCCGACGCCGTAGATTGCCTTCGAATTTGCAAAATTTCCAGTCTTTAGCGCAATTGCTGAAAACTCTCTTCTTATAGGATAGTGTTTTCGGATATATCTAAACTGATCGGCGCTGTGCATATTTGCTCTGAAATATTGGTCATCTGTCTCAATGTTATACACATTTAACACTAATTGGTGCAATACTTGCCAAAAATCTTCTTTTCCACTTACCTTTATGGGACTAGGTTGTGCTTTGGGTAAATAATCAGATAATTTTTTGTCAGCTTGAATGCCTAAATGTTTGCACAAAGCCAAATACAACATTTCTGTTCCTCTTGCCTTGCCTTCTATGGTATGACCTGCAATATGTGCTGTGGCTAAAGCAGTGTGTGGGATTAAATCAAGATTGATACTAGGCTCGTTCTCCCACACATCAAGCACTAAATTCAAAGACTTACCTTGCTCAAAAAGCGCTAGAGCCGCTTTATTATTGATCACCTCTCCTCGACAGGCATTGATCAAAATCTGATTATCTTGAAGTACTGCTAGCCTCGATTTATCAAATAAATTTTGGGTAGGATAAAGCCCGTCCTTAACCCAAGGTACATGTAAGGAAATGACGTCGCACTGCATAATATCGTGCATTGATACAAATTTTCGCATGTCACCCGCATCAGCTAACGGCGGATCACATAATTTATGCTTAATGCCCAAAACAGTTAATACTCTTGCCAAGGCGCTTCCAACATGGCCTGCGCCCACAATACCCACTGTTTTATTCACCAATTGCCAGTTAAGCCTTTTACTCATGACCAATATAGCGCTTAACACGTATTCCGCCACAGCCACCGCATTACAACCACCCGCTGAAATAAAAGGAATATGTTGACCAGCTAGGTAATGTTGGTCAACATGGTCTGTACCAGCCGTAGCCGTGGCTACAAATTGCAGTTGCTTACTTTTTAACAGTAACTTTTCATTCACCTTAGTGGTTGAACGCACCAACAATACATCTGCATCAGCTAACTTATCAGCGTTTAATGTTTTGTGAGAAAACACCTCACACTCGCCAATTTCAGAAAAAAACTCTGCCGCGTAAGGCATACTGTCTTCGTAATAAATTTTCATGATGGATACTTAAAATATATAGCTAGAAGTGGCAGTATTATGCCACCATGTGGAAAATTTTAAACATGGTTATGTTTTATTAAACAGTTTGTTGCTGCGGCGAATCCCCTTTTAAAATCTAAAATTTTGTGCAGTTTCCCTCTTATCATTCGATATCACCACCACATCTTTAGCTTCTTAAATATCCAGAGGGCCCAGCAGCAAACCACTAAAAAGCATACTTGCATTCGGTTGTGGGGGTAAACCAGTTGTTTGCGCTTCAAAAAATCAATGGGGTAAGTTTTAACCACATAGCAGGATTAAACAGTAATGATTTACCCTATTACTTCAGTTAAAAAATCCCGATACAAAATCAACACGTCTTGTGGCGCCTCTAGCTGTGGGTAATGCCCCACATCTAAGGCAGTTGTTCTTGGACTGGGAATAATATCGATATAATGGTCAAGCATGTGTTGCCCCGAGATGGGGTCGTGCACACCATTGATAAAATATAAAGGCACCTTTGTGCTGACCATGCTTTGTACCCAACGCTTTCCATGTTGGTTGCGTTCATCTATGTAGCTTAATAACTTGGGTAACACTTTTTTACCCTTATTGTGCTCAATTAACTGCCACAAGGTCTCTATTTCATGGGGTTTAGGTTGGCTATTAGCAGCGAATATTTTATTAAATCCTCTGGCTAAACTTGCCTTATTCATAAAGTGGCTAGCTAAGCCACCAAATATACCCTTCAATAATTTCTGGGCAAACAGAGGTCGGTGATGAGAAGCAAATAAGCCCCCATTTAAAAAACAAATAGACAATATGTCAACCGCGCTATGAATATCGTCCTGTCGACTTAACAACTCTTGGGCAACCGAATCACCATAGTCGTGGGCCAGAATATGGTATTGCTTAACACCTAGTTTACTCAGTAACGCCTGCACAATGTCGGCTTGCTCTAGCAAACTATACTGATGTTTTGAGGGTTTATCTGATAAACCAAAACCTAACAAATCTAAACTGAGCAAGCGGTATTGCCCGGCTAAATATTTCCACTGATAATGCCAATCCCAAGCAGCACTGGGAAAGCCGTGAATAAACAAGATCGTTTCTTTTTCAATATGTTGTTGAAAATCCAAAGATTGCCAATGTGCGATACGGTGACCACACAGTTGGCTATAACTTGCATGTTTTAAGTAACTTTCGAAGCTAATTGGATTCAATAGTTATTGATCATATCCAGGGTTGGTGCGGTCTAATTTACGCAATATTCCTGGCCATGCCAAGGCGCCACCAGCAGAGCGAGTCACTTGTTGAGCTTGAGCCTGTATTCCTGCTAAAATTTGCGACGGAATGGGGATCAATTCTTGACCGCTGGCTTGTGCTTTGAGCTGAATTTGGCAAGAGCATTCTAGTAAATACATGCCCAAAAATGCATCGGCAACCGTTCCCGCACACGTTAACAACCCATGATTCCGCAAAATCATGAAATTGGTGTCACCCAAATCAGCCACCAGACGTGACTTTTCATCAGGATTAAGCGCCACACCTTCATAGTCATGGTAAGACAATGAAGAAAGTGCAAACAAGGATTGCTGACTTAGAGGCAACAAGCCTTGTTTAGTTGCAGACACCGCGATACCCGCAGCAGTATGCAAGTGCATGACACATTGAGCATCCTCACGTGCTTCATGCACCGCACTATGAATGGTAAATCCTGCTGGATTAATCTCATAATCTGAGTCCATCACTTTATTACCTTGAAGGTCCACTTTGACCAAACTCGAAGCAGTGACTTCTTCAAACATCAAACCATAAGGATTAATTAAAAAATGATGTTCAGGCCCCGGTACGCGGGCGGATATATGGGTAAACACTAAATCATCCCAACCAAACATGGCCACAGCACGGTAACTCGCTGCTAAATCGACTCGAGCTTGCCATTCTTGCTCACTGACATGTTGTTTTACTGAAGCTGCCATTTGATCCATTTCCAGTTGAATATTAATTAGCTTAAGATAAACTATCGAGCATAACTTAAACTGTCGCCAATGTGACAATTGATACTCTTTATGCAATCAGATAACGTCCGAAAAATCCTTTCACAAAATGCGTGGTTTGCTTCTTTGCCAGACCCCTTAGCCGATAAGTTGCTTGAAAAAAGTAAGGTGAAAGTCCTTCACGACCAACAAATATTGCATCAAAAAAATGACTCTGCGGACGGATTTCATTGTGTGCTTACCGGTAGAGTGCGTATCAGTAATTTCACAGTTGAAGGTAAAGAGCTAGTATTAACGTGGATCCAGCCAGGAAACTGGTTTGGCGAAATTTCATTAATCGATAGTCAACCTCGCACCCACGACGCACACGCTGAAGGCTCAACCACAATATTGAAGGTACCGACTTCCGCTTTTGAACAATTATTCAAAGAACACCAAGATTGGTCCCAATATATTATGCGCCTACTGTGTCAAAGAGTCCGCGCCACGTTCAGTCTGATAGATGAAACTGGCTGTCTATCATTGAAAGGGCAATTATGTAAAAGGTTAAGTATGATGCATCAGGGCTTAGAAGAACAACAATCAAAAAGCTTGCAGATTAAGATTTCTCAAGATGCGTTAGCGCGACTTATTCATAGTTCAAGGCAAACAGTGAACAAAATTTTACAAGGTTTACAAACAGACAAAGTCATCGTATTGCGTTATGGAAAAATCATTATTTTAGACAGAAGAGCCCTTGAAACATTAAGTCAGATTTAACAGTAGAGGCTTTAAAGTACCAAATTAACAATCAAAACCAATATACCAATCAGCCCTAACACAAACAAAACACCGACTATTACAAAAGGTACAAAAGACGGTTGCTCAAAATCGTGCTTATAGTTGGCATCACTTTGTACGCCCAACACACTTGCAGCGACGCTTTTAAAGACTTGCCATAAATTAGTTTTTACCATCTATGTTTAATTCCTGTGTGTGTAAACCTACTCACTTGTGTTAAGCAACCCTTTTCAACTTATCAACTCGATGCAAAGTGTGCCATATCTAGGGGCAGAAGTAATGATAGTTTTAGGCTCTGCTGAGGGAGTGACTCTATTTATGACGGTACCAAACAGTAGCCACAAAATACATTCAACGAAACGGTAGCGCTAATTTTTTAACTTGCTCTGCACTTGATTAAAGGGTCGTTGGCGATTGCTTCAATTTATGGCAATCGCTATGCTATCAGCACGTGTGTGGTGAGTAGTAACAGATTCTTTAGCTCTGAATAAAAAACAAGGCACATTTCGCACCATCATCCCACGCGGCTGCCGTGTACACTTTATAAGGGCAAGCTAAAGCTGTTGTGATTTTTTCTAACAAATCTTGGTGAACATCCGAGACTGATGCACGCGGAATGGCCCACAGGGTGAAATATAGGGACATATTTCATAAAACAAGCCGCTTAATGTTTGGCATACCAACTTACTCACTTTGCAGCGACGCAACTGTGGGTTGTGAGCGCATAATCAAACACGTTTTACTGTGTTTATCGATAAAGCCAACAATAGATTGGTACCGGGCAAGATGGACTAAATGAAAGGTGATATTGAGAATATGTTGTACTTTAATAATGCCAATATTACTGAATGTTCATCTCACAAAACCGCATCATGACTGGCAAACATATCTTATTCAGCTAAAAGTACTGGAAAAGGTACTGGAAAAGGTACGGCAAAAAGTAAAAACTGGGTTTTGCTGATTAAGGCCATATTGCAGCTACTAGACACATTTGCCGTCAATGGTAATGATAATGATAAGAATTTATTCTGATACTATTAATACTACTATGGCTGTTCAGTTAATTTATTAAACAAATAAGTGTAATTTAACTATGTCAGAAATCTATATCACCGAAGATGGTAAAGTCCGATGTGCTTGGTGTCAGGCAACGCCTCAGTATGTTGAGTATCACGAGAATGAGTGGGGCTACCCCGTTACCGATGATCAGCGACTATTCGAAAAAATCTGTTTAGAAGGATTTCAGTCTGGTCTGAGCTGGTTAACTATTTTGATAAAGCGCGATAATTTCAGAGCCGCTTTTGCAAATTTCGATTTTAACCTTGTGGCTAATTTTACCGATAATGATGTTGAGCGTTTAGTGCTAGATGCTGGCATAGTTCGCCATCGCGGTAAAATTACTGCCACCATAAACAACGCTAAACGCGCGCAAGAATTGATGACAGAATTTGGTTCTTTAGCTCATTACTTTTGGCGATTTGAGCCAACGCGTGATGAGACTATTGCCCCAGATTTTATGGCGACATGCAAAGAATCCATCGTTTTATCTAAAGATTTAAAAAAACGCGGCTGGAAATTTATTGGCCCCACTACTATGTACGCTTTTATGCAAGCAATGGGGATGGTGAATGATCATGCCCAAGGCTGTGCTTTAAGGTTAAAAGCGATGCAACAAAGGGCGGAGTTGGTTCGTCCCTAGACTGAAGGACTTTGCTTAAGCGGCTCTATGATAACTGGCCTGTTCATTTCCTGATTGTTAGAAATTACAACGCAGCAATATGCAATAAGGTTTCAGGATGAGATTGTACTAATTTCAACAAGGTTACTGCTTGTCTGTTGGGCGCACTGCGCCCTTGCTCCCAATTTTCTAATGTTCGCACTGATGTGTGCAGATAATTAGCAAATACCCCACGAGACATATTAAATTTTTCACGAATAGACAAAATTTCATTTGGTGAAATCATCAATTCATCGGCTATTACTACTTCGTGCGTTTTTAAGGTTAACTTCCCCTCACTATGCTCTTTTGCCTCACCAAGAGAAGCTGTTAGTTCTGCAAATAAATCACGTTTGTTCATGTTTCCACACCTGCATAAAGTCTTTCAATTGTTTCTTTTGATCACTTGTTAAATCAGATATTTCATTTTTGGCATATATGGTCAGCAAATAGAAACGATTGTATTGGTCAAAGTAGTAGTAAATCACTCATGCTCCACCGCACTTCCCCTTCCCTTTTGCCGCTACTCGAACTTTTCGTAACCCGCCAGCACCTTGTATCACATCCCCTTTCTTTGGTTCTGCCAACAATGAACATTGAAATATTTGATAATCATCGTTTGATAGATACTCAGTAGGATGCCTTTCAAAAAGACTTGATTAGACAAATATTGATTTCATAAATATAATATACGTTTAAAGCGTATAGATGACAAACAATCTTTTGCTGAGTTAATAGGACATTTCGATAACTGGAACGAGAATTCGCGTGTTCTTCAAGAAATTAAAAGCATGTGCCGTACACACTGGGATCCATTCCTGATTTCAAACAGCGTCCCGCGCGCTACTAAAGTTTTTAACCGCACAAAATGGCTTAGTTTATGTGCGCCAACCGCGTTGTTGCTAAAATGTGTTCTCTCCAACTTCCGCTCAAATGACTTCTCTGTTATTTGCCCCTAAAATTAGCTTTTTTGTGCTGAAACGTTAAATATGGTGAAGGCAGTGGCTAGCCACCAAAAATGAAAATTAAGGAATTAGAAAAGTTCTTTTTTGAATAAATAGTTATCGAGGCTGCTATCCTAATTTATCCGCGTAATATATTGATTTAAATGTGTTTTCACTGATTTTTACAATGGGGGCCTTGATGTGGGTAAAGGTTTTTATCACCCAGAATCGGAAGTTCAAGTTTGCCTCTTTCAGCTTTTTGCCGTCGGTATTTTGATATTATGCAATTGAAAAATAAATAGTTAACATATTGATAGCATTATCAAAAATGACAGCGTACATTTATGCAACAGAAGTAGGTATCCCTAGCAAGGCTAGAGTGCAATTCTGACAATTGATGGTACTTAATTACAAAAACACATAAAGGATATATGACATGAAAAAAATGATAGTCCGACTCGCGGCAGCAGTAGCTTTAGTCAGCATGACAACTTTTGCAATGGCAGCCGACTGGAACAAAGAACAGGCTACGGTTTGGTCGGTAGTTACACAATCTTGGAAAGATGAAGTTGCTAAAAATGGTAACTGGCCAACAAATTATGTTCACAAGGACGTAGTGGCTTGGGGTGAATCATGGCCTCAGCCCAGAGAAGCAGAGTCTATGGCTAAATGGTCACGATTTGGCGAAAAAACTGACACAACCCTTATATATGAATTATTTCCTGTATCTATCGTAGTGGTAGGAAGTACCGCAATTGTTAACTATAACACGGTTTCAGTAGGCAATAACTATGAGGGAAAGCGTGAGCGATCGACACAAGGCCTGATTGAAACTCTGGTATATGATGGTAAGAGCTGGAAGTTCCTGTCTTTGACTAGCTTTGAGATTAACTCTGAAAATTAGCCAACCAACGAATGCATGAAGAGCGGATTAGCCCTAAACAAATCAACGGGTTTGTCTGTCTCTTCTTTTGTTAGGAATAAATCGGATCAGATCTAAATTAATAAAATTTTTCTTCTTTTTTCCATCCGACTGGCCAGCCCCTGCTCCCTTCCTTTAGCTTTTTTCTGTAAGGTCTCCACCCCCTTCAACAAAACGTTTACTTCCGAAAACCAAACCTTTATTTGCCGATTGGCGGATATCGTCCAGTAATTGTCCTTTCACATGCTCGTTAAACAAAAATTACGGTGGGTGTTTGAGTAACCTGATTAGTCATCAAGACCCAAGCATGAATAGCGACGTAGAATTTATCAGCATACTCCTCAACCATGTGACATAGGCTTTCATATCACCAGTAAAGATCACTTGCCGGCTGTTACCCCGTCGAATAACATGTTCTGGCACGCCAACCAGTGAGACTCTTGGCTTCCTCAGCATAAGAATAACTTAGTTGATGAGATTCAATTAAGTTAAGCCTTTAATCTGGATCTGCCCCCTTTTATTAATTTATCATCCAATGCACATCACATTTACTTAGTAGAAACCGCCTTGTCTAATCCATTCCCCTGTAACCTAAAAAAACGTGCAAGGTAAACCACGCAATTAAAAGTGAGTTTGCCACCCTAATTCAACAACATTGTTGGTCTGTCGGTCAAAAGGCAAGCGCCCAGACGAGTAACTAACGAATAAACCATTGGTACCACTAAGACTGTAAGTCTTGAACTGGTAGCTATCTAAGTTGCCATTTTTTACTATTTCGGAAGGGCTGAGCTCTTTGTAATAACGATAGTTGAAGGTAAATACGATGGGTGTGCCGCTAATTTCTGTTAACGGAGCCCATAGTGAGACTTCACCTGAAAAGCGATAATAACTGGTATTATCGCCGGCCAGCGCTCGCGGTGTTTTATTATTCGGGTCAATGGTATCTACGCCCAAACGAACGGCGGGTGTCACACTTAATGCGCCTAACCAGGAGTTGTCGCCCCAGTCTTCATATTGGGCAAAAACAAAGGCACTGACTTTAGTTTGCGTCGCTTTAAATTCTTGATCGGCTTCATAACCAAGGTCGACACCGAGCTGGTAATTTTGATAAGAGTTTAAAAACTCGCTGGTACTGGCCAAATAATTGAGCCCTTTCTCATTAGCCTTACAGTTTTCTGGGGTTAATTCAGTCACTCCACCTCCACATTGAGCCGCAGCCAAACTCAAATCAGATAGAGCCTTCGCAAACTCCTCGCCGTGCTCAGGAATATCAGTGAACCAGTTGCCGTTAAGGGTAAATTTAGCCTCAATGAAGTTGTGGGGGTTTTTGGCGGCGTCTTGAGTCAGGGTGCCCGTTGCCTTAAAATCGGTGGCAATACTGCGATTCCAGCCATTTTTCGATTCGATTCTCTTCTTATTAATACTGTGGGCATACTCAAAAGTAACGGCGAGTACATTGTCGCCGTCTTCCACGTCCAATGACTTGAACTTAAGACCGATAGGAGGTGTCTCTCCAAAGGCTTTATTTAAGGCTGAGTTTAAGAATTGTGGTTGGGCAAAACCTTCCTTTAAGCCTTCTTTAAGGGCATTTTTATCTACTTTATCCCATGATGCCGATTCTGCGGCAGCCTTAACAAGAGCAGTACAACTTTCCGGCGGTAGAGCCGAAAATTTATCGCATATTGTCGCTGAATGTTGCTGCAAATTTTGCTCTAAGATGTCGCTAAAGATATTAGGTTGAGCTACTGCAGAAAAGGCGGGTACTAAAGTTAATGCGCAGATTAACTTCATGATTATGTTTCCCCAAGAAAATGATATGCCTCATCAACCGGGTCACCCAAGTCTTTTAGTAGCTTCTCAGGATCCTTTAATACTGCATATATGCTGTCTATCGCATTTTGCTGGGAAATACCCTCTTCATACTTGGCTCGGTATAAACTGGTCATTGCATCGTCGACCAATTGCGCATGTGCAAGCGCTTTATTGTTAGTCATTTCGACACTTTCACCCGAAGCAGATTTAATTAAAAACCTTGTTGACCATTCTCCAGAAGGGTGAAAAGGTGAGCTTTTTTGACCCAAATGCCATTTTTCAAAAAACCACAAACTTGTGTGCGCGCGATTGTTGTTACTCCAGCTCATTGTAATAGTCCTTTTGTTGTTATATTTAATTCACTTCCACTGTACCTCAGGGTCAGGTCTTCAACTTTGTGCAAAATACAAGACCTAACCCCTCTAACTAAAATCATACACTAACCGAGTAGAAATGGAATTACACTTGGAGTGGAATATTATCCACCAGTCAGTTTGGAATTATAAAGACAGATATGGACGCTCCCGTGATGTCAACGTATTACCTATCTCTTCATGCTGATTTTCAGCACAAATTACGTTCTTAATTAGCTTATACCGCTAGTCTGTTGTGCTATAGGTAGTCTCAACCTGCAGGGTCACAGGGTCAGGTTCGTTGAAAAATAGAAATCAGATGAGAGATTGGATCACCGTATTTTAGTGACAACTCCTTTACCCGATTAAACGCAAGGTGTTCTAATTCCGAATTACTTGCTATACCTATTCGTATCCCTATCCATAAAACGTCAACACTTGTTCAAGCAATCATCGAATTTTTAGATTTATTGATATACTAATGGCAACATATTCGACACAGCAGACATACTGTACTTACTATATGTGTTATCAGTGTTGTGGTATTAATGTTGACATCTAATTCATTACCTATTAAGTCTTTAGCCAATTATTGAATGGATTTTTTTACCTTAGGTTTAACATTAACAGGGGAATTACATGACCTCAAAGCTTCCTGATAAAAGGTCGAGCGCCCAAGATGTTCAGGCATTTATTGGTAAAGTCAAAAACACACCGCTGGCCACTGGTGTAGGCAAGGGCAGATTAATATTTGCAATGGATGCCACGGCAAGTCGTGAGCACTGCTGGGATATGGCGAGTCAACATCATGCGGCTATGTTTGTAGAGGCATATAAGGTAAGTACACTGAATGTGCAGCTTTGTTATTATCGGGGGATGGGTGACTTTACAGCGCTTCAGTGGACACGCAGCGCGGATGACATTAAACAAGCCTTACTGTCGGTGCGATGCCTAGCTGGACAAACCCAGATTGCCAAAGTACTCACGCATGCATTGTGTGAGACTCGCACCAGCAGAGTCAACGCGCTGGTATTTGTGGGTGACTGTGTTGAAGAAAACCCGGATACACTTGGCGCCTTAGCAGGGCAGTTGGGCATACTCAACCTACCTTTATTTGTTTTTCAGGAAGGAAAAAATCCAAAGGTTGGCAGTATCTTTTCACAGCTAGCGACATTGAGTGGCGGCGCACATTGCCAGTTTGACCAAGGCAGTGCTAGACAGTTAGGTCAGCTGTTAGCAGCGGTTGCGGTGTATGCGGCGGGCGGTAAACCTGCCCTAGAAAGTCATTTATTGAGTCAGGATAAGAGCGTGCGCCGGTTATTGCAGCAACTGAAATAATCATGATTAGATAGCCGCCAATAATCCAATTATTCCCACGGAAATAACCACACCGTAAATGAAAATATGATGGGCTTTGCGGCTTAACGGGTAATTCAAATAAGTGAACACACTATGTTAGTATTTGTCGCTTTAATAGCGGTTGTCATCATCGGTTATATCTCAGTGGGATATATTCAAACGCTGAAACAGGAACAAAGAAAAAAAGCCGGTGCGAAAGTCGGTGTGCTCGCGTTTATCTCGGGGCTGATCTTACTAACGGTTACTGGGAAACTTTATATTTTAGCAGCACTGGGAACAGGTTTGATTGTATTGGCTAAGCGCTTGTTTCCCTTTTTACGTTACTTTCCGCTTTTTCAAGGTCTTTTCCAGAAAGCTAAAACTAAACACAGTGCGGGTTCATCCAAGCATTCTACCGTTGAAACCAGTTTACTCAAAATGACCCTCGATCATGAAAGTGGTGAAATAGAGGGTGAATTATTGGACACGGTTAGCGAGGGTAAATATCTGTCTGAATTTGAGCTGCCAGATTTAATATCTCTGTATATCCTAGCGGGTAAGCAATATCCTGATTCTATTGAGATTTTGGCTACCTATCTTGATCGCAAATATGGTACTGACTGGCGCGAAGCTGCCAATCCAGGAAAGGGTTCTCAAAAGAACGGGCAACACTCTCACGAAAGCGATAGCATTGAGATGACTATCATTGAAGCTTATGCAGTGCTGGGTCTTGATAATAACGCAACGGAGGCAGAGATTATTGCCGCCCACCGCAAACTGATGTTGAAGCTCCACCCCGATAAGGGTGGAAGCAATTATCTGGCAACAAAAATAAACCAGGCTAAAGATTTACTCGTGAGCAGCAAGGACAAGTAAGCGTTAACCGCTCATGCTTCTACATTTGTGCTGTCTAGCACTTATTTGGACGCAGTGCTTCAATAATCAAAGGGTATTTAAGAAGTCATAGTTGACTTCCATCATCGTCATAAAAGCATCAACACTACCTCTATCATCATTGATAAAATTAAAGGTAGTACTGTAACGATTGCAATAAATTATTGTGGGCTGTAATGGTAATTTACAGCCGAACATCTTTGCTAAAAATCAATAGATAAAAGGGGGCAAGATCCGAATTAAGCAGATTGATTTTTTCATCATCCAACTGGCTGGCCCTGCTTCCCTTCCTTCCACTTTTTTTGGTGTAAGGGCTTCAATTTCTTCAACAAATCGTTCACTTCCTAAAGCCAAATCTTTATTCGCCGCTTGACGGTTCTGTTAATTTGCCTATTCGCTGTTAATTCGCGTTTATACTTAAGCGGACTTTATAAGTGATGACAACAACCAGTTGACAGTTATCGTGTATCTATGTGAATGTAATACTGAATTTGAATAAAATTCGAGTGATTTAGGTAAGGGTTTAAATCTAAAAAATAATTCATTAAAATCTAAAGGACATAAAAAATGAAAAATGTATTGGTAACATTATTACTCACCGCGTTCAGTTTTACAGCGTTTGCACAGGACAGACTCGAGATTTACCAAGACTATGATTTGGGTACAGAAATCACAGTCATGACTACGGTAAAGATTGACGCAAATATGGAAGATATTTACTTGGCTGGTTTACGCAATAGTTGGGTAAAAGCAGTGAATTTGCAAAAAGAACTAGGGACAATTAAAGATTGGAAAATATTGGCCAGTGATTTACCCCAGAGCGGCGAATTTAATATGATCTTAATGGTCATGTTTGAAAGTGCTGCGGATTTAGAGCCAAGCAAGAAAAAATATACCGCATTTATGAAAAAATGGAGTGAGGAAGCTCGCAAGCAAAGTAACCAAATATCGGCTAAATATCCTGAGGTAAGAACGCTTACCGGTGAATATAGGATGAGGGAGATAATACTTAAATAATACAAAGGGGCCAACAGGCCCTTTTTTATGGCTTATATTTATATCCTGGCTAAGTCCAATGATTCACTATCTTACCGGCACAGGATCCGAAGGTTTAGACAGTAATAACGCCTATCTCAATCTGTTTCGTGTGTTGAAAAGATAGACCTTCATATCGTTCGAGTGTCGGTAATAGCTCCTTTCTAGGAGTTCGGCCAAGCTGCATATGGCACTCAACTACACCAACCCTTGTTGTTCACATATCAAATGACTATTCTAAAAAGAAAAGTTAAGAACGTATCTGTTGATCAGTTGCAAGCTTCTCATGATAGATATTTTATAACGGTTTTAGCTGCGCTGCAGTCTTAAAATACCTTTACTACATATTTATCACACGCCTTAACCAGTCTGTCAACAATACGCTGTTCTGAGGGAATGTATGCCAAATCATATTTGGTCATTATGCGGTTAAAATGCGATATATACTGGCATCTATAGGGATGGTTTGGAGGGAGCCAGTCATTGATACCTTTCGCACCTTTTTGCCGATTTAATGACGCCTGAGCCAATATCAAATTATCAGTATCATTGGCAAACAACGCTTTTCGAGCCCTGCTCCACTTGTTGGCCCCATGACCATGGGCAAACTTAAGCGGGACAATATGATCAAGATCTAAGTCTTTAGATACAGTGAATGTGGTATTAGAATAAGGATCATACCACTGCCCTGCCAATACTTGGCATTGTTGAACTGACTTAAAAAAAACCGGCTTGGTTGATGTTTTTATCAGTAACTCATGGCGGGTATTCTGGCAGTCTTTATCGTTGTCTAACCAATGAGGCCACTCACCTCTATCGTAAAGCCGCGAATAAGGTCTGCCTTGCCCAATAGCTTCATCTGTGGCTAGGGCTATCTGCTTAGTTTTCACCTTGGGCAAACGCCCACCTGCCGCTATACAATTGGCAAGGGTATTGAATGGCTTATAATACTTAGTCCTATTGAAAGACCCACTACCTGAGTCATGACATATGCCAGATGATGACTGTTTAACCTTGGGTGGGTTGATAGGTTGTGCAGCCAACCTATCAAAAGGTATAACAAGGGCAAGAAACAACAAAAAAAGCACAGCATTAAATAATTTTACAGCTTTCATTTACAACTTATTTAGGACAATTCGCCGGCATAGTCTGCCACAACAACAAAATAAAAAGCGATTTTTTGGCGTATACTTATAGCGTTAGGCACTGCTCAACAAAGCTGTTGTAAGATACCGTTCGCAACCAAGGAATAAAATCATTGATGTTAATACTTAAAAACGCATGAAACATCAACATAAACAGAGCGGTTGCACTGCAAATTGAATGACTATCTAGTTTGAAGGCAGCTGCTATGTCGCCCTATGGTGCGCCTCCCAAAAATTGTCAATGCTATAAATACTTTTATTGCTCACGGATGATGGGTAATAGCAATTTAGCCAAGTGCTATCTTGATGATTACCATGAAAATAGTGAAAAAATATAAGTCTTTTCAAAACAAAGCGAATGCCCATCACTGACAATTAGCGCCCTTTGTTGAGACTAACCCTGCGCACTATAAAGGGTCAAAATAATGTTTTTTTGGTGCAATTACGTCTTATAACGGGTTCTCTGCACCAAAAAAAGGCATGATAAACACTTCTTAAAGTAAATTTTGACATTAGGTTTTTATGTATATATTTTGATTCATTATATGAGCCATAGAGTAGTTAAAAAGCATGAAAAAAATTATCTTAATCAGCACATTGATATTCATTTTTACGATGTTATTTCAATCACCCACTTTGGCGGCTAAAGATGGTGCGGCGAGCGAGTACACCACAAAATATCCTTATATATTTCACCTCGTCCAAAAAGAGTTATGGGAAGAAACCCTAGCGAACAATGGCACTTATTACCCACCCACTTATAGCCAAGACAAATTCACTCACGCCACGGCTAACCCAGATTTTTTATTGATTATTGGTAATCATTTTTATAAAGAAGTAGTGGGAGATTGGTTATGCCTGAGGATGTCAGTTGACACGTTACAAACCACAGGCGTAAAAACCATATTTGAAGGCACTGAGCCTGTAGGCGACAAACAGCCTGATTTCCCAGGCACCGACAGCGAGCTTTTCCCACATATTTTAGGGGGAATTAACCCATCTGCAGTGATGCAAGTACATACTGTTGCAAGGGCCACCGACGGTACATTTTTATCTGTGTCTGACATAATTGATGGTGAATGATATGCAAAATAAGAAGAGTTATTTTAACTTGTCTGCAAGTTTAAAACGCTTGTTAGCAGGAGGGTGTCTACTTTTAAGTTTTTTGGTGAGCACTGCAAGCATGGCTGGCACCACGTTGTATCACATTGTGAGCGAGCAAGAATTAGCGACCTTAACCAAAGATAATGTGTATACACCTTTGAACTTTGCTAAAGAAGGCTACATCCATTTTTCTAAATTGTCACTTATCCCTTATTACGCCAATGAGCTTTATAAGGGTGAGAGTGCCAAAACGTTATTTTTGTTGAAGGTGACCTTTAGCGATGATGACAAAAACCTAAAATGGATTGGCGATAATCCTGACTACTATATTGGATTGGATTTATCCATGGTAGAACAGAAGACGCAATTTACAAAAGACCAGAATAATCAATGGGTACTGCCCAAACAAGAGTTATAAGAGCAAGAGGGCGATTGTGCTTTGAGTAGTCTTTGAAATATTAGAATACTGTTGAAGAGAATACTCTTGAAGAATCGGTTGGTTGCGGGAGCAGGATGTGAACCTACGACCTTTCGCAGATAATAAAAACGAGCCCAAAGGCGATTAACGGTTAGTTTATTTATCTGGATTTGAATCGGTTGGTTGCGGGAGCAGGATGTGAACCTTCGACCTTTCGCGGATAATAAGAGCGAGCCGAAGGGCGATTGTGTCTTTGATGTCTTTAAAGAATCGGTTGGTTGCGGGAGCAGGATTTGAACCTACGACCCTTCGTGGATACTGAAGAGCGAGCCCGAGGGCGATTGTGTTTTGAGTAGTCTTTGAAATATTAGAATACTATTGAAGAGAATACTCTTGAATAATCGGTTGGTTGCGGGAGCAGGATGTGAACCTTCGACCTTTCGTGGATATTGAAGAGCAAGCTTGTGGGCGATTGTGCTTTGAGTAGTCTTTGAAATATTAGAATACTGTTGAAGAATCGGTTGGTTGCGGGAGCAGGATGTGAACCTACGACCTTTCGTGGGTATTGAAGAGCGAGCTCGAGGGCGATTGTGCTTTGAGTCGTATTTAAAACATTACAATACTATTGAAGATAATACTGTCGAAGAATCGGTTGGTTGCGGGAGCAGGATTTGAACCTACGACCTTCGGGTTATGAGCCCGACGAGCTACCAGACTGCTCCATCCCGCGTCCGATTCGAGTGGCAAGATAGCCGCTATAGTTCGACTACGCAAGCTAAGTTTGTTAAATAGATTTTGATTGATGATAAAAACAGCACAACTGCTAATTGTGTTGTACTTTTTACGTTACAAAATAAAAAGCCGCTCAATTAGCGAGCGGCTTTTAATTTATTTTTAGTTTGGTAAACCCCGCGTTTAAGGTTTTAGGCTTTTCATTACCCCTGATACTTCTGCATCACTAATGTGGCGTTCGTGCCACCAAAACCAAAACTGTTGGACATCACTGTGGTCAACGCGCCTTCACGAGTTTCAGTGACGACGTCCATGCCTTTTGCTAGCTCGTCTAGGTTTTCAATATTAATTGATGGGGCGATAAAATCGTTTTCCATCATCAAAATACTATAAATCGCTTCATTTACTCCAGCAGCGCCAAGGGCATGACCTGTCATGGCTTTTGTTGCGCTCAGTGGAGGCGTTGTGTCGCCAAAGACTTCACGAATTGCCCAAAGCTCTTTCACGTCACCCACAGGAGTAGAGGTGCCATGGGTATTAATGTAATCAATGGGTTTATCTAAACCTTGCATGGCTTGTTGCATACAACGAACTGCTCCTTCACCAGACGGAGCTACCATATCTGCGCCGTCTGATGTGGCACCATAACCTACAATCTCAGCATAAATTTTGGCACCGCGAGCCAATGCGTGTTCAAGCTCTTCAACCACCACCATTCCACCACCACCGGCGCCAACAAAACCATCGCGGTCTGCATCATAGGTACGAGAGGCCTTAGTTGGGTCGTCGTTGTACTTAGTTGACATAGCGCCCATAGCATCGAACTCTGCTGACAGGGTATAATGTAATTCTTCACCACCGCCTGCAAAAATAATATCTTGTTTGCCTAATTGGATTTGTTCTAACGCGTTACCAATACAGTGGGCACTGGTTGAACAGGCTGAACTAATAGAATAGTTCACACCTTTAATCTTAAAGGGTGTCGCCAAACAGGCTGATACGGTACTACCCATGCAGCGAGTCACCATGTATGGCCCAATGCGCTTGACGCCTTTTTCCCGCAAAATATCGATAGCCTCAACTTGGTTTTTAGACGATGCGCCACCGGAACCGGCAATAATACCTGTTCTTACGTTTGAAACCATGTCATCGCTCAAGCCTGAATCTTTAATCGCTTGTTGCATGGCAATATAGGCATAACCTGCTGCATCGCCCATAAAACGTAATATTTTACGATCAATGTGCTCTTTAATATCAATATTCACTTTACCCCAAACTTGGCTGCGCATACCCGCTTGTTCAAATTCTTCGGAAAAAGTAATACCCGAACGACCTTCTCTAAGAGAGGTTGTGACTTCATCTTTATTGTTACCAATACTGGATACTATGCCCAGTCCAGTTATTACTGCTCTTCTCATGATTAACCCTTCAGAAAAAATTTTGCCCATATTCTAATGAATTTACTCAGCCAACTGGTCTGCTTTGAGCGTACACGTGTTAGCTTAATTTGAAAATCAAAGCCATGCAAATGATTACTGTGATTGTTATGACATAACGCATACCTTAATCTGTATAATATTCACCGATCTTTATACATAACTATCCAGAGCTGACTTAATTTGACTATTGCCAACGCCAACATTCAATTCAATGAAAATGGCACCCCTTATGCCACACAGTTTGAAGATCTGTACTTTTCTGATGCACAAGGCATCGATGAAACAACCCATGTATTTATTAAGCATAGTAAACTGCTAGCCCGTTGGGAAAAATGGCAAGAACAGCTGTTTGTTATAGCTGAAACGGGCTTTGGTACTGGCCTAAATCTATTAGTGACTATGCTGCACTTCGAAAAATTTAGACAACAAAGCAACAGCCCATTGTTTAGATTACATTTCATTTCAATAGAAAAATTTCCTATAAGCCATAATGATTTAGCCAAAGCTCTGTCCCTTTACCCAGAGTTAAAGGCATACTCTCACGCTTTGCTCGAACAATACCCAATACCTGTAGCTGGATGTCACCGCCTGACGTTTCTTGGCGGTAAGGTTATTTTAGACTTGTGGTTAGGGGATGTGCATGACGTCTTACCTAAGATTGAAAACACACCTCAAGGCTTAATCGATACTTGGTTTCTTGATGGCTTTGCGCCCAGTAAAAATCCAGACATGTGGACCCAAGGGTTATTTGAGCACATGGCATTACTGGCTAAAGATCAATGCCACCTTGCCACATTCACCGCAGCAGGTCATGTCAAACGTGGCTTAAGAGAAGCCGGGTTTAAGGTACAGAAACAACCCGCCCATGGTCGCAAAAAAGATATGTTGGTGGGAATAATTGATAAACCAACCAATAACCCAAGTCGATTACCCTACTTTGCGCGCATACCCGCAAGCATTCAGCAAAAGCCAATTAACAAAACACCCAAGATTGCCATTATTGGGGGGGGCCTAGCAGCAGCCAATTGTGCTTATGCACTGAGTCAAAGGGGATTACAAGCCACACTTTATTGCCAAGACAATACGTTAGCCGCAGGCGCTTCAGGTAATGCCCAAGGTGGATTTTACCCTCAACTTAATGCTCAAGCAGGGCACGCCAGTCAAATCCATGCCTTGTCATTTAATTATGCGAGCAAGCTATATCGAGAGTTACTCAATCAAGGTATTCACTATAGTCATCAGTGGTGCGGGACTTTTCAGGTCGCTTTTAATGATAAGGTGGCTGCTCGTTATCGCAAATTGGTTGAAAACAAGACATGGCCAGAGGCTTTAATACATTGGATCGACGCACAACAAGCGACAAAAATCGCCAAGGTGGATTTACCCTATCCGGGTTTATATATTCCACAAGGAGGATGGATTAATCTGCCTGAGTTAGTCGCAGGGCTTGTCAAAGCAGCCGACTCAAGCGTCGTCATTAATCAACAACTAACTTCCTTGGCGCATATCAATGACGCATGGCAACTTAATTGGCAAGATGGTAGTCAATCTGATGCGGATATTGTGATCATGGCAACTGGCAGCGATAGCGCCGATTGTCAACAGATGTCCCAACTGCCATTTCGCTTGGTCAGAGGCCAGGTAGAAGCAATAAGCAGTCAACACGAGCTAGCTAATCTAGCCACAGTGTTATGCCATAAAGGATATTTAACCCCCCAATGGCAAGGCTCTCACACCATGGGGTCAACCTATGTCAAAGAGGATAGAAACTGTGATTATCGACTATCTGAACAGCACACTAACCTAACAATGCATCAGCAAGCACTAACAAAATGTGACTGGATTAATGGCATACAGCCCACAAAAAATGGCCGCGCAGCCATAAGATGCAGTACCCCAGACCATCTACCCATGGTGGGTGCGGTGCCAGATACCACTATACAATTAGAACAATATCATGACTTATATAAGGCTTTGCCTGCCAAACATTACCCAGCACCTAGTAATCACACTAACTTATTTATGTTATGTGGTTTAGGCTCAAGAGGATTAACCACTGCGCCACTTTGTGCACAGATATTAGTCAGTCAAATAGTAAACGAGCCGTTGCCGTTGTCGAGCAACTTGTTGGATGCTTTAAACCCCAATCGCTTTTTAGTCAGGGGGCTTATCCGCAGACAGGGCTGAAAAGTCTACGCAACTTGATGATAGATATTCCCTTAGCGAGACTGATCTAACCCGATTGCAATGTCTGCCATAAACGTATCACTTGTTGCTGATCATCAGTAGCGAGTTCTTGGTTACTAAAAGCAGCGGTTAAACTGGTTTCCATCAGCGCAGCTAATTGTTTAACCTGTGTCATTTGTTGCACTTGGCTTTGCCCCGCCTCAACAGCAAAGTGCCCTTGCAAATAACTGGCAATAAACAACTCTTGATCGTTGCCATGCTGCACTACTTGGTCTAAGTAACATTCAGTTTTATGAATAAAGGCAGTAAGCTCATTTTGTTGCTGCTTGGATGATGTCAAACTGTGTCCTTAATGGATAAATGTAAATTGGCTATAGGGTATAACACTTGGTCGTGATAACCGGTGATGATACTGATTAGTCCTGACAGTTGTATATCTAACTTTGTGTCACCAGAGTCAACAATCAATGGGCGTCCAGACAAATTAGACAGCTTGCTCTTGGTCGCTACCAACAAGATGTTATCTTTTCCTAGAGACGTTAAAAAATCCGCACTCAATTGCTGGTTTCCGCGGCCTATTATATGTCCTTGCCCACCAATCAAGGTCAGCACCAATTTGCAGTTTTGATGAGTCGTCAGCGCTATTAATTCACTGGCAGTCACATCACTGGCCAGCAGTTTTTTATGTTTAATCACATCAACACCCAACAAGGTGTTTTTAATGCCCAGCTCTTGCATTACAAACTCAACGGTTGAGCCTGACCCCATGACAAATAGATGCTCAGGGTTATCCTCGATGATCTCAATGATATGCGCAGCGATATCCGCCAAGACCAGTTCATCAGACTCTTTTCCACCCATCTTAACGGCTTGAATATATCTCAGTTCAGTCGGGACCTGCATTTCACCAAATTGACGGGCATTAACCTTACCGCTTCTAAACAACGCTTCATCAATATCCATGACCTCGGCATCACTGACACTGACTATTTCACCCTTTATCACTTGCTTTAATACTCTACCGGCGGCCGCTGGAGTAATAGCATAGACAGCTGAGTGAATTTTACAGCCTGCAGGTACACCTAAAACAGGTACTGAACTTCCCACTACATGACAGACATTACGAGCTGTACCATCACCACCAGCAAATAAAATCAAATCGACCTGAAGAGCAAGCAACGCTTTGGCTGTGGCTTCAGTGTCTTGGCTCTCTGTTTGTAAGTTTTCAGGTTGATAGACCAGGGTATAATGAAAGCCCATATCCTTAGCTAGAGTTTCACCCATATCGCCCGATGCAACATATAGCTGCACTTGGTCTTTTATAGATACAATATGCGCAAGGGCTAAGCGGGTTTTATCTAGGGCTTTTTTTTCTGCTCCCATAGATAAGGCTTTTTCGCGGATTTCAACACCATCGCTACCTTTTAAGGCTAAGGCCCCGCCAATGCCAGCATAAGGATTGACTAACAAACCCAACTTAAATAGTCTGTGAGGCTTAGGCTGATTCAACATCGAACATCTCCCATTGCAGGTTGTCAGTCTGATAAAACTTTTGCAACACCCCCATAAACTCTGCGGCACGAGGTGGAAAACCATACTCTAGGTACAGCATGATTTGTCGTTTCACTGCATTTTGGAAACCTTGAGTATCAGCAGCTGCCCCCTTTAAATTATCAGTACTGACTGTAAAGGGTTTGCCTGACACACAAGAGAAGGCCCACTCGATCGCCTGAGGTTTCACTTCTACCTTTTCAAATTCAAGCTGTTGTTGCATATCTCTACCATCAGGGCTATACCAATAGCCATAATCTTCTAACAAACGCCTTTGTTTACCTGCAATACACCAGTGAGCTATTTCATGTAATGCACTGGCAAAGTAGCCGTGGGCAAACACTATCTGATGGTGTTCTGAACGCTGCGCGGGGATATAGATAGGCTCATGATCTCCTTTTACCAAAACCGTATTTTCAGTCTCTGTAAATGTGGCATTAAATAACACAATAAGATCCTGATAGTTGTGCAACATTGCCCCGTCTGAAGACAGCGAGCAAAAAGTTTGTTTAAGAGGTAAGGCAGTGTTTATATTCATATGGGCGGCATTCTATACATAAAAAGCATACATAAAAAGGCTTCAGGTGCAGCCCTAGCCCAACATTAGTCGAATATTTAGCCTCGATGTTTGATTTCACCTATTGTTTTCGCTCAAAAATTACGCCAAGCTATGAACGAGTTTTTCCTAAGGAGAATATTTTGTTCAGAAAGTTTCTACTTAGCAGTGTGTTTTTTTGCGCACAAATTAGCGCCACTGAAATAAAACATACTGCCACTCCTATTATGATAGACGGTGCAGCTGAGCAGACATGGGATAATGCTCAATGGCAACCCATGGCTTACTTGATGGCCGGATCGCAACCAAAAGAAACAGACTTTTCTGGACGTTATAAGTTGTTATGGGATAACCAGTACCTGTACCTACAAGCACAGATTACTGACGATATATTGTTTGATAAAACCGCAGATCCTACCGTCAAGTATTGGGACGATGACTGTTTAGAAGTATTCGTTGACAGCGATGCATCAGGTGGAAACCATCAATATAATCACAGCGCATTTGCTTACCATATCGCCTTAGACAACCAAACCGTAGATATAGGTGATGATACAAACGCGCATTTATATAATGACCATGTAACCAGTCGTTGGCAGCGCGAGAACAAACAACCTAACACCATAACCTGGGAAGTCGCCATCAAACTGTTTCCTAATACCTATAGCGACAAGCAACCTTTAGCTCCCATAATATTAAAACACGAGCAAACGATCGGCTTTATGTTGGCCTATTGTGATAACGACGGCAGTGCCACTCGAGAGCATTTTATGGGTTCACATAAAATCGAACCGCTAAACGGTGACACTAATCGTGGTTGGATAGACGCCAGCGTGTTTGGTCAGTTTAAATTAAAAAAATGAGCCCCATCTATTTATTACGTTCTATAGAGCACCTTTTATAATGAGTGACAGCACCAAGCAAATAATCCACCATTTACATGGTATTCGCACCATGCAAGAAATTGCAGACAAAGCGGGGTTAAAACCTGCCATTAGGGCGGTGCAGGTTTGGCAATGCAAACGTTTGTTAGCCAGTCATCAGCAGATGTACCAACAAAAACGTTTTAAACCCGCGGTGGAATTTTTTATTAACGAACTCTATGGACCCAATGATTTTAGCCAGCGCGATCAAGATATCGCCCGTATTGTGCCTAAAATGTCAAAATTCCTACCTGAAAAGGCACTCCATTCATTGGCCTCGGCGTTACACTTAAATACCTTATCTTTTGAGCTAGATTTTAGCCTAGCCAAACAGTTAGTGGGCACCGAGATTAATCGTGATAGTTATGCCAAGGCTTATGTTGGTTGCGACAACCTTGCCAACAGACGACAACAAATCGATTATATCAGTACTTTGGGAAACGACTTAGCTGAAGTAGTCAAAATGAAAGGCATTTCAAGCTTATTATTTATCTCCCGTAAACCGGCAAAAATAGCAGGTGTTTTAGCTTTACATGAATTTCTAGAAAAAGGTTTTAAAGCCTTTAAAAACCTTGGCAAGGTGGAAGACTTCATTATACCTGTAGTAAATAAAGAACTTCAGATTATGCAACAACTCATCAATCCAAATTCTCCTAATCCATTGCCAGATGTATAGTTAAATTATGTCTTGGCATCTTCCTAATCCGTTTTTATGCACTTGGCAGGTCACACCTGAGCAAATTGATCATTATCAACATGCCAATAACGTGGCCTACGTCAGTCAACTAGAAGTGACTTCATGGACACACTCCAAACATTTGGGTTTGACTATTGAGCAATATCAGACTTTAGACAGTGGTATGGCGATTATTCGGCACGAAATCGATTATTTAGCCGCAGCCCATGTCAATGATTTGATTGATTGTGCCACTTGGATAGTACGCTGTGACAATAAGCTAAAGCTGGCGCGGCAATTTCAGTTTATTCGCCGCAGCGATCAGCTCACGCTGTTAACCGCACGCACCGAGTTTGTGTGCATAGCTCTTTCAACGGGTAAACCAAAACGTATGCCAAAAGAGTTTGCCGATGTTTATGGGCCCGCCACACTAGCCTTGCCTTATCAAAATTCAATGTCACTAAAAGAAGCTAAATGAACAAGTGGAACCACCTATTACTGTTATTGCTTGGCGTTTCTGTAGCGTTTAATGTTTATTTATTATCTACCACACCCCAGCAAAATGAATTCGCCCAGTCAGATGACAAGCATGCCAAGGTCAAACACACTTCGTCATCTGAACCATTATTAAACTTTAAATTCACCGATCAATCGGCCAATGCAACAAGCCTAGCACCACAAGCGATACACACAAATAATCCAACACCTAACACTCCATCAAATCAGCCTATGAGTAACAGAATCGAGCTACTGGAACAGGCAAATTTATGGTTACAACAGAGCAATTTCTTAAAGCTAGGCACATTTTTGCAAGGTTATTTGAAACAATACCCACAAGACATGGACTTTTTATTGTTAGAAGCAAAATTGAAGGTGGTAACCACTTTGTTAAGTGATGCCATCGCTCATTATTACGACTTGTTAAGAAATCCTATGACAGCCGCACAGCAAAGTGAGATTGAACAACAAATCGAACAGCTAAGCCAAAATACCATTAAGCAGTTAAAAATTAACGAGTCGTGGGATATCTTAGCGGTGTTTGTGGAGCCGCTGTTACAACTTGAGCCGAGTAACAGGCTGTATATTTTGTCCCTTGCTATGGCCTATGCCGAACTTTTTCAAGCAGGCTTGATGGAAAATGTGCTCGCTTCACTAGACTTTGACGACCCTGACGCACAAAGCATTAGAAACATCATAGTGGCGCAACAAATTACACCCGCCAATGATGAGGTTGATGACCAAGATACAGACGAAAAAACCGCCAACCTAGGGCGACCTATCCCACTCAAACAATTCGGTGATCAATATGTGGTTGTGGCTAAACTCAGCAGCAACCCAGTGGCACTATTAATTGATACTGGTGCGTCTGTCACCGCTATCTCAAAACAATATTTTGATAATTTAAGCAACAGATACAAAACCAATTACATAGGGCGTTTTAGTATTGGTACGGCAGGTGGCAGTATCATGGCGAGTATGTATCAATTTAAAGCATTAACCATTAACCATGTCACAGTCCAAAACTTACCTGTGGTGATATTACCCATGCAAAGCATTGAAAATGCCGATGGTCTATTAGGTATGAATTTTCTACGGGAATTTGATTTCAAAATAGACCAACGTCAGGCAGTCATGTTTATCAAAAAAATATAGTCTAAATTTGAATGCTGTGATTACCGAAGTATTTTGTCGATCAAATTACTGAATGACTTAGTCGTGAACAAACTAGCAAAGAGTGCTTATTTCTCCATTATGACTATAACCTAACTGATAAAATCACCTAAATAGCCAGCGGTCTCAGCTATTTAGGCTATTGATGCTTTGTGCCATGAGTAACCAGTCATGACTTGTTCGCCGAGTTAGCGATTATAACAGTTAGGTGACGGTCGATACAATTGACCGATTGAACTCACAGCGATAACCGGCCCGTGGGCCGCTCTCCTCCACGAATAAAACGCGGCGTTGACGGAGAATATCAATGTTAGCAGTACCATAAGTATATTGGAAACCGAACAGCGCCCCCATGCTATTACCGCAGACCATATCAATTGTAATGGCTAGTTCATGAAAAGCTTTCAACACACCAACATGGGCAAAACCTCTAGCAGCACCTCCTAATACTAGGCTGATAGCTCTGTCGGTTATGAATTGTACCAGTCGTTCGACATCGCTTTGGCACTTGGTTCGCAGTGGATATATCCGTTCCAGTTCGAAAGTCCCATTCCAATTGGCATTGACATGACGTTTATAGGTGCCCAAGGGTGAAGTAATACCTGACTTTTTTTCACAATTGCTGAGCCAAATGCTTCTACTGAATGCTCACACACTTTATCACGCTAAGGTCAGTGTCCGGACTGGCGACAAAATTAAGTGATCGGCTTGACGTATTGTTAATTTAGACCAAGGCGTTGTATTGAAGGGCGTTTCGAAGAGTAAATAATCATAATTTCATTCCAAATTACTTAGCCTTTTATTTGACTGAGCTGAAACTCCTTTTACGAAATGGAATAGTTCCCCTTGAGCAGGTGTAAAATGATGTGCGACCAGTTTTGGCAAACACCTCAGTCATTCCAATACAAATTTCAGCAGTTTCACCCCCCATCCAGCGATATGATTGCGGTGGTTGCTGCGCCAATTTTAGTGGTCGATTAGTAGATTGATTACTATGTTCAAAAATGGTTTTGGCAACTGTCCGATTGAGCTTAACGGGATAGTGTATAAGTAAGGCCTCAAACTGCTGGTGTGTTAGGAAAGCAACACTAGTATCGCGCATGGCTACCACATCTGCGGCTCGTGGTTGCTGTGAAATAAGCCCCACCTCCCCGCACTGAGGAGCCAAGACCAGTTTCACTTAAACGCTGGTAGTTTCCATTAGGCATGCGTCGACTGGCTAAAAGTATGCCACTGACCACCAACAACAAATCTGACTTGTCGACCTGTGAGAGAAGTTGTTGTCAACTTTGAACTACGGAAAATTTCATAGTATCAACGAACTTAGTTAATAGCTTGCTGTCAAGCTCTCCAAAAATATGATTTTCTTCAAAGCACGTCGAAGTTGAATATCACTACCCTCTGGTAAAGACTGAGTGTCCGTAGGACTATCCATTAGAGTATCTCTTTATTCCTCAAACCGGCAATGAACAAAATACTCACCACTGTGAAGACGAACATTACTGTCATCTTTTACAAAGCGTTTAAGCATCTTATCTCTGCCCGCTATAGACTCTAGTTCACAATTATGTGGTGCAAGAAACGCGGCCATTTTATCAGAGTCAATATCCCAGTTGATGGGTTCACTGATAAACCTCAAGTAATGGTACAAAAGACTCGGAATGGTATTTTTCGGACTTTTTCTCGGCTCAAGTGTTGAGAACAGAAACTCAGTGCCCGGGCCCGTGAGGTTTTGGATCGACGTAAACAGGTGATTCACATCTTTAACATCGAGGTACATCAGCACGCCTTCACAAATAAACAGAGTGCGTCTTGTCGGTTCGAAACCTGTGAACTCTCCTAACCTGCTCTGCAAATCCTGAGTGCTGAAATCAACACTTAAAAAGTGCATGTTAGGCCCTTGAGCATTGCTTTTATTGAGGGCCGCAGGCTTCAATTTCTGAGTGGCGGGGTGATCAATTTCAATGAAATTAACCTCACTATATTGCCGATGAAGACGCCAACTAAGTGTGTCGAAACCGGCTCCCAGCATCACAACCTGGGTAACGCCATCATCAATGGCTTTAAGAGCCAGTTCTTCAACATGGCGTTTACGCAATATGTAGTGCAAGGTAATGCCAGGCAGCAATAAGGTTTCTCTGAATTTGACAGACCATCGAAACCACGGACCATCCAATTCCTTTAACAGTGAACGTCCTTTTTCGTTGTCCTGAAGGATTTGCTTACCCACACTGACTGCTTCATCATCCACAAGATAATGATAAGGAGAAGACTTAGCTATATGCAAGATACCCTGTAAAACAGTAAACGCGGTCGAACTTGCTTGATCATCTTTCATTATTTTTATTCGCCATAAAAAACTATACTTTTATCGGTCATCTCGATTTTTTGCTCAAGTTGCTGTTTTTGCAAAAAGTTTTGAGCCTCTTCCTGCGCAACGCTAGCCATAAAAGAAAACTCTTCGACGGTAACTTTTGAAACCCTTTGATTGTGAACTTTTGCTGATGGTATCGCGTCCTTTTTAATCGCAGCAAGAAAAAAATTCAAACGCTGCGACACTGACCCATGAGCGTAAACATAAGCCCGGTCGTCAATATGCCGTATACGTTGACTTAGAATCGATAGAAGACTTCTTAAATATTCAGGGTCTTCGTGCGCTTTTTGCCAAAATACTTTACGGCTCAGCACGATCAACTCAGTATTACTGATGGCGGTAGTATCGGCAGAGCGTGGCTGTTCATCAATTATGGACAGTTCGCCAAACAAATCGCCACAACCCAATGTGGCCAGATTAAGAGAATTGCCAGATTCATGTCCCTTACGAGAAATATTAACCGTTCCCCGACTGATAAGGTAGGCTTCGTCGCCCTGTTCTCCTTCACTAAAAATCAGTGAACCGGCACTGTAAATGAGATATTGAAAACAGCCAGTAAAGTTTTCAAGTAACTCGCTCTGCCCTTCCAAACCGCTAAAAGCCCACTTATATACCCGGGCCGAATCACTTGCCATCGGCACTATATATTCGCCGGCGGGCTCGTACCAAACCTTTTCTTCCAGCGCCACAAACCCCAAGCGCTTATATATTGAGAAAGACTTGATACTCGCCGTCACAATGACATGGCTACCCTGCCAAGAATGGGCGACATCACAAGCCAGTTTAAATAAAACCCGAAACACATCACGACGATTACGCCATTGCTCAGCAATGGCCAGCATACCAGCATTAACGAAAATGGGAGCAGGCTGTTCCTTATTTTTGCTCGTATTAGCTACACTTTGACGATAACCTGAAAAATCATAGGCTTCGTCGGCAGGTAACAAAATCTCGCTATCCAAATTGACCCGAATAGTCCCCACTGGTATGTGACCTTCATAGGCGATAATATTGGCAACCTTGGGCATGGCATCAAACTGATCAATGATCAAGTTCCCTTTTATGTCCTTAAAACAACCTTCTGTTTCGACATAAACCTGATACCTAAGCCGGTAAACATCATTCAGTTCTTTGGCCGTTGTAGCCACTTTAATTCTAATTGCCATTGCATTTTTTCTTCTTGTTAGGTTGAATGGATTTACACTAGGCCAAGGACTTTGAATATAACCCGTACAATTTTATGCAACTTTGTGAGCAAACTGGAAGCAAATTTTTAGAAACATTGTATGCGGGTGACTATTATTAATCATGGTTCGCTTAAAGAAATGGGTTGGAAAGAACTTATATTTAGACTTAAAAAATTAGATTGGCGCATTTTTAGTTTTATGGTTTATATATTTTGGCAACATGGATTGGTATTGAAAACACGAGGGGATTTTTGGGACCATTTATTTAAATTAGCCCGAAAAAACCAATCGCTATGTTACCTTTTTTATCAAACTGTGCCTTTTTTGATGATTTAGATGAACAACGTCAGGTGATCCGTAAAAATCTACAATCACATGCAAGAATCATTTAATGTGGGTTTAATTAAAAACGTTGAACATTTTAATTAACTCTTTTGTATTTATTCAAAACACCATTGAATTATGAAGTTATACGATGATAAAGGAAATTTAATAAGCCCATGACAGCTGAAAAAACACGTTATATAGAAGCGGATATTGATTATCGCGATGACAGTTTATCAAAACAGTTAGATATAAAGCAGCGTCAGCTGGAAGAAGATACCGCTCAACATTTTGAAGATTGTCATCAAGATTATTTGTTTGCCTGGTGTAATCAAGATAATTTAGCCTTTCATTACGGCTACTGGGATTCGGATAAGCCCTATCAGCAACATCAAGCCCTGATGAATAAAAATCAATTATTATATGACAAAGTGGCAATCACCCCACAAGACCGAGTTTTGGATGCCGGTTGCGGCATTGGGGGTAGTTCTATTTGGATGGCGAAGCAATTTAAAAATCAGGCGGTAGGCATTACCATTAGTGCCAAGCAGGTAGCCTATGCCAAAAAACAAGCAAAGCGCAAGGGTGTGGCGGATTTAACGGATTTTGAGGTGGCCAATTATTGTGACATGCCCTTTGAAGACGAAAGTTTTGATGTGGTTTGGGCCGCTGAGAGTGTTTGCCATACCACCCGTAAAGGCGATTTTTTAAAAGAGGCTTATCGCGTTTTGAAAAAGGGTGGACGCCTAGTATATTGTGATGCGTTCATGATGCAAAAAGGGTTTAGCGACAGCGAATGGCAAACCATGATGCAATTTTTTAATGGCTGGGCAGTGCCAAATTTATGTTATTGCGATCATTTTGAGCTGTTGTTACAAGGTAGTGGTTTTAAAGAAATTGAATTGGATTATATTCATGAGCAAACCATTCAATCAGCCGAATATATGCATCAAATGGCGAATCGCTTACATCCAATCCAAAAAATCAGTCAATGGCTAGGTTTGCGTTCTAAAGCACAAACCGCTAATTTTTATGCTGGTATCGCGCAATATGATATGTTCCGTCAGCGCTTTGCAGAATACTGTGTGTTTACGGCGATTAAATAATGCATAAATTCGATAGTAGTCAAGATTATCATCAGGGCATAGCGCACAAACAAGACTCTTCCAGTCAACAACGGCTATTAGGCGATACCGTACATTATTATGACACCTGTCATAACGACTATTTGTTTGCTTGGTGTAATCGAGATAATCTGGCCTTGCACTACGGTTACTGGGACAGCAAAGACCCTTATCAACACCATCAGGCTTTATTAAATACCAATAAAGCGCTCTATCAGTTTGCCAATATTCAGGCTCCTTGTCGTATATTGGATGCTGGCTGTGGTTTAGGTGGCAGTAGCTTATGGCTTGCCGCACAGGGTAATCAGGTAAAGGGGATCAGTATCAGTCCCAAACAAGTTGCCTTTGCCAATAAAGTCGCCAAAAAAAGAAAACTAACTGATTCAGTTCAATTTGAAGTGGCGAATTTTTGTCAAACACCCTATGCCGATGGCTCTTTTGATGTAATCTGGGCATTAGAGAGTGCTTGTTATGCATTAGATAAATCGTTGTTTTTAAAAGAAGCTTATCGGTTGTTAAGTAAAGGTGGTCAACTCATTATGTGCGATGCCTTTTTGCTCAAAAGCAATTTTACTAATGAGCAATGGCACACTGTCAGTAGCTTCTTAAAGGGCTGGGTAGTGCCTAATTTAGCCAAGCGCGAAGATTTTCAACAGATGATTAATGAGGCAGGGTTCGAACACACAGCCATTGAAGACATTACGCCACAGATATTGCCTTCTTCGACCCATATGCGTGACGTCGCTCAACGACTAAAACCAATACAAAAAATCAGCCGATGGTTAAAATTACGCTCCCAAACCCACACTGATAACTTTAATGTTGGTTTTGCCCAATATGACTTTTTTCATGGTGGCCTAGCAGAATATTGTATTTTTCGGGCGACAAAATGAACAAAGCGGGGGGGGGGAATTACTCTTTTGTTTGTCGAGCCTTATGTGGGGAGGTGCTGTGTGGGCTGATGGTGTATTGAAGGTTGACGCTGCCTATTATCAGCATGACAACTCCTATGAGAACGCTCCCATTTCGCTTGAAGCGCGCTTACACTATGAGCAAAATTGGCAACTGTCAGACAACACCGCTTTATTATTTAAACCACGACTGGGTTTTGACAAAGGTAATTTGTATGCAGACAAAGCGACATTGCATGAAAAGAATCGGACTCGTTCAAATTTTGCGGTTGAGGAATTGACGTTAACCCATTACATCGACAACTTTGAGCTCAGTGTTGGCAAACAAGTGTTTAGTTGGGGGCTGGGCGATATGTATAATCCCAGTGATCATCTCAATCCCGTTGACACCCTCGATCCGTTGGATAACCGAAAATTAGGACAATGGAGTGCCTCATTATTATATTTAGGGGCCAGCAGTAATCTCAATCTCATTTTTATACCCCGGCGCTCTGCCAGTCGTTTACCGGAGCAAAATAATCGTTGGTTTCGCAGCCTTAAGGCCATTCAAACTGCGGCGGCAGAGCAATTGGGTATTATCCCTGATATCAATCTGTCACGACAAATAGATCATCATCACACCACTACAGGTGTGCAGGTAACCTCTGGTCAATGGCTGCCAGGCTGGGATATTGAGTTGAGCTATTTACATTCTCAAGATCCAGTAGGGGTGTATTTGCCTGAAGTGATAGCACAACCCAGCGCCACACAGCTTGATCTGGTCAGGGTGTTTCCGCAATTTGGTGAGGCCAGTGTAGGGATATCGACGGCGCTGGGCGAATATACATTTCATGGGATCACCAGTTATCGTAATACCAAAAATAACCTACAAGATGATGATTATTTCACCTTTTTACTCGGCGCAAGACGTACTTTTTATATCTCCGATTTTGAGCTACCTACTTCTTATATATCAGAGCTGCTTCAAAACGTTGAAGAAGTCACCTTGGCAGTAGAATATGTAAAAGAAAAAATAAGTCACCACCGTGATCCCAATAGCCCTTATGTCAATTCAGGTTTTGGGCGCACACTGCCCAATTCGTTGCTGATAAATGTAGAAGTGAAATTTTCTGAAGATACTCTAATGAAGTTAGGCTTGGTGAAAAATTTTGATCAACAAGATCGCTTTGTTTCAATCGAACTGGGTCATCAACTGAACGATGATTTTAAAATCACTATTGGGCTGGATTTATTAAGCGGAGAGCCTGATTCGCTGTTTGGACAATGGTCGAGCAACGATCGTTTATTTCTCAGCACCCGCTACCATTTTTGAGGTTATATTGATGTTTAACAAACCATTTATCGCGCTTTTATGTCTGTCCTTAAACTTGTCTATGCTTAGCTTGTCAGCATGGGCTCAAACGGGTTTAGAATTAATGCAGCAATATCAACGATTGCATGAGGTTGATAGCCAATATACTCGTTCCAGTATGACCTTGGTGAATAAAAAAGGGCGTGAACGGGTACGTACTATGCAAACCTATGAAAAAAAGTCAGCCAATGGCGAAAATCGTTCCTTATTAAAGTTTTTATCACCTAAAAAGATTGCCAATGTAGGTTTACTGACATGGCAACACGATGGCGACACAGATGATGATCAATGGTTATATTTACCCGCCTCTAAACGGGTTAAACGCATTGCCAGTGCGGGTAAAAAAAATCCATTTATGGGCAGTGATTTAAGTTTTGAGGATATGCAAAGTGAAGACTTGCAAGCGCATACTTACAAGATCACGGGTGAAGAAGTTATCAATGACCAAACTTGCTGGAAAATAGAAGCCTTGCCAGCGACTCAAAAAGAATCCCGCGCCAGTGCTTACGGTAAACGCATTATTTGGTTGCGTAAAGACATCACTTACCCGGTAAAAATGACATTTTATAATCGCCGCGATGCGTTGATAAAACAAGCCACTTATGAAGAGCTAAAACAGGTTAAAGGCTCTGCATGGCGTCATGATAAATCAGTGATGAGCACGTTGAAAAAAAGCACCTCAACAGTGGTATTAATTGAAAAGCGCGAGATTGGTTTAACGATTGACGAAAATCAATTTAATCAACAAGTGCTTAAACGCCCACCTGTAGTGCATAACTTATAGTGAATAAACTGTGGTCGACAAAAAAGGATAAGTTTAGCGCATGAATACCATAATGCTTTGGATCACCAGAAACTCCTTTGCCTCAGTAATATTGGTTATGTTATTGACTGCAATTGCTGCTACTCAATTACCTGCCCTAAAATTAGACACGTCAGCAAATGGTTTGCTTATTCAAGGCGCACCAGACACCCTGTTTTATGAGGATGTGAAACAAACTTTTGGCGATGATGATAATGTTTCTGTTATTTTTAGAGCCTCTGATATTTTCCAACAAGCGATATTACAAAGTATTGAAGACCTCAGCTATGATCTGCAAGCCTTGAATGGAGTTACTCGTATTGTCAGCCTAACCACAGTGAATAACCTCACAACTGACGAAGCTGGCTTTTTAAATACCGACACCTTACTGCCTTACGTGCCTGAAACAGCACAAGAATTAGCACAAGTACGGCACAATACCCTTAGCAATGAATTGATCCACGGTGAAGTTATCAATGCTGCAGGCACCGTTGCAGCGATCCAATTGTCGATTAAAGATAATTCTCAAGACCCTTTATTTTCAAAAAATTTAGCTGTGCAAATAGAACGGCTATTAACCGAACAACGTGAAAAATTAGGACCAGATATCAGGTTGTATCAAATTGGCTATATCACTATCGGCAATTCGATGATGGATAATATTTTTCAGGATTTATTGCTGATCACGCCTTTATCTTTACTGGTCATATTGATTGTTTTATTTTATTTTTTCCGCAATATCACTACCGTTATTTTACCTCTAGTCACTGGATTATTGAGCGTGGTAGTCAGCCTAGGAATGATGTCAGTTTTAGGTTACGCGATTAATCCTATTTCGTTGATTGTGCCTTCGCTGTTATTGATCATTGGTTCGACTGAAGATATTCACATACTGGCAGAATATGAACAAGGTATTCGAGATCTTCAAGATAAAGTTGCCGCGCTAAAACATATGGCTTTGCGGTCTGGTTTAGTGATTTTTTTAACCACCCTGACAACCTTTGCAGGGTTTATCACCCTCAGTTCAAATGCTATCTCGATTATCAGTGAATTTGGCATTGCCGCCGGGTTGGGCATTGTGGCTAATTTTATCATCACTATTTTGATTGCCCCACCATTGCTGGCCTTTTTATCTGTACCAAAAAGCTTTGAGCAACCAGATAAACCTTTTTTGGTCCCGCTAGCCGATCACTTCATCACTCTTTCGACCAAACACCGAAAAAAAATATTGGCGGCTTGTTTATTGTTTATCACCGCATCAGGATTGTCTGCTTTGAATTTACAGATCGATTCTAATTATTTACATTTTTTTCGCGATGACTCGCCAGTGCGGCAATTGGTGAATGAAGCCAATGAAGACCTGTCTGGTGCAAACGCCTTTTATATTATCGTGGACACCCAAGATAAAGGCGGTTTACAGCAGCCAGATAATTTGGCTGCCATTGCCAAATTAACCGATTACTTAGACAAACGTTATGCCACAGTGGTCAGTTATGACCGATTTATCCGCAAAACCCATAAAGAAATGAATGGTGGTTCAAATGAATACTTTGTAGTGCCAGATGATCCAGATTTGATCGCTCAGTATACCTTACTAATGGAGCCTGAAACGTTAGGGCGTTTTGCCGATTTTGATTTCCAAAAAGCCGCTATTTTGGTCCGATTAAACTTTCTCGGCAGTTCAGAGCTCAATAAAGATGTTGCCCAAATTGAGGCATTTGTTGAACAGGAATTACCCCGAAGTTTGGTTGTCACCGTCACCGGTGGCTCGGTATTAATCGCCCAAACTTCAGATCAAATCAGCCGGGAGATTTTAATTAATTTAGCGTTAATGCTAACCGTGATTTTTTTCGTCATTTGTGGTTTGTTCGTATCTGTCAAAGCGGGTTTATTGGCGATGGTTCCAAATTGTCTGCCACTCATAGGTGCGTTTGGTGCCATGGGCTTGTTAGGCATTCCACTGAGTACGGGCACATTCCCCGTGGTGATCATTGCATTGGGTATTGCTGTGGACGATACCATCCACTTTATGGTGCGTTTTTCTAAAGAAATGCAAAATACCACCAATAACGAAGTCGCCATAGCGCAGACCATTCGTCATGAATTAAAACCCGTGTTGGGCACCAGTTTAGCGTTAATTATAGGTTTTCTGGTATTGACCTTTGCCGAATTTCGCTCGATTGCCGAATTTGGTCTTTTATCCGCGATCACCATCAGTTTGGCACTGCTAGCGGATTTACTCATCACTCCTGCACTGCTAGTCAGCGTGCCATTGATCACTTACTGGGATTTATTAAGCTTATCTATGAGTAAACATGTCATTGATAACAGTCCCTTATTTGAAGATTTAACCAAAGGCGAAATTAAACGTTTTGCCTTATTGGGTCACATCGAAAACGCAAAAACCGGCGAGATGATTATTCACCAAGGAGAAGCCGGTAACTCAATGCTGTTGCTACTTAAAGGTGAATTAAATATTTTGGTCAAAAACGATCACGGTACCAATACCAAGATAGCAGCAGTTGCACCCGGTGAAATAATTGGTGAAATGTCTTTATTATCTGATGAATCCCGCTCTGCCAGTGTGCAGGTAGAGCACAATGCCCAGTTGCTCAAAATTGATGCACATGTGCTGGACAAAGTTGATCGCAGCTACCCGCGTCTGGCAATAAAAATCCGTAAAAATATCGCCAAAATTTTGGTGAGACGGCTTAAAACGTCCACACAAAATTATATTGGCGTCTTGGATTAGTGCTACGGTATTACCCATCCCATACGCAGGTTAAAGGGCACCATGCCGGTGATTATTATCTGGTTGTCTGTACTCTTTACTGCCTCACTTGCGTGCTTGTCAGCAGCGCTAACAGCTTAGTTAATTTTGAGATTATATGGGCCGTGTTTGGCTGGTTTAGCCTTGCCATCATGCTTAGAGGCGAATCTTTGTTGGTGCGTTTACAGGTGCTTGTTGCCATTATGTTTGCCACGGCTGGCGAGTTTTATGCGTCGGTGTATATGGGTGGCTATATCTACCACCATGGCGGCGTACCAGCCTATGTGCCTGCCGGCCATGGCATGGTTTATTTATCTGCTATTGCACTGGGACGCTCAGCGCTGTTACAAAATAATGCTCGGGCCATTACTGTCATTGTTGTTATCATTGGAAGTATCTGGTCATTATGGGGTTTAAGTGCATCAGATCATCAAACTGATATCACGGGCGCATTATTGTTCTGTATATTTTTGCTCTGTCTATTATATGGTCGAAATCCGATGGTTTATCTTGGGGCGTTTTTTGTCACCAGTTATCTAGAAATTATCGGTACAAGTACAGGTGTATGGTATTGGGTGGTTATCGATCCTGCCTCTGGTTTGCCCCAAGGCAACCCCCCTAGTGGTGTCGCGGCTTATTATTGTATGGTTGACGCCGTTGCCATCGCTATTGCCTCTAAATTATTGAAACTGATTAAAAATGTCAAATTCATGTTTGACGCCGTATAGTGTGCAGTAGGTTCCCCCTTACAAACCGACTTTCGCTAAATCCTGGTCAAACTGTACCAATAGTTTTGTTGCGATATTCTGTAAAGCTAGGCGATAAATGGACTCCGGAAAAACAACAATGGCCTGCCTTGCACGTTTAATTTGTACTTCAATTTGGGCACGGGTATACGCTAATGCATCAGTTTGAATACAGATTTGACAGATCAACTTAGCTGACTCAATAGAGTGCGCGGAAACAGGTTGTTTAGCAATCACCGCATAAATTAATTGCCTTAGTGCAGGGGTAGCTTGCTGTAACCCTCTAATCATGACAAAGGATAAATTAAATTGTTTATGTTGACCGGCTTCGTTACCTCTAATACAACATAAAGTCTCTTCGATAGTCTGCACAGCCATTCCAAGATGCAAACCATAATCACATAAAGCCTGATTATCTGCTTTTGTGCAATTCCCCAATACGCCAACCACTTGAGTAACACTGGTATAATAGAGGCATGATTTTCGTTTTAATCCTTGAAAATACATCTGTTCTAATGCGATAGAGTCATCAGTATGAAAAATCTGCTGGATTTGTCCTTCAATGTATTGATTAATGGCATTGCATAAATGGGACACCACCTTTAATTCACCTAATTTAGACATTAAGTAAAATGCTCTTGAATAGAAGAAATCACCCACTAAAATACGAGAATTCGTGCCTTTTAGCCCTTGGTTTAATACTTCATCTTGACACCGTATTTTTTGTTCCATAGTGTCATTATGTAACTGTGTCGCTGAAAAAACATACTCTAAAATGACACCTGTTTGAAGATGTGATTGCCCTTGGTAATTTATCATCTTAAGTGATAACAGCAGAATGTCGAGATGAAGGCGAGGCTCTTGATGCTCGGTAAAATAAACTGCGACCTGACGTAAATATTCAGCGTTAGTTTGCATATCATGGATAATTAAGGAATCAATATTAGCGATATCCTGTTCAATCATTGTTTTACCTCTAATACATCAGGAAAAGAGTCGTTCAAGTTTTTATACAAAGTTGTCGTTTACCAATAATATGATGATTTGAAAGAGTAGAGAGCCAGTGACACTTTCTGAGTTATAAATCGGGTATAAGTAAAACAGAACATTATTTTTTATAAGATACCAATACACGATACCTCATTTTTTCCGTACTTACCCCTTTTGTATCTTTGAGGGAGTGAAAATTGGCTATTTTTCGTTTATTAATCAACTGTTTCCACATAATTTAGAATTCAAAATAAGCGCTTCCCGCTATTATGTAAACCAGTCTTGAATATTACTTTTGTCTATGACGATGAAATGCTTTTATTCCAACAGACTTATCTGAGGCGGCGCTCTAATTTGTGGGGGCGATAACACGATGACTTCGTCATTTTTTGTATTCAGGTGACCGTGTATCTTTTGGATCACCAATGGATGTTCATTATACACATCCCTTTGTCTAGCACCTGCGGGGTAGCATGCGCTGTGTAAATCGGCTTTCATACGGATTTGTCGATGCTCTCTATAATTTTAACCGCACCATTGCATTATTTACAGGCTTCTATTTCTATTCCAAAAAACCGTTTAAGTCTTTGCGCCTAGGTCATCAACTGGGGCTTTTGTGTCAGTGTTATTTCCTGCCCTGTCGGCAATGATTGTTTAGCTTTATTTCGTTTTGCTGGTGTTATTATCACGCAATGTCGACTGTTTGGTGCAGGTCGCCCCGCGAATGGCCGTCCCGCACAAACATCATGACCAATTCATTGGAAATGTACTTGGACAATTAAGATTGTTCGTAGGATGAAAAACAGGGGTGTTTCTCATCTAAACGCGTCAGATTAATTCTAGGTTTGGGTATAAGCGCCGCTAAATGGTCAATAAAATTTAGAGGCTCAAAGATTACATGACTGCGCCAGTCACCGGTGATGCCGTCACAGCAGGGTGTTTTGAGTGGGTAACGCACCTTACCGTGAGTCGTTATTACCAACTTTTTCTGAAACCCCAGAGTGAGGCTCTCTTTAAATTAAGTATCGGTAAAGCATTTTGAGTTTACACCTATCCTGTGCGCTGCTTAAGACACCTACATGGAGACTAGATCCTGCCACATTTGAGGCTCAGCATGCCGCAAAACCTTGCTCTGTCATAGTTGCAATATTTTGTAAGATAAAGACTTTTCGTCCTTGCTGTTTGCCTATAGTGATGAGGTAAGTAATGGAATACCCGTGAATTTGTAACATCGGACGTCTTCCAGCCCATCCAATGCCAAGTAGTCGTTGTTATCATCCCTCACTAATGATATTGAATATCCGTCACAGCTAACTTTAAAATTACTGTAACAACGTGAATATGGAGATAAACGGTGGGGGTAGCCATGGCGACTCCCACCCTACAATGATCATTTTTGATTAAACAACCCGATAGCGAGTTAGAGCAAATGAGAAGTAGAGAATACTTGAAAACATGATGACGTAGGGTAAGCCGTCTGCTCCTAGGATATCCATACAGAAACCTATTAATAAGATACCTGCGGTGCCACCTAAACCTTCCATGACCGAGTAACCGGCATTGGCACCTATTAAGTCTTCACCTTCGAACTGTTCACCCACTATGGTTAATGCCAAGCTGTAGATGGAACCAACCACACCGCCCCAAATAAAGACTAGGATCCAGGCTTGATAGTTGACGTATATCGCTATAGGTAGGTAAACCGCACAAACCATGCATAAGAAAGTACAAATAACTATCATGTAGCGTCTATCGAAGCGGTCTGAGATCCAACCTATTGGGATCTCTAGCATAATCGCACCAACGTTAAAAAAAGTAAATAACAGAGCTGCATCGGTTAACGAGAGCCCATTTCGTAAGCCATATAATGTAATAAAGGCCGACACACCAAACATGGATACACCCGCTAATGCGAGTGAAAACATTGGGCCTTTACATTCCATAATGCTTTTCCAAATACCGGCACTCTTAGTGAATGAAAAGGAAGGGATCGTTTTCATTGCCACTAGCACTGGAATGGTTGCTAATAGATTGATACCAACAGAGACAAGAAACTCAAGCTGGTTGATTGTGATATCACCATTATGTCCCATCATCAGAGCGATTGGTTTCCACATAAATGCGAGTGCTGTGAGCCAGTATTCTGGGGCACTTTCCATCACACTCAAAACCACCGGACCAAATGCTAAACCAATCGACATTGCTGTGCTGTAGATCGCCATCCAAAGACCCATATTTTTCTTGAATGGAATGGCATTGATCCAAGTTTGAGTCAGTAGCAAGAAGATAAAACAACCGGCGGCATGGATAAAAATGGCGGTACTCCAAAGCATTAAGCTACCACTAAATGCCATGAAAAGAACCGGTGGAATACGAATTATGGTGGTTAACACCATACCCATTTGCATACCAAAGCGACGTAGCATAAAAGCTAAACCAAAACAGATAACAATCGAAGCTATAGTTTCTAACGACATTATTATGCCGATCATCGAGGTGTTTACACTATTATTTTCCAGCGCAACAGGAAATAATATTGCAGTCATACCCATTGCGGTAGAAATTAAGAACGTCGCGATCAAGTTCGACCAAATGCCAAATAATGATGAATGTTGACTTTTATCTTTGTTAATTTTCATCTTTGTCTTCTGTCGTTTGTTGAATTTTGAAGTCTTCTAACAAATTGATCCGTCGATCATTAATCACACGTGAAAAATTACGCATAAACCAAACGATAGATCCAACCAAAAATGCCATAAAAAAACCGGTGACCACCGCGCGTATAGATGCACGTTTAATAGGTTGAAAACGCTTTGTATATTCATCTGCGGCGACATCAATACCCAATACACCAACAAAATCTCCATTGCGATTATAAAAGGGTACATAGCCACTTAAAAATTTACCCCAGCGATCCTCAGTGATTTCAGGCTCTACCACTGCTTTTTGCTCATTTAATGCCTGCAGCATTTCAGGTGTCGCTTCCGGATATTCATCCATTATGTGTGATTTGTCATCTACGCCATCGCCGTCTGAGTCACCTTCCGGGGTGGGATCTAATATGAAGTGAACTTTGCCATTTTTTAATGTGATGGTATAAACAAATGCAATTAGGTCGCCATCGAGCGCTTTTTTTAGTGGCTCGAGAGCTCTTAAATAATTGTCGGTAGACTCTTGATCTCGTGACACAAAAGAGCTGTGGAGATCGCCATCAACATATTTGCTGATAGTGTTAGCAACGCGTAATATACCGTCTTGAAATTCACCTTTTTGTGCATTTACTGCATGTTGGTAAATAAAATAGGTGGTTGATAAAATAGCTATCAGCATCGAGACGCCTATAACCAAGGCTTCGGCTAATGGATTAAATCGGTATTTTTTGCCTTGTTTACTTGGACAACTACTGATCTGAATATCGGGTAAATCGTTTTTATAATGTAAATTAGTTGGCATAATTTATAGATTTAAGGTCCAAAAATAAGATTATTTTTATTTACTTTAGCATTCTCGGATGAGCGAGTATAGGTAAAACAAAACGTCACTTTTCATAAAATGAAAATATACGATGCTTCATGTCTTTCGTATTTACCTTTCTGTTGTTCCTTTGAGGGAGTGAAAATTAGCTATCTTTCGTTAATCAATCAACTGTTTTCACATAATTTAGAAATCAAAATAAACGCTTCCTACTGTTGTGTAAAACAGTTTTGAATATTGCTTTTGCTTATGATGATGAACGACTTTTATTCAAACAGACTTATCTGAGGCGGCACTCGACTTTGCGGGGGCAATAATTATGCGACTTTGTCATCTTTTATCTTTAGGTGACTGAGTATCTTTTGGATCACCAACAGAGTTCATTAGACACATCCCTTTGTCTTCCGACTGCGGGGCAAGGTGGCAAGTGTGCGATACACAATACCCATTGCCAAATGGGCTCATGGGGTGACATATCATCAACCAGCAAGGCTGGCGTTTTATACAATGCGCTGCGCACCATAGCTCGGTCTGGCAGACCGATAATAACATCCTCGGCCTAATGACGTGCAGGATGCACAAATGCCGTAGACACAAGGATGCGCAAGAGAGGCCAACTGAATGTAACCAGTTGCACATAATGACAATCTTCGCAGCGTAGTCGCAAAAAACATATTCCAAACGACCGTACTTGAGGTACGCTTAAAATTATAATCGCACATACTAGGGTAAAACTTTATTTTATTGCCCGATTTGGGTCAAAAACTGGGGCAATAATTTGATAAAGAAGGGGTTGCTCTGGTTTATGATGTTCATACTTTTGCATCCCTCTCTGTTCTGGAATCTTTTACAAGAAACATATATCACTCCCAAATACTGTTATTTAATATAGTGCAGGTATGTTTTTTATTGTGGGTATGCTGGAACTTTATAATGCGAAAATGCCGGCATCAACAGTTAAAAAAATATGCCCAACGTCGGCGCTTGCGCAATTTGTGTTCAGTTATGACTGGCAACAGGATATCTAGCTTCTCGCCGTAGTTAATCTCCTATTGAGAAAGGATGGTAGCTAGCTTGGTCGTATCGAATCGACACAGGGAGGTCTGTTCGTTTCAAGCAATCCTCTTTTTTTGCTCAACTGGCTTGGAATTTTTGATTATCACGTGGCCCTGTCATGTGGATTACAATTCCAATTTTTTGCTGTTCCCGGTTCAGACCCAGCCCTTATATATGACATACACGTAGGCAACTTTGCAGAGCATGTGCAAGGCCTGATCAACGTGCAGATTAATCCAGTGCTCACATTTGCTGAAATCGATGAGTGCATGCAGTACGGTTTCGATGATTCCCAACAGCGCGCTGCCACTAATCAGAAATACCAGTCCGCCATGCACCAGAGAATGTGACACCAACCAATAATACCAACCGGGAAACTCTTTGCCCGCAGTTTGAAATATCATAGCATGACGGCTTTTTGAGGTCGCCATGACGTCCCGCTGAAGTACATAGTCGCCGAGTGCGTGGCCGACCAGAAATTGGAATAATAAACTCATATTCTGCCCTCGTTAACCTGGTTCAACTTCCGGTGTGTCTGTTGCAGGCATGCCTTCAGTAATATTAGATAATTTGCGCGCCATATTTAAAGACAGCACCTTATCGACCGCGCTCTTGATGTTGATATCAGTGGCACACAATTCTCGTAATTGATTCTGATTCCAACGCAGACACATGCAGGTGTTCAGACCGGTAACGGTTGCAGAAGCCGGGCATTGGAGACGAAAACTGACTTCACCAATGACATTGCCAGGTGGAACGGTGACGGCGGTTCCATCAGGTAATTTAGCTTCTACATCACCAGAGATAAGGTAGTTAATATCTTCCAAAGTTTGCCCTTCCACCGAATATACAAAACCCTTAGCCTCAAGATGCCATTCAGATATCTCTAACAGACGGTTGAATTCAATCCTGGTCAGTTCTGAAAACTCATTCTTGTATAAAAACAGCTCACGTTGATCAAACTTGATCTTGGAGTCGTTCCAGGTAAGATAAATTATCATTAAAACATTGATAATGACTAAAGTCAGTTCAGATGCAACATCCAGCCACTCTGTACCGGTCGGTTTATAATAGTAGTAAAACACAAAGCATGACGAAGACAGAACGGTCAAAATGCGCAGTTTTTGCATGCTGTTCATTACAAACGCTAACATTGAGGATGTAAAAGCTACGAAATATAAAACGCCAAAGGCAAACATAATAGAATTTTCATTCATATTAGAAACACTTATAGAATTGATGTATTGATTGATGGCATAAATTTACCATATTGTTGCTAATTATGTCATTTGGATGATTATGTTGGTAAGTTTTTTCTTTATTGAGAGCGGTGATCTGAGCTGTGTAAACTGTAAATTCACAGATCTGGCGGTTAATGTTGGCTTATGCTTTGATGATGGCATGGACATCATTAACGGTTTTGATTACCGGCATAATAGTCACAAAGATTGCATCATTCTTTGCGCTGTCGACATTGCCGGTTGGGTTAACCATCGTTGGCGCTCTTAATGCAAGACAACATCAAACGATAACGTTAATTAAAGTTTTATCTAGAGAGCAGAATATTGTTAAGCAGCTTTGCTGTTTATTTGTTATACCCAAAAGTAGCTATCTGCTATCACCTTAAATACCGAAGGTCATTCAATTCTGAACGTGAGAAATTGACAGAGCAAGCCATTGAAATACATCAAAAAATTCGAGATACTGCTGGCACGAGAACGATTGTAGGTCAACTCAATCAAAGCGGTGAAAGAATGGGTCACTATAAAGCAAGTAGTCTAATGAAAGAGACTGGACACGTCAGTACACAACTTAAAAAACATCGCTACAAAATAGCAGAATATGAATCGAAAATAGCGCCTAATTGACTCAAACGGAAGTTTAGTGTTGAAGACAAGAATAAGGTTTGGTGCGGTGATGTCACCTATGTTTAGTCTGGTACACAGTAGCTAAATTTAGCAGTTGTCATTGATATACGCTTGAAAGATTGTGGGTTGGGCTTGTTCAGACAGCCCTTAAACCGACTTGACCTGTGCAGCATTACGAATGGCATTTGAAAGCCGGGGACGTCCTAAAACCTTAATATTTCACTCAAACAAATGCTGCCATTGCACAAACCTTCAATACAAACAAATGCTCTGGAAATATCAAATCCCTCAAAGTTAAGTCGACGCGGCAACTGCTGGAATAATGCGGTAATGGAACGATTTTTAGAAGCTATAAAATAAAATGGATACCAAAGAATGGCTACATTACTTTTAATGAAGCGAAGTAGGATGTGATGAAATATATATTGCAGCAAAACAAAACAAAATGTGGACATATCTACAACAATTATATGACGCCAACAGCAACAGAAATGGCAGCATAAAATAAAACTTCTGTTTGTATAAAGTTTTAATTGACCACATCACCTCTTGTACCGATGAGGAACGCGGCATCACCTTTAAGTTCGAGCTGCTATTGCCACTTGTAAAGCGTGTTATGTCGAATACCCAACTCAGCAACAAACTCAGCTGATGGTTTATCAAATAAAGACATTTAGCGAATGGTTTCAACCTTGAATTCTTTAGTATAGGTTTTATAGCTGATGTGTCTGATACTCATATTAAATAAGCCTAAACGACTAATATATTGTCGCTTATTTAAAGTGTTCGTCAAACTATAGCAATATCAACCTAACCCCAATCTGTTGCCCAAAACCTGTTATTTACCCCAAGATGGGTCTGCAGCTAAGCAACAATTTTTCAACACGCGAAACCTAGCCTAGTTATCAATTCATACTATTAATATGGCTTAGCCTGTAACGTATTCAGAGATTAACAGTGTTTATGCTTGTGCGCCGAAGTAAAACAAAAACTTACGTAGTTGGTTTACTTTTGCTACTATAATTCAGAAATTTAGTGATGACTCTCGCTTTGAGTGAACGTGCAAAATTCGCGGCTAGTGGAATATTTTGAAAAATGCATTTTCTAGTTTTTAATGTCTAGATATTTTAATGAAATTTGACAAAACTAATTCTTTTAGAGCGTTGATTGTGTAGTAATCAGTTTTAGGTCCATATATGTCCCACATGTTTGAATTTGTTCGCTACCATGTCATAATATTGAGTAGTTTTATTTTATTGCTTTACGGCTCCGTTGTTTTTGCTCAAACAACCAATCCAGCTGTGATATCCACTCTATCCTCAGAAAAGCAGATCTTAAATCAGTTAAATAAATTGGTTAATCAGAAAAAATATGAACAAGCCTATGTCCTTGCCAATCAAAGTGTTATGGAATTCGGAGGTGAGCCTAACTTTGATTATTTGATGGGGCTGGCGGCACTGAAAACAAAAGCGTACCAAGTCGCTATGTTTTCGTTTGAGCGGGCCGTGATGGCTAAGCCAAAATGGCAACAAGCGCGTTTTCAACTTGCTCAAGCATACTTTTACGCGGAAAATCTTGCCGCAGCTCGGCTGGAATTAGAAAAAGTACAAAAAGAAGCTGAAAACCCAGCACTTATTGCATTGATTGCTAAATTCATTTCCCAAATTGAGTACTCAGCCCTCAATAAAAAAAGACAAATTATAAACGTCATAGCTTTGAGTAGCGGATTCGACAGTAATATTAACAGCGGCACGCAAGCTGATAGTATATTTTTAGAACAGCTAGGAACCGATATACCTTTATCTGACGAGAGCCGAGAAATTAATGACACCCCGTTTAATTTGAGCTATCAGGGACAATACCAGCAGCCTATTGATCAAAACAGCTTGGTTATTGCACAATTGGGCTTGTATCGCACGGAATTTGCTGACACCAGTGAATTTGAACGCACCTTGGCCGATGTCACCGTAAAATATCAGGATGTGCTTGGAGAAGTGATCTACCAGTTAGGCGTATTTTACCGTCCCATGATTTTAGACGGTGAACATCTCCGCGACCAATTTGGTATTCAAACTAACTGGAACCTACCTATCGATGATCACTGGAGCATAAGCTGGCAATTAGGCTTAGGCAATACCAAGAGCAAAACTGACCCAGCATTGGACTTACAAGATGTATATGTCTCTTTCAATGGGCAATATCGCGATGGACCTTGGCGACATACTGTGGCCCTCAATGTCACCGATATCAAGGCAGCACAAAAGCAAACTCAACATCGTAATCATCACTATTACAGGCTGGATTTAGCCTCTGACTATTCTTTATCAAGTACACAGCAGCTTAAAGTTGGCTTACAGTTGCAGAAGTTTAATTATAACGCTATTGACCCAACGTTTTTAATCATTCGCAATGATACCTTTTGGCGTGCATCTGTTGGTTGGCGATATTTGCAAAATGACAGCATGATCTGGAATCTACAATATCGTCACTCAGAAAAAATGAGTAATGGTGATATCTATGCGTATAGCCGTGATGAGCTTATCATCGGCTTGACCAAGCAATTTTAATCCGCATTTAAAGAGAATTTTTATGACGAATACCTATCCCTTGCAGATGCGAAAACTCACCAAACCAGTTGTTTTTTTGAGCGTGCTAATGGCAATGAACAGTGGATTATTAGCCAAAGAAATTGCTGGAAAAACCATCATAACCAGAGGTATTGTGCAAGCGACAGACAGTATACCTGGCCTCCAGCGTATTCTTAAACGTCGTTCACCGATTTACGGAACGGATGTGGTGACGACTGAACTCGATAGTAAAGCCCAGCTTAGAATGACAGATGGGGGTATGATTGCCTTAAAAGAGAACAGTGAATTACTGATCTCCAGTTACGAATTTAATGCCGTTGATCAAACAGGCTCAGTGGTCATGGAACTGGTTAAAGGGGGTCTGCGCTCAGTCACCGGCGCAATAAAATCAGAAAAAGGTAATTATCAATTAAAAACCCCTATCGGCAGTATCGGTATTAGGGGCACCCATTACGAGGTTGAGATTATTCAAGGCGAGCTTTTTATCGCTGTATGGGAAGGAGCCGTAGATATCAGTGTTGATATCGGTGGAGCAGATCAATCTGTTCCTCTGGGTGATGGTGAAGATTACGCTTATGCGAAGATCGATGAAAGTGGTGAAGTGACCGAGTTTCTTGAGCCGCCCGAAAATTTCAACGCAGGTCACAGCTCAGATCCCGAAGAAGAAGAGGAAGCAGAAGAGGAAGCAGAAGAGGAAGCAGAAGAAGAAGCAGAGGAAGAAGCAGAGGAAGAGGAAGAAGCAGAAGAAGAAGCTGAAGAAGAAGCTGAAGAAGAAGCTGAAGAAGAAGCTGAAGAAGAAGCAGAAGAAGAAGCAGAAGAAGAAGCAGAGGAAGAAGCAGAAGAAGAAGCAACAGAAGAAGCAGAAGAAGAAGCAGAAGAAGAAGCAGAAGAAGAAGCAGAGGAAGAAGCAGAGGAAGAAGCAGAAGAAGAAGCAGAAACAACAGAAGCAACAGAAGAAGCAGAAGAAGCAGAAGCAACAGAAGAGACAGAAGAGACAGAAACAACAGAAGCAACAGAAGAGACAGAAACAACAGAAACAACAGAAACAACAGAAACAACAGAAACAACAGAAACAACACAAGCAACAGAAGCAACAGAAGTAACAGAAACAACAGAAGCAACAGAAGTAACAGAAACAACAAGCGAAGAAACGGATGTAGCAGTTCAACAGACTGAAATGGCAGTCGAAGAAACGGTTGAGCCAGTCCAGCAGACTGAAACGGTAAGCGGAGGAGTTGACGGTTTTCAAGAGGAACAATCATCGACACCGAGTCAAGAACAGCCGCAGGATCAAGAGGTCGTCATAGATGTAGAGCCGATCGAAGCAGAAACTGACTTCATCACACAAGACATCGCTGCTACAGATCTAGCATTAACCCCCGACGAAGAATTATCAGAGTTAATCGCGGCGCGCACCGGTATATTCGTTTACGATCAAGTGTCTAACCTTGTATTTGATACTGAGGCAGGCAGCAACTTTACAGCCTCTATGAGCATTAATTTCGATACTTCAGAAATAAGTAATGGCTCTCTCTCGTTTGATGATGCCGACGGAGTAGAGTGGTTTGCAGCATTTAATGGTGCCATTAATGGTACTGGTCTGGATTTAGGCGTGAACTTTGCCTCACACGGTGATGAATTAGCTGACGGTACTATCGATTCGGTCTTTACAGAGGGGGTTGACGGACTGCTTAACGCGTTTGAACTGTTTGAAGTAGACAATACACAAATAATAACCAACGGCCGATTTAATCTAAGGCATTAGTAAAATTTAGGGCACCTAGTAGGCCAACACTCAGTGACGTTTGCCGTCACGTCTTTGAACTTGCCTTGGACGTTTAGCTGAGAAACCAAACGAAACATAAAATGGCCATTTCTAGGTCTAATTTCAGGTACAACGCCTCTACTTTTCAGAATTAAAAAAAGCGGTTATGGCTGAAGAACGAAGGGCGTATTTGATAGTGGGCGAAAGCCCAAACGTCATTAAAATTTCACAGTAGGCGTCTACTGCCGGGTCAAATCTAAATAGTGGCAAGACGCCTGGAGCTCAACAAATTGCTAGGTAATTATAAAATCATTCCTAAAATAGATAAAAGCATGTTGATTGACTACTGGGAATAATTTAGCTGCTCTGATTCAAGCATTATGCAATGATAAGGGATATTTAATAATAGGAGCATCTTAGCTAAGTGTTTAAATACATTAAACGACATAAATCCGCGATACTTTCGGGCTTATTTATCAGTGCCTTGATTGTTTTTATTCAATTTTCCCCACAAACAGAAATTCAACATTTACTCGCCCGTTTTGATGGCATTTTTTACGATATACGCCTGAAAGCAAGCTTGGATGAACGAAAAAAAACTGACCAGCAAATATTTATTATTGATATTGATGAAAAAAGTTTAGCCGCGGAAGGACGCTGGCCCTGGTCACGCATTAAAATTGCCAAAATGGTTAATAAACTAGCTGAACATGGGGTTGCGGTTGTCGCATTTGACATATTGTTTGCCGAGCCTGAGCGTAATCCTGTTAGTGCGGTTGCCGATTACTATCAATCTAATCAACTTCCTTTGCCCAAAGAATTCAATAATATTACGCACGCTTTGGATGCCGACAATATTTTTTCTGAAAGTTTAGCAGCAACTGATGTGGTATTGGGTTTGTTGTTTCAAGCACAAGATAAAACTAATCGAGGTGATATGCCTCTTAGTGTTGTTAACAGTGATAATATTCTCAATCTGAATAAAATGACGAGTATTTCTTATCCAAAATATGAAAGCAATATTGGTGTATTACAGGCAAAAGCACTAGGCAGTGGTTTTATTAATGCCACGACAGATCAGGATGGTTATATAAGACGAGCCGCTCTGGTTGCTGAATATCAAGGGCAATTTTATCCTTCTTTAGCATTAGAAGCCGCTCGTTTATTAACCTTAACTGAAGAAATAAGTATAGAAATTGTAGATATAGGCAATGGTCTGCAGCAAATTGCTGGAGTTCGCTGGGGTAATGAGCTTATTGATACTGACGAAGTGGGTCAGGTATTAATACCTTATCGGGGGCAACGTAAAAGCTTTCCCTATGTGTCAGCAACCGACGTGTTAAATGATAATGTACCACTTGGATTATTAGAAGGGGCGGTTGTTTTTGTGGGCACAAGTGCCGTTGGTTTAGGGGATTTAAAATCGACACCCGTTGAAATCAATTTTCCAGGTGTTGAAGTGCATGCTAATGTGCTCGAAGGTATATTGTATCCTGAAATAATGTCATACCAGCCCGATTGGTGGGAAGCGGCGTTAGCACTGACTATATTTATTTTAGCAACACTTTGCACCTTTGGGTTTCCTGCCATAGGGCCACTAGCGTTAACCATGACGATAGTGATACTCATGGCAGTCACAACTTGGTTCAACTTTTGGTTATGGCAACAGCACCATATCAGTTTAATGTTTCCCACTAGTTTATTGCTCATTTTTTTAATTGGTATGGTGAATTTAGGCCTAGGATTTTTTAAAGAAAGTAGCCAAAAAAAAATGATCAAAAGCATTTTTGATCAATACGTACCACCAGCCCATATTGATAAAATGTTGGCCAATCCAGATTCGGTTAATCTTGATGGTGAACGTAAAGAGATGACCGTACTTTTTTCTGACATTCGCAGTTTTACTAATATTTCAGAACAATTAACAGCTTCTAAACTTAAAAAGTTGTTGAATAATTATTTCAACCCCATCACCAAAAGCATATTTGAACATCAAGGCACCATAGATAAATATGTTGGCGATATGGTGATGGCTTTCTGGGGCGCGCCACTTGACGACCCACAGCATGCAAAACATGCACTTAATGCTGCCTTAGACATGTTATCCATTACCGAAAAATTACGAGGGGAATTTAAAATTCAGGGTTTGCCTGAAATTTATGTTGGTATTGGGTTGAATACGGGTGATATGAGTGTGGGTGATATGGGCTCTGAATATCGCCGTGCTTATACGGTTTTAGGTGATGCGGTTAACTTAGGTGCTCGTTTAGAAAGCTTGACTAAATTTTACGGTGTTGAATGTTTAGTCAGCCAAATGACTAAAGATCAATGCCCTGAGCACACCTTCCGTTTTATTGATTGTGTGCAGGTTAAAGGTAAAAGTGAGTCCGTAAAAATATATGAACCGGTCGATACGAAGGGTAAGAATATAAACGTATTTATCGCGGAGAATAAAGATTACCAAGAGGCATATGACTACTATTTAGCGCAAAATTGGTCAGAAGCGATGAAATTATTTTTGTGTCTGTCTGAAAATCACTGTGATAGAAAAATTTACCAAATATATATGAAAAGAATTACTGAGTTAAAGCTGCAAACTCTGGAGATTGATTGGAACGGCGTTTTCACTCATACCTCTAAATAAAGGATATAATTAAGTTCTAAAATAAGGCTAATACAACGTTTGAGGGACTCATCGAGACACGCAGATGATGTAAATACACCCGATTACCTTAGCTTGTTATGGACGCTATATAACTTAAATATACCTTAACTCGGGTGACCTTATCGTCTGTTTAAAACAATTCAAACTGTATAATTGCCTATCAATGCCAATAATAATGGGGTGATTCTCCTTGACCTGTGGCCAAATTATCTTGAGAGGTAAAATTCACGCCCAATTCTAATGCAGACAGGTTGATTGCTCTGTTAAACGCGGCAAACCACTCACCCAGATAATCGTTAAATGAAAAGTTCTGTCCGGGAATGCTGGCTCTATCAAAGTCTATAGTCATGCTCACTTCAAAGTTGCGGCCGCTGCGCTCACTAGACAATAAAAAGTATAGGTAAAATAAAACGTCATCATTTCATAAAATGGAAATTACGATGACTCATATTTTTGATATTGACCTCTCCTTGATATCCTGAGGGAGCGAATATCTGAAATATCTCGTTTATTATTCAAATTTTCTACAAAATTAATAATATTAAATAAGTGCATTTCACCATTGTGTAAACCCGTTTTGAATATTTTTTTGTTTATGATGATGAATTGCTTTTATTCACAAAGACTTATCTGAGGCGGTGCTCTTTTTTGTGGTGGTAATACTCGACGACTTCGTCATTTTTTGTATATAGATGACTGAGAACCATTACTGTTAATAAAGGCACATCAATAATGACTAAGCCGAAGAACTATAGTTCGCTCTAACTCCACACATTGTCCCCTTAACAGTCCGTAATCTGCTTTTACCGCCAGTTCAACTTCAGGCGAACATACGACTGTTGCAGAGAAACGGTAATGGCGTAAAAAAATCTGACCGTCCGTGGAACGCCCGAAGGAGCCGTATAATCAATAAAAACTGCTTAACGGGTGAGTCATATAAATCAATTAGTGATCTGGTACTGATTTATCGACGAAATAACCATGAGTCAAGTTTGTGTAAAAAAACGCAGCTAACTGATAATCTCGACAATTATTACCCGTTCGATGTATGTAATACCTATGGAGGCAATTGACATCTGCATGCCTTTATCCACTGTTAAATAAGTCTGGTATAAATGACGATATCTCGATAAATTTTCGTCGACGCAGTCATTCTCTTTTAGAGAATTTTAGTCGGTGTGCTCAGTGCCTTTTTCAGAGGCTCTAAGTGTGACTCATAGTGACGCCATTGCTCAAGACCACTTTGATAAATGGGTTGGCGAACCTGCTCAGAGCTGGGTGTGCGAACCGCACGTTTGTTGCTGTGAAAATCAATACAAGCTTGCTCAAAAGGAAGGCCGCAATAGTCCAAAATGCGCCGAACCTGAGTCTCCAAATCCGCCACCACATCCTCATACTGTACCCGTAAAATTTTGCCCGGCAATACATTGTCCCAATGATCCATAATTTCAACATAACTGCGATAATAGTGTCCAATATCAGCAAGGTCATAAGAAAATTGCTGACCCTCACCGAATAACTGTTTAAAACCGCTAAAACAACAGGACATGGGGTCGCGTCTCGCATCGATTATTTTGGCGTTAGGCAACATAAGGTGGATAAGGGCAATATGTCGGAAATTGTTCGGCATCTTGTCGATAAAAAACATGGCTCCCTGGCGGTGATGTTGAGTCTCTTCAATATACAGCTCGCCCATTTTAGTGAGGTCATCAGCCGATATCTTGTTTAGGATGTCAGGGTAACGAGGGTTATCCTGCAGTGTTTGTCGTCCATTCAAGTGGTGCGCTAGACCAATGATATTCGCCAATTCCATGGTCCCGTCGACCTGTGAGTGTGAAGAGAGAATTTGTTCTAAAAGTGTTGAGCCCGCTCTTGGTAGCCCTACTATAAATATAGGGTCTTGTGCAGGGCAACCCGCTTTTTCATTACGTTTGAAAAACGCCGCATCAAAATTATTTTTCTGAATATCAAAGGATATGTCCAAGGGTTTACTGTCATAACGGTCCTGCTCGTTTTTTAAGGTGTTGCCCCGATGGTAAAAAGAGAAGGCTTCGTCAAAACATTCGCTGTCCTCTAGATCTTTTCCAAGGGCAAAGCAAAAGTGAATCTTATCGTTTATCGCTATGGCAGAGCTCGCTTCTTGATCCCGCATTTGCTGACGTTCTTCTGATGAAAATCGATACGTTTTGAGATTGGCCAGACTCCAGAACGCATCCCCAAAATCGGGTTTGATACGATAACTCTTGCGATATGCTTGAATAGCATCATCAACACGGCCCATTGTTTTTAAAGCATGGCCAAGTGTCAGATGTATTGAATAATTGTCTGGGTTGTTATGCAAAACACTTTCAAAGGTCTTGATAGCCGCTGCAAAATCTCCGGTCGCTTGTTGGGCATTACCAAGTCCAATTTTTAAATTTGAATTGTTGGGGTCAGAATCTAACAGAATTTGTGCTTGTGCCAGTGCCTTGTTATATTTTTGCCGCTTATGTAGAACATGCACATAATCCAGACGGGCCCTTTTATAGTTGGGTTCAAATTCAAGGCAGCTGGCTAATAAAAACTCTGCGTCGTCAAGAATTTGAAACTTGTTACCTAACTCAGCCAGTAAACGCATAGCTTCTGGTTGATGAGGATGGTCTTTGAGAAAGTGCCGGCATAGTCGTTCTGCGCGGTGCAATTGTTTTTGATAAATGAGGCTTGAAACCGAGACCAACGCCGGGGGCAGACTAGAAAGCCAATCAACATGTTTCTTAGCTTCCTGATGGTTAGAATAGTCAAGTTCATCAGCCAGCACACGCCAACTTCCAAATAATGCCGGGTTCAAGGCGACCGCTTTTTCAAATGCCGTTATGGCTTTAAAGGTCTCTCCTAAAGCTTTGTGTATAAAACCTTGCTCTTGATGAGCTCTGCCGTGATCGGGTGCTTTCACTAAAACTTGGTTAAGGTTTTCCATGGATTCGGCATATTTTTGCTGTTTACGCTGGCAAACTGCAAGACAATAGATACCTTCAATATGTCCCATATTTTGGGCAAGCATATTTTCAAGATTTTCAGATGCTTGGCTTAAATGGCCTTTATTAATCAATAATTGACACTGTTTAATAACCTGTTCAGCTTGGGTGTTTTTTACTTGATCTGGCAAAATCATATCTCGATAAATATCAGGGTATACTTAATATTGTATATAGCGTAACAAAAATAAAAAAGGGTCGACGTGATTAAACGTCGACCCTTTCATGCTTTAAAATGATTAAACATCATTTATAAACAAACACTTACTTAAAATGCTAATAATCAAAGCTCACTCTAACACCGAGTGTACGAGGTCGTGTTGGAGAAACTCTGAAAACATTATCGGCCGAGCCCGCTGCGACCTGCCCAAGAGAATCGGTTGCATTGTCAATAAATAACGTGGCTCTCCAGTCATCTTTTGAAATACTGGCTGACAGGTTAAGTTGATTATAAGACGGCAACTCAACACGACCAGCAGCAGCTAGGCTATTAAACCGTGAGTCCACCCACTTGTATACGCCTTGGTAAACAGCTGAATAATCGCCAATTTCCTGATAGAAACGTGCCCCAATTACTGTTTCAAGCTCTGGTGCATAGGGAAGACTTGATCCTACAGGTGCTATATTCACTAGCGTATCTGGAATTTCTGTCAATTCTGAATCGATATAGCTAAATGAGCCGAAAAGATCTAAGTAATCGTTAGCAGTCCATTCAAGTTCAAATTCAACACCATTGATTTCGGCCGTTCCAACATTGTCAAAAAATGACGTGTTGGCGATAGAGAAATCTAGGATCCCTTGCTGAAGATCGCTGAAGTCAGCATTATATATGGCGCCATTAAATCGCAAAGAATTATCGAGCCAAGTTGTTTTCCAGCCAAATTCAAGACTGACCACGTCATCAGTATCAAAGGTCGCAGGAATGCCACCAATGCCAGCTGCACGGTTGAATCCGCCGCCTCGGAAACCTTCAGAATAGGTCCCATAAAACATTGCGTCAGCATTCATTTTCCAACGGATATTTCCTTTAAAAATAGTGCCGGACAAAGTAGCGGGGCTTAAACCTTCCAGTCTTGCATCCACATTTGATCCACCATTAGCTTCAGGGCCAGCAGCCCTTTGTCCAAATGACGATTGCCCCATCAAACCTATATCAATTTCGTAGCGACGTGCACCAACGGTGACAGTCACATCGTCAGTTACATCGTAAGCCAATTCTCCAAATATCGATATTTCTTCACGATCTGATTGAAAATCATTGACGAAAGTGACGCCTGGTGGGCGAGCACTGCCATCAGTATTAGTAAACGCGCCGGGTATTGGAAAGTTGGGTGAAAATCCCGCTTTAATTGACCCCGCATAGGTGAAATCGGTTAAAAAGTTGAGTTGCTGATCATCATAGAACACCCCACCAATGGCTCGAAAACGCTCATCAGCATTGGTTGCGAAACGAATTTCGTGAACACTACGCTCAGTTGAGAATTGTTCAGATGTGGTCATGACTGGGCTAAAACATTCATCGTAAGCTGGATAGGTACAAATATAGTAAGGAACATAGGGGCCGACATTAACATAACCGGTATAGTCGCTCTGTCCTTGAAACGTTCGGTCTGTGAATGAGCCGTTGTAAATAACTTCAAGCCCACTAAGCATCCCATTCACGGTCCATTGGGTAAGGTTCACCTCATCATCACCTTTGGTGGGTGAAAAGGTTGCGACATTTAAGTCGTCGTCGTCACTGATTTCCGGGTCATATTCAAAAGAACCTTCAGTGTCAAGCTGTTGGCTTGTGTGCTGAAGTAACACATCCCAGTCGTCATTGATTTGCCACAATGCGCTGAATCTCATGCCACGATGTGTTGCTTCATTATAATCATCTTCCACAAACGTGGAGTTACTGACTTCCTGGCGAATCGCTGGAACGCGCCCTCCCAACCCCGGATTAGTCAGCGGCAAGCTATTAGTGGCAAGCACATTATCTATAAAGCCGCCATCAGTAGAACTATAACCGGCGAGACGTATGGCAAAGGTATCCTCTGCAATTGGTATATTGATAAAACCTTCAGATTTATTACTGATGCCGCCGTTTTTCGTGGATGACATACCGAACTCACCACCCGCGCCGAAGTTACTCAAATCTGGTTTATTGGTGATAAGACGAACAGTACCTGCTTGCGAACTGGCCCCAAACAATGTGCCTTGGGGGCCTTTCAACACTTCAACCCTTTGTAGGTCAACTGCATATAAATCGATATTACGACCGGGTGTTGTGATGGGTGCTTCATCAAGATAAAAGGCGACACTTGGCTCACCGCCTATTCCAGAAATCCTCACAGCGGCACGACCAGCTGATACCCCTCGGATATAGGTTTCCTGTTTACCGGGTCCTTGGCCATCAGAGGTAACACCAGGTAACAATGCGATGTAATCATCAAAACTGTCGATGCCTAGCTGTTGAAGTTTTTCACCACTTATGGCCTGTACCGCAATTGGAACAACTTGTTGGTTCTCTGATCGACGAGTTGAAGTAATTACTATTTTCTCGAGCTGTCGTTCGCTCTTAGCTTCTTTCTCGTCAAGCTTATTTTTTTCTTGAGCTTGAACAGCGCCATTGCTTAATGCGAGAGCGATGGCCATGGTGAGTGCTGTTTTAACGGGTCGGTTTATTTGATTCATGTGTGTCCTTGTTTATTATGTTTCTTAGACTTACTTCGTCAGTTTGAACTGAACCTAAGCAAGTTAAAATGCCAATTCTGAAGCAAGGTGTTTATCAACAGCGACATCTTTTGCCTCTGCGACAAAGCGCCATGAATAACTAAAAACGGCAGTGGCCACGAAATGACTTGCTGTATAACTTCAGTTCTTAATATTTCAGAAATTGTCACGCAGCACTATACTATAATATTTGAAAGATTTCAGGGGACCAGCACACAGAGCAGTATTTCCTGGTAAACGAGGTACGTTTTGACAACATTATTTTGAGTCATTTCCTGACATTATTAGTACCAGACTGTGCTGATTTTTATATTGAAAAAAGGCACTAAAAGAAATGATTAACAAGCCATCCATCAGATTTTGGTGGCCTGAATATAGGCAGCAATAAAAAGCCTGCCTTTTAAAACTTTATACCCAGGGTGATTAACATGGTCCATGCCACGCCAATGATTTTTTATTTACGCCCAAAAAAGGGCCATAAAATTGCAGGTGACTTATTATCCCTTTACCGTAGCGAAATAGATTAAAGCGGTTCGTTGGCTTCTTTTACTCTTTCTTGGCGTTCTTGCTCTTCGGCAAAAGCGGCTTTGATTTCTTCTAATACGGAGTCTACGTCTGCGTCATCATCAGGAAGCTCATAGTGGCCCGTTAATTGTGTCTCAGGCGTTAACTCACCCGCTTCAAATAATGCCCACATTTCTTCAGCATAAAAGGTGCGAGTTAATTCGGGGGCGTATTGGCCATAATATTCACTCATATTACGCACGTCACGCTTTAGCATACTAAATGCATTATTATTTGCAGCCGCATCCACCACTTGGGGTAAATCAATGATCACCGGACCGTAATCGTCCACCAGCACATTAAACTCTGATAAGTCACCGTGTATCAAACCCACACATAACATACGCATCGCATAGATCATCACTAAAGCGTGATCTTCAATGGCTTGCTCTGCTGACATAGAGACATCGTTGAGTCTGGGTGCGACCTCGCCGTTGTCATCTGTCACCAATTCCATCAGTAACACGCCCTCATAACAACCGTAAGGTTCAGGTACCCTAACCCCAGCCTTGGCCAATTTAAATAAAGCGTCTACTTCTGTATTTTGCCACGCGTCTTCTTGTTGCTTACGGCCAAACTTAGACCCTTTCTCCATGGCACGTGCACGGCGCGTATTCCTGACCTTACGGCCTTCCTGATATTGCGCAGCTTTTTTAAAGCTGCGTTTCATTGCCTCTTTATACACTTTGGCACAACGCACTTCAGTGCCGCACTGCACCGCATACACGGTGGCCTCTTTTCCACTCATAAGCTGATATAAGACTGCGTCTATCAGACCATCATCGACAAGTGGTTGTAATCTTTTTGGTATTTTCATTAAAACCTAAGGCCAACAGCGTATTCTGTTGGTTCAATTATCACGACACCCAAATCATCTTGATTTGAAACATTAAAAAAACTGAGTCTATGATATCAAGTTTATTCGCCACAATGATATCTAAGTAAGTAACAAATTTTGTCTATGGACTACAATGACTGAAAAGTGATAAATAATTTTAACAAGAAGCAGGAGATAAAAAGTTTTTAAACGCATCTTAACTGAACGAGTTACTGCGTCACAATGGGCGATGAGTATTGTCCTAAAAGATATTGTTGATTAACTAAAATGACTGAGGCGTATCGCAGCCCAGTTCATCAGGAAAAACTTACGCCTAAACCGCCCACCAACATCTTTCAACTGACCTCAAAGGTAACTATTCACTTGGAGTAGTTGACTCGGTGTAGTTGTGTGAGTAACCCATGGGTGAGCATCTCATAACTTGTCTTAAATGACTCGCCTCGCCTGTGGGTTCGTTAATTCGCCATCAACACCATGACGCGCTTCAATAAATCCGGGCTGTCTGCGGGACCATGATGTAACACCATGTCCATCTTTCCATCACTATTAAGGTCTTCGGTTGTGGCATTTGAGGGGTTTTTGGGCATCGGCAGTTTCTGACGAAGTGAACGTTTTGCGTATGGCTTTTTCTGATCAGGTGTGGCGAGCAAAGTTCGGATCAAATCATCACCGTCTGAATACACTATGTCTTTCACCGCATCGCCATTGATATCGATCATTTTAATCAAAGGTTGACCTCGTGTGCCCGAAGATAAGCTAAAAGTAATTTGTACTTCTTGACTGACAAGGGGCTTTTTACCGAATTGATTATTTTCATTCATAGAGAAAATTAACACATCTTGGTCGATGCTGCCAGATAACAAAGCCCCTACTATTTGAGAGATACCAATATCAAAAGACGACACCGACACTTCTTGTCTACCGTCCATATCTCGGTCTAAAAACGTGAGGTTAGATAAGGTATCTTCAGAGGTGATATTCGTACTGGCTTGATCAGCATAGCTTAATTTCTCTTCTTTTAACTCTCCATAAAAAAACTCAAAATCGATGGTTTTATCTAACACACCAGAGCTTTTCGTAAACTGCAAAGCAATGTCTGGGATGCCATCTCCATTAAAGTCATCAATGGCTTTTACAGCACGATGTTGAATATCACTTTGATCCATTTCCTGCCCATCTGGACCTTTCATGTCCCACCAATCGACAGCATAAATAGATTTATCTATTTGAATCTTTTTGGGAATGAGTGAAAATTGCATATTTTCATTTTGTGCAAAAACATTCAACTGACCTTGCTCTACCGTCACCAAGTCTGTTTTTCCGTCTAAGTCCATATCTTGAAAATATAGTTCTTGGTCGTCATAACTGACGCTACTTTGGTTTATTTCAATCCGTGCAGCAATAGGTAAACGTTGCGGGTGCCTGAGGCCACAGCAATCTGACAACCATAAATTGAGCTGTTCAAAATGCGGCAGCATAATGTCATCAAGACTATCGTTATTAATGTCTTGGACAAAGTCCATCTCCCTGAACGATTCAGCGTTATCACTGAGGTACATCGATGAAACTGTCTCGCTTTGCACCCATACTGATTTGTGTGATAAATGCGCAGGCACGTAACGATACACCATTGATTTGTCCAAAAGGTATAAACGCTGTAGACCATCTTGTTGAGGCTCACCCACGTCATAGGCAAACACATTGTCTGCAATATTGATCTTGTCTTGTTTAATGAAGGTATTGTTTTGTGTATCGAAGGAATAAATAGCTAACATACGTTGTTGCTTGTCATCCACACCGACCACCACAAGTTCTGCACCGGCTTGGGGTAACAAGTCAGCAATCAACACGGGTTGATTAACATTAAAACTTAGATCGATTTGGTGCTGTGTAAAAATATCGGTGTATTTGGCATATATCGGCAATGACAGAAGGACCAAACTCGTTAACCCTAAACTTATAACAACCCGACTTTTTAAAAAAAATATGTGACGAAAAAAGTGAGACATCAAGAAATTCAACTTCAAATGGACTTACAATATGTGACATAGATTAGCAAAATAAATCATGCTAAAAAAATTAAAAAATGTAAACGCTTACGTCGTTATGCTTGATTAGCTTGAATAGCGTAGACTTAATCGTTAAAAATACACAGCGGTATAACAAATACCGCGATATTTTATCAAACAGGAGTGAATAAAAGTGGTTAAACGTTTCGCGTTAATAAGTGGTTTGGTGACTACCTTGGCAACTTCCTTGGCTTGGGCGCAGTCGCAGTCTCATCCTTTTGAAACATTGCGTGGTCTGGAACGCTTTAACAAATCAAACGTCTTATCTTTGGATGACACAAGTCAAACAGTTGCAACTGTGCTGTCAATAAAAGAGGTGAAAATTGGTGACAACGTATTACAACAAGCGATAAACCTTGATGATCAAGGTGGTCAATTAGCTAACATTCGCGGAGGAAGCGTCAGTAATAAAATCAAGTTTAGCTTTTATCAGCCATATGAAAATACTCGTCTTGAGCAAAAAGTAGAGCTGTACTTTGATAAACACAACGGTTTTATCAAACAAATTACAGCCACTTATTATCTGCAAGACGCCTATATGAGCATTGCGCCCATACATGCACAAACACTCAATGCCGCCGTTAAAAAATTTGGCCCCCCCTTAACGATGCAACAAGCTTATGACTTAAGTGGACAAAAAAAGGGTGACATTCCCTTAGATAAATTTATTAATGAGTTGCAAGCTAAAGGTGAATTACTCCCTTTGGGGCTAGAATATTTTCAAAAGCGTAATATTTCAAGAAGTTCAAAATGGGTGAAAGGCCAGCAAGATTATGCCCTCATGCATAGCGGATTTGATCGCTGTTACGTGTGGCAGACTCATTCATTTAGCCAAATACTCACATTTTGTTTTTTTGATGAAACAGGTGGGAATCCAGATAGTAGAGGCATCGAATTCGATTTACACAACTTCCCAGTTAGCCAACAGATCAAAGAATTAGGCAATCCACACGCTAAACTAGATATATCCTTATAGCAAAAGTAATGTAGGCCTAATTTGGCATAACCTATAAACAAATACAGGCTGCGATTTAACGTAATTCAAGCGATAATAATCACATAATCAAAATCCCTATTTAGGACGTAACAATGACAATCACCCGTAATGGACATCGATATATCGATGTGGAAAGTGGCAAAACCTTAGATGTATGGTTTCCTCGCAGCAATAAACACATTGAGCGTCACTGCTTAGCCAGTAAAGTTGGCTTGATAAAAGGTGAGTTTGTCGAAATCAGTCTTGATATAGACGCCACTCCAAAATCTGCCGAAGACGCCTATTTGCGTCTGCACTTATTATCAGAATGTGTAGTACAACCCAACCATATTAACCTTGAAGGTGTGTTTGGTTTATTAACGAATGTAGCATGGACCTCAGCTGGCCCGGTTTTACCCGCAAAGGTAGAAGCATTAAGAGAATTGATTGCCACTGAGGCTCATCACTTAGCTGTCACATCCATCGACAAATTCCCCAGAATGGTCGATTACGTTATCCCAGAGGGTGTGCGTATTGGCGATGCCGACAGAGTCCGTATGGGCGCACATTTAGCGCCTGGCACCACGGTAATGCACGAAGGCTTTGTAAACTTCAACGCTGGTACTTTAGGTAGCTCTATGATTGAAGGCCGTATTTCGCAAGGGGTCGTGGTAGGTGATGGCTCTGATATTGGAGGGGGAGCTTCAACTATGGGTACTTTATCTGGTGGTGGTAAAACCATTAATGCTATTGGCAAGAACAGCATGGTTGGTGCCAATGGCGGTACCGGTATCTCTTTAGGCGATGACTGTATCGTTGAAGCAGGTTTGTATGTGACTGCTGGCACTAAAGTCACCACCCCAGATGGCAAAGTGGTTGCAGCCCGTCAATTATCAGGTATGCATGGCCTATTATTTCGCCGTAACAGCCAATCTGGTGCAGTGGAAGCAGTAGTAGCAGACTCATCTAAATGGGGCGGCCTAAACGCTAGCTTGCACAGCAACGATTAGAACTTGTCATAAGCAACCCAAACCTTGGGTTGCTTAATGCTCTGCAAATTACTTTCACTAAGTTTTGCTTGAACAAATGACTATGTTTGTTGCAACACCTTATTAGTGCTTACATTACTACAGAATCTAACATCTGCAGCCGTCTAAGCGAGTGTATTGAGAAACACTCCGGTGAGAGAGCCGCAATGTGTTACGAATATGCTGGGAGTTCAATGGAGACGGATAAATCAAATCCACTCATACATACAGTGCGCTCCTCTTGTGCTCTTCTTATCCTTTTGCCAGCATACTTTAGTGACATTTAAATCTACCTTTGTGGACAAGAGTTTATCAGTTTGATTTTATAGTTTGATTATGTGTGACATAACGTTGTTGCCAGACACATCTTTAATGCTCATGGTCAATTGTTTACCTGATAGTTCAATCACACCATAGTTTGCCTTGGCATAACTCTCCCCTACCCTATGTTGATTGGGGCTAACATTTTTCCATTCTTCGGTGAGACCCGACGCAGTCATTTCCCATAAAGGCTGACCATTTTTTCGTGTTATTTGGCTAAACTCACTCCAATGAGTATCGCCGCTGACAATCACCAGGTTGTCTATTTGATATTTATCGAGCAAGGCTAAAAAGCGTTGTCTTTCATGGGGTAAATTTGCCCAGGATTCCCACCCTGAAAACTCAGGTAAAAATTGTAAACTGGTTGCCAGAATACGCACGTCTGCAGGTTGTTGTAATTGTTGTTCTAACCACTGCCATTGGGTTTCGCCCAACATGGTAGTCGATTCATCTTGACTGGGTAAATAAGGACCCAAATTATTCGGCGCTTTGTTCAGCATATAGTTAAGCCTACCCACTGTTTCAAGAGGGCTTCGATTCCAGCGCAAGTCAGGCAATATGATCTGCACTTTTTTATTGGCTTGATTTAAAATATGACTGGTATAGATACCGTCTACTCGGGTTCGCCTTGGACTATCTTTGGGCACGTTAAAATAATCCAGCATAATTTGCCGAGACGCCTCTTTTTGCGGGTATTCTGTGCCAGCATCATTTTCACCAAAGTCATGGTCATCCCACATACCAATAGTAGGTGTATTCGCCAACATCGTCTGCATACCCGATTTTGACCATTGCTTGGCGTATATGGCTTTCAACTCAGCCATATCTTCGGTATCGCCGTAAACATTATCCCCTAGCAATACAAACAAATCGCCTTGCTCTTGGTTCATCGCAGCCCAGATAGGTTGGGGCTTATCTTGGTGTAAACATGAGCCAAATAGAATTTTAATCGGCACTGCAGATAGCTGCTTAGCCATCACTGTTGTACTAATTGTTATCAACAAAAAGTAAATACTGGTGGTGATACATTTCATGATAATTTACCTTTGTTTGACTATCGGTAAGGGTTGGCCAATGTCCTTTGCAAATTGCAGGTAGTCGAATCCAAGCAATTGCACAGCAGTCGCCGCCACTTGATCTAGGGTAAAATGTTGTGGCTGCTGGCTTCCTACTGATTCTTTCACATCTGGACCCATGGCGGCTAGCCAAATCTGATCTGCGCCAGGTATGCCATTCTGATATTTTTTCAATCCATTTAAATAACCTTTTATCGCCTTTGGGCTAGCATGGTGTTGCCATGACTGTGCTGAGTTCCCTCGACCATGATCCACCGTAATAATTAGATTGGTATTGTCTTGGTACTGCTCCATTGATTGCAACAAAGTCCACAACTGAGCAATAAATTTATCGGCTCGATTAGCGCCGCGTAAATATTCAGGGTAATTTCCTTGATGAGCAAAGTCATCTGTTTCACCTAGTGCCACATACATCACTTTTGGCTGATGTGCCAAAATATACTCTTTAGTAAAACCCAAGGTAAAGGCATCTAAACGCACATTATGCCAAGGACTGGGAACTTGTGTTTGCAACGTATTTAACCACTGAGCTTTATCTGATAAACCGGCCCAATCGGCAGGTTCAAAACCCGCATTAATAGGCACCCCACTACGTGTCCGATTAATAATAGCGGGAAACACATCCCAACTGCCAAAAGCAGCCACTTTTCCTTGGTAATCTGATTGTTTATTCAGCCATTCCAATATTGTTACATTCGGATTGTCGATGGGTTTATTTGAATCAATATTCGGGTCGACTTTACCCGTTAACAACTCGTTGTAACCTGGATACGAAAACCAGTAACCGTTGGTAACCTGCATCTGTGAGCCTAGTTCACGGTCGCCTATTAACACCCCATCCTTTGCCAGTACATTCCATAAAAAAGGCATCAGCTTCTGACGTTTATTTTCGGGATTTGTGCCTGAAAACTGTTTAACTAAGCCAGATTTTTGTTCCTTAAATGCGTCTAAATCAAGCACATCATTCTGATACCCTTGAAATACTTCTTGCCAACGCAACCCATCAATACTAACCAATATTAAATTATCGGCAGCTTTGCTCGTGAAGACAAAGCAACATAAACCCAACAATAAGATTAATTTCATTTCAAACTCACTCTCATTAGGCAAAAAAAAGGGACGAGCATAAGCCCGTCCCAAAGTGACACACAGGGAAATTTTATTTAAAATGCGGCTTTTAGATTTAAAGCAACCGTACGAGGTGCACCTATCCATGCTGCATTAGTGGCAATAGTACCAAGGTAACTTTCATCAAACAGGTTGTTGATGGTGAAGTTAATGTCAATCGACTCAACACCGCTGCCTAGGTCATCAATAGAAGTACCAAAGTAAAAATCACTGACTGTATAAGCTTCCACAGCAGCAGTATTCGCTTGATTCATCCAACGTTCGCCAACATATTTCGTGCTCAGACCAGCAGAATGGTGACCACGTACCCAATCGATGCTGACTACACCCATTTGTTCAGCGGCCCCAATGACACCATTACCTAAATACTCGGCGTCGGTGTATTCTGAATCATTACTGGTATAAGACCCATACACGCTCAAGTTTTCAGAAAGTTGGTAATTTAACGATGCTTCAAAGCCTGTCGACTCTATGCCACCGTCATTAATATAACCACCAGCAGCCGACTCTAAAAAGTCGATACCCGTTACAGTTTCATTACTCACAAAGTTGATCCTGTCATCAAATTTAGTGGCGTAATACGTTAGGCTAGCGCTTAAATCTTTAGAAGAATAACGCAGGCCAAGGTCAAAGTTGTCTGCAGTTTCTGGTTTAACCAAACTTAAGTCTGCATCATCACGCTCTAACACCGCATCTTTGATTGAAGCATAGTTTTGTGCAAAACCAGCAAACATCTCAAGTCCAGTGACAGGTAAAGGTGCCACAAAACCGGCCGAGAAGAGCAAGTCTGAATCTGAAGATACGCCCTGATCGTTAGTTGCATTAAATCTGTCGTTTTTCGACACATCAACAAAAAACTGCTTGATACCAAAGTGTGCTTTAGCAAAACCTAAATCAAGTTGGTCTTCAAGGTAAAACATCGTAGTTTTTACTGGGAATTCGCGATCGTACTGAACCCAATAAGGGGTTTCATCAAAACGGTAACTAGTCGCCGAATCAATGATTTTCTGCCAACTACGATTTTCATCACGCGTGTAATCTTCGTACCAGAAACCACCACGAAGCGTATTATCCATACCGGCTATACGCGCATCCCAGATAAAGTCAGCATTGATACCAATACGTGATTTTTCATAATTAGTTGTGCGATATGAACCTACTGGAATAGCCCCTTGTTCATAACAACCTGGGTCATACTCAGCGCCTGCGCCTCCGTAAGGGAAACTAATAGAGCTTTCACAACCATCGATAGGACTAAGCTGAACACCCGCTCTGTCAACAAAGAAAATTTGTCCTAAAAAGTCACCACCATAAACCGTGTTGCCAGACACCACTTCAGAATGACCAACACCTTCTCCGTCATCAGTCACATTCACTAGGTAAGGCGGCACCCAATCACCACGACCTTCGTTATTGTGATAATAAACATTGGTACTAAATGCCACGTCACCGACTGTAAAGTCAGCCTTCAAATACGTAAAAAAGTTTTCTCTTAATGTAGACCAACCACGTCGATAAGCTTGATCTTGGTAAGGAATACCTGTCCATTCGTTGGTCAGTTGATCCCAACTAGAATTTTGCTCAAATTGCGACAAACCATAGATACGTTGGTAATTGTCTTCATGGGTATCGTCATAAGATGCATAAGCAGTCAAATTAACGTCACCGATAGTGCTGATCACTTTTGCAGCAAAATGGTCACGCACATTTTCAGCAGTTTGATCCATCCAGTCACTACTTTCTTGGTTAGACATACTGAACCATGCAAAAGTATCTTTCGCTATTTCGCCTGTTTCATAACGTGCAAAGAATTTTCTACCATCAAACTCAGCAAACGTAGTGCTGACAACCAAACGCTCGTTTACACCAGGCATCAATGTAACAAAATCGAGGGTGCCACCCAATGCTTCATGGGAACGAGAAGCAATATCTGCCGTACCTTGTGACACATCGACTCTGGCTAAGTTTTCGGTATCAATATAACGATTAGCTTTTGCGCCGCCGCCATAATTGGAGTTACCGTTGGCAATGCCATCTATGGTCATACCAATCTGCTGTTGAGATAAATCAACTTGGAAACCACGAATAGAAATACTGGTGGACCAATCGTCAGCACCAAAAGTATCACCTTCGTTAATTAATACCCCTGGCAAGTTATCAATGGCAGCCAATACACTGGTCATGGATGTTTGCTGCTTCATCATTTCATCTGATGTTTGGTTGTTAGCATAAGATACACTTCTGCCGACTACTGTGATCGACTCCATGCTTTCTTCTGACTCTTCTGCTCCTAGGGCAGGCGCCATCAATGCGCAGGTACCCAGTGCAACGGATATAGATAAAGTTAAGTTGGATAGTGTTTTAGTACTCATTCTGTATTGCCCCATTTAATGTTTTTTCTTGGGCGTAATATGAATGGGCAATGTGAACCTGAGATGTACTTTTATTGACGCTTTGATGATAGTTTTACTGTATTTTTTAGGCAAACTAATGACATCTTTGTGTCATTAGTTTATTTTTTGACCAAATGGGTAAACACTATTTTTCAATAAAAAACGTGCCCCAACCGTCGTAATCAACGTTATGTTTAATAGCAATAGCAAAAAGTTTATCGGTATCTTGGTTGATTAAATTTGCATCCAACATACGTTCGACCACGGCATCAAAACAAAAGACTTCCTCACCATCTTCCAACTCTAACTCCTCGGCATCACCTACTTCAAAACCGGCTTTAAAGGCATCAACAGCCGCTTTTTCTAATACGTCAAAGTCAGCACTAGCAAAGTGATACTCAATAGTATGTGCTTGACTGGCGTCACTGCCATCTTCGATCAATGCTTCAATCGTTTCTTGATTAAACTCATGCCATTCGGCTAGTTCGGATGTTTCTTGTGAATTCATAAAATATACCTCTGAGCTAAGCGGATCACCGGAATTTATTGTCCAATTCAGTGTCTATTTTTTTAATCTGTTGCTGCATTTTTTGATGAAAATATTCAGCATTTTGTTTAATAGATTTATGTTCATCCATAAACTCAGGCTCTGACAGCTCAATTAATAACGTGCCATTATTCCACCTATTAAGCTTTATTTTATCATGTAAGCGGCTAGCAGTAATTGTGACTATGGGTTCATTGGTCGCTTTGGCAATGCGAAAAGCACCTGTTTTAAAGGGCAATAATCCACGATTATAGCTTCGAGTACCCTCAGGGAAAAACCACACGGATAAGCGTCTTTTTTGAATTTTTTGCACTGTACCTAGTAAGGTATCATGGGCGCGACCAGAGTTTTTTCGGTCGATCATAATGTTACCTGTTAACCAATATATCTGGCCAACTACGGGTATCCACTTAAGGCTTTTTTTACCGACTGTTACTGTACTTTTTTGCGTCGCACCGCAAATCGTCAATAAATCATAACTATTCTGGTGATTCGCAATATAGACGAACGGCCCACCTTGCTTGACGCTGTCGGGTACCCTGATTTCAATTTTCAACCCCAACAAAGCAGACACCGAACTATACAAAGCACCAGCAGCGTGTACGTTATCTCGATGAAAGGGGCGCAGCAAACAAATCAATATGAGAACTATGTTTATCAGCAAAAAATAAAAAAATATCGCAACTATGCGTAAAAGCGCTAACAAGGCCTATCCTGATCAATAAATTAGTCGCAGAGTATACGCACTTTTAGCCAGTAGCTAAAACATTTATGGCTGAGTATTTTTTAGTGTTTTTTTGTTGCCACACAAATATATGAGTTAAATGCTTAATTAGTCGATACTGAGTAAAGATATAAATACTTTTTATTATTAAGGCTATTCATTCTATGCAGATACTTATACATGAAGATCTCGATGAAGATATTCTCACCGATTTATTGGAAGAAATTAACGAGTTTTATGAAGGCTGTGAACAGACCTAAATCGAATTGGAGTTAAAAGCACAAAACAAGGAATTACAACGCTCACTCTTTCGATCATTCCACACCATCAAAGTAGACCTAGGGCTAGTTAATTTTCACCGCTTATCCCACTTCTGCAATATGCCGAAGATCTTCTTGATTACTTTCGTAAAAGGCAAATTCAATACACCAGTGATATGAGTGACTAGGTATTATTAATCATTGATAAAGACAAAATATTCGTACAAAGCTGCATGCAAACTGGGCAAGCTGAGTATGATCAGGAAATGTTTAAGCGACTTGTTGAAGCTACCAAACACATTACCCCTGGAAATGACGATGACCATGAACAATTGTTAGTTAAAGCAGTCTTCATATTAAATCCTAGCCTTGACTTAGGTAATAAAGAACAAAATATGGCCCCCCTTCCTCTGTTAATACACCTTCTAACATAGCAACAACAGGCATTCCTAAGTCTATTACTAACGACAAACGTGAAGAACTGATGTTCTTTTGGGAATTAATGAAACCGATAGAAAAACGTTCTAAGTACTGGGAAGGCAGAGGAGATAGAATTACCAAGCTAGCTGGCTATATCAATAAAATAGCAGGGGCTCCCATCGATGAATCGCAACTTGCCGTTGCTTGTTACATGCATGACTTTGGCATGGCCTTTATGCCAATTACACTGCTGCATAAGTAGCAAAAATTCAATGATTATAAAATCAACTTGATGTGTTCTAAAGTGTATAAAAGTGCTCGCTTACTCGAAAGTCTCAATCAATGGAACGAAGCCCGTAAATCGTGATGCAACATCACGAGCGCGTTGACAGCAGCAGATACCCCCTGGGTATCAAAGAAGACGATATTTATGAAGGGCAAAATTATTAGCCATACTAAACACCTTTGACGCCATCACCCATGCGCGAGCCCATGATAGCCATTTACAAATATCTAAAAAAAAGGCGGTCATAGAGATCAATCGTATCGCCAAAGGATAGTTTTCAACAAAATGGATGGTGGCTTTTAATGATCCAATGGCAGCAGTATTCATGAATGAATGAATGAATGAACCTACTACATAATCAGGCTTTAAATACACAGGAATTTTCAACCAACTGAATCGCCTCATTGTAAAGCTTGAGAACACAGTGCTAAATTGGAATATCACTTGAGATATAACTTGAGGTATAACTTGAGAGTATGACAAATTACATAACCAATTATCTAAAAGATGTAATATCGATACAATGTTTGCAGAGAGACTAAGCTCATTGCCAATATTTGATATTATGCTATTGCGTTTAAATAAGCTGCAGCCAAATATAAATTGATTGGATAAAGCGGCAGATAAAAAGCCAGTTATGATTTAACTGGCTGCCTCCATTCTACATATCTAACTCTTTGAGTTTACGCGTCAGTGTATTTCTGCCCCAACCTAAACGCCTAGCCGCATCTTGTTTATGTCCGTGTGTGAAATGTAAAGCACGCTCTAACAAAATATGCTCAAAACTCATAATCGCATCAACTAATATATTATTATGACCGGTTTGCAATTGCGTATCTGCCCAACTAGCAAGAAGTGTTTGCCAATTACCAGTCTGAGCAGTTTCTGCGGTTGATACTGGCTGTTGGTTAATTTCTGGCGGTAAGTCGTGAGGAAGCACTTCTTGACCACTAGCCATCACCGTTAACCAACGACACATATTTTCAAGCTGCCGAACATTACCTGGCCAGGGTAAATTAGCCAGTACTTTTTTAGTCTCTTTACTAAGAGATTTAACTTCAACCGCTAATTCTACCGCCGCTTTTTGCAAAAAATGTGCCGCTAAGATGGGAATATCTTCACGCCTTTCACTGAGTGTAGGTATATGAATACGTATGACATTTAATCTGTGATACAAATCTTCGCGAAATTTTCCCTCGGATACGCGCTGTTCCAAGTTTTGATGAGTCGCAGCAATAATTCGCACATCTACAGTGACTGGATTATGACCGCCGACTCGGTAAAATTGGCCATCTGCTAACACGCGCAAAAGTCTGGTTTGCACGTCAATGGGCATATCGCCGATTTCATCTAAAAATAATGTACCACCATTAGCTTGTTCGAAACGCCCTTGCCTTGCAGCTTGTGCCCCAGTGAACGCACCTTTTTCGTGACCAAACAACTCAGATTCAATGAGGTCGGCCGGTATTGCCGCCATGTTTAGAGCAATGAAAGTATTCTCTGAGCGTGGACTATGACGATGTAATGCATGTGCCACTAACTCTTTACCTGTGCCTGATTGACCGTTAATCAACACACTAATGCTCGAACGAGATAAACGTCCAACGGCTCTAAACACCTCTTGCATAGCTGGGGCTTCGCCAATAATCTCAGTCGCTTTGACTAATTCAGGAGGCTTATTCTTACTAGATTGTTCTCGCGCATGGGTTAGCGCCCGCTGAACTAAATTGACTGCTTCGTCGATGTCGAAGGGTTTGGGTAAGTACTCAAATGCACCACTTTGATAGGCATTCACCGCACTGTCTAAATCAGAATGGGCGGTCATAATAATCACAGGAATATTTTCAAAACGCTTATGCACCTCACGTAATAACACCATCCCATCCATTTGTGGCATACGAATATCTGACACTATCACTTCAGGCGGTTGCCCTGTTTCTAACTGCAATAATAAGTCTTGGGGGTTTTCAAAACTGAAACATGAAATATTCGCTGCCTGCAACGCTTTTTGTAATACCCAGCGAATTGAGCTGTCGTCATCGACTATCCATACTGGTTCTGCACTCATGCCTGTGGCTCCTTTTTATCAATGGGTATATATATAGTAAATGCTGTTCTGCCAGGCCAACTATCGACTTCAATTTTTCCGCGGTGATGACCGATCAGAGTTTGAGATATAGATAAACCTAAACCACTACCTTCTTTTTTACTGGTAACCATAGGGTAAAACAATGTGTTTTTAAGTTTAGTGGGGATGCCCGGGCCGTTGTCGATAATTTGAATTTTTACGCATAGCGGGTAACAAGCACCATGAATGCTCACTTGACGTTCTACTCTAGTCATTATTGTAATTTTAGCTACTATATCCTGGTGTTCTGACAACACTTGCACACTGTTTCGCACTATATTTAATGTGGCTTGCTGCATCATATCTTGATCTAAATACACATCTGGAATACTTGGATCATAATCCCTTGTTATAGCAATATTATGGCTGGGATCAAGTTGTACCAAGGTACAGACTTTCTCGAGCACTTGATGCACGTTCTGCCAATCAAAATTTGGCCTCAAATTAGGTCCCAATAAACGATCAACTAAATTGGTAAGCCTATCGGATTGTTCAATAATAACTTGGGTAAATTCTTTCAACTCATCACTAGGTAGCTGCTTAGCGAGTAGTTGTGCCGCGCCTCTGATGCCGCCTAATGGATTTTTAATTTCGTGGGCTAATCCACGCACCAACTCTCGGGCAGCCTGCTGTTGCGCCCATTGGCGATTTTCTTGACTGATTTTTTTCTGTTGTTCCACCAGTCTAATTTCGACTAATATTCGTTGATTTGGTTTTTCCAATATATAAGTAACAGAAACGTCAGCTCGGGTGTGTCGGCCATCAGTAAATTTGAAGGCGACTTCACTATCAGAATAAACGTCACCAAATTCCGTAAAGTTTTGAAAGCGTTCAAAATCTAGACTAGAGGAGGCTATAAACTGATTGAATGAACAACCCATTAACAAATTCAAACTACGTTCAAATACATTTTGCGCAGCATGATTAGCATATTGGACAATTAATTTATTGTCTAACACAAGCACGGCCGTCGATAGATTATCGAGTAAATTTTCAGTAGTGGTAGATTCAGACATAAATTCAACTTTTAATGCACTTATATAGTGCAAAGTATTATTTAGCTGCCTTGATATAGATACTACTTTTTATAAAAATAAACCGATTTACACTAGTTAGCATTGATCAAAGCAGAAGCTTTGTGCAGATAAAAGGTCTGCTGATTAGACGATGCAAGGATCTTGCCTGAGTTGTCAAGAAAATCAATTTGAATGGTGTGAGCGCCTCGATGAACATTTTCTAATTGAAATTTACTTTTTAATTGAGTTTTAACTATCTTATTATCAATAACTAATTGAAATTTTCCAGATTTTTGGGGTGCCACTTCTGCATGAATGGTGACTGCACCGGAATTATCACGTAATGTTTGTCCCGCAGCGGGAGAAAGAATAAATACTTGATACTGCACTTCAGGACTGAGTTTTTTTATAGGATTAAGTTGGCTAGTTGTTTGGCTGGCAGCATTATTGAGAGTAGGAACAACAACAGTATTCATAGAGGATAGGTTAACAGGTACCGCACCATCGCTGCGAACATCACTGTAAACCACGCTGCCATCGGCCTTTATCGTTTTATACACCACCTGCGCCGAAACACTTATGCACAATAATAATAAACAGATAACAAAGGCGAATCTCATAGTATGTCATACTCCAAATATCAGCGACTCTTTGCCGCAGAGTGAGTCATTAAGTGTAGCCTTATTACAGGTAAAAAAAAGCCCGCAAATGCGGGCTTGTGATTTATTTTAATGACTATTCAAGATAATCAGCTAAAAGCTTGGAGTTTTATACGCTGTAATACATATCAAACTCAACTGGGTGAGTTGTCATGTTTAGCTTTTCAACTTCTGCACTTTTTAGCTCGATGTAAGCATCGATGGATGCATCAGACATAACCCCACCAGCGGTTAAGAATTCACGGTCGTTGTTAAGGGCTTCTAGTGCTTGCTCAAATGAACTACAGACTTGAGGTATGGCTGCTGCTTCTTCTGCAGGTAAGTCATACAAGTCTTTATCCATTGAATCGCCAGGGTGAATCTTGTTTTTAATCCCATCAAGGCCAGCCATCAACATGGCAGTGAATGCTAAGTAAGGGTTGCCTGTTGGGTCAGGGAAACGCACTTCAATACGACGAGCTCTGTCGCTGGTGACAAAAGGAATACGGATAGAAGCAGAACGGTTCCGAGCAGAATATGCCAACATCACAGGCGCTTCAAAGCCAGGTACTAAACGTTTGTATGAGTTAGTAGAAGCATTAGTAAAAGCATTGATTGCGCGAGCATGTTTGATAATACCGCCAATGTAGAACAAAGCTTCTTCAGACATTCCGGCATACTTGTCACCTGCAAAGATGTTTTTACCATCTTTAGAAATTGATTGGTGAACGTGCATACCTGAACCATTATCGCCAACTAGAGGCTTAGGCATAAAGGTAGCAGTCTGTCCGTAAGCATGTGCAACGTTATGCACTACATACTTATATATTTGCACTTCATCTGCTTTTTTAACCAAAGTATTAAAAAGGCAGGCAATTTCATTTTGACCAGCAGTCGCGACTTCATGGTGATGTGCTTCAACTGTTAAGCCCATTTCTTCCATAACCATACACATAGCCGCGCGGGTATCATGAGCTGAATCGACTGGAGGAACAGGGAAATAACCGCCTTTAACACCAGGTCGGTGCGCCATGTTGCCTTCTTCAAATTCTGAGCCTGAATTCCACTTGGCTTCGCTTGAATCAATTTTAAACATTGATCCGGCCATATCTGTGTGGAAACGTACATCGTCAAACAAGAAAAATTCTGGTTCAGGACCAAACAAAGCTGTGTCACCAATGCCCGTAGACTTCAAATATTCTTCTGCACGACGTGCGACAGAGCGAGGATCACGGTCATAACCCTGCATAGTCATAGGCTCTAAGATATCGCAACGGATATTGATTTGTGTTTCTTCAGCGAATGGGTCAAGTACAGCGGTATCGCCATCAGGCATTAAAATCATGTCTGATTCATTAATGCCTTTCCAACCAAGTATAGAAGAACCATCAAACATTTTGCCTTCTTCGAAGAAATCTTCAGTCACTTGATGAGTAGGAATAGAAACGTGTTGTTCCTTGCCTTTGGTATCGGTAAAGCGTAAATCAACAAATTTAGCTTCGGTTTCTTTAATAAGGTCTAAGGCCTTTTGTGCTGACATGGTGTCCTCCAGATTAAAAGTATAAATATATCAGTCGGAGTCGATTCACTCCAAACCCATAACTTATTAGTGTAAAGCGATTATCATGCCACATACTTAAGTGATTGGAATGCCTTTTGTTTATGTCTTTTTAGAATAGCGTAAACGAAAAAAACATCACCAAACGAACCAATATAATGCAACGCTGCACCATAATAAAGCAGAAGCACTTAAATGCATCACCTGAGGTCGCCAGGTTAATGCAATGTTAAACAATTGAGAGGCCTTCCTTTATTTACAGCTATATGAATTTGAAGTTCGCTAAATGTTGGATAAAACTGTATAATATGCCCCGATAAAATTTCAGTTAATTTTGCGGCTCGTTACTAACGTACGAGTAACCGCCATCACAGAGTATAGATAATGAGTTCATCAACCACCTCAATCGAAAATTTGAGGAACATAGCGATAATTGCCCACGTCGACCACGGTAAAACCACCTTAGTTGATAAGTTATTACAACAGTCGGGTACATTAGAAGAAAGTCGCGGCGAAGCCGAAGAACGCGTGATGGACTCAAACGATATTGAGAAAGAACGTGGTATTACCATTCTTGCAAAAAACACGGCAATTAAATGGAACGAATTCCGCATCAATATAGTAGACACGCCTGGGCACGCCGATTTCGGTGGTGAAGTAGAGCGCGTTATGTCTATGGCCGATTCAGTCTTGTTATTGGTGGATGCACAAGAAGGCCCCATGCCACAAACCCGTTTTGTGACACAAAAAGCCTTTGCTCAAGGTTTAAAGCCAATCGTTGTTATCAATAAAATTGATAAGCCAGGCGCTCGTCCAGATTGGGTCATGGATCAAGTTTTTGATTTGTTCGATAACTTAGGTGCAACGGACGATCAATTAGATTTTCAGGTAGTATACGCGTCCGCTATAAATGGTTGGGCGACCAACGACTTAGATGTCCCTTGCGATAACATGACGCCTTTGTTTGAAACGATCATCAAACACGTTAAGCCACCTGCTGCCGATATTAACGGCCCATTACAAATGCAAATATCTCAACTTGATTACAACTCTTATGTGGGTGTAATAGGTATAGGTCGTATTATCAGTGGTTCGGTTAAGCCTAACCAAGCAGTGACTATTATTGGTGCTGACGGTAACACACGTAATGGTAAAATTGGACAAGTACAAGGTTACTTAGGTTTAGAACGTCACGAAGTAGATTCTGCTGATGCGGGTGATATTGTTGCAATTACTGGTGTTGGCCAGCTTAAAATCTCCGATACAGTGTGTGATCCAGCTGAAGTGTTAGCGTTACCGCCTCTTTCTGTTGATGAACCAACAGTGACCATGACATTTCAAGTTAATAACTCTCCTTTTGCTGGTAAAGAAGGTAAGTTCGTTACTTCACGTAATATCCTTGAACGTTTACAGCACGAGTTGATCCACAACGTGGCACTTAAAGTGGAAGAAATACCAACTGATCCGGATAAATTCCGCGTGTCAGGTCGTGGTGAACTTCACTTAGGCATATTAATTGAAAACATGCGTCGTGAAGGATACGAATTAGCCGTTTCTCGCCCAGAAGTGATTTTAAAGCAAGTTGATGGTGTCACTCACGAACCTTACGAATCGGTCACTATCGATGTTGAAGAACAACATCAAGGTTCTGTCATGGAACAGTTGGGTACCCGTAAAGGTGAGTTAACCAATATGGCGCCAGACGGCAAAGGCCGTATACGTATGGATTTCATGATCCCTAGCCGTGGCTTGATTGGTTTTCAAACAGACTTTATGACCATGACATCAGGCTCTGGTTTGATGTACCACACCTTTGATCATTACGGCCCCCATAAAGGCGGCGTAATCGGTCAGCGTAAGAGTGGCGTATTGATTGCCAATGCAACAGGTAAAGCACTGACTAACGCATTGTTTAACTTACAAAGTCGCGGACGTTTATTTATCGGCCACGGACTTGAAGTATACGAAGGCATGGTGATAGGTATTCACGCTCGTGAAAATGACCTGACGGTTAACGCCCTCAAAGGTAAGCAGTTAACTAACGTGCGTTCATCAGGTACCGACGAAGCACAAAGCTTAGTTCCGCCAATCGTTATGTCGTTAGAACAAGCACTTGAGTTCATCGATAATGATGAATTGGTTGAAGTGACGCCTATCAGTACGCGTATTCGTAAGAAGTTGTTGACTGAAAACTTGCGTAAGCAAGCTGGACGCCCAGCTAAGGCTTAATTTACAAGCATTTAAAAGCATAAAGATGAAACCGGCGAAAGCCGGTTTTTTTTATTATGCTTAAGATTAAAATCAAAAGAACTGCATACAGCCATCCCCCCCGCGTTGCGTTCATATGCATCTCTTATCGGACATTGGTCTATATTAGGTCTTTTGTTATATCATTTTAGCGCGTTTAGTATGACGGTTTTCATGTGAGATTTAGATGTGCCTGATAGTATTTGAACAGCCAATTTAATACCTATTGCTTCACCTTATTGTTAGTGTAAGTAGAGATATTTATCGTGATATGACTATGCGTGTTTCGGTAAAATATTTTATATATTCAAATGACTTGTCCCCTTTACACTTTTAAAATGTATAATCCGCGCGTTCAAAATTTCAGCAATTTAGCTACGTGTTACTTAAGTGAGTAATAATCTTAAGTGACACATGTGTGGCCCTAACAGAGAAAAAACAATGAGTTCATCAAACACCTCAATCGAAAATTTGAGGAATATAGCTATTATAGCCCACGTTGACCACGGCAAAACCACCCTAGTTGATAAGTTATTGCAACAATCAGGCACCTTAGAGAGCCGCGGCGTAGCCGAAGAACGTGTGATGGACTCAAACGATATTGAAAAAGAACGCGGCATTACTATTCTTGCAAAAAATACTGCCATTAAATGGAACGAATTCCGCATTAATATAGTAGACACACCAGGTCACGCCGACTTTGGTGGTGAGGTAGAGCGCGTTATGTCTATGGCCGATTCAGTCTTGTTATTGGTTGATGCACAAGAAGGCCCCATGCCACAAACTCGTTTTGTGACACAAAAAGCCTTTGCTCAAGGTTTAAAGCCAATCGTTGTGATCAACAAAATTGATAAGCCAGGTGCACGCCCGAGTTGGGTTATGGATCAGGTATTTGATTTGTTCGACAACTTAGGTGCAACTGACGACCAATTAGACTTTGAAGTGGTCTACGCATCAGCCATAAATGGTTGGGCAACCAACGATTTAGATGTACCTAGCGATAATATGACGCCGTTATTTGATACTATCATAAAACATGTCAAGCCACCTGTTGCCGATATCAACGGCCCATTACAAATGCAAATGTCGCAACTTGATTACAACTCTTATGTAGGTGTAATCGGTATAGGTCGTATTACACGTGGTTCGGTTAAACCTAACCAACAAGTCACTATTATTGGTGCTGACGGCAAAACTCGCAACGCTAAAATCGGGCAGGTGCAAGGCTATTTAGGGTTACAGCGCCTCGAAGTGGACTCTGGTGACGCCGGTGACATTGTGGCTGTAACAGGTGTGGGTGAACTTAAGATATCCGACACAATATGCGAACCCAATACAGTTGAGGCATTACCACCTCTTTCTGTTGATGAACCAACAGTCACCATGACATTCCAAGTCAATAATTCTCCATTTTGTGGTAAAGAAGGTAAATACGTCACATCACGTAACATCTATGAACGTTTGCAAACCGAATTAATTCACAACGTGGCACTTAAAGTGGAAGAAACCCAAGATCCGGATAAGTTCCGCGTATCAGGTCGTGGTGAACTTCACCTAGGTATATTGATTGAAAACATGCGCCGTGAAGGTTATGAACTCGCCGTTTCCCGTCCAGAAGTGATTTTGAAACAAGTGGATGGTGTGACCCACGAACCTTTTGAAACAGTGACCATCGATGTTCAAGAACAACATCAAGGTACTATTATGGAACAGATTGGTACACGTAAAGGTGAGTTAACCAATATGTCACCCGATGGTAAAGGCCGTATACGTATGGACTTTATGATCCCTAGCCGTGGCTTAATTGGTTTTCAAACTGACTTTATGACCATGACATCAGGCTCTGGTTTGATGTATCACACCTTTGATCATTACGGCCCCCATAAAGGAGGCGTAATCGGCCAGCGTAAGAGTGGCGTATTGATTGCCAACGCAACGGGTAAAGCACTAACGAACGCCTTGTTTAACTTACAAGGACGCGGACGTTTATTTATCGGCCACGGTGTTGAAGTATACGAAGGCATGGTGATTGGTATTCATGCGCGTGAAAATGACCTGACGGTTAATGCCCTTAAAGGTAAGCAGCTAACGAACGTTCGTGCATCAGGTACCGACGAAGCACAAAGCTTAGTACCGCCTATTGTGATGTCATTAGAACAAGCACTTGAGTTCATAGATAACGATGAATTGGTCGAAGTGACGCCTTTAAGTACACGTATTCGTAAAAAGTTATTGACTGAGAACTTACGTAAGCAAGCTGGAAGACCTGCTAAAGCTTAAGCTTTAGCGCTTCGAGATACGCATTTTTACAAGCACCAATAAAACACCGGCGAAAGCCGGTTTTTTATTGGCTATACCCTATCTGTTGGGGGCAGCGCCGTTATATCTAAAACCTTGTTTTCAAAAATTTATCCATATAAGGTTTAATCACTGTGTTTACATCTGAGGCTTTCCCAGACTGAGTTTCCGTTAGCTCGCCACTCACTGATGCTAATTCAAGCAACACTAGTCTCGCGATATCTTCTCGTACTAAGCCTCTTGAATAAATGGATAACTGTTGAGTTGTGCTGGTATATTCCACTGGCTTTACAAGCTTAGTTTTCTTAAATATCTTTGAACTTAATACCACACTGGTTATCTGTTTTGACCACTCCTGAGGCACTATTTTTAATAACAAACTGACTTCTTTTTTTGATAAAGCATGAAAAGGTTCATTGCTGAATTTTCCAATTACTATTTTCATTTTGGCTCCTTGTGTTGACTCTTGACTAGCTTAAACTAAAAGCCTCCTGGTGACTTCACTTCAATTACTCACTGAAATACAGTTAATCTTTACCCAAAAGTCTGAATTCTGTTTAATTTGTATTAGGACAGACAACATAAAACTCGATATTAGTTCAACAGTTAGAATATAATTAACAGCGATTTATTCTGCACAATTCGTCTATGTATCATCAGGTTTTAGGAGTGGTTAATATCAAAATCGACGTGACTTTTCGCCTATTCAATTTAGATAAATACCAAGCTATCACACTGCACAGAGAAGTGGCTGGGGTAACTTACGCGCCTCATCCTGAGAAAAACGGTTTAGTAGGCACAGTGTGTTTAAATCAAGATTTAGATAATTTAGACGACTTAAATATTTTTTATGTTCGCCAGCAAATACCTTTACAAGACTGCGATATTCTTATAACTGTCATATCTGAAAATAACCAAAGAACAGTTGCCACACCGATGTTCGTCAATAAAATACTCAAACATATTGATTGCCAATTAACCTTTTCTTTTCATCCATCTAAAACACCGGACACACTATGACTTTACATAAACTGACGACTGTAAATGATTTAATCACACAATTACATCAAGCCCCAGACACGATTGAGTTTACAAGCGTTATGCAGGTAATCAGTCAATTCTATAATTACACACCCGTAGGTTTTAGCAATGGAACGTTGCAAAATGCAGCTGGCAGCAATGAAGGTTCTTGTAAGATTTTCCACTTTGCTCAGTTACATACATTAAGTGAGTCCGAAACACTCTATTTATTCGGACGTTATTATCGTGATGATGTATTGGCCAATCCGACTGGTGGTGATCACGCAAACATTCGTAACTTTATGCTCACCGGCTGGTCTGGGATAAAATTTGATGGTTTAGCATTAACTCCTGTGGATTAAAACCTAGCTAAACTTGAATAAAAGGGTGTTTTTCAAGATAACGTTTAGGTTCATGGTAGTAGTGCAGTGTGAATTTTGGCGAGTAAGCGGATCACCCAATGCCATGCATATTCCCTTAGTCTCAACACTATTTTTTGATTTGTATATATTATGTTTGAGGGCACCTCACACGCTGCCCCCATTTTTTTAAAGTCTTGTGTGTGCTGTCATATTAGATGTTATTAACGCTTTGCTTTAGACAATAAATAGGCCGCATATGCTCCTAATAAACCAGCACTTGACACAATTAGATAATAAATCTTATACCCTTCTCCACTCGGATACTTCTCTATTAGTGAAGCACTCAGCAGCGGTAAATACACTTCAGGAAAATAGCCAATCATGGAAATAATACCAATGGCTAACCCTTTAATTTTGTTAGGCACATCACACCGACCTAACGTTGCCCAATACAGTCCTCTTACACCATAGCTCAGCAATCCAATAAGCAGAACAATCAAAATCATCAGCAGGGCGGCAGAATTTGCTGGTACAAGTGCCATCAGCGCAAGCGATAATGAAGCGAGGACTAAGAGTATCGAGAGTACCTTTTGGGGGTCAGTCCAGTCACCAATAAAACCTGCGGCAATTCCACCAATAGGCCTCATCCATAGTTTTGCAACCGTTATATAGCCAACCATCACTGCAGTTAGGTTAAAATTTTGCTGCAAGAAGGCTGAAAAGGAATAGGTCGCATAAAATATCTGGTAACCACAAACAATACAGATAGCACATAGCCATATTTCACGACGACTGAGAACATCTTTTAAATCATCAAAGAACACACTCTTTGTGTTGTCCTCAGTCACACCCTTTGACGCTTCTAGTTCATCAAGTAACCAGTAAACTAGAATCGATACGATGAGTAGGACGCCGACATATAGATAAATCACTTGCTGCAGAGCCATCTTCGTGGAGTCTGGATCTTGACTGAGAATATAGGCAAATAATGCAACTGCAGCGGTTGCCAAGAAAGCTTCAATTAAACCACGGCCTCCATCCAAAATACCAAAGAATCTACCTTGTTGATCTTTGTCTGCCAACATGGCGACGAGTTTAATGTGCGCTGACCAAAAGGTCAGTCCTGTTGCTATACCCCAAGCACCGTAAATAACCAATAATGCAGAATAAGACGGCATAGTTGAAAACCACAGCCCAATTAAAGCCGTCGCCAGCAACGAAAAACAGAGTAATTTTCGTGATGAAAACCTGTCTGCTAGCCAACCACTTGGAATATAAGTCAACACGAATATAACGCCAAGCATCGAACTGCAATAACGCAACTGTGTCTGGGTGATATTGAAGGATTCTAAGATTGTGAGCTCGAAATTTTGGCGCAGGTAGAGCAGTGGGTAAATGGCACCCGCAGCAACAACAATAAGTGCAAGCTGGCTATAGCTGCGAAAAGCAGCAGAATTAAATTTTGTCAAAACAACCTCGAAACAGACTTTGGGATATCAGTGTATCTCCCTTGCTCCTGAATACCAAATAGGCTGCTTACGTTTTTCTATTACCCGCAGCGGTTACCGCAGAGTAAGCTCACTCTTCTGCTCACTCTTCTGCTCACTTAAACATTGAGCTGCAACTTGCATTTATGACGGAACACGTTGAAGCAGGGATGGCATTTTATAAACAGGGTAAGCTTGACATGGTTGCGCCTCATCTGCTCCACCCAGTGTCTAAAACTCATAGCCTTGAGTGTGTGGGTCTTGAAAAGTTTGACTTTAATAGCGCGATTTTTTTGGAAGTACCTACAGAGATTAAGTCCTTGTTGCGCCAAGCAAATGACACCCCACATGAAGTACCGCTGCAATCCCTTTATCGATTGATGAGTTGCTATAGAAGGCAGAGGTGATATTTAGGCAGTTGAGCAAATAAACAGCTCTCTAGCAAAGTATTGATGCTCGGACATACAAAAAAAAAGGAATGCTGAATAACCATTATTATTCAAAATAAAATTAACAAAGGTATAACCATAGGTAATGATAAGTTCCAGCAGAAAATAGAGCGTATAACCGAACGAAGAATGACGCCTAAAAAACGGAAGACCAGAGAATAGAGAGAAAACAACACCATTAAATTAAATGTGACGCGGCCCCAGTTATTGCAGGGATGAGAGTGGTAAAATGATTAAGCAACGGATTAGGAAGGTCTATCAACAGTTACTACCGCTACCCTAAATGTGTTAACAGGTTGCTAAACGGAATTGGATTTACTCAAAGTAAAACGCTTACAAGTACTGGTAATATTCGCTATAGTGAATTTAATATATTTAAGATAACTAATCGGTTTTAGCATTGTACATTAATCAACATAAAATCATTTTCTATCGCAATGGCTATTCACTGCTTGCTAACGTCTCAGGCACGACTAAATCTATTATATTAAATGATGTCGATTTATTTGTTTTAGGCCATATTGCCAGAAATGAAAATGCAGATGACATAATGCAAATTATCTTAGCCGATCCTGTGTTGAACACTCACTTTCCCAATGTGAGTGAGCAACAAATAAATAGTCGATTTGTACAATACAAAGAGGTTGAAGCCATTGTTGATAAGCCATCGCTTAATCCTCCCGAAGTGTCGTTTGAGGCTTTTGTTGAAAACACTCATCCAGTAGAAAATGACCAACCTGAACCTCAGCTACGAGCACTTCGGTTAAGCACTCATTTGGGTATAGTCCCCACACCACAAGGGTATGCAGCATGGTCTGTACCACAAAACGGCTTCCTTGCTCTGAGCGTGGTTGAGGTAATCTTATTGCTCGCTTTTGGTGATGGTAAATCAGTAGCTAATGTGATGGCTGAAAAAGCCAATTTACAATTAAGCGTTGATACAATAACCACGATGTTAAAGAAATTCACTGACGCTGCTTGGTTGACTTCAATGAAAGATAAAGTAGAGGGCACTGAGCCTGTCCTTATTCCCTTTAACACAATTACCGAACATTCATTAGGGCATGCAACTGATTGGCAAGCCTTACCAAAATCAAATAAAATCCCAGTATACTTTGTCCCTCATATGGAAAACCATTTTCCATTAGCCTTAGGCGTTTTATATAGTGCATTAGTCGCCTATAAAAATGCTGAGTTGTTACAACGTTTTCAATTTATTCCACTTAATTACCTAGCACCTCAAGCACTTTTTGACGGCCCATATCGCAAGTTTGGGCCTGGAGTGTGGTTGTTTTCAAATTACATGTGGTCGATAGATGTGAATATGCAAATTAGTCACTTTGTCAAACAGCATAATAAAGTTAATTTAATGATACACGGAGGGCCAAGTACGCCTGATTATCAACAAGCTTGTGAAGACTTTATGACCGAGCATCGTTCAGTTGATGCAGCCGTTCACGGTGAAGGTGAAGTGACTATCACTGAAATTTTTGACTGCATTGATGCTTCAGTCAATAGGCAACTAACGACGAATATTTCGCAACTAGCAAAAGTGGCAGGGTTAACTTATCGCGAACCCATGACCGGAAGATTAATGCGCACCGGCCCACGTGAACGAATGAAATCACCTGATGATGTGCCTTCACCGTATTTGAATGGTTTGTTTGATGGCTACAATGGCCGTATTGAAGCGGCCATTATTGAAACGAATCGAGGCTGTCCTTACGGTTGTACTTTCTGTGATTGGGGATCGGCGACTAACCAAAAAATTCGCAAGTTTGACCTACAACGCGTGATGGATGAAATCACTTGGATTGGCAAAAACAAAGTCCGTGTAATGTGGATTGCAGATGCAAACTATGGCCTATATGATCGGGATATTGAAATATCTCAATTTATTGTAGATATCAAACGTAAGTACGGGTACCCGCAGGAAATTGTGGTTAATTATACAAAGAATTCAACATGGCGCTTAGTTGAAATTATTAAGATATTTACTGAAGGCGGTATTATCGGGCAAGGTATTATTTCTATTCAAACCACTGATGAAAAAACCTTAGAAGTCATAAATCGCAAGAACATTAAGACACAACGTTATGACGAACTCGCACAAGCTTTTACTGATTTGAATTTGCCATTATCAACCGATTTAATGATAGGTTTACCCGGCATGACTATTCAGTCATTTATGGCTGACTTACAACGCTATATTGATATGGATGTCTCAGTAAAAGCGTATCCAACACAGCTTCTGCCCAATAGCCCAATGGCTGAGCCCGGCTATATGCAAAAATATGAAATTAAGGCTGATGAACATAATTTCTTAATATCTACTTACAGCTATACTCAAGCGGATATTCAGCGGATGAAAAAACTGTATGAAGTGTATGTTATGGCCGATGGCTATAGTTTACTCCGTTATGTCATCCGTTTTATGCAATGGGAATATGCGATTGATGCGAGTACTTTTATAGAAAATCTGCTTGATGATTGTGTGGCTGAACCAAACGCATACCCTCTATTAACTTGGGCAGTGCATTTCTTCAATCAAGATAAATCAATGCCAAGCGGGTGGACTGCCTTTTACCAACAGTTAAAGGATTACATTGTGGCGCGCTATCAAGTGGCCGATAATAGTACCCTAGACACGATAATCAAAGTAAGTCAGGCAACCATGCCAGATGATGCTCAGAACTACCCAATTTCACTTAATTTAGCACATGATTTTCATGCTTACTTTCGGCAAAATAAAGAGTCCTTTAAGGCATTACATACCTTCGCTCAAAGCGCGATGGTTTTTTCAGATCCTAACCGATTGTCTAACGTTGACTTGAACTCAGCTCAATACGATAGCCACCAATATTTTTGGGAATTGTACAGCTCGGTCGCTCGACCAAAATCCCTAGCGGAATTTGCAGCTTGACACTTAATGGTAACAACTTCATTTTTAACGTTACACCTTAACTAGTTTGTTAAGGTGTTTTTGCATCACGTCTTTGTGCACTTGTTTTCACCATTGAGGGACAAATACTTTGCAAAAATCATCGACATCACAAAACATCTTAACTAATTTACTGATGCCTGTTCCTTGATAGATTGATTTTTTGTCAAAAATCAGCTCTTGAAATAGGCATTTCGTTCCAGCCACAGGTACTGTCGTTTTTAGATATTTTTATATTATTCATATCCTAGTAAACCATCTTGATGAGTGATGTCGACAGTGCGCAATACTTGGGTTTCATAGTTGCGTGATCGCACATTTGACATAGTTACATACTCCCCACGTGCACCTTGGTGATTGACTTGTAATCGAATAAAGCCAAGGTGGCGGCCATCACTCCAAATGATCTCTTCGTTGTTGGCAGTATTGAGTGCGTCGAAGCGCTGCATGACCTCACCTCCTAGACTTTCCATAATTGAACGAGGTGACGTCACGCCAGTCGCACCAAGCTCTACGCCCATCGATTGACCGCGGTCGTCGAACAACTTATTCTGCCAGAAACTATGGCTGTCACCCGAGATTACGAGTAAGTCTTGAACATTAGCGTCTTTGGCAATCTGATAAAATCGTTCACGGGCCGCAGGGTAACCTGACCAAGTATCAAGGTCTGAGGGCAAGGAATATTTTCCAAGATGGGTACGTTCAACCAGCTTTTGTTGTTTTTCTAGACTGAGTTTGTCACGTAAGTTATTGAGTATGGGGTCGTCTAAATTCGGTGCGATTGATTTAGCTATAACCGATTGATTACCAATGATGCGCCAGCGACGCCCAGCACTGACCGATTCATTGAGTTCATCTTTTAAGAAGACTTGCATCTCCTTAGATAACATTTCGCGATCGGCTGCATTAATGACATTTTGTGAAAACGCTTTAGCTTGCTTTTTACTTTGAATATTCGGCAAATGTTGATTATAACTGATTTGCTGGCTTCGGCCGGTATGCCGACTTTCAAGTGTGATCAGGCTGGCAAGATCGCCAAATTTATAATGTCGCCAATATTTTGCCCGGTCGCTCACTTGGACAGGATCACGCACTGGCATCCATTCGTAGTAAGCTTGCAGTGACGCAAGTCGCCTTGCCTCCCAGCTTCCCTCATTCAGTTGATGATTCTTGGCGCCGGCCATCCAAGGATTATTAGCTGTTTCGTGATCATCCCAGATGACAATCAATGGATGCCTAGCATGCATGGCGAGTGAGCCTTGATCTGTTTTGTACTGGGCATGACGTTTTCTATAATCATCAAGAGACAGTGTTTCATGAGCAGGGTGATGCTCTCGTCCGATACGTTTTCCCATTTCACCACCAAATCCCTCAACACCGTACTCATAGATATAATCACCCAGGTGCACCACTAAATCTATGGACGCGTCTTTTGCAATCGCATCATAAGCATTAAAATATCCAAACGGATAATTAGAGCAGGTGGTGACTGCCACAACTAATTGTTCAACATGTCCAACAGGTAGCGTTTGAGTTTGACCAGTGGGTGAAATAGAATCTGCGACCGCAAATTTATAGAAGTATGATTCTCCAGGCTTTAAATCATCAGCGACTATTTTAACAGTATGATCTCGATGAATGTCTGTGTTGAAGACACCGCTGCTGACAACATGTTTGAAACTTGCTTCAGTAGCAACAAACCAATCCACCTTAACTGGAGTTGTTAAGCCACTTACTCGCGTCCAGATCACCACACTACTTTGGTCTGGATCACCGCTTGCCACGCCATGAGCAAAAATAACCTGATTGCCTAATTCGCCCTGAGTATCGCAACTTGTAAAGGGCAATAAGGCAACGCTAGAAACTATTTTCATTGCTTGTCTGCGGGTTACTTTTTTAGGCATTACATATTCTCCAAACGATAATGAGTCAACCTCGAATTATCGTATTATTGAGTGAAATTCTAGGCAGCGGCATGCACTGATAAAGAACAAAAGTGGTTTGCTATTATGGCTTCAAAACATATAACTTCATCAGTGCCAGCCAAACCTATTGGCACGATAAGGAAAAAGGGATACTTTGGGTGTTTTGTTACCGAGTAAGTCGGCAATAATATCACCACTAATTGCCGCTAATGTCATACCTAAGTGTTGATGACCAAATGCATAGACTACATTCTGGCTCTTACTTGAGTACCCCAGAACAGGTAAAGAGTCAGGCAGCGAAGGACGATGACCTAACCAGACTGATTCTTCATGAATTTCAAGCTTAGGTAGCATATTTTTAGCCACTGGTAAAAGTTTACGAATTCTGCTGTAGTCCGGTCGTGCATGCAAACCGGCAAATTCGACCTGACTTATGAGGCGTATACCCTTATTCATAGGTGATAATACGAAATCATTTTCGCCATTAACAATCGGCCTACTAATCAGCGAATGGGTGGACTCAGGTAACATCAAATGATAGCCGCGTTCAGACTCTAGGGGAATATCATCCCCTAATTGTTTCGCCAGACCACGGGACCAAGCACCAGTTGCAATCACCACTTTTTGACTGAGTAATTCACCTCTTTTACCTTTAAGTTGAATAACGCCATTAATATCTTGTATTGCATCAACATTAAATTGTTGATAACGACCGCCACGCCTAACTAATAAATCAACCATGCCTTGCACCAGTAGCTGCGGATCATTCACATTTAAGCTATCGTCTTGAAAGAAACCGTGCTTAAACGTTCGGGCTAAATGGGGTTCAAGATCATGAATTTCAGACGCATTTAAGCATTGGTATTTTGTGCCCATCTGATCCAAGATTTGTCTTGAACGCAGGGTCCCATCAAACATCTGATCTGATTGATATACTTTGAGCCATCCCTTCGCATTGAAGAATTGACTAAGGGTTGTATCCTGGGTTAATTTGCGCCAGCTTTGCACCGCATGTTGTGATAGGGCGTGCAAGTTTTGGGCATTTTTGTTGACTGAAGAAGTGCGGCTTTGCCACATAAAACGCATAAGCCAAGGTAAAACTTTAGGGAAATAAGAGGGGCGAATACATAAGGGAGAATTGGATTGACTGAGCATTTTGATGGCATCGAAGAATATGCCTTGAGTGGCTGTGGGTACACAAGAACCATTAACTATTGCACCAGCATTACCAAATGAGGCGCCTGCACTTGGCCGCTCTCTATCGAGTAACAGTACCTCGTGACCTCTTTGTTGCAATGTTAACGCAGTCGCAGCGCCAATCACCCCTGCCCCGATAATGGTTATGTTACTTGTCATCGGCTAGCACTTTTGGATTATTTTAAAAATCCTTTCACCTGAAAGTTGGACTTCACAATAAGTAAAAACCAATACCTAGGTACTGGTTTTTACTTCCATAACTAAATGTAAACTAACTTAAATTAAATTAGCTTAGCTTAGAAACGATGTGAAACTTTTGCATACATAAAGCGACCATTGAATCCGTATGGTGAAGTTGAAGCATACGAGCGACCAGCAGGTGCACCTACAGCAACAGGACCATTATCATCAGTCAAATTATTAATACCGACAGAAATAGCTGTTCCGCCATCAAAGTTATAAGCAAATTCAGCATCTAAAAGAACAACAGCATCGCCAGTAATATCTGGAGAGAATTGGAACCATTCTCCATAATAGTTTGCTCTTGCCATTAATGTCCAATCATCAGCAGAGTAATCAACTGTAAATGAACCTTTTTGCTCAGGTAATCCGCGCTCTAAACGATTTAATTTAGTTTGACTAACATTACCAACAACGTTATCAACCGTCGTTTCTGTCCAGTTATAGGCAAGTGCATACTTCATACTACCGCCAAAAGCGTCATTTGAGTAGTTAGCAACTACGTCCACGCCTTGAGTCGTTGTATCAAAGTCATTAGTAAAGAACTTAACTTTAGCCAAACCAATAGCATCTGTTACACCCTGTTCTGTTAATTCTGCACGAATTTCGTCAGTTAAATCTTGTGCTGACGTTTGCGTAATTCTGTCAGTCACTTCGATGTTGAAATAATCGACAGTAAGGAAGAAGTCGCCGTCTTGATAAACACCACCAAACGCATAACTGGTCGCTTCTTCAGGTGTTAATTCTTTTCCACCAAATCTGACAGAAACAGGATTAGTTGGAGGTAATGTGGCTATATCAACCAATTCAGTGCCAACAAACTGTGTTTGCACAGATCGAACATTGCTTTGTCCAATAGTGGGTGCACGGAAACCAGTACCAACAGAGCCTCGGATTTTGAATGAATCAGACAATTCATAAATGCTCGCTAGTTTCCAGCTAAAGTTAGAGCCAAAATCGCTAAAATCTTCAAATCTGAATGCGACTTGTGTCATAAACGCATCACTAAATTGTGCTTCTGTGTCAAAATATGCCGCTTTACTGGTACGTGATGACGAGCCTGCATCAGCTGGTTTAAAGCCTGGAAAACCATTTGAGCCGATACTAAAACCTTGATCTACAAGAGGCCCTAATTTAAACGACGCTTCATCACCTGCGGTAATGGTAAAGGTCTCTTGTCTAAGTTCAACACCGTATGAAACAATTAACGATTCTAATCCCAATGTTCTATCTACTTCTTTAGAAAAATCGGCATTCAATGATTTTTCTAATTGCGCATAGGCGCCAGGAGTAAATTGAGTTGGCGTATCTGGACCTAGAGAAGAGTTGACAGTGTTACCTATACGAAACTCTGTCGAATGTTCACCTACGCCAGCACTGAAATCGTATAGTACGCCGTTGCTGAATTCGCCACGTGTTCCTACAAATAAAGATAGGTCAACTACGTCTCCACCAAAAAACGGTGTAAAGCCACCTGGAAATCTTAGATTATGAGCATAACAATTAGCACCAGATAATGAGGCAAGTGCAGCCGCATCGGGGGCGTTATCGACGATAGCAACCACTGGACAAGCCGAATTATCAGTGGCACCAGGAGTTAAGTCAGCGGTAAGAATAGAAGCGGAACCATCTGCAAGCGTTGGTCCTCCAAATACTCCACCACGGGTATTAGGGTTACGAAAATAGAAACCACCCTCAACCGTTTTTTCTGACCAATTACCAAACAGGTAAGCTTCACTGTCACCATCTAAATCAATACCGGCGTTAACAAATAACTTCAAATCATCTGAAATTTCAGGTGAGCCCCAAACCTGAGCGGCTGGTGTTCTAACGTCACTATTACCGGCATCAATCAAACCTTGTGCATCGCTACGTTGAGTACTTCTACTCGTTGCATCTTGCTGGTTAGACTCAAAGCTTAAGTTGATAAAACCATTGTCACTTAAAGGTAAACCCACATTACCTGATATTGTTATTAATTCTCCATCACCTTCAGAGAACGCACCCATTTTGGCTTCAATCATGCCGCCAGAGTCGTTATCATTAAGCACAAAGTTAATTACACCAGCAACTGCATCTGAACCATATTGTGCCGATGCACCATCGCGTAATACTTCAACTTGTTTTAAAGCAATCGCGGGTATAGTCGATACGTCTGGGCTTTGAGCACCGTCAGCGATACCACCACCTGAAAAGGCAATAATGGAACCTTTATGACGACGTTTGCCATTGATTAACACCAAAGTCGAATCAGGAGAAAGACCACGTAAATTTGCAGGCCTTACAATCGTTGCACCATCAGAAATGGCTTGAGCATTAACGTTATATGAAGGCGTTACCGTTCGCAAAAGTGTCGCCATGTCTGAAGGCCCATTAGCCATCAATTCATTACCACTAATTACATCTATGGGCACGGGTGAGTCAGCAACAGAGCGAGGGGCTGCGCGTGAACCTACCACCACTATCACTTCAGCGTCATCTTTCTTGTTCTCTTCTTCTGCGGCCATCACTGGTAGTGCGACGCAGGTCATTCCCATAGCAACTACTAAATTTTTTATTATAAATTTTTTAGACAATTTCTTATCCTCTGGAAAGAGTTATAATTATATTCTAAGTTATGTGTGTACTTAGTTTGTAAATTAACGCCTCGTTAAACTGGCATTCACCTGTCCAAACACATTAATTCAACGCTACTATGCGCTATCTTTGGTTCATAAGCTATAATACGATAGTTGTATTGTTCATATAATATAACGAGCCCACCTTAAGTTCATGATGTAAGTCGTTAATAAGCTTAATTCAAGCTGTAAACATGTTTTGTCGATTTTAAGCCAGCTGTTCTGAATTGATATCAAAATAGGTTGAATTTCTTGTCAATCAAACCTGTATTTAAGACTTTTTAACCTTTATTATTAAGCCATTAGGGGCCGGTTGGGTCTCGTTGAGCCATTTATTAATGAGGTGAGCTATACGTTTATTGTCGTTTTCTGCGTAAATTAAAAATAATTTAGCCATGCTAGGCTTAGCCTTTACCTTAGGCTGTTGTCGAGCAAACAATTTCCCCAGTGGTGACTGATATACATCTGATTTAGGGCTATTTGCCATCATTTTATTCCTCCTTGCTGCCAGCCTTTATATCTTTAGCAAACAATAATAAAAATACGCCCAGCATGATTGCCATATCAGCAACGTTGAAAATACCCGTTCTTAGAGAGCCAATGCCGATATTTAAAAAGTCGATCACTGCGCCATTGTTGACAGCCCTATCGAAAAAATTACTAATGCCCCCTGAAAAGATGAGCATTAACGACGATAATCCATATGCGGTTTGTGTCTTTGTTCTTAAGATATAAATCAGCAAGCTTGATAAAATCAATCCCACCGCACAAACGAATATCCAGAATTTGGCTGAGTCTGACATACCGCTGCCTAAACCTAAGAAAGCGCCCGTATTTTCGGCATACCCAATACGGAGTATATCACTCCAATAACTGGTCATTTCAAACTTGGGTAGGTACTCAGAAGCATACCATTTGGTACCTTGATCAATTCCGATAATCATTAAACAAATAACCGATATCATTTGTATGCGTTTTAATAAGTTCATTTTTTGTATTCTGCCGTGATTGAATAAATTAGCGATTTGAGTCCAGATTATCCACGCTCCTCCAGTCCCAGTCCATAACGAGATGTCCTTAGACTAAACTATTTTACAAAATAGAAGTTAACAAGCGGTTAACAGTTAATTAACACATAGTTATTAAATATCTATTTTGATTCTAAAAGCAGCACTCAAATTATTGGCAAGCTGTTGTATTATTTAATAAATCAACAAAAGTTGGATTGTTAAATGAAAAAAATTGAAGCCATAATTAAACCTTTTAAGCTTGAAGATGTGCGTGAAGCATTAACTGAGGCCGGGATTTCAGGGCTAACCGTAACAGAGGTAAAGGGTTATGGACGTCAGAAAGGTCACACCGAAACTTATCGTGGTGCAGAATACAAAGTAGATTTTTTACCCAAAATCAAGCTTGAAATTGTACTAACAGATGAGCAAGTTGAACGTTGCATCGAAGTTATCATCGCCACAGCCAATACGGGTAAAATTGGTGATGGTAAAATTTTTGTCTTTGACGTGGTGCGCGCTATACGTATCCGTACCTCTGAAGAAGGTGATGAGGCTGTATAGCCGATACATTCTCACGACACATTACCCACAGACACCCTAAACATATTATTTTAATTATAAACTGAGAGCCCACATGCAAGATATTAACAGCGCCGTTGAAACACTGGTGCAAAGCTCCAATACCTACTTTTTACTGATCGGTGCGATCATGGTGTTTGCCATGCACGCAGGTTTTGCATTTTTAGAAGTCGGTACGGTGCGCCACAAAAACCAAGTCAACGCTTTAGTGAAAATCATTACTGACTTTGCTGTTTCCTGTATTGCCTACTTCTTTGTTGGATATTGGATAGCCTACGACGTCACATTCTTCAGTAGTGCCCAGGAGCTTGCCAACAACAACGGTTATGACTTAGTGAAATTCTTTTTCCTAATGACCTTCGCCGCAGCTATCCCAGCCATCATATCTGGAGGCATTGCTGAAAGAGCAAAATTTTATCCCTTTTTGATTGCCTCAGCCATGATCGTTGCCGTGGTATATCCATTTTTTGAAGGATTAATTTGGAATGGTAACTACGGTTTTCAAGCTTGGTTACAACAAACCACAGGTGCCAGTTTCCATGACTTTGCAGGCTCGGTGGTGGTACATGGTATGGGCGGTTGGTTAGCCCTAGTAGGTGTTTACTTTTTAGGGCTACGTAAAGGCCGTGAAAAAGACAATAGACTTATCGCTTTCGCTCCGTCAAACATCCCGTTTTTAGCCCTAGGTACATGGATATTATGTATTGGTTGGTTTGGTTTTAATGTTATGTCGGCTCAAAGTATGGACGGCATCAGTGGCTTGGTCGCAATGAATTCGCTTATGGCTATGGTTGGCGGTATTTTAGCGGCGTTGTGGTTTGGTAAAAATGATCCTGGTTTTATTCATAATGGACCTTTGGCAGGCTTAGTTGCAGTATGTGCAGGTTCGGATGTGATGCACCCTATTGGCTCATTATTTGTAGGATTAATAGCTGGCTGGATTTTTGTAAAACTGTTTACCGTTATGCAACAAACAAAAAAAATTGATGATGTGTTAGGCGTATGGCCATTACACGGTGTATGCGGAGCATGGGGTGGTATTGCCGCGGGTATATTTGGCCTTGAATCATTAGGTGGGTTAGGCGGCGTGTCTTTTATCGCACAAGTAATAGGCACCGTTGCAGGCATAGTGGTTGCATTAGTCGGTGGCTTGGTGGTTTATGGGCTTCTCAATAAAGTGACAAACATTAGACTCACTGAGGAAGAAGAGTTTGTAGGCGCCGATTTGAGTATTCATAGTATCGGGTCAGTTAATCACGATTAAAGCCGAATCATCATTCAAGGGACTTCATGGATGAAGTCTCATAGATATTAACCGTGACTAACAAATTTAATCTTACCCAATTTTAAACCGACGAAAGCTTTACCTTTTATATAAATAACATACAGTTAGATATATATAGACATGAAAGGTAATCACACCATGTATTCAATTATTCGCTTTGGCTTACTCTATGGCTTGGCTTTAGTGATTGGATTTTATGCATCACATTTAGCTATAGGTACAAGTCCTGACAACTTCACTCTGGGCGAAATTGTTGGTTACACAGTAATGTTCATAAGTTCGTTAGCCGTCATCATGGGGATAAAAGACTTTAAACAAAAGCGTTTTCCTGCACCTCTAGGTTTTATGGGCGGGTTAGGTGTTGGCTCAGGGATCAGCCTGCTTGCCGCACATGTTTTTGCATTGTATAACTGGTTTTATTTAGTGTTTATCAACCCAACATTTACAGCCACTTACATACAATATTCTGAGCAAAAAATTAACTCAAGTGGTCTAGAGGCAAGGGTAATAGAGCAACAACTTGCAAAATTAGTGGATTACGCAGAACTGCTGGATAACAACTTCACACAGTCTATGGTGATGTTTGCCTCGGTGTTTGTGATTGGACTGCTGTTTTCTGTGGTCGGTGCTTGGGCACTTCGCACTCCGCAAAAATAACCCACAACACATAACGAAGAGAATACAATGGAATTAGGTCAATTTCCCCTCAACCATCATATTAAAATTTAATTAAGTTACAAACCTTTTATGAAAACTTTGGTTTTAAAGCTCGCCCAAAATGTGGCTCTATCGCAGATAAATATCTTGTCCTACATAAAAGTTGCACAATGATGGATTTATTTGAGGGTTTGTTCAGGTCGAATATTTTTACCTTTAATCCAGCTGAGATGATCCCTTTTGAAACACATCATATCAAGACCACTGCACCAACTCATGCTGACTCAGGCCCTGCACATTGTGTGTTGCAAGATCCTGATGGCAACCCCATCCTATTTAACCAGTTTTAGAGGCCACTATTTATTATGTCTGATGAATTTATCTGTTGGAATTGTAACCAAGCGCTAATCAATGTCATCCTGCCGATGTCAAGACGTGAAGAGTGTGACAAATGCAAAGCAGATCAGCATGTGTGTAATATGTGCCTGTACTATGTCAAAAGCCGCTGTGAAGAAGAACGTGCTGAGCATATAAGCAATACCGAACGGGCTAATTTTTGTGATTATTTCAAACCCAGTAATACAGTGTTTAAAACAGTTGATAAACAAAAATCAGATAAGGCTAAAGCTCTGCTTGCTGAGTTGTTTGGTGATACCGTTGTTGAACAAACACCCTCAGATGAAGACCTATCCCCCGGGGAACTGGCTGAGAAAAAATTACGAGAAATGCTAGGCGGTTAACTTCATTTCCAGATAAAAACCTGGGGCTAGCTGAAACAAACGCTTATCATTTATGTTGATACTTTTTGTCATACTCAGTGTTGAGTTCAATGCCTTTCTCATACAATCTATTCATCTGTTTGTCAGAGCGTTTAAAGTAATATAGCCACTTTACATACTGATTTCTTAACGCTTGGCGATAGACTCCATGAGCCTGAAAACGTACCGCAGAGGTTTGGCTGATAAAAGGTAACCTGATAGGATTTGCCTGTTCTTTTAGCCTTAAACATATTTCAGTATCTTCAAAAATGTCGATTTCCGGTAGGAGTCCCACATCCAATAACAGTTGTTTTTGTGCAAACACACAGTGATCTAAATAATATATGCCGCGCAACCCACCCCTTATATGATTTGAATACCAGGAAGTGAAATTAAGCAGAGGATGTGATATTGAAAACTGATGGGTAAAGGCTCCCCAGCGTATCTCAAAGGTAAGGTTAGTTAAGGCTTTAATGCCCTCAACATCTACTAAACTCCGTGGGTGGTGAAGTAACACCATATCAAATTTAGCATGTTTGATACCTGCATTTAATCGACCCGCCCGCGAGCCAATATCAGTGGTAATTAACTTGGCAGTAGACTGCTTGATTATCGCAATAGTATCGTCTTGACTTCCGCCATCCACACAAATGACTTCTATATTAACCACCCCAATATAGGTATCCAGTATCTTAGACAGATAACCGGTTTTGGATTCATTTAACGTAGGGATAACAATACTCAGCAAGGCAATGAGCTCCTTTGGATTTTAACTAGACAGACCTAAATTAGTCGTCAGCCTGCATAATAAAGGTTAGAGTTTATCCATTGTAATATATTTGTTATATTTTAAAGCAAATGGTTTACGAAAAAATTAGTCGGTGTTTTTTTGGCACTTTATGTTTAAGTAGTTGTTCGCCCAAATTAGGTAGCGAGAAGATGTAGCGAGAACATGCAGCGAAAAATAGACCGCAGATATAAAACAAAAACCCACAGCAAATTAGACAACTACACTAGCCAAAGACTTTAGCAAACACTGCATATTTAATCTTTAACCGTGACCCATTTTTTAAGAGATAAATGAATATGCCCCCAATGAATGGTGCTGCGGGTATCTGTAATGACTTCCCACTTGCCCATTTAAAACGTAAGAAGTACAAATGATGAAAACAGTATTAATAACAGGTGGTGCTTCAGGTTTAGGTGAAGCGCTGGCATGGCACTATGCCAAACAAAATTTTGAAGTGTGTATTGTCGATCTAAACGCACAGCGCGGCCATAAAGTAGTCGACCGCATCACTCAGTCAGGTGCTGCGGCCTTCTTTTTACCGTGCGATATCACCGCCGAAACTGACATTGAAGCACTAAAAGGACAACTTCAATCCCGTTGGAATAAAGTGGATGTGTTAGTCAACAATGCAGGTGTTGCCACTGGCGGCGCTTTAGAATTTGAAGATATACAACAGTGGGAATGGGTCATCAATATTAATGTATTGGGCATGGTTAGAATGTGCCGTGCTTTTGTCCCTATGATGAAGCAACAAGGGGCAGGAAAAATAGTGAATATAGCGTCCCAAGCCGGTATTACACCGGCACCATTGATGGGTAGCTACAATGCGAGTAAAGCAGCAGTCGTCAGTTTTTCTGAAACGATGCATCTTGAGTTACAAGGCAGTAAAATCCACGTAAGTGTGGCTTGCCCGGGCTTCTTTTCCACAAACCTAGACGAATCAATGCGCAGTAAACAGCCCGGCGTGGCAAAACTTGTGAGTAAGATGCTGCATACCTATTCCGATATCACCGCAGCTCAGGTAGCTCAAGCTATTTACCAAGATAGTGAGGCTCTCAAATTTATGACCATCACTCATAAAGATGGGCGTTCAGCCTTTCGTTTTAAACGTTGGTTACCACCCATGCGTTATTTGGCTATGATGAAAAAACAACTGAAAAACTTTCAGCCCAGAGCCTAATTTCTTGAGCAATACTGATAAACACAACGTAATGAACACACCAGGCCTAATCAGAAAGCCCGAAGAGCTGATTGTAATGGCTCTCGTTCATTGGCTTGAAAGCAACACCCCAAGTCTCAAAGATAAGCCAACCGTCACATTTGCTAGGCATGTTGACCCGCGACTAAGTGCTTACCTATTACCTTGAAAAACTGGCTTTAAAGTTGACCATTTTGCCTTTTATGAAGCCTATGGTTTATTCAAGTTAGCGGCGATTATGCAACAAATATAACATTTCACCACAGAGGATGAAGAGCGATGCAAATAACAATAATAAGAGAATGCACAAGATGATCAGACAAAATATTTTAATCACCGGCGCTAGCTCTGGCTTAGGCAAAGGTATGGCTATCGAGTTTGCCAAGATGGGCCGTAACTTAGCCTTGTGTGCGCGTAGAATGGAAAACCTAGAGTCACTGAAGCAAGAATTGTTAATTATTAACCCTGATATTAAGGTGTTTATTCGCTCCTTAGATGTTAACGACCACGACCAAGTATTTGAAGTCGTTAACGCCTTTGCTGCAGATTTAGGTAAACTTGACCGCGTGATAGTGAATGCTGGAATGGGCAAAGGGGCCTCGTTAGGCACTGGGTATTTTAAAGCTAATAAACAAACCGCAGTGACCAACTTTGTGTCAGCTTTAGCTCAATGTGAAGCAGCCATGGAAATATTCCGAAGCCAAAACGCAGGCCACCTAGTCACTATATCCTCAGTCAGCGCAGTGCGCGGGGCACGTAGAGCCATGACAGTATATGCGGCCACTAAAGCCGCATTAACGTCACTCAGTGAGGGTATTCGTATCGATGTGCTTAACACCCCCATAAAAGTTACCACTATTCATCCGGGCTTTATTCGTACTGAAATCAACGAAAAAGTGAAAACAGTGCCTTTTATTGTTGACTTAGAAACAGGCTGCAAAGCCATAGTCAAAGACATCGAAAAAGAAGTGGCGAGTAGCTTTGTGCCAAAATGGCCTTGGGCTTTATTTAGGTACATTGCGCGAATAGCGCCATTAAGTCTGTTAGCTAAAATGAGTTAGGCAACAAGTTACAAGCTAGACGCTAAAAACCAATAAGATTAGGAATGATGTTCACATGACCGATTCGATTTTAACCCAAATTATACTGCCTTTAATATTGGCACTTATTATGTTTGGTATGGGGTTAAGTTTAACTAAACAAGACTTTTTAGAACTCGGAAAAGAACCCAAACCCGTTGCTGTAGGCTTATTTGGCCAGCTATTGGTGTTGCCACTACTGGCGTTTGGTATCGCTATTTTCTTTGAGTTGTCTGAGCATTTAGCGGTAGGTATCATGATACTGGCGGCCTGTCCTGGTGGTATCAGCTCGAATATTCTCAGTCAATTAGCCAGAGCTAATTTAGCCCTGTCGGTCAGTTTAACCGCAGTGACCACATTAATATGTGTAGTCACCACACCGTTAATCATTCGGTTTGCCATTGAGCAATTTAACGATTCCCCAGGTGAGTCATTTTCTCTGCTGAGTACGACTATTGGTCTTATTTTTATGACTTTAATACCTGTGCTTTTGGGCATATTGATCAGGCACAAATTTGCATCTTTAGCGATACGCAGTGAGGTATTTTTTAGGCGCCTTTCTACGGCATTTTTAATCTTTATGATTATTGCCATCACTTACCAAGAACGAACAACGCTTTTAAAATCTTTTGTGTTACTTTCAGAGGCTGTTATCTCATTAAATCTATTGGCGATAGGTACTGGATTGTTGCTAGGGTTAATGTTTAAACTGGTTAAACAAGATACTGTGACATTGGGCATTGAAGTGGGAGTACAAAATAGCTCGATGGCAATGTTAATTGCTATTACTTTTTTAGACAGACCCGATTATGCCATTGCAGCCGGGGTATACGGACTAGCCATGTATTTAGGTGCAGCAATGTTAATCTTCGGCGCAAAACGTTGGCCTAAATAAGGCCAACTCATGACTGCTATTGATTAAACACGCTTCATAGCACAGATTTTATTGCCGGCAGGATCTCGCAAATATGCTAAATATAACTTCATCATTCCGCCATCTCGCACACCCGGTGCGTCTTCACAGGCTACGCCACCATTAGCTAAACCAGCTGCATGCCATGCCAATCCTTGCTCTTCGCTTTCAATGGCAAACCCCAAAGTACTGCCATTACCGTGACTGGCAGGCTCACCATCGATAGGCACACTCAAACCAAACACACCGGTTTTAGTGAAGTAGAAGCAACGACCTTTAGGATCAATCTTGCCTTCCTCATAACCCAATGCACCTAGTATAGCATCGTAAAATTTCTTTGATTTTTGTATATCGTTTGCACCTAACATAACGTGACTAAACATTTAACTCTCCTGAATTGAAAAAAGATAAAACAACAATATGCATTCTACCCATAGCCTGACCTGCTCTCACTTTTTTGCAGTGATAATCAACTGTTAGTTGTATGAAGGTTATGTTGACATTTATGCAGCCAACACTTTGTATTATCAAGATGCAAAATTAGACTCAGCAATCAATATCATGGCTAAAATGTCTAGCGTAATAGATGCAGAAAATGCTGATGTTTATGATATTGGTCAATCATGTCATTGATAACCGCTTGTTTCGACCAACCCATAATATCGTAATCTTGCCCACCTTCAGCTAAATGTACCTCTGCACGGCAGTAAGTATGCTCATCTGAACTCGCTAGTGATTCCTCGTTATCTGGAGAAAAACTAGGCTGCAGATATTTTTCACACTTTACCCCATACACAAAAGAATATTCACTGCCGTGCTGAACATTCAAACTCAACATACCTGATTCATTCACTATCTCAGATTCAACTTGATTACTCGCCAATTCTAAACGCACTTTTTCCATAGCGGGTCTTACATTAGTATCAATAAATTTTGTAACCGCTGTTTTGTTAGGAAATTGAATAATAGACGATAGTCGCTGCTCCCAACCACTATCAGTCGTGGATGGATGAGGGTGTAAGTTCATCGCCAGACTGGCCTTTTTGTGGGTTTCAATTCGTAACGCTTTTATAAGCCCCACTAAGGAAATCAACAAGATAATGGCAAAGGGTAAGGCCGTGGCAATAGTCATAGTTTGCAAAGCACTGAGGCCACCGGCGGTCAATAATATTGCCGAAACAACTCCTACACCGATAGCCCAATAAATCCGTTGCCATACTGGTGTATCGTTTCTACCATGAGAGCAAAGCATATCCACCACCATTGCACCTGAGTCGCATGATGTCACAAAGAACACAATAACCATTAAGGTGGCAATAAAACTCAGAAACCCTTGAAACGGAAAGTTTTCTAAAAACACAAACAGGGCAACAGGCGCATTGGTGCTGACCATATCGCCTAATTTATCGACACCCTGTGTATATATAAGATCTATTGCAGAGTTACCAAATACTGTCATCCAAAATAACGTAAAAGCAGTGGGGATAACCAAAACGCCAATAACAAACTCACGGATCGTTCTGCCACGTGAAATTCGCGCAATAAACAGACCAACAAAAGGTGCCCAAGCAAGCCACCAGCCCCAATAAAAAATAGTCCATCCACCAATCCAATCCGTCTTGTCATAGGCAAATAGATTAAAGGTATTGCGCACTATATCGGACAGATACGCCCCAGTATTTTGCACATAAGCGGTTAGCAAAAACACAGTGGGTCCTAAAATCAGAATAAATAACAATAATCCAATTGCCAAAATCATATTCAATTCTGACAAGCGGCGTATACCCTTATCTAAACCTGTTGCCACTGAGACAATTGCCACTGCGATAATGCCTATCATTAAATAAATTTGGACAGGTATCGACTCTTCTAAGTCAAACAGATAGTTCAGGCCTGAGTTAATTTGCGCAGCACCCAGGCCTAGCGATGTAGCAATACCAAAAACAGTACTCACCACAGCAAGAATATCGACTGTATGACCGGCCCAGCCATAAATGCGGTCACCAATCATCGGATACAAAGCGGAGCGTAATGTAAGAGGTAAACTAAGCCTAAAACTAAAATAAGCTAATATTAATCCAACAACTGCGTAAATTGCCCAAGCATGTAAACCCCAATGAAAAAAGGTCATTTTCATCGCTTCTCGAACGGCTTCGGTGGTGCCTTGAGTCGCAGTAGGGGGGGATAAAAAATGCATCACAGGTTCGGCCACACCAAAAAACATCAGTCCGATACCCATACCTGCAGCAAACAACATTGAAAGCCAACTAGCTAACGAGTAGTCAGGCTTACAGTGATCGGGCCCCAGACGTATATCGCCAAAGCTAGAGAAGCCAAGATACAATACGGTGATAAGTATGATTGCCACCGATACCACATAAAACCAACTGCCGTTTTCAATAATGGTGCTTTGTAAGTCAGCAAAAAAAACATCCGCCGTTTGTGGCGCTATCAATGCAAACAAAACCAATACTAAAATCGATAAAGAAGAAAGATAAAAAACGGGGCGATTTAGGTGTTGGTCTATTCGGGTTAGAGCCACTTATATAAGCCTGTGTAACTGTTTATTGAGTCTCAATATAACCTAACTCACGGTCCTTTTAAACTCACAATATAATTAGGGTGCTACGCATTTAATATGTGTTCACCTTTTTGGAGACCTTGGAATCACTTTAGAAATAAGCATCTGAGTGTGATATACTGTTATATGCCGCAGCGAAAAAAAATCGTATTGAAATTAAATATTGTAAGCATTGGGTCTAATAAAAATATCACCCCTTGGCAGTGCGTGCAAAAGACACAAAGGTTCTTAACACATGAACAAGACTAAAATCAGCTGTGCCATCGTCACAGCACTCGCTTTAAATCCAGCGATAGCTCAAGAAAAAACAGCAAAAGCACAAATAGAAACTATTCAAATTACCGCTACTAAAAGAACAGAATCAATACAGGATGTGCCTGTTTCTGTTTCAGCTTTAAACGGTGAAGCGTTGGAAGTTCTTGGCATTGAAAGCTTTAGTGACTACGTTGAATTTCTTCCAAACGTTATTTTCCAAGGCACTGGCCCTGGTCAAAACGAGATTTATATCCGAGGTGCAGCCACCTCACAAACCAACATTGCGGTATCTTCAGTACAGGCATTACAGCCGTCTGTTGCGTTTTATCTGGATGAGCAACCCGTTTCTATGCAAGGCAGAAACCTAGACGTTTATGCTGCAGATATGGAACGAGTCGAAGTATTACCTGGTCCACAAGGTACTTTGTTTGGAGCCAGTTCACAGTCAGGTACAGTGCGCATGATCAGTAAAAAACCTGATCACAGTGGATTTGCTGCCGGCTTAGATGTGAATATTGGTAGTACTAAAGGCGGCGAGATGAGCAATTCTGTCGAAGCTTTTATGAACTTTACGCCAACCGATGAATTGGCACTACGCGTAGTCGCCTACAATGACAAGCAAGGTGGATGGATTGATAACATCCTGAATAAACCTGGCGAAGGTGGTTACACAGGCAGTGCTGTAGTGATTGATAGGATATCAGGTGGTGTGCTTAGCGATCCACAGAATACGCCTGTCGTGCCTCCTAAAAATGACAGCTTAGTAGAAGATGACACTAACGATGCGATTTATGCAGGTGTTAGGTTTGGTATGTCATATTTGATCAATGAAGATTGGTCTTTGTTGGTACAACATACAGCCCAGTCCTTAGAAACCGAAGGTGTGTTTGCTTACGATCCTAACCTTGAAGGCGAAAGCTCTGTTAACCGCTTTATTCCTGAAGACAATGATGATGAGTTTGGACTCACCACTTGGACATTAGAAGGCCGTTTAGACAAGCTTGAAGTGGTCTATACAGGCGGTTACTTAGACCGTGAAATCAGCTCTACTATCGATTACACCGGTTATACCAACGGCGGATTGTTTGCTGCTTATTATGTATGTAACCACTACGAAGCGGCAACGCCAGCAGATGAACGTTGTGTTGACCCAACTAAATACTATAAAGAACAAACAGATACTTCACGTGTCACACACGAACTTCGATTTAATACTGATGCAGATAACGCATGGCGTGTCACAGCGGGTATTTTCTATGACGATCAAGAACTTGCAACAGTAGGTAAATTCCAAATAGCCAACACGGAATTAGGGTTTTTTACCGATTTAGGTAGAACATTAAAAGGCACTGAAGGTATTAATACTAATGGCGGCCCGTTCGAGTCAGAAGTGAGTTTTGTTAACGATGTCACTCACACTATCGAACAGATTGCTGTATTTGGTCAGGCTGAATACGATATCACCGATAAGCTAACAGCCACGTTAGGCGCCCGTTGGTATCAAATTGACGATACTTTTAAAGGGTCAACAACTACAGTTGACGTGAGCCGCAGAATTCGCGCGTTTGGTACGTTAGACGCGGCAGAATTGACAGCGGTAGGTGAAGATCCAGCGTCAATTCAAGAAGCCATATCAAGTGGCCAGTTGGATGTGAGCTTATTAGATACTGACGGCACGTTAACCGTTGACGATACTATTTTTAAAGCCTCGTTAGACTATAAAATGAATGACGACATATTGATATTTACCACTTATTCAGAAGGATTCAGACCACCGGTGACTAACCGTGTTGGTGGCGGTCTTGCAACGAATCAAAATGGTGCATTTGATGGCTTCAGAATACCGGTTTACTCGACTACCGATAGCCTTGATAACTTCGAATTGGGAATAAAGGGTGACTTTTTAGACGGGGTGTTACGTGTTAATGCCACAGCCTATTACTCTGAAATTACCGACTTACAAACCTCACGTTTTGACCCCACTAACATCAGCTTTTTAGTGTTTACCGATAATGTGGGTGATGCTGAAATTAAAGGATTAGATGCGGATATTACATGGTTGGCATCAGACAACTTGGTGATCAACGCAGCCTTTAGTTTACTTGATACAGAATTAACCCGAGTAAATGCTGAACTAGCAGGTATTGCACCTGGTGTAGGTGCACAACTACCTTACTCAGCTGAGTTTTCGGGTAATATTCGCGCCCGTTACTATTTCGAGCTTAACGACGGTTACGAAGGTTATGTCAATGCATCTGTTAGTTACACGGGCGACCGTTTAGCCGGCATGACAATGGATGCATTCGTCACCGAAGACGCAACACGTTTAGTCTATGGAGTTAGTTCTGGCTTACCTATCCAAACAGAAGCAGCCGTTTTTGATGGCGTAACCTATGCTGACTCTAATGGTGCTACTTTCCAAGGTGGTCGTTATATTCAAGAGAGTTATGCGATAGCCAATGTATCTGTTGGCATTACCAAAGACGATTGGAAAGCTGAACTGTACATAGATAACCTGACTGACGAAAGCGCTGTACTTTATATAGATACACAGCAATTTACGCCTAAGGTTGTGACTAACCGTCCTCGTACATTAGGCATGAGACTGTCTTACGATTTCTAATAAGACATATTTGAAATAACTCATAAAGGCAAGCTTTCAGCTTGCCTTTATTTTTGGCTATTGAAAAATCGCGCAACAATCACAATTAACTCGTAGTATAAACATAATCATCTAGAGGTAACACGTGGCAGAAAACGTCAGTAAGCAAAGCAGCAAAAAAAACATCAAGATTGACGACATTAAACGTGCACTACAATCAGGTGATACTGACAAAGCCATATTAGTTTCGCAACAAGCACTAATCAACCTAGAGAATTCTTTAGAAAACACCCAAGAAAAGCTAGAAATATTATATATCCTGGCTGTTGCACAGCGTACCAAAGGGCTAATTGGTGAGGCCACTGAAACAGTCAAAATACTCATCGCTACAGATCCTAACTACGCCCGTGCCCATCAAGAAAATGGCTATTTATCACTTACACATAGTACAGGCAACAAACCCATTGCAGCTACAGCATTTGCAAGAGCCACTCGGCTTAACCCTGCATTGTTATCTAGTTGGCAAAAGTTAGCCCCTTTATACAGTGAACTGAACCATGACGAAGGACAGAAATTCGCTGCACAACGAATTAAATACCTGACTCAGTTGCCAGTGGAAATTCGTGGCGCCCGAGATCTTATGTATGAAGGAAAATTAGGCCTAGCAGACACTGTGTGTCGACGCTTCTTACAAAATAACAAACATCATGCTGAAGCCATGCTGCTGCTAGCTGAAGTTGGCATCAAATTAAAACTCTATCACAAAGCCGAATTTTTATTGGAAAGCTGCATTGAAATACACCCCAAGCATGAAGCGGCAAGAGCAGAGTTTGTTCAATTATTATCTAAATTAGGCAAATTTGGCCACGCCAAACTACAGGCCGATATTTTACTCAGCCAATACCCTAATAATCATCAATATCTTGCAGCAAAAGCCAGCGCAATGGTGGGGGTGGGTGAAGTGGAGCAAGCCATCGACCTGTATCAGCAGATTATAGGCGAGCGCAGCGACCTGCCCGGCATACAACTGCTGCTGGGACATGCTCACAAAGCAAACGGTAACATTCAACAGGCAGTTGCCGCTTATCAACAAGCTTACAAAATTCGCCCTGACTTCGGTGATGCTTACTGGAGTTTAGCCAATACTAAAACCTATCGATTTACCGATAAAGAATTAGCGTTAATGCAGGCTCAACTGGATAAAGTCGATATTGAACAAGACGACAAAGCACATCTTGAGTTTGCGATGGCTAAAGCCTATGAAGATCGCAAACAATTCGATACTGCCTTTAGTTATTACCAAAATGGCAATGCTTTAAAAAATCAGCGCAACCTTTATTCACAAGCCAAAGTAAGCGAACAAATTGAAGCGCAAAAGTCAGTTTTCACTAACGACTTTTTCAAAGCCCATCAAAATGTAGGCGACCAATGCCCTGCCCCAATATTTATTGTAGGCCTGCCTAGAGCTGGCTCGACATTGCTCGAACAAATACTGGCATCTCACTCACAAGTAGATGGCACAATGGAGCTCCATAATATACTGGGGCTGGCTTCAAGATTAAGTGGCAGCAAGAGCGGTTATCCTAACGTTGTAACTGAAATAGACCATGAATATTTCTCTCGTTTTGGTAAACAATTTATCGAAGATACCCAATGCTACCGTCAAGGGGCTGCCTTTTTTATAGATAAAATGCCCAATAACTTTATGCATATTGGCCTGATCAAGTCCATGTTACCCCGTGCCAAAATAATTGACGCAAGGCGTGATCCTATTGCTTGTTGTTTCAGTGGTTATAAACAGTTGTTTGCAGAAGGGCAGGAATTCTCTTACGACTTAGACAATCTTATTCACTACTATCAAGCATACCAATCCTTGATGGCACATTGGGATGAAGTGCTCCCCGGCTTTGTATTAAAGGTCCAGCACGAGGACGTGATAGACGATCTGGAAACTCAGGTCAGGCGTATATTAGATTTTTGTCAATTGCCCTTCGAATCATCTTGTTTGCATTTTTATAATACTAAACGCACCATCAAAACGCCTAGCTCAGAACAAGTTCGTCAGCCTATTAATACTAAGGCGAGAGAGCAATGGAAGAATTTTGAGACACACCTCACGCCATTAATGAATGCTTTTGCAGCTAAATAACCAAACACTAAGTTTGGCTTTATTAGAGCCATTAAATTTTGGCCTATAACTTAGCATAAATCTAAATATGACTGATTGCTGTTGACGGGGCCAAAATCAATTAATTGATTTTAGAAAAGTGTTAAGTGACAAAACATTACTAGGAGGGCAATATTCTTTTTAGTGACAGAACTATTCTCTGCCTATGCCTCAACATTACTCACCATTGATGCCCCTTAAAATCAGCAGATTTTAACTATAACCATAGAATTAAGTGTCAAGCAAAACAAAATCTATATTATGGTTTTAGTATAAAGCACAGGAAACACCTTCCAGTAAACATAATGAAAGCCTTAGATTGGGTTTGCCTATTGCCGAAGTAATTATAGAAATCTGTGGTGGTCAAATGATATTAGAATCAGCTAAAGATGAGTGAATTTCACTTAGTGTTACCTTAGATTAACCAGAATAGTTTTAGCGGGGCACAAAAAACAATATTAAAGTCTTTGTGGTCTTAGTCTTTAGTTGGTCATCACCTCATGACAAATGTGAATCATTAGAAGCAAATATAGTCAATTTACCGTCACTCGGAGATTTCATATTTAAAGGGTAGCTAAACTGAGCAAGTAATCATCAAAGTAAACCCGCCTAGATATTTATATTACCCAATCTTGATGTCAATCAAGACTTTTACTAAATCATTGCATTACATTATTAGCCTAAATATTTATTAAGCCATGTCATGTTGATATTTCTCGCTGAGAATATTTTATTGTGATGATGAATTAAAAAAGAAAGAGCTTATAAACTTAAAATCTATTTACCCTATTTTGTGTTGTCGACATCAGTCTCAAAGCACTTTATTGCAGTACTCATGGGTTGAGTGCTTATTACATTCTGGGAAGTGAAACGTTAAATTTAACAATAGGCGCTAAACATGGAAAAGCGAGAGCCACCTAAAACATTGGTTGAAACTTGGCTACACTTAATCACAAGAAATGATGCAAAACTAAAGGAACACGGACATAAGATGTTGCTTAGTGCATTTGAGGATATGGAGGCAGTGTCAAACTTTAAGAAGAAGCACCACATAGATGTATAGTGACAATAATATTTAAGTGTTTACAGTCTTTACAATCAATACAGTTTTTATTTCACACTCGCACCTTCCAAGGAATTTTGTATTAATATAGATTCAATGCTCAAACATGTTTCCCTTTGATTTGGATACCTATGCTGCATCATCTAATGCGCCCTGTGTGAAAAATCCAGGGTAAAAGTTCGCACAGGGAATGCTTTTAACTCTAGTTAGAAGTTAATTATTCAAACAATGCCTTATGCAACCCACAAACTACATCCCTACTATCAGCATCACTTACCAACAAAGACAAGTTATGCGGATTCGCACCATAACAAATCATCCGTAGATTATAGTCAGCAACAGCAGCAAAAATCTTACTAGATACTCCAGCGGCACTGTGCATGTTGTTACCTACAACGGTGATCAAGTCGTAGTTTTCTTCAATCAACACATCACAAAACTGACTGAGTTCTTCAATCGTTTCTTGGTTAATGCGTTTCAATACTGAATTGGCAGGGTTGTCTAGGGTAAAGGACACAGAAATTTCTGATGTGGTGATCAAGTCAACACTGAGTTTATGTTCAGCAATAATGGTAAAGACTTTTTGCAAGAATCCTTGGGCGTACATCATTTTTGGCGTTTTGAGCGTTACCATGACCTGTTCTTTACGCCGGGTGATAGCCCGATAAGAAGGTTCGGTTGTGCAATCACGAACTATCCACGTGCCCCCCTTCTCAGGCTCCTTACTTGAGCCAACGAAGACTTTTATATTTTGCCTAAGTGCAGGCTCCATTGTAGCCGGGTGCAGCACCTTGGCACCAAAGGTTGCCATTTCTGCGGCTTCTTCAAAGCTAAGTTCAGGCAGTGGCCGAGCGGCATCGGTGATCCTAGGATCGGTCGTGTATACACCAATTACGTCTGTCCAAATTTCGCAGGTATCAGCGCCTAATCCCTCAGCTAACAGGGCAGCCGTAAAGTCTGATCCACCTCGTCCAAGAGTAGTGGTATTGCCTTGTGAGTCTGAACCAACAAACCCTTGGGTAACGATGACGGTGTCAACCAATGAAGGCAACATCAGTTGTTTAGCCGCTGCACCTATTTGTTCGAGATCAGGTATGGCTTGACCAAACTGACTATCCGTTTTCAGTACATTGCGCACATCAAAATTTTCGGCCTTCACATTGAATTGGTTTAATACGGCACTGAATAACAATGAAGACATTCTTTCGCCATGGGATAACAAGGCGTCTTTTAAATCAGCACGATGGATCATTTCTTCGTGTAAAGCTAAATCTGCTAGTGAAGATTGTAACTGTTGCAATTTGGGCTCGACTTCATCGGGGTTTTCTAAAGCCTGCACAATAGCGTGTTGGATACTGTTAATTTCAGTTAACTTAAGTTTGATTTGTTGTTTCGACATAGCTGTATGCGCTATGTCGACTAACAGATTAGTGACACCGGCTGATGCGCTGACAACCACCACTTTTGTATGAGGGTTGTTTTTAATAATGCTGGCACAATTTTGCATAGCGGCAAAGTTTGCCAGGCTAGTGCCACCAAATTTGGCTACATTTAAGTTATTCTTTACGTTTTCAGACACGGGACTGGTTACTCATTACACTAAAGCAGATGTGCACAAATTAGCAGTTTTTGATTATAATTAAAAAGTAAAAATTAGGGTAAGAAACAGCTTTTTTGGAATAGTATATTCGACTTGAACAAATGTCTTAATAGCCTTACTCAAGCAGAGTTACTCCTTAAACCTGAAATAAGTCATTATTCAGTAGGAATGAGTACCGTATCTCCCACGTGAATAACGTTTTGAGCAAACCATCCTTGATGCATTTCCCAAGCGTAAAGCACTTGCTCCGAGGAAGTAGTGGAAGTTAAGTCGTGGGGCTGCATGGCTTTAATATCAGTAATTTTGCCATCTGAGCGAATAAAAGCCACATCGAGGGGTAGCAAGGTATTTTTCATCCACATCCCGACACGTCTTGTTTGCTGGAAGTTAAATAACATGCCACAGCTGTCACACATATCCTCTCTGTGCATTAAACCTTGTGCACGCCGTTCAAAGGTATTGGCATATTCAAGAGCGTAGACTTTTTGTTTAACTTGAACTTGAATTTGAGGAAATACAATCTCTGTTTGTTGAGCTAAGCTCAAGCTAGAAATAAAAGTGAGTAAAACAACAACTAGCGGAAAACGAAGGTTAAGCATATTTTTATTACTTCAAATCAATCAGACATTTAGATTACAGCTTTTTGCACGAACAGCCCATCTCTTTGTCGCTGGTTTCCCACTCTTGAAAATCTCCCTGCACGCATCTCTGCTGCAAAACTCGACATCCGTGAACATCATATGACACCTGAGTATCGGCACCATCGGCTATAGCACTGCCAACAAAGTGCCTAACACCATTTGTTGTACATCCAGCAGATAAAGTGACAATGGCTGCCAAAGTTATTATTTTTATAGAAAGTCTCATTCTTCATCCAAATTAAAAAATGGTTAATCATCTGAATGGTATACAGCTAAAAAATTCAGGTAAATAACAGGAATATAAAAGGGTGACGGTTTCAGTTGAGTTCAAATTTTACTTTGTTCAACTAAAACAAATCACCCTAGGTGCTTATATTATTGTAATTTACAGCCTAGCTAGGGTCGGCAATTCTTACTGCAGCCGCTGGTGCTGACGTTAATGCATGAGTGGGTGGAGCAAAATCAGTGAGATTAATACCTTCAACCGCTGCTGTATATTCATCCATTGAAGGAAAACGCCCCAACATAGATGAAAGCACAACTAGGGGGGTAGAGCCTAGTAGTGACTCGCCTTTTTTCTCACTAGAGTCTGCGACAACACGACCTTGGAACAAACGCGTTGAAGTCGCAATAACGGTATCACCGGGCTCAGCCTTTTCTTGATTACCCATACATAAGTTACAACCTGGGCGTTCTAAGTACAGGATGTTTTCGTACTTAGTACGTGCAGCGTTTTTAGGGTGAGCGTCATCAAATTCAAAACCTGAGTACTTTTGTAAGATTTCCCAGTCACCTTCAGCTTTCAACTCATCAACAATATTATAAGTTGGTGGTGCTACCACTAATGGTGCTTTAAATTCAATTTTTCCATTTTGCCTTTCAATGTTACGGAACATTTGCGCGATAATCTGCATATCACCTTTGTGTACCATACAAGACCCAACAAAACCTAAGTCAACATGCTTATCTTTGTAGAAAGAAACAGGGCGAATAACGTCGTGAGTATATCGTTTAGATACATCTTCGTTATTTACATCTGGATCGGCAATCATTGGCTCGTTAATTTGGTCTAAATCAACGACCACTTCTGCGTAATATTTGGCGTTGTTATCCGGTGTTAACGCTGGCGTCACACCTGACTTGATACCTTCAATACGCTTGTTGGCAATATCGATAAGTCCCTGCAGCGTTTTAGCTGGGTTTTCCATACCTTTGCCGATCATTATCTGAATACGGCTCTTAGCAATTTCTAAGGATGCAATTAAGGTGTCATCTTCAGAAATACAAATAGAGGCTTTCGCCTTCATTTCAGCCGTCCAATCGGTAAAGGTGAAGGCTTGATCAGCAAGTAAAGTACCGATGTGAACTTCGATGACTCTTCCTTGGAAAACATTGTCACCAAATTGCTTCAACATTTGAGCTTGAGTGGCATGCACTACATCACGGAAATCCATGTAGCTTTTCATGTGACCTTTAAACGTCACTTTAACAGACTCAGGAATAGGCATGTTCGCTTCGCCGGTGGCCAATGCAAGGGCGACGGTTCCTGAATCAGCACCAAATGCGACACCTTTAGACATACGCGTGTGAGAATCACCGCCGATAATGATAGCGCGGTCGTCCACGGTGAGGTCATTCAATACTTTATGAATGACATCAGTCATTGCGGGATAAATACCTTTAGGATCACGTGCTGTGATAAGGCCAAAAGCGTGCATGAAACTCATCAATTTAGGAATGTTAGCTTTTGCTTTGCTATCCCAAACCGAAGCGGTGTGACAACCAGATTGGTAAGCACCATCAACAATTGGAGAAATAGTTGATGCAGCCATAGCCTCAAGCTCTTGGCATGTCATGGGTCCGGTGGTGTCCTGAGAACCAACAATATTGACTTTAACGCGCACATCCGAACCTGCGTGTAATGCATTTTTAGAGGTTACACCAACGGCATTTCTATTAAAGATTTTTTCGACTGCGGTTAAACCTTGGCCTTCGATCGACGTTTCTTTTGAAAATGCAAATACAGCGGGTGCATCTACACCTAGTGTTTCGGCAGCAAATGTTTGCAGTTTCTTACCAAATACCACTGCATAAGAACCACCCGCTTTCATAAATTCTACTTTTTGTGGGGTAAAGGCTGACGATATATCAACCAGTTCTTGGCTGCCGTTGAATAACGTCTTGGCTTTTGTATCAATAGTTAATACCGTTCCAGTTGCCACTGAGTAGGCTTCTTCTAAAACTGCATCGCCATTTTCGTCAACCACTGTCTTGCCATTTGCATCGACTTTCTTAACCCAATTTTTAAGATCCAGACCAATACCGCCGGTGACATCAACCGTCGTTAAGAATATGGGAGAAATACCATTTGTACCTGCTACCACTGGTGCAATGTTTATAAATGGTACATAGGGACTGGCTTGCTTACCGGCCCACAGTGCTACGTTATTCACACCAGACATTCTAGATGAACCTACACCCATAGTGCCTTTTTCGGCGATTAACATCACTTTCGCGTTAGGATGTTTAGCTTGTAACGCTTGGATTTCTTTTTGCGCTTGTGGCGTGATCATACATTGGCCGTGTAGTTCACGGTCTGCACGAGAATGAGCTTGATGACCTGGCGACAGTAAGTCAGTAGAAATATCACCTTCACCCGCTATATAGGTCACCACTTCAATTTTTTCATCTATTTCAGGAAGTTGAGTGAAAAAATCCGCTCTGGCATAACTTTCAAGAATATCCTTGGCAATGGCGTTACCCGCTTTAAACGCATCTTCAAGGCGACTCGTATCTGCTTCATATAGAAACACTTGCGTCTTCAACACTTTAGCAGCTGGTTTTGATACCGATGTGTCATCAGATAGAGCTAAATCTAGAAGCACATCAATTGAAGGTCCACCTTTCATATGCGATAACAACTCAAAAGCAAAGGTGGGTGTAATTTCTGCTAATGCAAAGTCACCTAATATGATTTCTTTTAAGAATTGAGCTTTTTCTCCGGCTGCACTAGTCGTTCCCGGCAGAGTGTTATAGATGAAAAAATGAAGCGAATCCTCTCTGTGCTCATGGGCCGAGTCTTTAATTTGCTCGATAATTTCTGCTAACAATTCAGCACTATCAATTGGCTTAGGCGCCAATCCGAGATCTGTGTTCCGGCTTTTAATTTCTTCAACGTATTCTAAATACAAACTCATATACACCTCTCAAGGGCTATAACGTGCTAATTACATGATAATTAACAGGATAAAATTTTGTCGACAGCTTAACTGATTTTCAATACGTTAAGCATCATTTGGTAAAATAAGTACAATTTACATAAGCGGCTTAGGCGGGGCAGCCTCTGCGGCTTGTCCTAATGTGTTTACGATATGCAACAAGTAAATCTTGTGCTGAGTAACACACTCCCAACCGATACAAAACACTGCAACATGGGGACTTAGTAAGCAATTATAAGCGTTATTAACAAAAAGTGGAATTGTGAAGAGTGACTGTTTATCTATAATCAGTATTTATTTAAGTGATAAGTTACTGAAATTTACAGTTTTTTAACAAAAAATGACAAATTAAGCTAATCAGGGACCACTCGCAGTACTTTTCCCTGTGCGCTATCTGTTAATACATAGATAGAACCATCAGGATGAACACGAACATCACGAATTCTTTGCCCGAGCTCCTTAAATAAAGAGACCTGTCCTACCACGTTAATACCGTCCATTTGCACCCAACGTACTTCCTTAAATTTAAGCACACTGATTAAAAGATCACCGTTTAATGCCTTAAATAGTTCACCAGAATGGACTGCCATACCTGAAGGTGCGATAGATGGTGTCCAGTCTATTAGCGGTTGTTGCATATTGGGATAATCGGTAAATGGGCTAATGCGTCCACCAATATAATCATTGCCGAAGGTGATAACCGGCCAACCGTAATTGACTCCGGCTTGGATAATATTTAATTCGTCACCACCGTCAGGTCCATGTTCATTTGAAAAAATAACACCTCGCGACGGGTCATACAAAATGGCTTGTGCGTTTCTGTGCCCATAGGTAAATACATAGTTACTGAGTGAATCCACATCTTCACTTAAAAAAGGATTGTTTGCGGGAATGCTGCCATCGTCATTAATGCGTATCACTTTACCCAGAAGGTTATTAAGTCGCTGGGCATCCTCTCGATAATCAAAACCATCACCACTGGTGATAAGTAATGAGTTGTCCGGTAAAAAAGTCATTCGTCCCGCAAAATGCACTGGCGTATCTTTAAAAGGACTGACAGTAAACATGATCTGTTGCTGTATCAGTTGATTTCCACTTAACTTAGCGCGCATAACTTGCAAAGCGTTTTTGTCATCTGAGCCGACTGTATAGGATAAATACAACCAACCATTAATGTGATAATTTGGATGTAATACCACATCCAGTAGCCCGCCTTGCCCTTGAACATAAATATCCTTTGGCAGTCCAACGAGAGGCTCAGAAACAGTATTTTGACTGACTATTCTAATTTGACCTGTGCGCTCAGTAACCAGTAAATCACCATCAGGTAAAAATGCCAATGCCCACGGATAGTCCAAACCTTTTGCGATGGTTTCGATTGTATAACTTGGAAAAGACAGCGTCTGTGCTTTCGCTGACCCGAATGACAGGGTAAATACAACAATCAGACTATAAATAAACACACAAAAAGGCATAATTTGCTCGCTCTTGGACAGTAAAAACATATATCCCCAACCCGCTGTGCACGCTATTTCGAGGTGGTATAGATATAAACGTCAATGAATCACTGAGTTGATCTTAGTGCACAGTTAACGCATGATTGCTTAGTTCCTAGATCAATGCAATTACCCAAATTAAGTGACTCATATGAAATTTAAGTTTTACCTAAGACTTTGCCGCCACTTTTTAATGGCGACTATTTTTGCATTTGTATTAGCCAGCCTGTTTCATAGCCAATTTGTTATGTTCGAATTAACCTCAGTAGGAGTCACAATCAGCGTTGTAGACAGACTGAGTATGAGTTTGGATGATTTAATTGGCTTATATCCGATTTATGGGGTGGTCATAGGCTTAAGCTTTTTAGTCGCTTTTTGTATATCAGCTCTGTTAATTAAACGCTTTCAGTTACCTTCCAAAGCGGTATATTTTGCAGGCGGCGGATGTGGCGTGGCGACCGCACTTTTTGCTATGCATCCGATTTTAGACATCACTGTGATTGCTGGCGCTAGAAGTACTTTAGGGTTTATATGTCAATCCTTAGCAGGCGCGATGGGAGGATGGTTGTTCAGTCTATTACGAGGTGACGCGACAAAGTAACGCAGTTTACCGACTGAGTTTTTATGCAGAAAAATGCGCAAGTAAATGGTCAATCGCCAATCGGGCTCTCATAGGTAAAAAGCGACGATCTTGAAACACCACCCAACTATAGGACTCGCTGCGCCAAAATGTGTTTAATATTGGAATTAATCGTCCTTGCTCAGTGGCCTGCAAAAAATTATGTTGCGGCATGTAGGCAATACCTAAACCTTGTTCACATGCGTTAACCACCGCTTGGGCATTATTACTCTTCCAACGTCCCTGCACTTTTATATTCTGTTCTTGTTCTTCATGAATAAACGTCCAATGGTCATTATTCGAAATAATACAGCTATGTGCTTTTAAGTCGCTTGGATGGTTGGGTATCCCATATTGAGCCAAATAAGACGGACTGGCCACCGCCATCATGGGATGAGCTAATAACTTTCGAGCAACCAATCCAGAATCCTGTAATTTGCCATACCGGATCGCAAAATCGATACCGTCTTCGACAAAATTGACCGGTTTAGTATTAAAGTCAATATCAATGGACAGCTCCGGGTGTTGCAGTGCAAATTCCATTAATACTGGTGCCACTTGTTGTTCAGCAAAAGTGCCCGCTGCACTGATTTTTAAGGTGCCAACTAGTTTAAGTTGCTGAGAATTAATCTGTTCGTTGGCCTGTTGTAAGCCGGTGACTAAGTCTTTGCATTGATGGTAATAACTTAGTCCAGCTGATGTAAGGCTGACTAATCTAGTTGTACGTGCAAACAACGCACAACCTAAACGTTTTTCTAGTTTTGATATTTGTCTACTAACATGGCTTGTACTGCAACTCAGTTGTTTTGCCGCTGCCGAAAACCCTTGGCTCTCGGCCACACAAACAAACTCAATAATACCCTCGAAATTTGCCATAATTTACTATTGTTGCTATATAACAACAGTAATTTGTCATTTCGCCATATTGTTGTCAATACGTTTAAGAATTAACATGGTACCAGCTTAAAAAAAGCGCATCATAAGACTCATTAAAGGTAATTAAAATGAAAAAAATACTCATTCCAGTCACTAATCATGCAACCTTAGGCACAACTAACCAAGCCAATGGCACCTACTCACCAGAGCTTACCCATGCATTACATGTGTTGTTAGAAGCAGGATTTGATTATGATATTGCCTCGATTAAAGGGGGTGAAGCACCTCTTTATGGTACTGATATCGAAGGCGATAGCGTAAACAAAGACTTACTAAACAACCAAACTTTACAAAGTAAAATTAAAAATACGATCCCTGTCTCCAATATAAATATAGAGGATTACGACGCGGTATTTTATCCAGGTGGGTTTGGGCTACTTAATGACTTAGCCAGCAACAAAGATTTTGCCGCACTGAGTGCCAAACACTATGAAAATGGCGGCATTATCGCTGCGGTATGTCATGGTCCAGCGGCCTTATTGCCTATCACCCTAAGCAACGGTGAAAGTCTATTAGCCAATAAATCCGTCACCGGTTTTACCCGAGAAGAAGAAATAGATTTTGGTACCATAAACGACATACCTTTCCTATTAGAAGAGTCACTTGCTCGTAACGCTGCTCGTTACAGTAAAGTGCAACCTTGGGGGGAGTTTGTCATCGAAGACGAACGTGTAATTACAGGCCAAAACCCTACCAGTGCCCATGCGGTTGGTGTAGCAATAGTGCAACAGCTAGGTAAATAAAAGAGTAAATGTGGGTAACGGAAAAGCATCTTCGTTACCCACAAACGTAATAGAAACATAAATTTAAGTGTAGACATGTGGAAAATCTGAAATCAAGCTGTGGGGTGTTTGGCTGAAACACTAGTTGAAACACTAGTTGAAACACTAAGAATACCCAAAGCACAGCTTAAAACTCTTCTCGCAACGCTCGCCTAGATGCCTTATCAACCAATGAGAACAGCGTATCTACTTCACTTTTTTTGGTTGATACCTGATGGCCAAGCACTTTAACTAAGGTGTATTTTATGCCCGAGGTTAAGCGGTAAAACGCTTGGTACAGCTCGTAATTATTGAGCCTCTTATTTTTACTCGAAAAATAATTATTCTGTTCAAGGGCACTTTGCCTGCCAGGCAAACCAATAATATTTTGGGAATCGGTGTAAATGCACAAACTGATATCCCTTGCCTCAGCTACAGTAATGATGTCATCCAGTGCCCACAACAGGGTTTGTAATTCTAACTTAGTCGAACTCGTGTTTTCAAAACGTTTGATTTTCACCTTTTCTTGAAGGCTGTCTATAGACTGACTCTGTTTTGATACTATCAGATAAGCGCCATAACCCACCTTTAATTGCGTATTCACACTACCGTCTGTGAAAACCTCTAAGTGAAGCATTATTGACTCGCTCAAAATACAGTGATGGTTGAATTTTATAGCATATTGCGCACCCAATGGGGCTAAAAATGCGAGTCAAAACAGGCTAAAATCTAAAGTGGACGTATTTAGTTTGGTGAATAACGCGGTGGGGCTAAGCCGGATATTGACTCGACACAGTCACAACAGGCACGCATTAATCTCAATGTCGCTTTTTCTGTTTCCACGTGCCGCCATATTGGTAATGAGGCTGACTTTTAACTTTTTTTTGACAGTTTAAACAAACAAAAACCCAAGGGCCTGGTTGCTGCAATCGGATCCGATACAATACTGATTCAGGTTTTGCACAGTCATCGCAGTGTTTCAGTTCCCGGTCTCTTTGTGATTTTCCCATCAATTTACGTTATAACAATTTAGCTAAAACGACAGCATAATGTGATCCAGTTGCAACCAGTTTGCCCCAAATCCGCATCATAAAATGAGGTTCGTTTTTCATCTCTTTCAGCGCTTCGTCTCTGTGGGCTTGCTCATCTGCATTACACGCTTCCATCATTTTTATGATGTCGGTCTTATCAAGAAATTCAAGCTTTGACAGAGTATTGATTTGTTGTCTGTAATGAACGTCAACAAATGACTCTACTTGGTAAATCGTGTAATAAACCCAGTTTTTCCCGAGCATCATCGACAATGCCCCCATCATGAACCCAGCAAAGATCCAAATAACAAGCAAAGCACTGCCTCTAAACCGATGAATAAGGTTTTCAAATTGAACAAGATGGTCTTTCTCTGTCGCTAAATGATGTTGTGCAAACGTGTCAATATCGGAGTCACGTTTAATACGATTGACCAACAATATACCGCGATATATCCAAACTGCACCCGTTTCTCCGGCATGGCTTGCACGAAGTTCAGCACGAATAGAGGATGCGTATCGTATGTTATCCATTGTCCTTACCTCAGGCATCTTTATTGATACCTTGTTTAGGTACTTGTGCATTACCACTTTTACGAGACATGGTTGTCAAACCGACACCAAGAACGACTATCATTAATATTGCCAAACCGACCACTGTGTAAGCTACCCAAGGTGTACCCACACTCCCTCCCAAAATAAAATGTATACATAAATGAAGTTACGCCTTGTGAGGAAAGAGGATCATATCAAGGTGTGAGTTTATCGATTAAACCACAAGTCTGGTTAAGCCTTGCCGTTTGCCTTAAAACCATTGCAATAATGACCCTACATTAAAGAGTAAGCGTTGTATTTTGAAAACACTGAGCGTTTAAAAATGACCTTCTGTTAAGTCAGGGGGGGTGAGAGTTAGGAAAAAGGAAAAAAAGGGGGGGGGAAAGAAAAGAAAGGAAAGGAAAGGAAAAGGTTAACAACACAACCTAATGCTTTTATCAAATACCCAGCCAACTATTGCATTACTTCACCCAATGTCCGGGCTCATTGGTGCGGTAACCCAATGCTGTATACGCTGCATCCACTAACATTTGACCACGATCATTCAACATTAAACCAGCCCCCATTTTAGTCATGGAATAACCGAACCCAAGATGACATTCAGGATCGGCAAAACCAATACTGCCACCTGCTCCAACGTGACCAAAAGCCTTATCTCCGATAATAGCAGTTTCCAAATCACCCGAACTGCGGTAACGATTATCCATTGACTTCATAAAACCCAGAGCAAAACGCGTGGGGATCAACAAAGTTGCATCTTCCATTGTCGCCATAGAAACCGCACTCATCTTAGCGATATGATCACTTGATAGTAGAGTGACACCATTTAAGCTGCCTCCATTGGCTAAAGGTGCAAACAATCCTGCGAGTGCGCGAGCGTTGGCAATCCCCCCACCACCACCTATTTCTGCGGCATGCGCCTCACGGCAGTTGGGTTGAAAGTTACCGGAATTGAGAAAACATAAATGTTGAATAGAAGCCGGTTTAGTCATTATATGGGTTATAAAATCTGTGGGTTTATCCTCAGCACTCGGCGTGTAAGGGAGCATGCGTGCGGTGCGTTCCTCATGCTCTTCAGGCAAACCAATCCAATAATCGAGCCCCAAGGGCTCAGCAAAATTTTCTTTAAAATAACGACCCAGTGACATTCCCGACACACGCCGAACAAGCTCCCCAACAGTCCAACCGAAGGACATCAGGTGGTATCCATTACGCGTACCTGGGTCCCAAAAAGGTGCTTCTGCAGATAAGCGCTCAATCATGTAGTCCCAATCATAATAGCCCCCCTCTTTGATTGGCTCGCGAAATGCGGGCAACCCAGCAGAATGGTTTAGCATCATCCTCACAGTCACATTCTGTTTACCATTTTGAGCAAATTCTGGCCAGTACTGGCTTACGTATGCGTCAAGTTCCATTTTACCTTGATCGATAAGCCTATGGGCACACAGTGCGGTAGCGGCTTTCGTGCAAGAAAAAACCAGTGATAGGGTATCTTTCGCCCAAGGCGTTTTTGTATCTGGCTCGCTATATCCCCCCCACAAATCCACTAATGTCTCACCTTCAACATTAAGAGACACCGATGCGCCTATTTCTCCACGCACTTCAAAATTTTTCACAAATTCTTCAGCGACATGATGGAATTTCGGATCGCAAAATCCACTCACCCGACCTGATTTAGTCTTCACGTCTATTTTTGACATACACTTCTCATTTACGTTAACGAGTTAATCTTAACAGGTATTGAGACAGAGTAATCGCTATCCCAAGCCTAAGCAATCAGCAATATCCGGCTTTTCTGGGCGGTAAAAATGACCTTAATCAACTCCAACATTTATTCCATCTTTACCCTTTGATTAAAAAACCAGAATAAGATTGATTAATTAGTATGCGATTTCTAATTTTCATCCGTAATATATATTTCATCGAAAGCAGAGACTTAATTTTAAACATCCACGGAGTAAATATTATGAACAATATCGACATGATCAAAGAAAAAGCCGCCTCAGCAGAAGAAATGGCGCGTAAAGTATGGTTAGCGGGTCTTGGCGCATACGGTAAAGGCTACGAAGAAGTGAAAGGCCGTTTTGAAACATTGTCTACTGACTCAAACAAGTTGTTTGATGAGTTAGTTGTTAAAGGTGAAAAACTTGAAACAGAAGGCAAAGATAAAGTTAAAGACGTGCAAACCAAAGTAGCGGCTAAAACTGAAATCGAAACTCGCATCGAAACCGTTCGCACTAAGCTTGGTCTTAACAATATTGACACTGACAAAAAAATTGCAGACTTAAGTGACAAAATTGACGCATTAACGGCTGCTGTTGCTAAATTAGCGACGAAACCAGCAGTGAAAAAAGCGTAATTTCACTCTAATTTGAAAAAAGAGAGCACTCAGGCTCTCTTTTTTATAAGCAATAGACACTATTTCACTGACAGCCCAACAGTCTATTTTAGTCTGCTACGTCGACCATTACATCATCTACATCAGCCATGTTAGCGTCAGGTTACAGCCATATTGGAGCCATGTTAGCGTCAGGTTAGCGCCATAGTCACGCTCATCGAATACATATCCCTCAGAATAAACCGTCAATCATACGCACATACATTACTTACTTAATTTCTCACACCCATTCTATGTTTTACCCTTAACGTGCTCACATGCTCACCACTAAAATATATCTTTCTGGGTGATGGGAGTACGTGAAGTGAAGGTAAGTGAAGTAAAAAGACATACATTGTTGTTCTTATTTGAGGTTTTTAGAGGTTATTGACGCTTCAATCTTATGACTTTTGGGCTCTGTCATCTTTTATTCACAGCACTTATAACCAAGATATAGCCGTTGTTGTGATTTATCCTTTTGGTTTGTGTATAAAACTAAGTAGGAACGCAACAGATGACATGTCCGGTACACGCAGCGCGATATTTTTTTAAAAAGTATCGTTTGGCAAAAAAGCTCAAGATAATCACTATTGGATCAACTTATGACAATCAAAGAACAGCAGCCCAGCGCATCAAACTATATCAGACTCCATAAAGTCCGCGCGCATCTCAACAGCATTGGGCTCAACAACATCAGCAACATTGTCCATAATCCAAGTTATGACACATTGTTCGCCGCCGAAACTGATGAAGCCTTAACGGGTTATGAAAAAGGAACAGTAACAGATTCAGGGGCAGTCAATGTCGATACCGGAATATATACAGGGCGTTCGCCCAAAGATAAGTTTTTAGTAAAAGATGATACCACCAAGGATACTGTTTGGTGGAGAACCGCTGACAATAACAACGATAACAAGCCCATTTCCTTAGACACTTGGCAAGCATTAAAAAAAGTCAGTCAACAACAACTTTCAGATAGCGATCTGTATGTGGTGGATGCCATTTGTGGTGCAAATTCGAATACCGCACTTAATGTCAGGTTTGTTATGCAAGTTGCTTGGCAAGCACACTTTGTCAAAAATATGTTTATTCGTCCTACAGAGGAGCAGCTTGATAATTTTGAGCCTGATTTTGTGGTGATGAATGCTTCAAAAACATCCAATCCACATTTTGAAAAACACGGCACCCATTCTGAAACCTTTGTCGCATTTAACTTAACTGAAAAAATGCAATTGATAGGGGGGACTTGGTATGGCGGTGAAATGAAAAAAGGTATGTTCTCAATGATGAACTATTTTCTTCCTCTGCAAGGCATAGCGTCGATGCATTGCTCGGCCAATGTCGGTAAAGATAATGATACCGCTATATTTTTTGGTTTATCAGGGACCGGAAAAACCACATTATCAGCTGATCCACAACGAGCATTAATTGGTGATGATGAACATGGCTGGGACGATGAGGGGATCTTTAATTTCGAGGGGGGATGTTATGCCAAAACAATTGACTTAGATGCCAATAAAGAGCCAGAAATTCATAATGCCATTAGACGTAACGCCTTATTAGAAAATGTTGTGGTAAAGGGCAATATACCTGACTACTTTGATAACGCTAAAACAGAAAACACCCGAGTCTCATACCCAATTGAACATATTGACAACCGCGTATTAGGCGTTAGCAAGTCGGGACATGCTAAAAAAGTCATTTTCTTAACTGCTGATGCCTTTGGTGTGTTTCCTCCAGTATCACGTTTAACCAGTGAACAAGCTAAGTATCATTACTTGTCAGGTTTCACTGCCAAACTGGCAGGCACTGAGCGTGGTGTTAATCATCCTACGCCTACGTTCTCATCTTGTTTTGGACAGGCTTTCCTGAGCTTACATCCCACACAATATGCCGAAGTACTCGAGCAAAGAATGTCTGATGCAGGTGCCAGTGCATACATAGTCAACACGGGATGGAATGGCACGGGTAAACGTATTAGCTTAGCGGCAACACGGGCGATCATTAACGCCATATTAAGTGGTGAAGTAGAAGATTCTGAGTGTGAAAACCTTCCCTATTTTAACCTTGCTTTCCCAACAACATTATCGGGCGTAGAGAGTCACATTCTCGATCCACGAAATACATATTCAAGCGAAGCTGAATGGGAAAAAGAAGCACAACAATTAGCCACACTCTTTATCGACAACTTTACTAAGTTTACTGATAACGAAGAAGGCAAAGCCCTGACCTTAGCAGGTCCTCATATATAAAATAGTTGACTGCAGAAGCGAACCACGCACTAAGCAAATGATTGCCTGTCCCTAAATCAATCAGCACAACTATTATTGAATCCATGATCCTTAATTAAGCGGCTTTAAATCTCCCTGAGGGGGTAATAACTTATGGCGATTGGTATTACAATGATTGAAAATATGTAGTCCAAAATTTAGACTGATGCAGTAAACGACAGCAAGCCCAATTCAGATTAAAACCTAAAAACACGGGGTAACTGGAAATGTTATCGGCCCGAACGCAAGGCTTGTAGACTCAGGCCTTGCATTCGAATGACCAATACTGATTAGAGTATTTAGGGGTAAAATTACACCATGAATGTCATTGGTTAGACTAACGATATTCAATCAACTGAAAATAATTTGGCGCGCACTGTGGCTCGGTACTCACGAGGCGACGTTGACAGCATTTTCATAAACAAAGCAGTAAAATATCCCACATCCTGATAGCCAATTTTATCTGCCACTTCACTCACGTTCAGATTACTGGTTTGCAATAAATCCTTTGCGATTTCAATACGTACTCCCTGTAAATACTGCAGTGGCGATTGCCCAGTGGCATTTTTAAAACGACGGTTAAAGGTGCGTACACTCATCTCAAAACGACTTGCTACTTCGCTTATTTTAACCTGTCGATGGTAATTATCCTGCAACCAAATTTGCGCCTGCACAATATCCTCATCTGGATGCTGCTTGGTACTTCCTTCGTAATAACTGGTGTTTTCATAGGAACGGCGAATTTCGTGAGAAAAATTCCGTTCAACAAAACTGGCTATTGCTTGGCCATAAATACGTTTGACAAAATGTACAGTGAGATCAGCCATCGCATTCACGCTGGCACAGCAGTATAAGTTTCCAGCTTGAGTAATAAAATATTGGCGTTTCAATTTTACCCTCGGGTAATCTCTTTGAAACTGATCAAAATAATGCCAGTGGGTGGTGGCAGGTTTATCGTTTAGTAAACCAGCCTCTGCTAAAAAACAAGTACCCGTGCCTACTGCACAAATCATGGCACCATTTTCATAAGCCTTACGCAGCCAACCTAAAATTTCGGGATGTTTTTTTACAACAGGTCGCGGGTTTCGCCACAGTGCTGGTAAATAAATAATATCACTGTTACCTGCCTCTTCAAGCAAAATATCAGGCAACAGTGGGAAGCCAACACTGGTTTTCATTGGCAGTTTGTTTATCGCCGTGGTTTGAATGATAACCGGCTCAACATTGCGCCCCCCCCTACCACGAGCGGCACTTTCGGCGGCGCGTAACATTTCAAAAGGCAAGGTGGCACTGGTCGCCAACATATTATCGCAGAGTAAAAAGGTAATTTTATGCACGAGTCGACTTTGTTATGTTTAACCGGTAATTTCACAATAATACTGCTTACTTGTCTAAAATACCATGAATTATGGCCAATATAACCCTCCCAGATAACTCACCAAGGCAATATACTGCCTTCAATCAAAACATTGGGTGTTTTACGTATGTCTTCATTACCTGTCATCGTTGGATTTGGTGGTTTTAATGCCGCTGGTCGAAGTTCATCTCACCACGCATACAAACGCATGGTCATAGAAAGTTTACCTGCCAGTGAACGCCAAGACACCTTACTTGGGTTGGCTACCATGATGAAACTCGTGCGTTTTGAAAACGACAGTTATAAAGATATAAACGAGCAGTCTTTCACTGCACAAGCAGTGGTTGAGCACTTTTCCGAGCAAATTTTGCGTTCCACACTTATTCGCAAAATCGAAAAGAGTCACTTTGATGTGGATGCGGTGCATTGGCAGAAAAATATCACTATGCGTTCGTCTGACAAGCAAGGAATTTGTTTTGAATTGAGTCGTAAACAATTACCCAAGCCTTTGCCTACAAGCTGGCACATAAGTGATATCGATAAAGAAAATGTTAAAATTGAAATTATTGGTGATGTTGAATTTAAGACTGACAGTTATCGTGAATGTCCGGTCAAGGTCGCGGGACAATTACCTTCTGGATTTAACCCTAGCGATCACTACAATGCGCGCTTTCATCCCCGCGCCTTACAAATGGCAATCATGGGTGCATCAGACGCCATTCGTTCATTAGGCATTGACTGGAAAACAGTAGTCGATGCTGTCAAGCCAGATGAAATAGGAGTATACGCCAGTAATGCCATGTCGCAACTTGATGAGAACGGCTTTGGTGGCATGCTCCAATCCCGCCTAAAGGGTGGACGAGTCAGCACCAAGCAATGTCCCTTAGGTCTCAATACTATGCCTGCTGATTTTGTGAATGCCTATGTACTAGGCAGCGTAGGCCACACTAGTGCCATTGTGGGAGCCTGTGCCAGCTTTTTGTATAATCTTAAAGCGGCGATTGAAGATATCAATACTGGCAAACGCAGGGTGGCAGTGGTGGGCAATGCTGAAGCACCAATATTACCAGAGATAATTGATGGTTATGCCACCATGGGCGCATTGGCCAGCGAAGACAATTTAAAACGTTTAGACCAAACTGAAACCGTTGACCATCGCCGAGCCAGTCGTCCTTTTGGAGACAACTGTGGTTTTACCATCGCAGAATCAACCCAATATGTGGTGTTAATGGACGATGCATTAGCCTTAGAGCTAGGGGCTGACATTCATGGCGCAGTCAGCGATGTATTTATTAATGCGGATGGTTATAAAAAATCCATATCCGCCCCCGGCCCTGGTAACTACATTACAATGGCTAAAGCGGTGTCTGCCGCTCGCGCGATTGTGGGAGACGAGTCAGTTCGCAAGCGGTCTTTTATTCAAGCCCATGGTTCAAGTACCCCAGCCAACCGTGTCACTGAGTCTCGCATTTTTCATGAAGTAGCAAAGGTATTTGATATAAAAGATTGGCCTGTCACGGCGCCAAAAGCTTATTTGGGTCATCCCTTGTCCCCCGCCAGTGCAGAACAACTGATGGTAAGTCTGGGCGTGTTTAAACACGGCTTAATTCCAGGCATTAAAACCATCGATAAAGTGGCAGACGATGTGTTTGATGAACGACTCAACATTTCAATAACAGATATTAATAAAGGTGCTGGGAATATTGACGTAGCGTTTCTCAATTCCAAAGGATTTGGCGGTAACAACGCCACCGCCAGTGTGTTGTCACCGCAAGTGGTCAATACTATGCTAAGCAAACGATACAGCACTGAAGAAATGACAGCTTATGAGTCAAAACGTGAGCAAGTGCGACATAAAGCGAGCGCCTACGACGTCGCCGCCACCCAAGGTAACTTTGACACTATTTATCATTTTGGTCAGGATCTTATCGATGAAAACGACATTCATATGACCGATGAAAAAATGCATATCCCCGGATTCGCTAACCCTATCGACTTAAAGATGAAAAACCGTTTTAAAGACATGATGTAACAGGTGAGCTCGGTCAATTAAAGACACTGAATGTGAAACAGAGGCGCAGATTAGGCAGATACCTGCTGGTAATGATCAGTACAGATTCACTGACCTTGCAGGTATACGCCTGGTATTATGTAACATGCAGCAACAATAACTATAGATAACCAGTATCGAATCAATATTGCGTTGCTCTAAATAACCGCGTTTAGATGCACTGCACTATATTTCTTATCTTTCTTATCTTTCTTATGCGTTCTATACGTCCTATATTTCCAGCGCCTCATTAGGTCTTTAACTGTCCTCGTGCAAAGACTCATAAATGGCTTGGATTTCTTCTGCTCGCATGAACAATTTATTTTCTGCATAACGCATGCTTGGCAGCTCACAAAGCTCAGTCAATTTCGCGATAGCGGTTTCTTGTACTTGGCCTGCTTCAACCGCTTCGTCCAACATGCCAATGTTAGCGGCTTGCAAAGCGGAGTAACCCTGTGATTGAACGATAGCCCGTATGTGATACATCGGATCGATGTGGGTTTTCGCCAGTATTCTCAAGGTTGAGTTGAAAGGCATATCAATTGCCGTTTCAGGCAGTTTAAGGACGTATTCGCCCAATGCACCTATACGGTAATCACATGCCAGTAAAAGAAACACGCCCATCCCTATAGCATGGCCTTCACAGGCTGCCACCACTGGTTGTGGGTGTGAATAGATTTTTTCTAGTAACAGCATACCGGCAGAAATCATCTTTTGGGCTGCTTCTGGGCCAGTCGCCATAACCTTCAGATCGAACCCCGCAGAGAATATGCCTACGTGCCCTGTAATTAGCACACCTTTGCCTTCTGTTTTAGCACGGTCTAGGTTAGCCATAAATTCTTGGGCAAGGTCGAAAGACACGGCGTTAGCTTTGCCATTGTCTAGTGAAATTTTGGCGATACCGCCTTCAAGTAGTTCATATTTCATGATATTTCTATTTCCTCGACTTTGTTTTGAATTTTTATTTGGTACGAATACTACCTGCTTTTTAGTCAAAAAGGGGCCTTGGTTAGTTAAAAAAATCCTGTGGCCCAGTACTGTTTGTTGACTCATTATGCTGAGATTACAGCATCATCTAGCAGGGACGAAACAACGTTAAATTTATCGATTGGGTGTCAACTTACATTATGTCACTAGCTTGTACGTCAATAATGAAATAATGGTTTGAGATAAAACATAGACCGCGAGGTGCCAACTTAAGCGACATGGAAAATCTTCCCTATGGCGTTGACGAATTAAAATATTCTCCAGACACCTCAGGTATCAAGTGATGAATGCGCTGAGAATACCGCACTAAAAAATGCTAGAGTAATTCGATTCGCCTAGTTAATAAGAACCCAATGAAAAACTTTTTACCCTTTGCACCATATTTAACAGGCTGGTGCCTGTTGTTGCTCACATCTTCCCTGTATTCCATTAGCCTACTCAATGGTGGGCTTCAATTGGTTTTATTTCTTTTAGTGGTGTGTATACCCACCTGGCGCACGGGCCGAATGTCTTACGTAGATATTGGTTGGCCTTGGGGCTTAGTGTTAATTGGCATACTCACCTACCTATTTAGCGATGGTGATAGCCTGCGCAGTGCACTGGTCAGTATGGCTTACATTTTTGCTGGCGCAAGGATGGGCTTAGGTGCACTAAAAATGTGGAAATTAGGTTACCTGAAAAAAGAGTTCCCCCGTTATGAGTATCAAAAAATACGTTGGAAAAAAGCGGGCAAAACCAATGTTCGTTTAGCGATGCAGGTAGAAGCATTAGTGCAAGGCCTTGCCAATGCATCATTTTTGGCGATCCCCGCGTTTATTATCGCTTCCAACCCCAACCCAGAATTTTCTCTATTGGAAATAATAGGCTTGTTAGTGTGGATAAGTGCTTTTGTGATGGAGTCAGTTGCAGACGCACAAAAACTGAAATTTTTGAAGGATAAGCGCAAGGCTGGCGAAAAAAATCAAGTTTGTAATGTGGGACTTTGGCGGTTCACTAGGCACCCCAACTATTTTGCCGAATGGATGGTTTGGAATGGACTGGTGATTGCTGCTATCCCTTCTTGGATAGCATTATATGAGCGTGAGTCTTTGTTGATATGGGGACTGTTGGCCGTAGGGCTAGTTTTTACATCCAGATTTATGTACACCACACTGGTTTATTACACAGGCGCGGTACCTGCAGAGCATTACTCTGTTCTAAAACGCCCCGCTTATAAAGATTACCAGGCCAGTACCAATATATTTTTCCCCGGGAAGCCTAAACATAAAAAAGATTAGGCCTAACTGATGTTAAGCCTTAAATGAGGTTAAGCCCCTGACTGAGGCTAAGCCCACTTAAACAGAAACAGGAACAGGCGCAGGATTGTGCGCGACGAAAGCCACTAAATATAGCCACGCAATGTTAAAACAACGGGAAAATCGCGGCAATTAGCTTAAATCTTGGGGGGAGCACTTTGCTCCCCCCGGATAAACATTTTGATAGTCTGTGTCAGAGTGGGCATGCTAGGATAAGCCGATGAAAGCACATGACATACTCACCAGACAAGAAATAATCCAACTGATGAACAAGAGTAATCTGCGTGCCACTGTGTTGCTTGTTAGCTGCTGGACAGGTGTGATAGCTGCCATGTTGGTTGTTGCGCTTTGGCCAAACATTGTCACCATCATCATTGCCCTGTTAATGATTGGTGGTCGGCAACTTAGCTTTGCGATTTTAATGCATGATTGCGGCCATAACAGTCTTTTTAAATCATCTAAACTCAATCAATATATCGGTACCTGGTTGCTGGCCGCCCCCATATTTTCAGATATGCAAACCTACTCTCGTCAACACACCACTCACCACAAAGACGTGGGTACTGATCAAGATCCTGACTTAGGTAACTACGCGGCTTATCCTATCAGCAAGGCGTCGTTAATGCGTAAAGTGTTACGGGATCTGAGCGGTTTAACCGCACTGAAGCTTTGGTTTTATATACTCAACACTCGGCATCCATCTCAAAAGAGCATGGTGAAAAATAGCGCCTTACTCAGAGGGTTAGCAGTCAACCTGGCGTTATTTTTATGCTGCTACGCGCTTAATGTCCCGTGGTTATATCTGATTTGGTTACTGGCTTATCATACGACATACTTTCTATTTCTTCGCATCCGCCATGTGGGTGAACATGCCGTTGTGCCCAACCCTAATAGTGGAAATATGTTTGAAAATACCCGTACTACTCTTTCAAGTGGGTGGGAGAGATTATTGGTCTGCCCGGTATACGTTAACTATCATATTGAACATCATTTATTGCCTTCAGTCCCCCCCTACAACTTGCCACTGATGCACAGTTGGCTGATAGCTAAAAAGGCTTATAAGAACACCCCTTTACCCTCAGGTTATATCGTGATGCTTCGAGGTGTAGTAAATTAACGTCATCAAAAAAGCCGCACTATTGGGTACGCTAGCTCTTTGTATGGGATATAACTGCCCATCGACTCTGTTACCCAAAGCCAATCTTAGGCTTACTCTGCTTATCATTTTAATTAAAGACAAAGGTATGTATGAACCACAAAAAAGCGATGATCGAAAAAATAAACCTGCGTGGCCCAAAATTCATTGGCATGCTTGGTGGCCAGCTCGTAGATGTCGATACTGACAAAACAGCATGTACCTTTGAATTTAATATCAACAACGACTTCTGCCATTCAATTGATATTGTTCAAGGTGGGTTTGTTACCGCCATGCTTGATGCAGCCATGAGCCATGCTATTTTTATCTGCGACCAAGCAGTTTTAAATGTCTCATCTCTTGAAATAAAAACCACTTACCTTGCACCAACACGTGCTGGAAAGCTCCGTGTTGAAGGGTGGGTAATTAAGCAAAGCTACAAAACAGCGTTTATGGAAGGTCACGTATATAACCAAGATAATGAGTTAACCGCGACGGCCAGCTCAGTTGCTAAATTACTGCGAGCACCTAAGCAATAATGATCGAAAGCGCCTAAAAGTGACGTTGATACAATGGTACACTTTAATAATGATCAGTGAGTCTTCTAGTCTAGTAATGAGTCCTAATCTGAAATATTACAATATGGGCAAACTGTCTATATTTCTGACTGATTTAGGCAGTATATTAGCTTATAAAAGTACACCTGACAGAGCACTTAACATTCAGCTTATTACTTAGATATTGTTTAGACTTGGCTTAGTGATTGTAATCTGTTCAGGCAGAACGATATTTACACGTATACGCAAACAACAAAAAATAATAGTTTGAAAGGTCGATAAATAATGAAAATGAAGCGAATGGGTTTATTAGTCTTTGTTGTAGGCTTTAGCGCTTGTGGGGGATCTGATTCAGGCAATACCAATATTGACCGACCTAGCCTCCCTCCGACTTCCATAGCGCCGACAACGGGTAACTTAACCCCTTTAATAGATGAAAAAACCGTTCAAATATTTGGTGACTCACAAACACAAGCCGGTGGTGCAGTAGGATTTGCACTGATACCAAAGGGAACCCAGCAAGTTGATCTTATTAGCTGGCAACAAATTGCGGGGCCAGCGCTAACATTTTTAGCAAATAACAGCCAAACCCTTGGCTTTGATGTACCCAAAAGTGGTAATTATAGCTTGAGCGTGACGGTTCAATTGGTGGGAGAAACGCAGCCTAACACTTATATTGTTGATTTTTCTGCAGACACAGCCCAACAAAAAGCGGCGATACGACTTGATCATACGGCTTCAGAGCTTGCAAAAGTATCACTGCATGTGGGGATACCCGATGGCAAAACCATAGAAAATATAGTTTGGACACAGTTAGCAGGTCCAAAAGCTCAAAATGTTGAGACTCAAGATGAATTTTTATTTTTCGACGCGCCATCAGTTACCGCAGACTCAGTACTGGCATATAGTGCTAATGTCAGTTATACCGATGAAACCAGCGATACAGACGAAGTATTAGTCACCGTTAAAAACGTAGATTTTGATAGCAACGGACTTTTTTATGGGAACAATACAATCGTGAGTGAAGATATGTACGCATATCGTGCAAAAAGCCCCTTTAAAGACTCACTTGAACGTTGTGTTTACAATAATTACATACCTAATCAACCGGTATGTACTTTTCGTGATTTACCTTTAATCGGTATGCAAACTAGGCAGCCATCGGTAGAAGACGTGTTGAATAGAACCCTAGTATCTCATGAATGGATGGGTGACCGATTCGCAGACTATTTACAACTTTCCGCGGCAGGTCCAGATATGATAAACATGTTGCGAGGTGTCACTGCGGTGGTTATTTCTTATGACGTACGTCCTTCTTTTTATTGGGCGGCCACCGGTGCAATATATTTAGATGCTAATAACTTTTGGCAATCACCAACCGAAAGAGACACATTAAACGACCAACCTGACTACCGTTCAGATTTTGGTAGTGACTTGCAATTTAGTGTCTTTTGGCGATACACAAAGGACAATGATTATTACCCGAAAACACGCATAGCTAAACAAAGCCGAGTAGCAAGAAATTTCTCTGATGTGGAAGCCTCTATTGCTTGGCTTATGTATCATGAACTTGCACATGCCAATGATTTTTTCCCGCCTGGTTTGTGGTCTTCAATAAGTCAGAACACGACGCCACTAAGATATTTTCGTGATAATGGCACCAGCTCTGACGTATTAAGTGCAACTTACCCATTAAGTTCCAGTGAGATGCATGAACTCGCACAAGTCAGATTCAGAGATACCACATCTACAAGTACTCAACGTGATTATAGAGGGGCAGATATAGAAACCTTCTTTACACCAGACATAGCAGCAGACTTTTATTCGTACCTAACCGATCGTGAAGACTTTGCCACTCTAGTGGGTCATTATATGATGTTATATAGGTTAGATGCTGAGGCAGATGTGGCAATAATTGACGGGCGTACATCAAATGATGAACCTTTAGTTGTATGGGGACAGCGTAATCGCATTCGTGAAGACAGACTAGAAAACAGAATTGTATACGCCGTAAACAGGGTCTATCCTGAACTTAATGATATACGCGGGACTCTTCGCTCACTTCCAGATCCTGTAATGATGACGCCCAATCAAGGCTGGTTTGAAAATCTAAACATTTCGCCACAAGCCCTCAATCCATTGAGCAAAAACAATCTTAACAGATGGCTTGGACAAAAAAATGTTGAACGAAATAAATTAACGCCATCGCAGTTAAAAGCGTTAGAAAAAAAAGACACCAGAGATATTCATCAAGGTCGCCTACATACAAAATTTGAGAACTAACAGGGCATATATTGACGCCTCTATAATATCAGTGCATTGTTCCAGCGATTGCTAGGTCGTCTATATGTGCTTTAGAAAAGTTTAATACTGCGCGTAAGCGCATACTTTACTTGGTCTATTATTCAGTGTGAAAGCCCATAACAATATGACTTCCTTCCCTGGAGTTAATTTTATTACCCAGAACAAGTCCCCCATTGAAAACAAATAATAAAAATAGTGGAGAAGCCACAATCAATCTGTCCCTTAAAGGTAAAATACCAAAGCAGATTGATTTAAAATAAATACTGTATATAATTACAGTTAAATCATCTTTCAACCTTTCAAATCGAGGTGTCAAATGTCCAAAATTCTGACTTCAGAACCCGCTCATCTTACTCTTGAGCAGATTTACAGGGCTATTTTAGCTAAAGAGCGTGAGCATGCGACTCAGCTTTATGCCCAATTAAAAGGCATTACTTTGGCCAGCGCACAGCAAGCTATGTCTGTGATTTATCGGGTATTCCATCTTGGATATGAGGATTGTCTTCACAATATCAGTATCGATGATATGCCTGGGTTTGAAAATAATGTGCATATAGATGTGTGGCAAGCTGGATTTGGGTATGCCCTTAAATTACCTACATTCAAGGCAAACAGTGTGTCCGAACATAAAACAGTCTGATGATAATGCGTGTCGTGTTAATGAACTCTGATTTATAAAATAAACCTGACAATTGACATAGTCAGCTTTTTATCTTCAACTGACTCGCCATTAATGCTTTCACATTCTCGTGTACTTACTTATCTCATTTAGGCATTTTACTGAAAGCGCCACACCTTCATTTAAGTCGCTCCTTCATTGTGCAATGTCGTTTTTTTTTGCACATTTAAAGAGCAACGAAAATTCACTTCAATACCGTATCACTCCCCAGAAAAACCCATAAATTTCAAATAAATTGCATATTTATCAGTTAATTAACTAAGCCCCCAAAATCTTGTCTAAATGGTCAATAAATTGGCATCTTTCCTGCTATTTATTAACTTTTCACGACTTACGCACAACTAAAGCAGGATTAACCCACGACTCATAAATCCTGCATTTCCAATTAAATACAGACAATCAAAATGGCAAACATCCATAACCACAATTTTTTTAATTCATCCAGAGAGAGCAAAATGAACACAACAACCTTTAAATTGAAATATCTAGCAATGGCCATTGCGGTGTCTAATATGGCGGCGCTATCCGTCAATGCTGAGGAGCGTGCTATTGAGCAAATCGTAGTGACAGCTGAAAAGCGTGGGGAAAGTTTGCAGGATTTATCCCAGGCCGTAACCGCTTTTACCGCCAAAGATCTCGATAATAAAAATATTTTATCTTTTGTCGATTTAAGTGCCATCGCTCCCGGTGTCACTGTGGCAAAAAATGAAGGGTTTAAAACGGTTATTTCGATCCGTGGCGTGGGCAATGAAGCGAACCAAAATGCCACAGCCAATCCATCGGTCTCGTATCATATTGACGGTATCTATATTGCCTCACCTTATGCGCTACAAACTGATTTTATTGATATTGAGCGCATAGAAATTTTGCGTGGTCCTCAGGGTACCTTGTTCGGACAAAATTCCACAGGTGGTGCCATCAATGTGATAAGCACAAAGCCCAGCTTTGATGATTTTGTGGGTAAAGCAGATGTAAGCTTGGGCACTGACAATTTAATCAAAGTGCGAGGTACTGTAAATGTACCTATCAGTGATGACCTAGCTATGCGTACCTCCTTCAGCAGGGCGACACAAGATGGATACACTCAAAATGTCTACAACGGTCCTAATGTGCTCAACCCAAGTGAAACATTCGTTGGCAAAGACATGGATAACATCGATAATTTATCGATGCGCACTGATTGGCTATGGAACGCAAGCGATACATTAAGTCTTCGATTCTTGGCTCAGTACTTTAGCGGAGACTCAAACGGAGCCGGTATCAAGGGAATTGACGACCCCACGCCAGGTGCACGAAATTTGTCACAAGATACCGATTCTTCATATGAGCTGGAGTCTCAAGTATACGGATTAATAGCAGAATGGGATGCTGGTTTTGCAGTCATAAAGTCACTAAGCAGCTATCAAAAAGACGACATTACTGTGGTTCGTGATAATGACCGTCATTCCTTTGTTACCAATCCAGAGATTCAAATCAGCGTGTTTAATCCTGAAGTGAATATTCAAACTACTTTTACCCAAGAGCTGAACGTTATTTCTAACCAGCCTCTGTTTGGCAAGTTAGATTGGATAGTTGGCGCATTTTACCTTGATACTGACATAGATATCACTATTCGGGAGGAGCTTGATGTGGGTCGAGATGGTGTGCTTGATGGCTATATCCCTTCATTTCCAGCCGTATTTGGCGGCGACCGAGGCTTTATTTCTGACTCCAATCCGCAGCGCGAATCTTTGTCTTTTTACGGTCAAACAACCTACCCAATATCAGAAACTGTACGTTTGATTACAGGTCTTCGCTACACTAAGGATGAAGTGGAAAGTACCGTTTCTAACTTTTTCGCCCCCTCGCCTTCCTTTATTAATCCAAAAACCGAAGATCTTACTGGCCGTATAGCACTTGAATTGGATGCCGGCGATGACACTATGACATATGCTTCATACACCCGTGGTTTAAAACCAGGGGGCAGTAACTTGACCTTTTCAGAAGGGGATGATGCACTAGTTCGTGCGGCATTCGAAGACGAAACGATCGACGCTTATGAGATAGGTTTTAAAACAGAGTTTATGGACAGTAGAGTACGCACCAACGTTGCGGCTTTTTATTATGATTACACTAACTTACAATTTCAGGCCTCTGACTTTAACGAGTTTGGTAGTGGTGTATCGAATATCCCAGAATCTGAAATCTATGGAATAGAGCTTGAAATGACCGCGCTCATTGGTGACAGATTTAGCCTAGATGTGAAACTAGCAAGCATGGAGTCAGAAGTGTCTGCAGATTATTTAGCCTTGGACAACCGACTACTCATTGAAGACGTATTCCTTGCCGATGGTGTAACATCTGCCAAAGAAGAAATTCATGGAGCCAACCGAGACGTAGCCCGGTTCCTACAAAACTTGAGTGGAAATGAGTTGGCAAAAACGCCTAGTTTGACGGCTGATATTAGCTTGGGCTTTGAAGACCAGTTGAAAGACGGCGCCTATATTGGTGCTAGCTTACAGTATACCTTCCGCGGCGAGTTTGAACAGCGGGTATTCAATAACCCAGAAGTGGATACGGTTGACTCCTATGACTTGATTAATCTATCAGTGTCTTATGACAATTCTGACGAGGTATGGGGCGTAGATTTAATTGCTTACAACATGTTGGACGAGGATGGCATCAACTCGGCTATGACTGATGTGTTTGGTGTGAACGAAACCGGCTTCCAATACGTGGCGCCACGTCAGTTAATAGCTCGCTTTAGATACAATTTCTAGAGCCGATTAGTATTACACTAGTATCAAAACTGTATGCCCAGATTTTTTCTGGGCTTTTAATTATGCATTAACGTCATAAGTCAAAAGTTAGAAATTAGCAGTTAGCAGTTAGAAATTAAAAGTTACGCATTGAAATCACAGCAGTGAACAAGCATTGGCTTACGTGATAACAAATTTTGGGATTGGAACCTTTTCTAAACGTGTTCCATTATATAACACCACAACAAGAGGTACGGGTTTATGAGCAGTGAAAGACCGTCGGAACTGATATATCAACTCGATGACAAACCACCCGTTTTAGAAGCATTTTTTGCAGCGATACAACATTTGCTCGCCTCTTTTGTTGGTATTGTCACTCCAACTCTTATAATCGGAAGCGTTCTAGGGCTGCAGGAACACATACCCTACCTAATCAGCATGGCCCTCATTGCATCGGGAATAGGCACTTTTATACAAGCCTATAAACCCTTTGGCATAGGCGCTGGCATGCTCTGTGTGCAAGGTACCAGTTTTGCTTTTTTAGGGGCGATATTAGGTGCCGGGTTTATTGCTCGTGACGCCGGAGGCGGGCCAGAGGAAATTATAGCGTTAATCACCAGCCTGTGTTTTGTGGGTGCTTTTGTACAAATAGGCCTCAGTCAATTTATCCCGCGGTTACGTAAAATAGTCACGCCACTGGTGACAGGTATCGTGATCACCAGTATTGGCATTAGCCTGATCAAAGTAGGTATGACTGACTTGGCAGGTGGGGTTGGCAGCTCTGATTTTGGTAGCCCCGCGAATTTAATGCTGGGCTTTTTTGTCATTGCTGTAATCGTATTGATGAACATATCCAACAATAACTGGGTACGTCTGTCTTCCATTGTGGTCGGCCTTATCGCCGGTTTTGGGCTTGCAGCATTCACAGGTATGCTTGCCCCAGGTGATTTGCTGCCATCAGCAGCCATTAGCCTACCTATTCCCTTCAAGTATGGTTTTAATTTTGAACTAGCTGCCTTTATTCCATTGGCGGTGATTTATATCATCAGCTCAGTAGAGACAACCGGTGATATTACTGCAAACTGTATTATTTCTGGCCAACCCATTACCGGAGAACGTTATATCCAAAGGATTAAGAGTGGGGTCCTTGGGGATGGCATCAATTCCATGATCGCCGCCGTGTTAAATTCATTTCCTAATACCACCTTTAGTCAGAACACTGGGGTGATCCAGCTCACGGGTATCGCCAGCAGACATATAGGCATGTACATCGCTGGGATTTTAGTCTTGCTTGGCCTATTCCAAGGTGTGGGTGATATTTTACAACAAATACCCAAACCAGTGTTGGGGGGCGCCACCCTAGTTATGTTTGGCACAGTGGCGGCAGCGGGTATCAAGATATTGGCATCAGAATACATCGATCGAAGAAAGGTGATTATTATTGCGGTATCCCTTGGTCTTGGTTTGGGCTTAGCGTTGGTGCCTGATGTGTTTTCGAAAACGCCCGACTTAGTACAAAATATTTTTAGTTCAGCCGCAGCCACTGCGGGTCTTACGGCGATGTTATTAAGCTTGATCCTGCCAGAATTGAAAGAGCAGGGATAACGTTAGCATGCATAATTTATTAGTCAGAGGAAGCAGGTTTTATGGATCATAAAAATCCAGCATTCAACCGCAGACGGATGTTGCAGCTAACCGGGGTATCAATGGTCGGCGCAAGCCTCTCCCCGAAATTGTTTTCAAAGGAAATAGCCATGGCAGATAATCGCCCTTCCCCCCCAGGAAAGGATCCTAGTCCAGTTCAAATGCAGCGCCAACTGAAACAAGCCAATAAAGTCGCGCAAGAGGCCATGGATAAAGGTCACCACCCTTTTGGAGCTGTTCTGGTCGCTGCAGATAATGAAACCGTGGTAATGAAGCAGGGTAATGTCGACTCAGTAGCACATGCAGAGTCAACCTTGGCCCAGCGTGCCTCAAAGCAGTTTAGCCCAGACGAACTCTGGGGAATGACCCTGTATTCAACGGCCGAACCCTGCGTAATGTGCGCTGGCACCCAATATTGGGCCAACATAGGGCGGCTGGTGTATGGCATGTCAGAACGCCAATTGCTCGACTTGACAGGCAACCATAGCGAAAACCCGACCTTGGATGTGCCCAGCCGCTATGTATTTTCTCGCGGTCAGAAGGCAATTCGCGTTTGGGGGCCAATAGATGCAGTGGTCGAGGAGATTGCCGCCTTACATCTGGAATTCTGGAAATAAGTTCATCCCCCTCATAATTGTTTTGCGGGTTTGTCACCCGCTTAAAGTCACCTCATCGCTCGCTATGTAAATTTGTAACAACCGTAAATAGTGTTGTTAATGTGTGCCTTGTTAGGCAGTGCCGACATAGGAAACCAATAACGCTCACATTCTGAGCCAAAAATTTACCCCGCCACCAGATACGTTTGATTTCAAAGTCAACGGCCCTGCCCTTATGCTGCTATTGATTCAATTCTGTTTTCACTTTTAAATCAAGCGTTGCCAATCCAAACAAAATTCATGATCAATCCCTTATCATCCCCCTTAAGTTTATGCATACTATTAACCATTCATAACGACTCAAATATATTGGCGAGCTGGGAAAGACAATGATAAGAAAAAGTGTGATGTTTGTAATGATAGTCTTGGGTGCTGCTTTTATCGCTAGCGCTTCGGCCGCGGATGATATGCCAGTTTTGCCTGAATACCAGTTCGTACCCAGCAATACGGTGTTACAGGATGTGGATGAAAAGCGCAACGCCGCAATATCAAAAAATAAGCGCTTATTGGTGGTGTTTGGGGCACAGTGGTGCCATGACAGTCGAGGATTGTCACAGCGTTTTTCAACGCCAAAAATGCACGCAATATTACAACAGCAATATGAAACCGTATTTGTTGATGTTGGCTATTTTTCCAAGGGGTTTGAGGCTATTAAGCAACTTAACCAGACGATATTTTACGCTACACCTACTGTTTTAATCATCGACCCGAAGACAAATACTGTATTAAATCAGGCCTCAATCATGCATTGGACTAATGCTGATTCATTAGAGCTAGCCGAGTATCAAGACTATTTCTCTCAAGACTTTGCACTGCCTTTTAAAGCAGGGATGGGCGATACGGCTTTATTGGCTTATTTAGAGAAAATACGTCAGTTTGAGAACAGACAAGCCACTCGATTATATCGAGCATATCAAATTATAGAGCCATTATTAAAACGCTATGAAGAAACGGATAACGGATCAACATACGAGTTTAAACACATCTGGGGCGAAGTAAAAAGCTATAGAACAGCCATCCCAAGTGATATAGCAAAACTCATCGAAGAGGCAAAAACCAAATCAACACAGAGTGATACAACAGCGCTGACGTTTCCACAATATCCAGCATTCAGTTGGGAAGAATAACGCGCAAACTATTGACTAAGACACTCATTTAAATTTCAGGTGAATTGCGATGGGTATCTTGTTAAACACTCAGTATTTTAATGGACAAGTAGTGTCGGATGAAATCCGCCAATAGAGTCATGCTGGTAAACACCCACTGGTGAGCTTTTTTTGTTTATAACAGATAAACTGCAGCCATTAATTATTTAACGATGAAGTTTATGAGCTATTTATTTGCAGTGACTCTGCTTTGGGCATTTTCATTTAGTTTAATTGGGGTGTATTTAGCAGGACAAGTTGATGCGTGGTTTAGCGTTTTGATGCGCATTGCGCTGGCGACTTTAGTTTTTTTACCGTTTTTAAAGTTTAAAAAAACACCCAAACCCTTAGCAATAAAGCTCATGCTCATTGGCGCGATACAACTTGGCGCCATGTATAGTTTTTACTATCACTCCTTTTTATATTTATCTGTACCCGAAGTATTATTATTTACGGTAATGACACCCATTTACATCACCCTGATAAACGATGCGCTTGAAAAGCATTTTAACCCGCGTTTTTTGGTTATAGCCATTATTGCCGTGTGTGGTGCGTTAGCTATTCGCTATGAAAGTATTAATAGTCAATTTTTGATGGGTTTGTTATTAGTGCAAGCCGCCAATGTGTGTTTTGCCACAGGGCAAGTGACTTACAAACATTTAATGAGCAACAGTAAGCTGGATCATAAAACTGTATTTGGGTGGTTTTTTATTGGCGCATTAATAGTCGCTACTGTGTGCTATGTTTTATTTGGCAATACAGATAAGTTACCCAGCACAGCAACTCAATGGGGGGTACTCATCTACTTAGGCATAGTTGCTTCGGGCTTAGGCTATTTTGGATGGAATAAAGGCGCAACCTTAGTCAATGTAGGTGCGTTAGCAGTAATGAATAATGTACTCATTCCAGCAGGTATTATTGTGAACGTACTAATATGGAATACAGAGGCCGACATACTGAGGTTAAGCATTGGCGCCGGGATTATTGTGGCCGCATTATTACTTAACAAAATAAACACTTAATAAGATAAACACTAATTAAGATAAACACTTAACAATAAACACTTAATTTTCGGTGGACAAAATATTGCCTGCTGGCTCGTTATAAAATATGAAAAGATGAAAATATGAAAAGATGACAAAAACTAAGTGTCTGTTGGCCACTTTAACCAGTAACTTAACCAGTAACATAACCAGCAACTTACCACGCTTAGCTGACGAGCCCACGCCACAACGAGCGCTTGGTTAAATATTGCGAGTTCACGAGGCACAGTAGCGAATGAAATCAGGTATACCAATCTTAAGCGCATCTAAGGCAGTTTGGGGTAATAGTACACTGCCGTCGGTTTCAATCATCAAACTACTAATGCAGACACGATAGGACCCAATATCACCGGCACAAACTAAATATTCTGGTTCACCTTGAAGCGCCATAGCTGCCACAGTGCCACTTACCCTGGCCTTGTGACTATCTTTGATTGTCTTTAGTTCGTCAATATGAGCGTCTACGCTGGGGGCACCATCAAAAATATCCACTTGACCGTTATTTCTAAAGCCTTCCTTTTCAAGCATCGCTAATGCAGGCTTGCCTTGATCGTTTGGCCGCCCAATCACGTCTCTGGCTTCTATTGGCAATAAATTAACGTAAATGGGATGTTTTGGCATTAAGTCAGCAATAAATTGATTGCCATTAAGCGCACCATAAAGATCAGCTTCAGAGTAGCTCATATCAAAAAAGTGTCGTCCTAGTGCTTCCCAAAAGGGTGAACGCCCATTTTCATCAAAGTATCCTCGCAAATCCGCCATGACGTTATCGGGAAATCGTTCTCTAAACTGAGCCATAAACAGATAGCGACTGCGTGCTAATAGTTTGCCATTACCATTTTTGCGATAAGCATCAGTGAGGTATAAAGTGGCCACTTCTGCAAACCCCTCAAAGTGATTGGTGAGATGTAACGTTTCTACTGTCACTTTCTTGTTTATTTGTCGGCTGTACTGGGTTTGCTTATTGAGCTTATAAGAATAAAACTGATCATCCATACCCAATTTAGCGATGATACTTGCTGTACCCACTAATTTCCCTGTATCAGTATCTTCCATGACCAACAGATAGACTTCACTGCCCGGCTCTTTGATGGTACTGGTGATACTTTTTGATGAAATTAATATTTTTCGCTCTAAGCTTTCTCTGTCTGGAGGCAGTGTTGTCATTCCGGGCGAAGCTGCCAGAGCAATTTCCATAAGATGGTCTATATCTGTAATCTCTACTGGCCTAACAATGATCATAAGCAACACCTTGTTCAACGTGAGTGAAAGTACTCTTGTTTTTTTGTGGGAGGCAAGTCGTTACTTGCAATCGTGTATCTCACAGACCCGCTAGCCAATGGAACTGTGAGATGCCTAGCGGCAGTATTACTGCACGTTTGAAGTATTGGCCATGTAACCTTTGGTTAGTGAGTTAAATACAACACGAGATCAATCACACATTGTCCCATTATTTCTGGTGAGAACGATACTATTATCTGCCCCTCCTAATCTTGACCAGACACAGCTCTCAATTTTAAGTGAGTTACGATAGATGCCTTGATCAATTGGTTAATCAATTAGAGGTTCTTTTAGCAAAAATAAAAATAGAGTGGGTGTTTTTCCCGGTTGCTCTGGGTTTGCCAGCTACCCTGCGCAAATAAAAAAGCCCTTGTGCGCATGCAAGGGCTTTGTTTCTTGAATAGTTTAGTGATTATAGTTTAATGATTATAGTTTATTAGATTGAATGTATTCATCCACATACTCAGAAAGCACATTCAATGGTACGGGGCCATTTTTGAGAACCACATCATGAAATTCTCGAATATCGAAACTATTGCCCATTTCGGTTTTGGCTTTTTCACGTAGCTCAAGAATTTTTAACATGCCTATTTTATAGGCTGTTGCTTGAGATGGCATCACGATATGACGCTCCACCATTTTAACCGCGTCAGGTTTCGGGTTAGGCGTATTAGTAACATAATACTCAATACCCTGCTCTCTGTCCCACTGCATGGCATGAATACCTGTATCAACCACTAAACGACAAGCGCGCCATAGTTCCATTGCAAGGCGCCCAAAGTCTGAGTAGGGGTCTTTATAATAGCCAATTTCTTTAGGTAAAAATTCGCTATACAGTCCCCACCCCTCGGTATAGGCGGTATAACGGCCAAAACGTCTAAATTTAGGTAACGCACCTAATTCACCCGCAATCGCTAATTGCATGTGATGCCCTGGTATACCTTCATGAAAGGCTAAGGCTTCCATTTGATAAACTGGCATATCACTCATGCGATATAAATTGGCATAGTAAATACCGGGGCGACTGCCATCCATTGAAGGGCGTTGATAAAACGCTTTCCCGGCTGCTTTTTCACGAAAGGCTTCTACCGCTTTAACCGTTAATTCAGCTTTAGGCTTAACAATAAATAACTCATCTAAACGTGTTTTCATATCATCAATGATGGCGGTAGCTTCACTTAAGTAGCGCGCTTTACCTTGTGCCGTTTCATCGTAATAAAACTGCTTATCCACCCGCATAAAGTCAAAAAATTCATTTAAGGTGCCTTCGAATTTCACCGTCTTCATAATGTCACGCATTTCAGTGTGTATGCGAGCCACTTCACTTAAACCAATATCATGAATTTCTTGGGCGCTTAAGTCTGTGGTTGTGGTGCGTTGTAAAGCCCGATTAAAAAAAGCTTCGCCCTCTGGAAATTTCCATGCGCCGTCACGAGTATCGGCTTTAGTGGCTAATTGTTTAACAGCAAAGATTAAATTTTCATACCCAAGTTTAACACTGTCTTTCAATGCACTCACTGCACCAGCAATAAGGGCATCTTTTTCAGCCTGCTCTATTTCAAGTTTGTTTACCTTTTTTGTAAAGTCGGATAATAAAGCACTGTCTTCACCTGTATCAAAAGGTGCGCCTGCAATCACGTTCATGCTCGACTCGGTAATATAAGGAAAGACAAATTTAGGCGGCACAATGCCCTTTTTTTCTCTAAGCTTGAGACCATCAATAACTTGAGAAAATAACGCAGGAATAGCATGTAAACGCGCAATATAGTCTTGTGCTTCTTTCACATTATCGATGGAGTGTTGATTGATCAGCAATGAGGGTATTTGTGTATGAATACCAAACATTTGATTTAATGGGTAGTTATGATGACGCCATTTATAATCATTGATATTATCTTGCAATGTTTGCTTTTGCAGGCGCAAACTCACCGCTGTTTGAGCGTCAAGTGCTGATGTATCAATGCTATTAATCTTAGCTAAATTGGCTATGGCAATTTCGTGATTTTCTTGGATACGTTCCTCTGAAACGTCATTCCACTTATCATAATCATCTTTAATACCAAGAAATGTTTGATACTGAGGACTGCGCATCACGCCCTCGGTAAATATGTCTTCAAATAATGCATTCGCTTTTTCTGATTCAGTTTGCATAACTGGCGCCATAGTTTGCACAGCTGCAGTGTCAGCTTGTGCTGTCTTAGTTATAATGGTTGTATCGGTGGGTGCGTCATGACTGCAAGCCGCTAAAAATGCTGTACTGACAACAATGGCAATCTGTTTTCTTAATAACAAAATAAGCTCTCCTGTGGTTACAAGATTAATTTAATGATTGTCTTCAACTTGCTGCAGGGCCTTGTAATCCTGTGCAGCTTAAATTGAGTGCAGCTAGAATAAACGTAATTTTTCAGATCCGCACCTTTTTCATATTAATGAAGCAGCAAAAGTGAATGGTTAAGAGGGTTGCATGCAAATAACAGCGTTAACCGAATATCCGTACAATGAGAAAAAATCACCTGAATTACTGCATTGTATGAAACGTTAAAGGCTTAGCAGTAATGACATAGTCACCAAAAAAGTTCATCTGCGGTGAAGCTTACGCCCTTGAATTTATGATAATAAATTGATGTAAATTATTGCCCTGATTTTGTTGTATTGAGAATGCGTATCTAGGCAATTTTTTGAATATATATGTGGTGATTTTTTTTAGTTTTACGATTAACTACGGCTTATGTTTTGCTCATCCAGGATGAGTTTCGCCCCCAAGCATAACAATACACTGCCTGTTATGCCTTCCATCCACCTCAACGCCGCAGGGTTCGCAAAAAAGCGTTTAGCATAGCTGACAGCTCCCGCCAGCCCAGATTGCCAAATCATAGCCATCATAAAGTGTATACCGGCCATAGTCATAGCTTGCAGGAAAGGAGAGTAATGTGGATCAATAAATTGCGGCAGAAACGCAAGATAAAACACCGCGGTCTTGGGGTTTAACACGTTTGACAGAAAGCCCTCTTGGAGCGACCGACGAACGCTAAAAGATCTGACATCAGCATCACCAATCGCAATCCCAGCGTGACCTTTAATAGCGGCTTTCAACCCGCCCATGCCTAACCAAATAAGGTACGCCGCCCCTACCCATTTCATCGCAAGAAATAGTTCAGCCGATTGAAGTAATATGGCAGATATGCCCACAGCAGAAAACGTCGCATGCACAAAAAGTCCGATACAAATACCCAGGCTGGTCACTACGCCATCCTTGCCACCACCACGACTGGTATTCTTGATCACCAGCACCGTATCAATTCCAGGGGTGATGGTTAGTAGCGCAATTGCTACAAGGAAGGCTTCAAAATTTAAAATGTGCATTGGTCTAACTTCACTTATTCATTTTTTATCGGATGAAATCCCAAGATAATTTATACCATATAATAATGAGCTGGACATTCACGTAAATTAATAACAAGTCAACCTGAAATTCTCAACCGACTCAGCCGATGCTTTTGATTGACCCTCGCATGTATGTTCGCCGAGCATCTGGTGAATTGAGTGGGGCAATCGCCATAGAAAGCGATTGAGGCTAATACGACACCTCCAAAATAGTCAATAACACGTCCATGATGATCCGCACTCGGTTACCGCGTAACAATCTCGACTTTTTTGGCGAGCTGTTCAACTGGTTTGGCGAGCTGTTCAACTGGGCGAAGCTGTGCTTCTAAAGAATCCAGTTAAACCCTGCTTAATTCGCAAAATAGTTGGATGAAGAGCATTGCCATCGAGCTTTTTTAAGATAGAAAAGCACGCTACGCGCCATCATCCGTGATGGTAAGCGAAGCGCATGCTTTGTGAGCAAAGCGAATTCAAAGTTTACGAAGTGAGTATGCAAACCACACTCACTTAACAGCAAACACCGGATCCAGTTCACTCACCCCCAACCCACTCTTCTTCGTCACCCTTAACTGCGTCGGAATTCGCTCTTTCATCGCCTCAATATGACTGATCACCCCAATCATTTTGCCCGACGCATTCAAGTTATCCAAAGCATCCAAGGCAATATCCAAGGTTTCAGCATCCAAAGTGCCAAACCCTTCATCAAGAAACAGCGAATCAATACTGGTTTTATGACTCACCAAGTCAGACAAAGCCAAAGCTAACGCAAGACTCACCAAGAAGCTCTCCCCACCTGATAAGGTTTTGGTATCACGCTCTGCATCTCCCTGCCAGGTATCGAGTACGGTCAGCGCTAACCCCTGTTCTTCTTTGCGTTTAAGCAGATAGCGGCCATGGATGCGGTCGAGTTGTTTGTTGGCAAGGTAGACCAAGTTATCCAGCGTGAGTCCTTGGGCAAAGCGGCGGAATTTATCGCCGTTGGCTGAGCCGATTAAACCGTGCAGGTAGCTCAACTGATCATAATCTTGTCGCTGTTGTTCGATTTGGTCGAGTAATGCTTGTTGTCGTGATGTCTGTTTTTGGTCTGCCGACAATTGATTGCTAATGCCACCTCTGCGCTCTACCAGTAAGTCTTTTTCACTTTGCAGCTGCTGCAGTAATACCTTCACGTCTTCTTGTGGTGTTTGTAACCATAAGGTTGCTTCTTCAATCGCATTAAGTTCATCAAGCTGGGCGCCAGACTTTTCTAACAACGTATTAGCGCGCTGTAATTGGGTGTCGAGTCTTTGTTTCAAACTGATTAGCTGGCTGCGCTGCTGCTCGGGCAGCAGTGCCATTTCAAATTCGCCTTGATGAACAAAAGGGCTGCTGGTGAGTAACGCATACCATTTATCGGTAAGCACTTTAAGTGACAGTTCAAGCTCTGTTTGCTGTTGTATTTTTGCTTTGATGGCTGCCAATAAGTCGCTATATTGCTGCTCGATTTGTTTGTGAGTAGCAATCGCCAAATGATGGGCCTGCTCGGCAGTACTTAGCTGAATATTGGCATTTTCTCTGGCGAGTGCTACCGTTTGCTCGCCAAATAATTGATGGCGCTGTTTAGCTTTGTCATCCCATTGCTGTTTAAGCTCAGCTTCTTGTAATTGCTCTGATGACAGTTGCCCATCCAGACTCTGTAACAGCTTTTCGGATGTTGCATGTTCGGCACTTTTAAGCTCAAGTTGTCGACTTATTTGTTCTTTATCGTGCATTTTTTGCTGATAACGGGTGACATCTTCACGCTTACTTTGCAGCCATTGCACCCATTCATTTTCTGGCGGAGCGACGTAACCCAAGACAGTAATATTGGTGAGTAGGGCCGTGCGGTTTTTATCTACCAACTCAATAAGCTGTGCGTAATCTTGCGTCGCTTTTTGACTGCTTTGTTGCAACGATTCTTGGCTTTGCTCCAGTAATTTAAGTTCGCTGCTGAGTTTGTCACTTTCGCGCTGCGTCATATTTAGCGCATCTTTGTTGGCTTGGCGTGCTTTATCTAGCTGGCTGATTAATTTCAACTGGTTTGATACTTGTTCTAGCTGTTTTTTAAGTGCCCGTTCAAAGGCTTGTAAGCTTTGCGTATCGTTGATGGCGAAGTTGAGCTGTAGTGATGCTACTACGCCCTGCCATAATGTTGTTAGCTCAGTGTCAAGTGTGTTCGATTCAGCCAAGCCGGTGTGTAATTGCTTAATTTTAAGCTCTAGAGAGTCGAGTTTATCGCGCACTGCTTTTCCATCTTGTTCTAGTTGGGTGAGCAGCGCTTCCGCTTGTTGTTTTCTGTCCACGGTTTCGGGGATGTCTATGACCATAGCCGATGATTGAGGGTGTGCGGTCGCCCCGCACAACGGGCATGCTTCATCTGCTTTAAGCAATTGGCGGTATTGTGCTAGCTGCTCTTCTTGGCTGACCAGCTGTTGTAAATCTTTGCAGCGTTGGGTTTGCTCTTGGTACTTGTGCACTAAGGTATTGCGCTGTGCGCTTAGTGCTTCGGCTTGTGTTTGGCTATGTTGCAATTCACTCTGATTGTGTGTTTTGTCTTTATCTAATTGCACATAACGGCGCTGAATTTCTTGGGCGCGGTGAAGCTCGGGCCAGCCAGTATTAATAGTGGCTAATTGGTTTTCAAGCGCCGTAGCGTCTGACTCAAAGGTTAACGTTTGATAGGTCGATTCTTTTTCTGCCAGCGCTGCTTGTTGCTGCTTCACACGTTCGGACAGGTTTTGCCACTGTCCTTGTAGACCGTGCTTAACATTGTTGTTTTCATTGCGTTGGATGTCGATGTCTACCGTTTGCTTTTTAAGTATTTGGGCTGCCTGATTATCCCGTTCAAGCTGTTCAAGTGACGCACTCCAGCCGCTTAGCTGCGTGCCTACAGCACTGTCTGCATGATGCTCAGCGAGGTAATTTTGCACAAGGCTATGTTCCGCGTTCAAGCCAGTTAACGCTGCGGTTAATACTTGCTGTTTTCTGGCCGACTCTTGTTGTTGTTGCTGTAATTGACAAATAGCCTGTTGTTTATCACTGTGTTTTTCAGTCAAGGCGCTTATCTGACTATCAAGGGGCTGTACTTTCTCGGTGATCAGTTGTTCCTGACTTTGCTGAGCTTGTTTGCTGCTTTGTAATGATTGTGCTGTTAGTGACAACTTATCGGCTGCGCTTGTTAACTCTAAGCTCAATACAGTTTTTGTTTCATGTTGGCCTGCCATTTGTTCATGTGTCGAAGTGTGTTGCTGCGTGACTTCGACTAACCGCTCCCAATTGGGGCGCAAGCGCTCAGCCGGTTCGCTTTTCTTTAGCAAAGTTAATTCGACTTGTGCATCAGCGATGGCTTGCTTGGCCTCGGTGTTTAATTTACTAGCATCGAGTTGATTTTGCTGGGCACTGAGTCGTTTGTCCCACCAGTTCACATGGCTTTCATGGGTTTTGATCTGTTGCTCTGTGTCTGTTTGTTTGTCTTGTAATTGCTTGAGGTCTTGTTGCAAAACTTGCTTTTGCTCTGCGCTGAGGACTTGGAAGGTATTGGCGCCCACCTGTAATGCATGTAATTTTTGTTTGGCTTGACTATGGTGTTCATGCACCTTCATTGAAACCTGACCATAGACTTCAGTACCGGTAAGCTCTTCAAGTAACTCTGCCCGTTTATTTTCATCTGCGTTAAGAAACGCGGCAAAATTCCCTTGGGAGAGCATCATAGACTTGGTAAAACGGCCAAAGTCTAGGCCAGTTAATTTTTCTATTTCTTCATTTTTTTGGCGAATTTGGGTGGCCAGTATTTTGCCTGTGACGACTTCTGCGAGTTCAGCATCGGCGGGTTGTAAATTGCCATCCACGTTGCCCCGTGAACGACGCATACTCCAAAAAGCCCGATACGCTTTGCCTTGTACCTCAAACTCCACCTCTGCCAAACATTCAGACGTGCCTCGGGTCATAATTTCGTTAGATGCATTCGTGATCTGACCCAGCCTAGGCGTTTGATGATAAAGCGCTAGGCAAATAGCATCTAATAAGGTGGTTTTGCCTGCCCCAGTGGGTCCGGTAATAGCAAATAGACCGTTTTCGGCAAAAGGCGATTGGGTGAAGTCAATTTTCCATTCCCCCTTGAGTGAATTGAGGTTTTTTAACCGAATGCTTAAAATCTTCATACATCGGTTCCCTTGTGGGCTACTTCAGATAATATCTGGCTAAACCGCTGTCGCACTTGCCCCAGTGTTTCCTGCTCATCCTCAGTGTCGAATGCTTCCATGGCTAAACGTTTTTCAAATACGTCTTGGGGCGTTAACTCTGCAAGGGTTTCACTTTGCATTTGGCTAAGCAACTGTCTGCGCTGGTTGCGCGAACGCCGTAATTGCAACACCTCTACATTGACCCCTTGCGTGATATCTTGGATACGTTGCTGCAAGTCTGATAAATAATCTTGGCTGTCCACTTCTAGGCACAACCAACAGGCCAATTCTGTAGCATCTTTATGTTTAAAAGATTGTAACGCTGCTGTTATCGCTAACAAGTCACCTTTGAGCACTTGCATGGGCTGAAAAACAGGAATGTTAATGGGGGTTAAACGCGTACGTTTTGCCCCCGTAAATTCCACCAGCATGACTTGCTTCTGTGTACCGAGTTCATCAAAACTCAAGGGAATAGGTGAGCCGCAATAACGGATATGTTCAGACTTGGCGACTATCTGCGGCTTATGAATATGCCCCAACGCAATGTAGTCAGCGGGGGGGAATCCGTCAGCGGCAAACCCGTCTAAGGTACCGATGTAAATGTCGCGCACACTTTCAGATTGGCTGACCCCCAGCGCGGTTAAATGTCCGGTGGCAACGATGGGTATGGCTAGGCCAGAGTTTTGCCTTTTTGCCTCGGCGATTTGATAAAGTGTTTGGTAATGCTGCTTAATCGCATCGCCCAGTGCTTGGCGTTTTTGTAAACCTGTTTCACCTGCTGCACTTTGCAGCACATCTCTGGCTCGGATAAAAGGCACCGCGCATAAAATAGCCCCAGGTTGGCCGAGTTTATCGGGGATAGTAAAGACTTGTTCGTCAGTAGCGATACCGGTACTGGCCACCACAAAGGTATTCAAACAGGCAAGAATTTGTTTGGATTCGTTTAACGTCGAAACCGAGTCGTGATTGCCGCCCAGCACCACCAACACACAGTTAAGCTGCTGCATATCGACCACAAACTGGTTATACATTTCTCGGGCGTAACTGGGTGGCGTACCCGTATCAAAAATATCACCGGCGATGATCACCGCGTCGACTTGCTCTGTAGCGACCTGCTGTAAAAGCCAGTCAATAAACCCTTGGTGCTCTTCTTTACGACTTTTAGTGAAGAAACTTTGGCCAAGATGCCAATCAGAGGTGTGCAGTATCTTCATTGTGACCCTTCCCAGACATCTAAAAACAGGTTATTTCGGTGCAATAAGCGCGGATTGCCATTATACCCATGCTAAACCAAAATACTCTTAAGCCTATCCCTTTTAATTCCATGAGATTAAAAGGGATTTGATAAAACTTACAGAGCACACATATCCAATAATGGCACAGTCATCAAAACCCTCAATGGGCCGCCACGGGCTATAGTGGTATGCCTCTGAGTATGCTTAGGTCCTGTTCAAAAGATTATAAGCTCGAGTGTGCCACAGGGGCATAAACCAGCACCACTCAAGGTTTGATAACCTGATATTTCACCATCAAACCAATTACACCTCGAATCCCATCCACATACTTGCTATATTCGCCGCCTGTAAATAAGGTTTTGGGTTGATATTGCTTGCAATAAGCACCCAAAATAATTGGGAATTTGGTGAAAATCCAAAACTGTACCCGCAACTGTAAACGTTTATAAAAAACGTCAGTCAGATACCAGCCTTATACCATCGTGAAGTAGGTAATCTACCTCAAGATACTCTTTAAATTTTCGTGCGGGAACACACGGATAACATTTTATCTTGACAGTTTTTATGCTGTTGTTTGATGTGTTTCCCTGCTCTCACTATTTGAGTCAACATTTTGATTGTGAATGTTATTCTGACTATTAAATGTAAGTGCGAGCCAGCGCATGTCTAGCCCTTGCTCCCTTATTGCCACCAATGTGAACCTAAAAATAGGTCAACAACAGATTTTGTCTGATATTTGTCTGAACGTGACGGCTGGTAAGGTAGTGGGGGTATTGGGACCCAATGGGGCCGGTAAAACCAGTCTACTCAAATTACTTTCTGGTCAACTGCAAAGTGGCAATAGTGTGAGCTGGAATAACAAACTCTTGGCCAATTATGGGGCCATTGAGTTAGCCCAACAGATTGCCGTGGTGAATCAACTTAATGATAGCGTATTTGCCCTCAACCTAGAGCAAATTGTGCGTATGGGTTTGTTACCGCACAAAACCTTGTTATCGAAACACAGCAAACAAGACGATCTGCACATCCAAGATGCTATAACCCGAGTGGGTCTTGAGCATAAAACCTTACAGAGTTTTAGTTCGTTATCAGGTGGTGAACAACAACGTGGTCTAATTGCACGTGCTTTAGTGCAAAAAGCAGCATTAATTGTGTTAGATGAACCGGTTAATCATCTCGATGTATATTATCAACACCAAGTGCTTAAGTTACTTAAGTCCTTAGCCCATAAGCTTAATATCACTGTAGTGATGAGCTTGCATGATTTGAATTTAGCGGCAAATTATTGCGATCATCTGTGTTTATTAGACCAGGGACATATGCTTGCTCAAGGCACACCTAAAGTAGTGCTAGAGGCGACACTTTTGCAGCAGGTTTTTCGTACCCCTTGTGAAGTGACTCAAAATAATCAAAATTCAGGTCTTCGCGTGGATTTTTATCCACCAGCTGAGAATGAAAGCGCGTATTCCTTGTTCAAGCAAGGTGAAACGAATGTCTAATAAGTGGTGGCTGTTGTCTTTTGCTGCGCTATTGTCGCCATTAGGTGCGATGTTTTTTGGGGCCGCAGATTTAACCGCTAGTGAACTATATCGATGCGCAGTAGGTGCTTGCCAGGATCCCACTAACAGCCTTATTTTTTGGGAAATACGATTGCCACGTGTGTTGGTGGGGTTTTTAGTGGGCGCAGGTTTAGCGGTAGCAGGGGCTACATTACAAAATATCACCCGCAACGGGCTAGCCGACCCTTATTTATTTGGCGTGGTATCTGGTGCGGGATTAGGCGCAAGTATCGCCACATTATTATTCGATAGTTCCATGGGCGAACGTTGGGGTTTACTGCAGGCATTTCCTGATTTTTCTTTTACTTTAGCACTGCCTTTTTCAGCATTTCTTGGCGCTCTATTCGCAGTGTTTTTTGTGCAGCTATTAGCCAGTAAAACGTTTGGGAGTCGAACCGAACACATGTTGCTGGCTGGGGTGGCGGTATCGTTTATGTTGAGTGCCTTAAGCCACTTCATTCTCTTTATTGGCGAACCTTTTGCAGCCAATAAGGTTATCTTTTGGTTGATGGGTAGCTTGGCAAGAGTAGAAGTCTGGTATGCATGGATTATGTTGCCAGTTGTGCTAGTGAGTGTCGGTATTCTACTTTTATATGGGCGGCATATGGACGCATTACTGCTAGGTGATGAAAACGCCAAAACATTAGGGGTGCAGGTCACCCGCTTGCGTATTTTATCATTGGCAATCTGTGCCGCTTTAACCGCTTGTATCGTATCTTATTGTGGAGGCATTGGATTTGTTGGGCTGATGATCCCACATATCGTACGAAACTGGTTGGGGGTGACCAGCCGAGTCGTGATAATAGGTTCAGTATTGTTAGGTGGCTGTTTTATGGTATGGGTAGATGTATTAGCGCGTGTGGCGTTAGATAATCAAGAAATCCCTATTGGGATTATTACCGCCGCTATTGGCAGTGTATTTTTTCTGATGGCAATGAGCCAAAGGCGCAATTAATCACTACTACTATTACTAGTGATTTATATAAATAGGAATTCAACATGACAGATACAAACAACGATAAAGCCAAACACAAAGCGCGGATGCAAGATCAAAAAGCCAAAGTGGATGAACGTATCGCTGCGGCAACACAAGATAAAGGTTTGTTGTTAGTGATTACCGGCAATGGCAAAGGTAAATCCACCTCAGGCTTTGGCACTGTCGCACGAGCCGTTGGCCATGGTTTGACTGCAGCAGTGGTGCAATATGTTAAGGGCGGCTGGGCTTGCGGCGAGCGGAATTTATTAGAAAAGAACGGCGTGACCTTTCATGTAATGGGCACAGGTTTTACTTGGGAAACTCAAGACAAAGAGACCGACATCAAGGCTGCAGAAGCAGCTTGGCAGCATAGTAAAATATTGCTGCAAGACCCATCAATAGATGTGGTTTTACTAGATGAAATCACCTATATGCTAACTTATAAATATATCGAATTAGACGAAGTATTAGAGGTTTTATCTTCTAGACCGAAAGATCAGCATGTGGTTATCACTGGCCGTGCCTGCCATCGCGCGATTATCGAAATCGCTGATACCGTTAGTGAAGTCAGGTCTATCAAACATGCTTTTGACAATGGTATTCAGGCGCAAAAAGGGATTGATTGGTGAGTCCACTTATACACATTTTGTGGTTGGTAATACTGATGAATGTGTTTAATCCAAACTTTGCCCTTGCCCGCGATAATAATGCAGAGGCCAAACAAAAAAAACGCATAATTGCCTTGGCACCTCATCTAGTGGAGTCGTTATATGCCATAGGTGCTGGGGATCAAATTATTGCTACTACCGCACATGCCGATTATCCAGCAGCGGCAAAAAACATTATGGTGGTAGGTAATTATGCACGTTTACAAATCGAAAAAATCATTCAACTCAAGCCAGATGTCGTCATTGCATGGACCACAGGTAACCCAACTGTTGACTTAGCGCGGCTCGAAAAGTATCAAATTAAAGTGATTTATTCGAACCCCGAAACCTTAGAGGACGTTGCTGCAGAATTACGTTTGTTAGGTGAGATCACTGGAAGAACAGAACAAGCGAGCAAACTTGCAGAGCAATACTTAACGTCACTTACTGATATAAAACAGCGCTATGCAAGCCAAGAAAATATTAAAGTATTCTATGAATTATGGTCACGGCCAATTCGCACGGTGGCACAAAAAGCCTGGCCACAACAACAGATAACTCTGTGCGGTGGTGTTAATCCCTTTGCCGATGCCAAAGACGACTATCCTTCAGTGGGGTTAGAACAAGTATTAATCACCTTACCGCAAGTAGTGATCCAACCCAGCAAAAGCACAAGTGGTGATCCCGATAACCTAAATTGGCAACAATGGCCCCATGTGCCTGCAGCTAAAAACGGGTTTGTTTTTCACCCCAATGCCGACAAATTACATCGCATGACCACGCGTATGCTAGATGAAGTGGTTATCTTATGTGAACAGATTGATACGGCACGGCAATTTTACCAAATTCAAAAATAAAATATAAAACCAATCACCATAAGTAATTGGTTTTATATTTAAATAACAATATCAACAGACTGACGACGGCGCTTGAAATTCTTGGTCCAGTTATAAAGTCTGCGTTCATATTGTTTTGGGTATTTACACAGCTTATATCTTCTATCATATCCCACGCGCTTATCTATGATATAAACGCCTCCAACACAAACAGTTTGTATGGCCTTATCTGGTAAACTAAGTTTTGAGTTTCTGTCCATAAACCACTCGCTTTAATCCGCTATTTAAAAAAGGTATTTGCTACAAATAAAAATAATGAGTAACAACATTCAGTTGATTGAATTATAGCTAAACTAAAAAAAAACCAAAAGAAGATGGATTGAATCTGAGTAATAATAATTTCTGATGCCATATATTGTTTCAACACTCAGACACTTTGAGTGCGCAGCTGTGCTGCATATCTATGAAATGAGACACTCGACATATCAGCATCTTAAATTATCTAAATTGTGTTGAAACACTTTCAAAATCAATATCCACAATATCTAAAGTGTATCAAACAGCAAAAGCCCGCTAGTTTTCGTCATCTCGATGATGAGTTGCTAGTGCTTGTAACACTTTAACTGTTTAGCTAAAGGATAAAGCTGCTCACCTGCATGGGTTACTTGAACGCCTCTAGCATGGCGAACAAATAAGCGGGTTGATAGACTGTGTTCTAATTGTTTCAACGAGGCTGATATAGATGGTTGGGCGATAAATTTCTTTTTTGACGCCGCGCTCAAACTTCCACTTTCGTAGATAGTCACAAAATATTCTAATGCACGTAAATCCACTGTGGTTGCTCTTATATTAAATATAGGAAAAAACTATAGCAAATAAAGATTATTAATATTATTCCTTTAGCTAAATAATCCTTATGATTTGAAAATCAGATCTTAGGCCGAGCAAAATCTGGCTTACTGGTATTTTTTTAGTAGTCTACTTAAGGCGTAACAGCGTGATGCAAGATCGTAATATTAAGGTTAAACAACAGATTATTGAGGCCATAGAGTCTGATTCGTTACCTGTTGTTAGTGCTTCATTTACGCCAGCTGAAGTGGGTTTGTCAGATACACAATTAATAGACTTATTTGAATCACAAGTGATGAGTCGTCATCTGGACTTTCAGTCACGGGTGATGCAAAAAAAAGGGCAAAGTTTTTATACTATTGGTAGTGCAGGCCATGAAGGTAACGCGGCTTGTGCATTAGCTTTTAGGCCTAATGATATGGCTTTTTTGCATTACAGAAGCGCGGCTTTTGTCATTCAGAGATCTAAACAAGTGCCAGGGCAAACGCCTGTGTACGACATGTTACTGAGTTTTGCTGCGTCCTCAGATGATCCCATTTCTGGGGGCCGGCACAAAGTATTAGGCAGCAAGAGCCTATTTATTCCACCTCAAACCAGCACCATAGCGTCACACTTACCTAAAGCCGTAGGTACGGCTTTCAGCATTAGCCTGTCGCGAAAGGTAGCCGTAGATAATGTCTTGGAAAAAGACGGGATCGTGGTATGCAATTTTGGTGATGCCTCGTCAAATCACTCTACTGCTCAAGGGGCCATTAATGCTGCGGCTTGGGCTGCGTATCAGTCAGTGCCTATCCCTATTGTATTTATATGTGAAGATAATGGCATTGGTATCTCTACCGCTACACCTAAAGGGTGGGTGCAGGCCAATTTTGAACATAGAGCGGGGCTGCATTATATTCAGTGTGACGGATTAGATTTACTCGACACCTACCATAAAACCCAACAAGCGGTAGAGATTGCCCGAAAACAACGTAAGCCAGTTTTTTTACATATGAGAACCGTGCGTTTACTGGGACATGCTGGTTCAGACTCAGAGTTTACTTACCGTAGCAACGAATATATTGAAGATACTGAAGCCCATGATCCCTTGCTGTTTAGTGCCTCGTTATTGTTGAAACATAACTGTCTCGATGGCCAGCAAATTATCGATTTATATCAAAGCATAGAAAAGTCTGTTGAAAACATCAGTCAACAAGTGATCGCTCAACCCAAGCTCACTTGTGCTGAGGTAATTAAACACAGTATTATCCCCCCTAAGCTAGATAAGCTTTATCTCAGTAAAGTCACTAAAACTGAACGCGACCAACTGTTCAGCCATGAAAAACATAATCTTGCTAAGAAACAACATCTCGCTAAATTATTGAATTGGACCATGTTCGATTTAATGGCACAGCAACAAAATATTGTAATGTGTGGTGAAGACATTGGCAAAAAAGGCGGTGTATATAACGTCACCAGTAAATTAGCAGACAAATTTGGGCCACAAAGGATCATCAATACTTTACTCGACGAACAGTCGATTTTGGGTATGGCAATAGGCTTAGCTCACAATGGATTTCTACCTATGCCAGAAATTCAGTTTTTAGCTTACGTACATAATGCCGAAGATCAAATTAGAGGCGAAGCTGCCACCTTGCCCTTCTTTTCTAATGGACAATTCACTAATCCGATGGTAATAAGAGTCGCAGGCTTAGCTTACCAGCGTGGTTTTGGTGGACATTTTCACAACGATAATTCCTTTGCAGTATTTCGTGATATCCCTGGGTTAATCATTGCGTGTCCTTCAAACGGCGCCGATGCAGTCGACATACTTAGAGAATCCGTCAGGTTGGCCCAAGAAGAGCAACGTGTAGTTATTTTTATTGAGCCTATCGCGCTGTATATGAAAAAAGATCTGCATCAAGAAGGTGATGCACTCTGGACATTTGATTATATCCAACCCAGTGATGCACAACCTATTAAAACAGGGCAACTAGGGTGTTTTGGCACCGGTAAAGATGTGTGTATTATCAGTTATGGCAATGGTTATTACTTAAGTCGCCAGGCTGAAAAACGACTCACTGAGTCAGGTATTCATAGCACTGTGATTGACTTACGCTGGCTGGCGCCATTAAACGAAACAGCTATCATTGCGGTTATTGGCGATATAAAGAATGTGCTGATAGTAGATGAATGTCGCAAAACGGGATCTATTAGCGAAGCGTTAATCACCTTATTGATTGAACACGATGTTGATTATTCCAGTCGAAAAATTGAACGACTGACTGCCCATGATAGTTTTATCCCACTTGGGTTAGCTAGTTTCGAAGTGTTACCCTCATGCGAGCTAATTGTTGAACAAGTCAAACGAATGGTTGGTAAAAACCTTCAATAATCGACCACATTAATAAGATGGCTAAAAAATGGTTAGGAACTTGCTAAAAGCCGGCTAAAGCTAATTTTAAAGTGAACAAACCAGAATATTAGCTGTTGTCTGCCCAGATTTAAATTTACTTAGATTTACTTGGACGCAATGATTTCATATCCCGAAAATAACGTCTGAATTATCACTTTATACCCTCTAATATCAAGTAGTTTAAAGGCACAATAAACAACGTAATTATCGTGGCGAACAAAATACCAAAAACAGCTTGCCTGACTTACCGAGCCACTTGGTTCAATTCTAACCCAAGCAATCGCGCTTCTGGCTTAAGTTCCAGTTGTAATTATTCTTTACCAGCCCCAGCGTTTGTAGAATTAACACCAATGTCACCATCAATGGTATAAAATTCGACATACGAATTAGAGCCTGTTCTTAAAAACACACCTATCTCAGTCAACGAAAAATCAACGTCTCTGCCTACCATCAATTAGTTATTTATAAACCCTTATATTCAAGACATAACATTGATTCGGCTACAAAAAAGGGTTTGCAATGTACATTGCAAACCCTTTTTGAAGTCAAATTAATTACTCAGTACGCTTAGGTACCATGATATAATTACACAGTAGTAATACTGACATTGTCAAAATAAGCTGTCACTTGACAACCTTCAACCGCGCCACAAACAGATTGTAGTAATAACGTTACCCCCCATTCTGTGTCATCACCCGCGGTAACATCAAAACTATAATTTTTCCATTCCTCAGTAGGAACGACAGTCATAAGGTTATCCGTTTTACTGACACCTGCTGGTGCTTCAGTGAAAAGTAATGCCTTCACTTCACCGCTGGGTCCTGCAGTACCCTTCATATCAAATGAAACGGTTAACGCTTGGCCATTAGTGATAACAGCTTCACCAATTTTTGATTGCTTAATGGATGGATTTTGCGCTTCTGCTGCCACTATTTTTGCTAACCAGGTACCCATGTCATCCTGCATGGCAGAAATATCGCCAGCACCTTCGGCAAGCCAGCTATCAAGATCACCACTCTCAAAACCACCGTTAGTAACAAAACCGTAATTACCGATATCGGTAATGCCGACTATAGGATCAGTATCAACCACATCGCCGCCGTCAGAGTATACGTATAAATTATCAACACGATATACTGCGCCTGCGCCTTGTCCCCAAGCTGGGAATATCATGACTAAATCAATAGCACTAAGATCTAAACCTGCAGCCGCTAAAGCAGATAAATTAAATGTATAAGTTTGCCATTGACCAACAACCGGCTCTGCGCCTTCGTTGCTGCTATTTAGATTAAGATCTCCAGTATCAGTGGCAGCACCTACAGATTCTAATTTTAAGATCCATGGCGTACCGGCTGCTGGAGCAGTAACAACTTTCATCTCAAATTGGAGTGTGCCAGTGCTTGAAAATGCAGACGCATCAAAAGGAGTACCGCCTATGGCACCGTCGGCTTCGCGTGCGGTAAAGCCTTGGACAGTTTCAGCTGCAGCTAATACATCAAATTCTGCAACCTGATCATGATCAACATCATCAGTTTCCACTGAAGGCGTTGAACCTGCACAACAATCCCACAATGCCCATTCACCTAGCGCCATGTTTTCAAAAACTGTAAGTACTTTATTAGTTGGAACTGGGTTAGGTTCTGGATCCGGATCTGGATCTGGCACACCTGCAGCGTTTACTATCATGACATTGTCAACACGGTAAACCGCGCCTGCGCCCTGTCCCCAAGCTGGGAATACCATAATTACATCAATAGCGCTTAGGTCTAAGCCTGCAGCCGCTAAAGCAGATAAACTAAAGGTATAAGTCTGCCATACGCCTACGGTCGGCTCTGCGCCTTCGTTGCTGCTATTTAGATTAAGATCTCCAGTATCAGTGGCAGCACCTACAGATTCTAATTTTAAGATCCATGGCGTACCGGCTGCTGGAGCAGTAACAACTTTCATTTCAAAACTGAGTGTGCCAGTGCTTGCATATGCAGAGGCATTAAAAGGAGTACCACCTACAGCACCATCAGCATCTCTAGCAGTAAAGCCTTGAACAGTTTCTGCTGCACCTAATACATCAAATTCGGCAACTTGATCATGATCGTCATCATCAGTTTCTACTGAAGGTGTTGAGCCTGCACAACAATCCCATAGCGCCCATTCAGCTAGTGCCATATTTTCAAATACGCTAAGTACTACGGCTGCTGGTTCTGGATCCGGATCTGGCATACCTGCAGCGTTTAACACCATGACATTATCAACACGGTAAACTGCGCCTGCGCCTTGTCCCCAAGCTGGGAATATCATGACTACATCAATAGCACTAAGATCTAAACCTGCGGCCGCTAAAGCAGATAAATTAAAGGTATAAGTTTGCCATTGACCAACAACCGGCTCTGCGCCTTCGTTGCTGCTATTTAGATTAATATCTCCAGTATCAGTGGCAGCACCTACAGATTCTAATTTTAAGATCCATGGCGTACCGGCTGCTGGAGCAGTAACAACTTTCATCTCAAAACTGAGTGTGCCAGTGCTTGAAAATGCAGACGCATCAAAAGGAGTACCGCCTACAGCACCATCAGCATCTCTAGCAGTAAAGCCTTGAACAGTTTCTGCAGCACCTAACACATCAAATTCGGCAACCTGATCGTGATCAACATCATCGGTTTCTACTGAAGGTGTTGAGCCTGCACAACAATCCCATAGCGCCCATTTAGCGAGTGCCATATTTTCAAAAATAACCAATTCAACTGTAGGAGCATCGGGCGCGGCCGCAGAAATTACAATGGTAAAAGTTTGACTAACGGCATCAGTACCGTCACTGACCATTAATTCAACGTCATAGCTATCTGCCATATCAGGTGTTCCAGATAGAATACCTGTTGTCGTATCAAAGACTCCCCAAGGGGGTAAGGTGACAGAAGACAAATCTAAGGTGTCATCATTGTCAACGTCTGTCGCCGTTAGCATATAGGAATAAGCAACACCAACGGTGCCTGTTACGACAGCGTCACTGGTAATAGTAGGAGGCGTGTTAACGACAGGCAAAGCGCTAACAGTAATAGTGAATGTTTCGCTATCACTTAATTGACTGTCAGTTACTTCTAGGGTAACCGTGAAGTCTCCAACATCTGCTGTAGTTGGTGTGCCGGTTAGGGCACCTGTTGCAGCATCAAATGCCAACCATGTGGGTAAGGTGGTAGCGCTGTAAGTCAGTGCATCACCTTCAGCGTCAGTCGCAGTAAAAGTGTAAGAATAGGCACTGCCCTCTTCTACATTATCAACACTGGTTGAAGTAATGCTCGGTGCAGTGTTAACCACAGGAGGAGTAGGGGTAATAATCGGCTCATCATTGTCACTGCCACAAGCGGCTAGAGTTGAAACTAAACCGCCTATTATCAATGACCTTGTAAGTAGGTAAGTATTAAATTTAAACTTCATAACTTTTCCTTTAAAAAATGGGAGTATTCCCAAAAACCGTGTTTACAATTTACTGTAGGTAGCGCAATAAATTTTTTAATCTACAACCAAAGAAAACACCTTAATCAAGTTTATCTTTTTACTCGTTTGAATTAAAGCATTTACAAAAAATTAACAAATAATGTATACATATCTGTTGGACTCACAATACTTAAACGTTTAGATGGTTGCATGGGGAGACGAAGCGGATGCACAAGTAAAAATTTAGCCTTTTAACCAGCATTTAATGAGGAGAATTTGAAGGTGATTTTTTGGTTTCTTGATCAGCAGTGCTGATAGACATCACAACCATGTTAATCTAATGTTGATTTACTTATAATCTGCAGTTGATTGGCTAAATAATCCGATAATATATCAGTATCACCATTTGTCCGCTTTAAAACAGTTTTGACTTTAAGCAACTACGTAACGGCCCTTATAGAACCTTGGTAGAGATGAAAGAGTCATTATCGTTTCACTCCACGTTGGAGTAAAATGAATATCGATTTTGATATTGAAAATCCGTCAAATGAACTTGAATGGTAACAGTGTCAAATGTATCGGCGATAAAAGGTGAGTTTATCTTGCACTCCCTCTAATCAAACTCACTCGCTGACTAACCGCATACTGAACGAAGTAAGTTTGATGTGTCAGCAGATAAGAGGCATTAGG